>LSQX01152429.1_pt1 | contig 10472 bp, 6 predicted proteins | sample 654561 | NCBI WGS metagenome assembly LSQX01 (sample SAMN04489861, study PRJNA283612) | anaerobic digester metagenome | isolation source: 4 biogas reactors fed with cattle manure at either 37C or 55C with and... | place: Denmark: Kongens Lyngby | collected 2014
TTCTTTAAAACTCACTGTCATTGTAATTATGTCTAAGAGATTTTTTATCATCCTCCTGCTTGCCCTGTGCCTGTTTTCCCTGGCACGCACACCCCTACCTGCCGCCGGTGATGCGGGCATCGTCGGTGTGCGCATCACCAAAACAGAGGGTATGGGCTTGAAGCGCCTCAGCATGCAGCCCGATGTATACATCGACTACGGCAGCTTTATCTGGGCAGTCCTGCCGCGTTCCGAACTCGCCAGCCTGGGTATTCTGAGTGCGGACTACCAGGTCATCGAAAATCCCTATACGCTCACCCTGGGCGGGCTGTCCTTTGATCCGCTGATTTCAACCCCCGCACCGGAACCTGATTGGGAACACAAAACACCAGGGTCAGGACCCGACCTTAACCTGGTGCAATTTCTCGGTCCGACCAGGGCGGATTGGCTGGCTGATCTTGAAGCAGGCGGGTTGGAGGTCCTTCAATATATCCACCCCTTTTCCTACGTCGTCTGGGGTGAACCTGCCAACCTACAAAACATCACCGAGCAGCATCCCTTTGTGCGCTGGACGGGCGGCTATCAGACCCCCTATGCGATCCAGCCCCAACACCGCACCCTGAGCAGCGCGCCCATCCAGGCTCACGCCATGGTTCATCCGAATGCAGATCTTGCAGGAATCCTCAACACAATTGAATCCCTGGGCGGGAGTCAAATTTCAATGAGCAGCGGGCTCGATCCGGTATTTTTACTGCTCGATTTCACCCTGCTCGGCGACGAGCTGCCAACCATCGCCGGTCTGCCGGGTGTTTATTCTGTTCAACCCGTGCCAATTGATGGAGGCGACCGGGGTGAGCTCAGCAACCAGATCAATGCCGGCAATCATACCAGCGACAATCTGGCTTTTCCTGGATACCTGGATTGGCTGAACGGGTTGGGATTGTCCGGAGAGGGCGTGATCATCGCCAATGTGGACAGCGGGATCGACCAGAACCATCCCGACCTGATCAACAGAATGATCGCGTGTACTGGCACCACCTGCGGCGGCGATATACTCGGAGACCACGGCACCCACACTGCTGGCATCATGGCAGGGGACGGTTCCTCCGGCGTGCGCGATGCCAATGGCTTTTTGCGCGGTCTGGGCATGGCACCGGGCGCCAGCCTTGTGGAGCAGGTTTACAGCCCTACCTATTTACAGGAAGGCGGCATGCTGATCTTGATGACCCAGTCTCAGTTAAATGGGGCTGTGATCTCTGGAAACAGCTGGGGATCTGCGAGCACGCCCCGAGGGTATGACCTGAACACCCGTCTGGTGGATCTTGGCGTGCGCGATGCAAACCCTGATTTGCCCGGCAATCAGCCCCTGAGCTACATCCTTTCGATCATGAATGGTTATGGCGGCGTCTCCTCGCAGGGTACGCCTGATGAAGCCAAGAATATCTTTTCCGTTGGCTCAACCTTTATGCAATACAGCAACGGCAACCAGTATTTGAAGATCAATGATCTCTCACCCAATACAGCCCACGGACCGGCATTGGATGGAAGGAACATCCCGCACATGGTCGCACCGGGTTACTCGGTTGATTCCACAAAAAAGAACAACACTTACGGACTCTTGGGGGGCACAAGCATGGCATCGCCCCATGTGACAGGCGCTGCCGCCCTTTTTTATGAACAATATCGCCATCAATTCGGGGTTGACCCAAGCCCGGCATTGGTCAAAGCAGCTTTTTTGCCAGTGGCGCACGATCTGGCGGGTCATCGCGACGCTGACGGCGCTGTCCTCGGTCATCCCTTCGATTCAAAGCAGGGTTGGGGACGCTTGAATGCCGCTGAGGTATTAAGCCCTGTGGGGGAAGTTTTTTATTATGACCAGCCGGTCATTTTTGAAAATTCCGGTGAAACCTGGTCTGTGGACATCACCACGGTTGTTGGTCACCAATCTCTGCGTGCCATGCTGGTGTGGACGGACGCCGCCGGCCATGGTTTGGGCGGGAACACGCCCGCCTGGGTGAACGACCTTGACCTCTCCCTTTCATGCAACGGACAGACCTATCTGGGAAACAATTTTGGCGCGGATGGGTACTCCACCCCTGGCGGCGCGCCTGACCCGATGAACAACACCGAGGGCATCTTCCTGCGGCTGATGGAGCCAAGCGCCTGCACCCTGACCGTGACAGCCGCCAATATCGCGGGTGACGGCGTCCCAAACATCGGCAACCAAACCGATCAGGATTTTGCGCTGGTTGTCTATCTCACCCATACAAACCATCCGCCCACCTTCACCAGCGAGCCTGTCACCCATGCCACACAGACTGTGCCGTATACCTACCACATTACCACCTATGATCCGGACGGCGACACACTTACCATTACAGCGCCCACCATACCAGCCTGGCTGACATTAACAGACCATGGGGATGGGTCAGCCACACTGGCAGGCACACCCGATGAAACTCAGATGGGCTATTATTCAATCGAATTGCTCGTGACCGATTCCTTTGGTCTGACAGAACCACAATCCTTCAAGATAAAAGTGTCCAGCAACCAGAATTTTTATCCATATTTTTTCTCTCTATTCTTTCATCAGGCACCCTGATGTTTGTGGAACATAAACACAAAAAATGCCGTCTACAGATGATGGACTTATCAAAAGTGAAAAATTTTCATTCCAATCATAAAAGCATCCTCAGGATTCTGATAATCACCCCGACTGTTTTTATGCTGCTGCTCTCAGGGTGCCACTTCCCCGGACATACTCCGTCAACCTTCCCCAAATCCGATCAGCGAAAGACGGAGATCGCTGCGATCCTCAACCCCACGCTGCTGACCTCACCAACCCCCACGATCACACCTTTGCCTAACCTGCCCATCCCGGATGCGACGGTCGCCCACAGTGAGGACCTCGCGGATGGTGCGAACTATACCACCCGGCAGGGGGATACCCTCGTTGCAATTGCCAGCCGCTTTGATGTGCCCGTGGAATCCATCGTCACCAACAGCGTTCTCAGCCCCCAGGAACTGCTGCCGGTCGGATTGAGGTTGTTCGTGCCGGAGGAGCTTGAAGATCTCCTCCCCTATCATGCTCCGATCTTCCCCGACAGCGAAGTGATCTACAGCCCCTCGGTGGGCGATTTTGACCCGGTCGAATACGCCATGCAAACTCAGGGCTTCCTTGCTGCCTATTCAGAGCAGGTCAGGGGTGAGACCATGTGGGGTCCGGAAATTATTCGCCATGTGGCGCTCACCACCAGTACCAACCCGCGCCTTTTGCTGGCTTTTCTTGAATTCCAATCGGGCTGGGTCTCCGGTCATCCCGAAGGCGCAGAAAAGGACCGCTTCCCCATCGGATACGGAGCTCAAGATTCAGGGCTGTATAACGAATTGATGATCACAGCCAAATTGCTTGCCCAGGGTTTTTATGGCTGGCGCGATGGCAGCCTAACGAGCCTGTCCTTTTATCGCGGCGGATCGGGGCGCCTTTCCCCGTGGTTAAATGCCGGCAGCGCTGCCCTGATGCATCTTTTTGCCTCACTCTATCTTCAATCAACCTGGGACGAACAGTTGTTTGGCGCTTCATCCTTCCTGATCCTTTATCAAGAGATGTTCGGCGATCCCTGGTCGCGTGCATCCAGGGTGGAACCCTATTTACTGCACACCACACAGCAACCCAACCTGACTTTGCCTTTTTCTGTTGGCGAACGTTGGAGTTTTACGGGGGGTCCTCATTCCGCCTGGCAGACCGGTACCCCCTGGGGCGCGATCGACTTTGCCCCCATCACAGGCGAGCCGCATTGCGCCATTTCAACACGCTGGATAACGGCTTCTTCACCCGGCCTGGTGGTGCGTTCCGATCACAATGTGGTGGCAATTGATCTGGATGGCGACGGTGACGAAGGCACCGGCTGGGTCCTGATTTACCAGCACATCGCCGATAAGGATCGTGTGGACACCGGTGTTTGGCTGGCACAGGATGAACCTTTGGGGCACCCATCCTGCGAAGGCGGTCAGGCAAGCGGCACCCATGTTCATTTCGCACGAAAATTCAACGGGGAATGGCTCGGCGTGGGCGAGCCCCTACCCTTGTTTCTGAGCGGCTGGCAGGTGATTGGCAGCGCCACTCGCTATGCTGGCACGCTCCAAAAGGGGGATCAGGTTGTAACCTCGCGTCCGGATGGTTCTTCCGGCTCAACCATCATTCGCGATGAATAGATCCTGCGACGGAACTCACAATAAAAACATTTATTAAATGAAAAAGGGTTCGCTTCTAAGCAACCCTGACCTGTCCACCCTCCCAGTAAACCTGGTGAACCGGTCCCCTTTCCCCCAGTAAGGTCGCTAACCGGTCTGAAAATTCCTCAGGATCACCGCTGGTATAAAATTGTAAATCCCCCGGTTCCTCTCCAGCATTCATCAACAACGATCCTTCCAGTAAACGGCGGGCTTGCCGGGCAATAGCGGGGGCTGGGTCAATCACATTCACATCGATGCCCGTGATCGACTGAACAAGGGGGATCACAAAGGGGTAGTGGGTGCATCCCATCACGACGGTATCAATTCCGGCTTCCAGCATGGGCAGCAGTGCATTTTCAAGGATCTCCCTTGTCAGAGGTCCTTCCAGATCACCGGCTTCTACCCTTTCAACCAGTCCCGGGCAGGTTGACGTGAAAACTTGCACACCCTTTGCAAAACGCTCCACAACAGAGGCATACATTTCACCTGCAAAGGTGGTGGGGGTCGCCAAAACGCCCACTTTTCCACTGTGGGTGTTCTCTGCGGCGGGTTTGACGGCTGGCTCCATGCCCACAAAGGGCACATCCGGGAACATCCTGCGCAGCTCCTGCAAGGCAGCGGCTGAAGCTGTATTGCAGGCAACCACGATCATTTTTGCGCCGAGATTCAAAAGGAAACGCGTGATCCCAAAAGCCAATTCCCTGACATCTTCTTTGGTTCGCTGCCCATAAGGAATATGAGCCTGGTCGCCAAAGTAGAGAATATCTTCGGAAGGCAGTTGATTGCGAATCGCTCGCAGGACGGAAAGCCCCCCCACGCCGGAATCGAAAATGCCCACAGGTCGTCTGCTTTCCGTTTCTGGTCCCATCTCAATTAATTCTTTCATCTCGTGCGATTCTCACTGGCTGATCAAACTCAAGCCAACCGCGTGATGCCATAAATCTTTGCCAAGTTTATCACATGCCGATATTCCTGGTGGCTTATTCGGCGGCTCAATTCAGGGAAATCATAGGCTTGATAGGCTGGGTGATACTGCGCCATAATGTTCATAAAGGTATTCTTTGAGATCTGCTCTGCAATGAACTTCAACAGCGTTTCACTGCCTGCCAGATCGTTTGGCAAAACCAGGTGCCTCACCAATAATCCCCGCAGGGCAATCCCGTTATCATCCAGCACCAGATCCCCCACCTGTCGGTGCATTTCTGCCACCGCTTCCTGGTTGACCTTTGGATAATCTTTAATCCTGGAATATTTCCTGGCAAACGTTTCATCGCCATACTTCATATCCGGCATATAGATATCCACCACGCCATCCAAGAGTTTGAGCATCTCAAGCGAATCATAACCGCCCGTGTTATATACTAGGGGAAGATGCAATCCGTTTTGGACTGCCAAAAGAACCCCCTCCAGGATCTGGGGGACAACATGGCTCGGCGAAACAAAGTTGATGTTATGACACCCCCTCGTTTGCAGCGCCAGCATCATCTCCGCCAGGTCATGGCTATCGACCTGCTTCCCCGAACTGGTCTGACTGATATCAGCATTCTGACAGTAAACACAGCGTAAATTACAGCGCGCAAAGAAAATTGTGCCCGAACCGCGCCGCCCGCTGATCGGGTTTTCTTCGCCGTGATGGGGGAAATAGCTGCTCACCCAGGCGGATGCACCCGTTTTACAAATCCCCAGCTCACCCGCAATCCGGTTGACACCACAGCGCAATGGACAGACATCACAAGCTTCCAGATGCTGTCTGGCTTTCCGCACTCGATCTTCCAGCTCGCCTTTTTCTAGAAGTTGAAGATAACCTGGTATATTCTTGGTTTCCATTATCACACTTTGGATTTTGCTATTTTTATTTTATCAAAAAATTATTTTAACAAGAAAGGTTGAGATGAAAACAAAACTACGCCATCTCACGCTTTTTATAAAGATCAACAACTGCCATCAAAGCAGCGATGTCATCCAGTTTGGCGCCCAATTTTGAAACAGTGAGTTTTGGAAGCATTTTCGCCTGCCCTCCTCCATGGCGAAGCACAGCATCGCGCAAAGGCGATAGAAGGGCTTCATTCAATACATCGCCCGGATGACCTAAGACCACCAGCTCAGGGTCTAAAACAAAAATCAACCACAGCAGGGCTTTCCCAAGGTGATCGGCTGCTTCCACAATCACGTCAATCGCCTCTGGCTGTCCCTCATGAATGGCTTTCACAAAGCCATAAGGCTCCAATAACTCAGAAAAAACATTCGGATATCTCAACCGGGCAAGTTCGGCCATCCCCAACCCGCTGGCGTATCCCGTCAATGATCCGGGTTCACCCAGCCCGGACGGCCCGTTCTCCGTCAGTCGCATTTTCCCAATATCTCCTGCCGCATCGTTCACCCCGTGGTAGATCGAACCCTGGACGATGATCCCCGCTGAGACAACGGGCTCCATATCCAAAAAAATCATATCCTGCACACCAACTCCGGCGCCAAAATAATATTCAGCCAATGCAGCAGCATTGCTGCGAAACTCCATAAAAGTTGGCAGGTTGTACCGAACTCCCAATCGCCCTCTTATTTGCGCGTCAACCCATTCAGGCAAATCCGGAGGTGCAAGGACCATCCCCTTTTTAATGTCAAGCGGTCCGCTGATGGCAAGCGACAGGACATCAGGACTTGACAATCCCTGGGCGCGGGTCACCTTTAAGAGTTTGTCCGCCATGCTGCACACAGCATCAAAACCTTCAAGAAAAGGAACCCCGGCTGGCATCACCATTTGCATCCGCTCGTAAATGTGACCGTTCACATCACCATAAACAGCGATTGTCTTGGCGCCAGAGATGTTCAGACCAAGAATTTTTGTCTGTGCATTTAGTTCGTTGATTACAATATCAAGAGGTCGCGTAAACATTAAGTTATGACCTTTCCAGATTTTTAAAATTCAGAGTCGAGCCCTGATTATGTTCTATTATACGTCAGGACGCCTGCACATCCTAAATAAATGCTATTCTGCACTGTGAGCCGTACAACGGCCTAAAATCTGCTGGACTTTTAACCCCGATTGGCTTAGAATTTAAAGTCGCATGTCATTATCGCTGTCATCTAATTATTTGAAGCAAGGAAGGTCTGTTTAATGAAAGAATATCAAACCGAGTCTATTCGCAATATTGTCCTGGCATCGCATAGCAATGCTGGTAAAACCATGCTGGTGGAAGCATTTGCAAACTTCACCGGCGCAACCACCCGGATGGGAAAAATTGAAGACGGCTCCACAATATCCGACTTTGAAGCAGAGGAAATTCGCAGACAAATTTCACTGTCAACCGCCGTCGTTCCCGTTGAATACAAAGGATTAAAACTCAATTTATTCGACACACCTGGCTACACAGATTTTATCGGTGAGATGATTTCAGCCATGCAGGTTGCTGATGGCACCCTGATCCTGGTTGATTCCGTGGCAGGTCTTGAGGTCGGAACAGAAATGGCGTTGCAATACAGCGAACAGTTCAATCTGCCCAGGATGCTCCTGATCAATAAAATGGAAAGGGAAAACGCCAACTTCCAAAAAGCCCTTGAATCCGTACAAACACACATCGAAACCCGGCTGCTGCCCTTGCAGTTGCCCTGGGGCGAAAAATCCGATTTCAAGGGTGTGATCGATCTGCTCACCATGAAAGCCTATGCCAATGAGGGTAAAACAGGGGTAGAAATACCGGCGGAGTTTCAAGAAGCAGCCGAAGAAGGCCACCTTGCCCTGGTTGAAGCCGCCGCTGAAGGTGAAGATGAACTCCTCGAAAAATATTTCGAAGAGGGTGACCTCACGGACAAAGAGATCATTCGCGGCTTGCGAAAGACAATTTGGGAAGGGAGTTTCATCCCTGTGATGGTTGCTGCTGGTGCCCACAAAATCGGCATCGCTCCCCTGCTGGATGTCCTGGCTGACCTGATGCCCTCACCCAAAGATGCCAAACCCGTTGCTGCCGTTGACGGCAAGGGTGAAGAAGTCACCCTCAAGGCAGATGATTCAGGACCGCTGGCAGCCTTTGTGTGGAAGACCACCGCAGATCCCTTCGTAGGTAAACAGACCTTTTTCCGAGTCTACTCAGGCAAGATGATCGCAGACGATCGCGTTTGGAATACCAACAAAGAAACAGAAGAGCGTTTGGCAGGAATGCAAGTGCCAAATGGCAAAGAAGGGACGCCTATGAACGTTTTGCACAGCGGTGACATCGGCGTGGTTGCAAAATTAGGTGAAACATCTACCGGTGATACCTTTTGCAAAAAGGATGCACTCTTCACCCTGCCAAAAGCTAACTATCCTAACGCACTTTACCGGGTTGCTGTCTTCCCCAAGACCCAATCCGACGCTGCCAAATTGAGCACAACCCTCACCCGTCTGTGCGAAGAAGATATGACCCTCTCCTGGTACAATGAACCGGCGACGCGGCAAACCATTATTCAAGGCATGGGTGACCAGCATATTGATGTTGCCATCCGCCGTGCAGAGAGCAAATTCCAGCTTGGCATGGATACTGATGAACCAAAGGTGCCCTACGAAGAACGGATCACCCGGGAAAACTCAGCCTCGTACCGTCACAAGAAGCAAACGGGTGGTGCCGGCCAGTTCGGAGAAGTTCACCTGAAGGTTTTACCGCTCCAGGATGAAGACTTTGAATTCTCTAACGATGTCTTTGGTGGGTCCATCTCCAGCAACTACATGGCTTCCATCGAAAAAGGAATCCGCAACGTAATGAAAGAGGGCATCATTGCCGGATACCCCGCTCATAATGTCAAGGTGTCGGTGTACGATGGCAAGGAGCATCCGGTCGATTCAAAACCAATTGCTTTCGAAATCGCTGGACGAGAAGCCTTCAAGTTGGCCTTTCAGGGCGCCAACCCTGTTTTATACGAGCCGATTATGAAGGTCGAAGTGATTGTTCCTGAAAGCAACATGGGCGACGTGCTGGGTGATATGAACTCTCGCAGGGCACGTGTTCAGGGAATGGATACGGATAAGGGCCGCTCTGTTGTGAAAGCCAATGTACCGCTTGCTGAAATGCTCCGCTACACCACCATTCTCAGGTCCATGACCGGCGGTCGCGGTTACTTCACAATGGAATTCAGCCATTATGAAATGGTTCCGCATCACCTTACCCAGGAAATCATCGACGCCAAAAAGCGTGAAGACGAAGAAAAGAACGACTGATCTTTTTCAAATGTAACCTGCCAGCCGATCTTCTGATCGGCTGGTTTTTTTAATTGTTATTCACTGATAAAATTAGGCTATGGATCATAAAGAATGGGTTTTCCTTTCACCTCATTTCGATGATGTTGTCCTCTCCTGCGGTGGGCTGGTATGGGATTTGGAAAACCAGGGACACACCGTCAGGGTCTGGACGATCATGGCAGGTTTCCCTTCTGATGAGAATTTTTCACCATTTGCACAGCAAAACCATCAAGCCTGGGGCAAAGCGGGGGCGGAAGCGATAGCCATGCGCCGGGAAGAGGATATCAACGCTTGCCAGGTTTTAGGAGCGCGCTCGCGTCATTTCAGCTGGATGGATGCAATCTATCGCCATCACCCTGAGACGGGTTTGCCGTTGGTCAACAATAATGAAGAATTGTTCAGTGCCCCCCCTGAAAGCGCTTTGATTGAAGAAGTCGCGAAGAAACTGGCTCAGGAAATTCCCACCGATGCCATCCTGGTATCACCGATGGGCCTGGGCGGACATCTTGATCACCGGGTGGTGGTCCAGGCAGGCCAAAAAACAGGGCGTGTCAACTTTTATTTCGCAGATTATCCCTACATCCTCTGGGATTTCGATTCATCCCACCTGACGGACAGCCTTTATCAAATAATTGCTCGCCCTCTCTCAAAAGAAGCGCTGTATCACTGGCAGAATGCGATTTTATGCTACTCGTCCCAGCTTTCCGCCTTCTGGCAAGATGAAGATGAAACGCGGCTTGCGATTCTGAATTACCTGGCGGGTGGTGGGGGCCGGCTGTGGGAAAAATTAAAGCAGAAAACATGATAATCTTTATCTTGACAGCCCCACAGCGGAGAGGTAAAATCCCAATCACCCTGAAAAAGGGGCCTGTAGCGCAGTTGGGAGCGCGCCTCAATCGCACTGAGGAGGTCGAGGGTTCGAATCCCTCCAGGTCCACTGAGTGCCCCGCAGCACGCAAGGGCACGGGGTGCAAGAAAGTTTAGAAAAGGCTCAAAATAAAAACCTTGGGCCCATGGCGCAGCTGGGAGCGCGTCTCAATGGCATTGA
>LSQX01383625.1_pt1 | contig 10472 bp, 9 predicted proteins | sample 654561 | NCBI WGS metagenome assembly LSQX01 (sample SAMN04489861, study PRJNA283612) | anaerobic digester metagenome | isolation source: 4 biogas reactors fed with cattle manure at either 37C or 55C with and... | place: Denmark: Kongens Lyngby | collected 2014
AGAGGCGGGCTTATTCTTTGCAAAGAAGAATATGCCAAAAAAATTGATTCGGCTGTTTTCCCCGGCACACAGGGAGGACCCCTGATGCATATTATTGCCGCAAAAGCTGTGGCTTTCAAAGAAGCTATGAAGCCGTCCTTTATTGATTATCAAAAGCAGGTGACAGCAAATGCCAAAGCTTTGGCAGAAGGCTTGATGAAAAGAGGAGTGGACCTTGTTTCCGGAGGCACCGACACACATCTGATTCTGATCGATTTAAAAAAGACCGGAGTATCAGGCCGTCAATTACAAGAGATGTTGGATAGAGTCAACATTACCTGCAATAAAAACACGATCCCCTTTGATCCCGAGAAACCCACTGTAACCTCCGGTGTTCGTCTGGGAACGCCCGCATTGACGACTAGAGGCTTTAAGGAAGAAGACATGGACAAGATCGCAGCTTTGCTCAGCGATGCCATCTTTGATTATGAAGCACAAAAGAAAAAAATAATTCGTGAAGTTGCCCTTATGTGCGTGCGCTACCCACTCTATGCCGAACTATAATGGTGAAGACAAAATTAATCCGGCGCGCCGCGAGCCTCTGGCTTACCGCATGGCGCCCGGCACTCTCGATGAGATCGTAGGGCAATCGCATCTGCTTGCCAAAGGACGCATGCTGCACCGCATGATTGACGCCGACCGTCTATCTACTGTCATTCTCTTTGGTCCGCCGGGAACAGGCAAAACTTCTTTAGCGCGCGTGATAGCTAAGACTACCAAATACAAATTTGTGAAGCTGAACGCCGTAACCTCCGGGATCGCAGATATCAAGAAGGTGGTTGCCGAGGCAGAAAACCCGATCTTGACGCCCGAGGGTAAAACCATTCTCTTCATCGATGAGATTCACCGCTTTAACAAGATGCAGCAAGACGCCTTGCTTCCGCATGTGGAGAGCGGCACCCTGATATTGATTGGAGCTACAACAGAGAATCCTTTTTTTGAAGTGAACAAGGCGCTTATATCGAGGTCCACAGTCTTCCAATTGTATCCCTTGACACAAAATGACATTCTTGTCTTGCTAAATAGAGCCTTGACTGATCCTGACCGCGGTTTCGGATTTATGGATATTGACATCACGGATGAGGCTTTAGATTTTGCCGCGGCTCTGGCCAATGGGGATGCCCGAGTGGCTCTGAATGCTTTAGAGCTGGCGGTGCTGACCACGGAACCAAAAAACGACATAATTGAAATCGATTTAGAGATTATGCAGGATTGCATGCAGAGAAGAGCGCCGCAGTACGATAAGTCGGGGGAAGGGCATTATGACACGATAAGCGCCTTCATCAAATCCATGCGTGGCAGTGACCCCGATGCAGCTTTACACTATCTTACCAGAGCTATAGAGGCAGGGGAAGACAGTGGTTTTCTGGCCAGGCGGATGGTGATTTGTGCCGCAGAGGATGTTGGCATGGCGAACCCGCAAATGCTGTCGATAGCAATGTCCGGCTATCAGGCGGTTGAGGCTGTGGGTATGCCGGAGGCGAGGATTATTCTGGCACAAATTGCAATCGCCATAGCCACAAGTCCCAAATCTAACAGTGCTTATGTCGGGATAGACAAGGCTTTGCAAGATATCAGGGAAGGGAATGTCCCTGAGATTCCATATCACCTGCGCAATGCGCCGGTGAAGGGCATGTCAGAGCTAGGTTACAGTATCGGCTATCAGTATGATCATGACTACCCTCAGGGCATATCTTATCAGCGTTTTTTGCCGGACATTTATGCTGAAGGCAGATATTATAATCCAACAAATAACGGCTATGAGGAAAAGGTAAAATCTTGGCTGACGGAAGTGCGAAAACTGCGGGAACAAGGCCGAAAAAATGAAATAAATATGAGAGATGGCAAGTAACTTTAGTTACTTGATCTTAGACATAATAGGCGTATTGTTTTATGGGAATCAAAATTTACAGTTTTTATATAGCATCCGGGAGGACTTTTGATGGAAAAGAAACGCATATATTTTGACCATGCCGCTACTACGGGAGTCAGGCCTGAAGTTATTTCGGCCATGCTGCCTATCTTTGAGAGCGTGTATGGCAATCCTTCCTCTTTTTACAATGAAGGTTATGAAGCTCATAGCTATATTGAGCAGTCGCGGGAGAAAGTTGCTGAATTGTTGAATGTCTCGCCCAGAGAGATATTTTTTACTTCTTGCGGTACGGAATCTGATAACTGGGCAATCAAAGGGACGGCCTTCTCCAAACATAAAAAAGGTAAGCACTTGATTACCAGCACGATTGAGCATCATGCGGTGCTGCACAGCATGCAGGCTTTGGAGAAGCTCGGATACGAGGTTACTTATCTTGACGTAGATGGCTACGGCTTAGTAGATCCCGAAGATGTAAAAAAGGCGATTCGTCCGGATACCATTCTAGTGTCCATCATGATGGCGAATAATGAAATAGGAACTATCCAGCCGATTGCTGAAATCGCTGAGATTTGCCATGCCAAAGGTGTGCTGTTTCATACTGACGCCGTGCAGGCTTTAGGAGCTATTCCGGTTTTTCCGCGCGCTCTGGGTGCGGATATGATGGCCTTTTCGGGACATAAGTTTTATGCGCCTAAGGGCATCGGCATCATGTATATAAAGCAAGGTGTGAGGATAGCTAACTTCATGGATGGCGGCGCGCAAGAGCGGCGCAAGAGGGCAGGGACTGAGAATACAGCTTATATCGTAGGTGTTGCTAAAGCATTGGAATTGGCCCTTGCCGATATGCCGGAGGAGTCTAAGAGACAAATCGCTTTGCGTGACGATCTGATTAGTCAGCTCCAGAGCACCATTCCTTATACAAAACTAAATGGACATCCCAATAAGCGGCTGCCCAATAATGTTAATCTGTCCTTTGAGTTTATCGAAGGGGAGTCTATTCTCTTATGGCTTAATCAGTTTGGATATCAGGCATCCAGCGGCTCCGCCTGCACATCCGGATCTCTGGACCCGTCGCATGTGCTGCTGGCGATAGGCCTCGTTCACGAAGTCGCGCATGGCTCGCTGCGCCTCTCATTGGGCAGAGAAAACACCAAGGAAGATATAGATCAGATTGCCGGGGACTTGCCGGGAATTGTTGAGGATCTCCGTCTCATGTCCCCCTTATATGCGGACTTTAAACGCGGCAAAATTAGGAATATAATACCTGAGGAAGGTACTGATATATTGAAAGGGGCTCTTAAATATGAAGTATAGTGAAAAAGTTATGGATCATTTTTTGCATCCCCGCAATGTAGGCGAGATTGAAAACGCGACTGCCAGCGGGACTGTTGGCAATCCTACCTGTGGAGACATTATGCGTATAGATTTGAAGATTGTTGACGGCATAATTGAAGACGCAAAATTTATGACTTTTGGCTGTGGATCCGCGGTTGCTACCAGCAGTATGGCTACAGAACTGATAATAGGAAAATCAGTCGACGAAGCGTTGGAATTGACAAATAAAGCTGTTGCTGAAGCTCTTGACGGCCTGCCGGCAGTGAAAATGCATTGCTCCGTTCTGGCGGAACAGGCTGTAAAAAAGGCACTGTTTCAATACTATCAAGATAACGACCTTCTTACAGATGAATTAAGAGAGAAATTCGGCAATATGGATGAAGATGCCCACGACCACGGCAGCGATGACGACGACTTACCCGGACTGGACAATGAATAATATCGCAATAACAATTGTCCGCAGATGCGGACAATATTTTTGTTTTTAGATAGCCTGCAATTCATAGCCGGCTATTTTTGACGATATTGTGAATGGCATAGCACAGTGATTCTTATCCATATTACATGATGCGAAGTTTAGTATTAGTGCAAGTCAGATAAATATCAGAGAATGAAAGGGACGTAATTATGGCAGAGATGAATCAGGCTGGAAAGGATTTGTTATTTTCTTTCCAAAACCGCTGGCAGGAAGCAGATAATGCCCGTAGACAAGAGATTATGGACTTTAGCGAAGGGTATAAGAGGGCTCTTGATAAGGGCAAGACAGAACGTGAATTTGTTGATTTTTCAATCGCCGCTTTGAAGAAGGCGGGCTTTGAACCTCTCGACAGCAAGGAAAAATTGCAGCCAGGTGATAAGGTATATGTGAACGTGCGCGAACGCGGTTTAGTCGCTTCCGTGATCGGTTCGGCTGACCCTTTGGATGGCTTTAATTTGATCGGCGCTCATATCGATTCTCCCAGACTGGATCTGAAACCGAATCCCTTATATGAAAAGGCTGACTTGGCGCTTTTTAAAACTCATTACTATGGCGGTATTAAGAAGTATCAATGGGCGGCAATGCCGCTTTCTTTGCATGGAGTATTGCATAAGGCGGATGGAACGGTCGTTCAAATCTGCATTGGCGAAGACGCTGATGACCCGGTTTTCTGTGTTACTGATCTGCTGCCGCATCTAGGCAAGCAGCAAATGGAACGCAAAGCGGAAGAAATCATTAAAGGCGAAGAACTGAACATCTTGATCGGAGGGATTCCTTTCCCGGACAAAGATACTGAGAATCGCTTTAAACTGGGTGTTCTGCAAATTCTTCATGATAAGTATCAGATTGTCGAAAAGGATTTTATCACGGCAGAAATTCAGGCAGTGCCGGCCTATGCAGCCAGAGATGTTGGCCTGGACAGGTCATTTGTCGGCGGTTATGCGCAAGACGACAGAGTGTCAGCTTACACAGCTTTGAGAGCCATAATGGATATGGAAACAGCCGGCCGCACGGCTCTTATGATTCTCTATGATAAAGAAGAAGTCGGCAGCATGGGCAATACGGGTGCTGAATCTGACCTTTACTTTAATATTCAAAACGAGATATTTGCCAAACAGGCAGGCTATGAACCAGGCTTTAGAGACTATCAGATGAATCTAGCCAACAGTCTTGTCCTTTCCTCAGATGTCACTAACGCTTATGACCCAACCTTTGAGTTTGTCTCTGATGCGCAAAACAGTTCTTACGCAGGGCGCGGTATCGCTTTTTCCAAATACGTCGGTGTAAGAGGCAAGGGCAGCACTTCAGATGCGAGCAGCGAATACTTTTCTGCAGTTATTCGCCTGATGGATGAGCATGAGATTGCCTGGCAGGCAGGGGAGATGGGCGCGGTTGACGAGGGCGGCGGCGGCACAGTTGCCGTGCTGCAGGCAGAAAAGGGTATGGAGGTCATTGACTGCGGTGTACCTGTATTATCAATGCATTCCTGCTTTGAAGTGACATCTAAATTAGATATCTATGAGACTTATAGGGCGAATAAGATTTTCTTTGAACATATGAAAATGCCTGTGAAAGCTTAACAGGTACCATCGTAAATATAATAGGGCAGCCTTCACGGAAAGCGGGAGGCTGTTTTTTTTGAGTGCGCATTACAGGGAAGGGGTCCGACGTGATGACTTAAGCGCCTTCAACATCATCGTCAGGATGTCTGCGCACAACGCTCAAGGGGTTTTTCTCCACAGCGTCGTGCAATGCATCTTGGCTAGTGTGGGTATATATTTCCGTGGTGGCGACGCTTTCATGGCCTAATATCATCTGCAGATTGCGGATATCCACCTGGCCGTATTGATACATAAGAGTAGCTGCCGTGTGGCGTAATTTGTGTGTCGAATAGCGTTTGGGGTCAATGCCTGCGGTTACCATGTTATTGCGTATAATGTTTTGCACCGCCCGGGCTCCGATTCTTTTGCCTAAACGGCTGATAAACAGCGCGTCCTTATCGCTGTCCTTAGGTTTGATGCGCTTGTCCGGATAATAATCATTTATTGCAGCGATGCAGGCGCCGTTAAGATAGATTGTTCTTTCCTTGCCGCCTTTTCCCAAGACAACAATAGTATCCTCGCGAATGTCGGAGATATTTATGCCGCACAACTCGGAAAGACGTATGCCACAGTTTAAAAACAAGGTTATTATGCAGTAATCGCGGCTGCGGTAGCGTTCGTCTGTTACTTCCACAGCTGCCAGCAGATTAATACTGTCTTCCAGCGATAAATAGCGGGGCAGACGCCTCAATTGCTTGGGCATTTCAAGATTGGCTGCCGGATTTTCCGGCAGAATATTTATCTTAGTTGTCAAATAGTGAAAAAACGAGCGGATCGCGGAGATATGTCTGGAGCGGGTGGGTGCGGTGTTTTTTCGTTCGGTGCTGAGCCAGGTTATATATAAATATAGATCGGACAGCGTTACTTCCCGTAAAAAGTTATCATCGGCCAGGGACAGATCAATTTTTTCCCATTCCTGATCATCAGGAAGATTCAATTTTCTGCTCAGCAGGAAACGCAGGAAGAGAGTAAGGTCGTAGCGATACTCCCTAATCGTCGCAGGGGAGCGCTCACGGATCGACTGAAAGTATCCGAGAAAATCCTCCAAACGGCAGCAGTTAGTAGTTTTATCCTTGTCGGTCATTTATGCGAATCACTCCAATGGCAAGCTTGAATTATGCGATTTTCTCAAGTAAAGTTGTTAGGACAGCATAGTATATATTTGATGTGTCCTAAACATATTATAATGTTCTTTGCTTTACATAACAGTTACAAAACAGATGCTGACAATAAGAAACGCTGTAATTCTGTGAATCTTCGCCTTATAATAGCACAATGTTGTAATGATTCAGATTATCAGCAGGGGAGAAGGGGAGAGCGATAATTGATGACGAAAGAGAAAAATTATGCTAATGAAATTGTGCAGCTGGCCGCTCTGGTCGGCACCGGCCTGCTGACAAACGGAGCCGAGACTTACCGTGCTGAAGACAGCATGGAAAGTATTCTGGCCAGCTATAGTGACTGCGTTTCCAATGTCCAGGTTTTTGCCATCACTCATTATTTAACCATCTCAGCTGATGACAGGGAAGGTGATACTGTTGTCATAACCAGAAATATCAGAAGTGCTGAAACTAATCTTAATAAAGTAGAACTCCTCAATAATATCACCAGGAAAATATGTCAAGAGGCACCTGATCCTGCTCAGGCAAAAAAAGAAGTGAATGATATCCTCGAGGCATCCAGATATCCTCAGCCGATCTATGCTGCTGCAGTTGCGTTGACCGGCTTTTCCTTTACTTTGCTGCTGGGGGCAAGTTTGGTGCCGGCCTTGTGGGCGGCCGTCGCTTCGACCTTACTGATGTTTGTCGTAAAGCCTATACAAAGATTAGGAGGGAACAGGATATTTATAAATATTATCCGAGGCATACTGATATATCTGATGGTTTTTCCCGTCTTGTTTACAGAGTATTCTGATCAACTCCATTTGATGATAGCAGGATCCTTCATGTTTTTATTCCCGGGGATTATGCTCGTAAACAGCATCCGGGATTTAATAGCAAGCGATTATTTAGCAGGCTTAGTTAAAATAATCGAAACAATACTGGCTGCTTCTGCTTTGGCAGTTGGCACCGGTATTGCCTCAGCCATAATGGGCTTTATCTTTAACGCGGGGCAAAGCAGCCTGGAGCCGCTGAATTATATCAATCCGAATAATCCAATTTCTTTTTTGATTGCGACTGCGTCAGTGTTTGCTTTCATGATCATCTTTGATTTGCGCAGGCTGTCGTTATTCGTAGGCAGTGTAGGAGGGGGGATCTCCTGGCTAATCTACGCAATGACAAACGATTTGGAAAAATTTAATTACACACTGCCAATATTATTGGCAATTATATTCCTGGCTACCTACGCGGAAATAATGGCCCGGCTGACAAAGAAGCCCGCCACAGTCTATTTGACAGCAGGATTATATCCTCTAGTGCCGGGCTATGACATTTACCGGACCATGATGTACTTTCTCAGCGGGCAGAATAATGAATTCATCAGCAGCTTCATGCGCACGCTTATGATTACCGGAACGCTCGCCTTGGGAATAATGCTGGTATCATCGATTCCCAAGCTCCTTTACAATCACCAAAGAATTGACAAAGAGAATATTATCAGCAGGTGACGAGACTCAAAACGGTTTGCTCCGAACAGCCTTGTCAACACATATTCATGGCAAAGGCTAATTTTAATTTATTACGTACTTCGCAAAATAAAAGTTTTGCGAAGTTAGAGACAGCAAACTTGTTGTATCATATAATTCAGTCAAATGTTGGCAATGTAATGTCTGTGGGCAAAGCAGCGCCTACGATATCTCCGATTGTCTCTTCTGATGAATCCTCCGTCATTGTCTGTTCAGCGTACACGCTGTCTATACCAAGTATTTTCCTCCATTCAGAAAGATCTTTAATTGGGTTATAAATTACTAACATAATGACAACGAAAATGATGATTACCAGAATAGTCAATATATTTCTGATCTTTTTTTCTCTGTTCTCTCGTCTGAATTCTCTTTTAATCTTGTCAATTGTGGTATAGCCCTTTAAACGATAAACTCTCGCGCCGGTCTTCATTTGCGATTCTAAATCCAGATTTCCGTCACTGAGACCGGTTCGCAAAATATTTTGGCCCGTCTGCAAGAGATATTTTTTCTTTGTCTGTGTCTGTGGAGCTAAACCGTATCTTTCAGAAAAATTCTCTTTGGAGTAATATTCTTGTCTATTTAAATTATCTATATCAACTTCAGAATCCAAATTGCCTTCCGGACCAAAAATACTAGTGTCTGCTGAATAATTTGCGTATTCCTCTGCGTAACTTGTATCGCTTCGCTCCGAGCCGATATTTATTTTAGGCGCTCGGATACCGGTAATTTCTGTATTTTTGTCCGCGAAATCCTCTTCACCTGACATAGACGGAATTCTTTTTGTCTGGCTTATTTGATCATAATATTTGTCAGAAAGATTCGAATCATCATCTCGACTATCCAAACTATATAAATTAGTATCATCTGCTAAGACTTCAGCTGTCTTTGTATTTGCAAAAGCCTCATCCGCACAAATGTTTGTAACGGCCGAATCCTCATCCGCACAAATGTTTGTAACGGCCGAATCGTCATAAATTACGGTATCTTCAGGCCCGGATAAGCCGACATTGTGCTTTTTGGCATAAACAACAGACGAATCGACGATATTGCTTTGATCATCGTCTCCTAATGGTTCTATCTGCAGTTTGCGTATGTTTGACACTTAATGCCTCCCTGCTTTTGTCCTTTATATTATACTCGACATGAGCTGCCGATAACAGCTTTCATTGACGGCAATCACCGAATATAGTAATAAGTTATTTTATTGGAATAAATACCGAACAAGTGTTTGACAATAGCTATAGAATAATAATACAATAATAAATATTTGACAAATATTTGACTGCAGGAGAGACAATTAATGAACAATAAATACCCTTTTACGCGAGCTACCGTTGATCAAACGACAGATATTGTCTATCAATATATAGTTGATTATATTAATGAGAACGGCTTCCCTCCTTCAGTACGCGATATTTGTAAAGGGGTTGGGGTTAAGTCAACATCGACCGTACACAATCACTTAAAAAGACTCGCCGAGAACGGCAAGATTGAGATTAAAACCGGCAAGCGCCGTGCAATAAGTGTTCCCGCTTTGGAGATGGGGCGCGAACGCACGGTACCTTTACTCGGCAAGGTTACTGCGGGATTGCCTATTTTGGCTGTTCAAAATGTTGAATGCGAATTGCCCGTTCCTGCCGGTTATTTCCCTGATTCAGAGGAGATATTCGCTTTAAGTGTCAGAGGCGACAGCATGAAGAATGCTGCGATATTGGACGGAGATATAGTTTTTGTCCGCAAACAGCCTACAGCGGAGCTTGGCCAGATTGTGGTTGCTTTGATTGATTCGGAGGCCACGGTTAAACGTTTAATTCGCGAGAATAACCATATTTTTTTAAAGCCTGAGAATCCTGCCTATTCTTTGATCCCCTTTGAGGATGAATCTTACAGGATACTAGGAATAGTAAGGGGCGTATTTCGACCTTCTCTTTAAAAATTGTCCATCAGGAGTGTCGTCAGCGTCTTTGGCATACACAAAATCTTTGCTTAGCTGAGTACTTATATGAGACAGATCATTCTTGTATATCAGAGTTTGGCATCCGAGACATTCCTTAATTATAATTGAGTTCTTATCGTGAGCTGTTATTACGGCAGAATAGATCTCCCCATTGGTAAGTTTCAATTCAACAGGTGTTAACGTTCGTATACATTGGTTAATGAAACAATCTTCTGCCGTTGTGTCATTGACAGCTAATTTCAGTTTTAAAGATCGAAAATTATCTGACTTTTTTATGCTCATATTTCGATGGTGCTTTCTTTAAGGCACCTCTCCTCCGATTATTTTGTTCCTCTTGTCTTAAAGTAAACTGTGTTCAATATGCATAAAAGTATTTACCATAATACCACAATATGCATGAAAATATTCATAATTATCGAATATTATTTATTAATACACAAAATTTTCTTATATTTGGGGGTTTTTTTGAATTAAATTCGAATTAAATCATTGCGCGGGCGAAACCAAGTTCGCTGTCTCTTTGCATATTGCCTGGTATGTATTACAATCCGTTCTGCCATTTC
>LSQX01387709.1_pt2 | contig 10471 bp, 5 predicted proteins | sample 654561 | NCBI WGS metagenome assembly LSQX01 (sample SAMN04489861, study PRJNA283612) | anaerobic digester metagenome | isolation source: 4 biogas reactors fed with cattle manure at either 37C or 55C with and... | place: Denmark: Kongens Lyngby | collected 2014
TCCTTTCGCATCAATCTTCTCTTCCTGCCCAATATTTTTGTATAATGTTATACCTGGGAGCCCAAGTGATAATTCAAGTTTCTTATCCCCCGAAATATGCCAATAAACCACGTAATAATCCCCTTTCCTTTCAAATATAAAAGCTCTAATCTCTTTACTTTCACCTGCCACGTTGGTTATTTGGCTGTAGGGTATTAACTCAAAGCTATTCTCTTCGTTTAACAACAGGTGATGCTCCTGATCTACATTTTGGAGCATTTTCTTTTGTTCTTCTGTAAGCCAATGTTGGGCTCTCGCCTCTTCCCACCTGCGTATTACCTCCAGGTTATCGGCAGTTCTTGGATGTTTTTTAAAAGCACCTATATTCGAGTGGATAGAGATGGGGCAATCCCAAGCTGCAGCCACGCTGGTTACATATTCTAGCATATCGGGCTGTGTCCCTACCGTGTTTTCATCAGGGATCCAGTAACCTAACCAACCGAAGTTTATCCTGGTAAAATCCTCTCTCATCCGGGGGGCTTCTTCTGCAGGCCATTTTCGTGTTTCCTCTTTAATTACTTCAGGCCTGAAAATATCAAAAGCGTTTCCCCCGCTTAGCATATGCCAACTAAAGTGAGTTTTAGCTGCTCCTTCTGCAAAGATCGGTTGTGGTTCAAGCCGTTTAAATACTTTATATTGTGCCAATGACACGTTAATGCCAAAGGGTGGCTCTACACCCTCGGAACCATCAAAATAGATGAATTGGAATCCCGCGCTATAGATATCGGCTATTTTTTCCGCAACTTCATCTTGCAAGCTCGTTCTTTGATTGATATAGACGCTGGTTGCTCCAAATTCACTCACGTCGAGTATACCGATTGGAAACCCCTTTATTGCAGAATTGATAATAGTATTGTCAACCCCTCTTTTGCACCCTGTAAATTTGTAGGGCCAGGTAGTGGTATACCCCTCGTAAGAGATCAGTTCTGTCCCCACTTTTAAAACACGGCACCCATCTGCCATAGTGGTACCTTCTGGATTTTGTTCAACAAAGACCGTGGTGTCGTTCATCCCGAGATCCTCTGACAGGTTAAACGATCTTACCATATTCAACCGGTAATCGGGTACAGGGGTAATATATTTGCTGTCTCTCCCGATATGTGAATGCAGGAAGTGGACACCGGGAGTGATACCTTCTGCCTTAATTTTATCCAGCATTTTTGTTAAATCTTCTTTCCCATTCGGGTAGCGATTCCTATCTATCTCGTAATTGCCTATAAGCCTGTAACCCCTGCTCACTTCAAAGCTGGGATAATAGATATTCATTAGCCTGAAGCCACCCATTTTGGCATATTTAATATGTTGATCCACGTTTTGAGGGTTAACATTCGAAGTCCAGTAATAGGAGGCATTAATAAGATCATTCTGCCTGCTTTCTACACCTTTTGGCAAATCAAAATCTTCTTCTACCTGAGCAATATTGCTCAACAATTTATCAGTTTCGGATACAATCAATGCAGCCCCGGCCCCTTCAAACTTCACATCTTTGATAGCACTGGCTTTCAGGATTTTATATCCATTGCGTTTTTCAAAATCGATGTAGGCATACTCATCTGTACCCAGCACATTAATGGCTGCTTTATCATCCCAGCTAACATTTAACCATTCACCAAAATTTTTCCTGTCGCGGATTGGTAACTGAAGTATAGTTAGTTCCGTGGCTGGGGGCGGCGTGATTTTAAGGTAGGAGGGATAAATACCTTCGGTAATAAAACCCTGCAAGCTAAAGCCAATATAAGCAGGTGTTTCCTTTATTTTAATTACAGCTTTGTATGGAACCAGTTCAAACCCCACTACCAGATTTTCACCCTCTCTATAGATTGTATCGGCTTGATAAGTTGCTTTTTTGTTGGGGTGCCCTAATTTAAGTTCATTATGGTATGGCCTTTCCTGGGTAACAGAAAAAATAGCAATATTCTCTCCACGCATCAAACACTCCTCATTGGTTGATTTAAGAAGTAAACTTTTTGTAATCGCGTTTTTCCCGATCACTAATTTCAACTGCTCATTTTCGATAACAATATCTCCCTCATCTCTTTTGGCATTGTTGCTTGAGCATGATAAGAAAAAGCAACTTGCCAAGAGAGAAAAAATAATAACAAAGTTTTTCATACGATTAATTTATTTTTTTAGCTGGTGTATGTAATCTTGAGTTGGTTTTATTTATTACTCTACACGTTATTACTCCTCACGTTACTACTCCTCACGTTACTACTCCTCGCACACCAGTAGGGAATAGCCTTTACTTTGAGGTACAACAACCTCTACATAGTTGTCTTTCACTGTAAATGGCAAAGGTTCTCTTCCAGGTGCAAGATATACATTTTTAACTACTTTATTGTCAGATCTGATTGAAATCTTCAGGTTTGTTAATTCAATCGCTTCCTCTATCATCTGTGCCCTCCCCCTCAACTCGGGGATATATGACAACAGGTGTATCATTCTTCGCTTTGGTTGTTCGGTAACAAAAGCCCTTGTATATGATGGGAGGTTCCCGGCCTTTATCAAGGGTTCCTCTAAGAACTGTTCTAGCACATTGCTAAAGATCGTTCTTAATTCTACTGATGCTTTATCAAAATACCCCGAGAACAGCCGGTGGCTGAAGTGTGCTACCTTGTTGTTGATCGTCAATGCCGGTATATCCACCACCCTGTCCGGGGGGTTATAGTAGAACGCGTACTCCCCGTCCCACATCCTGTTGTAATATGGTTTTACCAAGAATGCGCCTACCGTTGTACCCTCCAGTGGTTGCATATCAATCCCGGAAGAGTATAGCGATAGTGGCATATCAGGCATACCTTGGCTATAATTCTTTTCCACGCTAAAGTATGCAGGGTTAAAGCTATTTTCTCCGGTGTACCTCACTCCCCATTCTTTCTCTAGCGCGAACTGTTTCTTCTCGGTATCTAACCCTGACATCCCTGTAGCAATCACTGCTTTCCCCTTGTCTATATGCTCTTTCACCCTTCTTGTAATCTCTTGGTCAAAGAGTATATTGTCCGGAAATATCAACAGGCTATACTTGCTCCAATCGGCAGCCAGTGTTACCACGTCAAACTGCTGTTTTAGCTCGCTCAACATCCTTACCGCGCTCTTCAGCTCCCTGTCGCCCCGTATATGTTGTATAGATTTCGGGTAAACAATAGCTATCTCCGTTATATTTTTTGCATTATCATACCACTCCTCTTTTGTTTGGAGCTCCTTGTATATTTTTTCGATCCTGTCGAGCACCGCACTCTCCAGGTCTCCCCTTGGATGGAAATGGCCTCCTACATTGGGCCGCATCCCGTTGGCCAGGCCATAAAGGAGTTCTGATTTAAGTGCTTCCCCCGGGCGCAATCCCCCGAAATCACCCCAGTCATAGAACCTGCCGGTCATGTTAAGGATAGGCATATCGCCCAAGGTTCGAATGTAATGCGCCATCACGGGAAGAGACTCGTATCCCTCCGAAGCAGGGAGGCTAACCACGTCAAAATAAGTGTTGATGCCTAACAGCATCTCAGGGCTCGGGTAATTGTTGGATATGAGCAAATCTGGGTTAATCTCTTTCGCTGTAATAGCAATATCTTTTGCCAATCTCACTGCCGAAAAACCGGAAAACTTCTTCACCTCACCTTCATCATTCCAATTAATCCCCTTCTCCTTCATCTCCTTCACGCAAAGAGGGCAAACGCATGGATAGTCAATTAGGCAGTCGATCATTACACCCGAGACAGGATAATTTTTCACCACCTCTTTTACCATCTCTATCAAGTGATACCGGTAATCCGAATTGTAGCACATCGTTCTCACGTGCGGTGTAAAGCGGGGCTCACGCAGGCTCCTGCCATCAAAATATAGAGTTGTCCAGTCGCGATGCAATCTCCCCTCCTCGCTGCTGATACCAGCATTAAAGTAGGCTCCTAACGCTATGTCTTTTCTAACACACGCCTCGGCAAGTTGGCCAAAAAGGTCATACTTTAATGAGGGGTGCTTAATACCAATTTTTGTATCGTAGTAGGCCATCCCTTGGTTGCACCGGGCATGGAATATTAAATAACCGGCATTAGTAGCTTTAACCCTATCCGTGAAAACATCAACATCAAAATTCTCACCCACATCAGGACAGGCAAGCATCGTGTGGTTGTCATAAAAAAGAGAATATTTTGGAAAATGCATCATCAGGCCGTCCTTATTTTATTACCCCACAAAGCATAGTACATAATATACAAATAACAAGGGATAGCAATTGAATAAGCTATTTGATAGGAGAAGTTTTGTGCCATGTATCCAAAGATAAGCGGAACAATCCCTGCCCCGATATTTCCTGTAATCAAAAGAGCTGAACCTGTCTTCGTGAACTTGCCCAAATCAGCAATGGCCAAGGGCCAAACGGCGGGCCATAGCAGGGCATTTGAAATTCCCATCACTGGCAATAGGTAGATAGATATTGCCGGAGGCGACAACATGAGCAATATACAGGAGGTGATCCCCAATATAGTTGAGCCAAAAAGTGCTTGTGCCTGGCTCATGTACTTAGGGATAAAAATCATTCCAACCAAGTACCCTGCAATCATCGCGATAGAAACAAACCAAACGTAGTTGTGTGGAGAGCTCAACCCTAAAGAATTAGCGTAATCATTGATAGTACCCAAAGCAAGATATTCAACCCCTACCGTGAAAAATATTGCTACAACGCCTAAAAGTAGGTGAGGGAACTGCCAGATACTTTTTTTCTTGTTCGCGTATGTTGAGTTGCCTGTCTCTATATCTTCATCTTCATCTTCACCAATTGCTTTCACATCGGGAAGGGGTGCGAAATAGTAAACCACTCCCATGAGCAGTAAGAAGCCAGAGATAATATAGAAGGGAGTGATGACATCTGTAATCCGGATATTAACAAGGTCTATAAACGACGCCAGTATCAGGGATGCCATCGCGTAAAACACTTTGGCGTTAATTCCCATGAATGATATTCTCGCTGCAGCACTTTCAGGTGGCCCAATTATAGAGACATAAGTGCTATATGCAGCTGTTAATAGTGCTTGCCCCAGGCCATTAATGAATAGAGCTACTAAAAAGAGAGGAAAACTAACTATTTTTGCCGAAGGCACTATAATTAAAAATCCAATAGCCATAAGCAGCAGTGATAGAATCATACCTCCCTTGTACCCGGTTTTTTTGAGGATGCTGCCGGCAATCCCTCCAAATACCAGGTAGGCGGAGAAGGTGGCTACCATTATCATGTAAGACATACCGGTGGTAACATTAAATGCCTCCTGGACGAAAGGGATAAAAAAGGCATTCACACCCAAAGCGAAGCCCAGTATCGCGTTCATTGACCCCACGATCAGAAGGGGGGCAAGGCTACTTTTCCTGTTTTTACTCATTTTGTTTTGTTTAAAGGGGAATTCTTTATTGATTTCTCTTTATTTGATTTCTCTTTATTTGATTTCTCTTTATTTGATTTCTCTTTATTTGATTTCTCTTTATTTGATTTCTCTTTATTTGATTTCTCTTTTAGTTGAACTCTTTTAGTTGAACTCTTTTAGTTGAATTCTTTCAGTTGAATTCTTTTAGTTGAATTCTTTTAGTTGAATTCTTTTAGTTGAATTCTTTCATTTTAAATTTTCAAAGAGTTTCTTTCTCTACTTTTTAGTTTCTTTTCTCCCTTGCTGATTTCCTCTTCAATTCTTTGGTTTACATTTCCAGCTTCATGTAGGAACCCTTTACAAAAAACATGGTAGATGTTTTGTATGAAAAGAAACGCCTTAAAATTAAGTATTAGCCTGCTCGTGAATAATAAATTCGGTGGTAATATCTGCCTTCATCTCGATGCCGGGAGTTAGTATTTCCGGGCATCCTCCACACGCTTCAATCTCCATGAAGCCCGAAGGATCGCAGTAGAGACTCAACTTAACACCTCTTTGCAGCGGTGCCTCCGTTGGCGGGGAATCGGCTATATCAATGTATCTTTGGCCCGGTGATGGGCCCGACACGAATCGTTTCACGCTGAATTCAGTACCTGCAACATACTTTAACCATTCAACTTTTTCGTCCATTGCTATCTGGAATCGTTTAGGTGTCTCTGTTTCTACAATCATATTATTCTCTTTAAAAGAGCGCTGATTTTCACTAGATTCATACATATCCCAGGTACTCTCCTCGTTATAAACAGGTATTATCACTTTTCCAAAGGTTCCCGAATCGAACTGGCATAGAGACCAGGGTGCCAGTAAGAAATCGCCTTTATCTATCTCTTTAGCTCCAATATAGCGGATCACTTCCGTTACATGTTGAACGAGCCTATTGGCAGATACCTCGATGTAGATATGCCTTTCAAACTCACAAGGGATACCTCTTTGTTGGTTGTTTATCAGATCTATCTCTGCCCTGGCTACTGCCCCGTTGCTGCTCTTAGAAACCACTTCCCAAACAGCGCCGGTGATAGAGGGGGGCACCCTCCAATCGCCGGTGCTATATTCATAGCCCAAAATTGTACCTTCCGGGGCAGGCCAAAGCGCATCGCCGCCCGGGTTTTGAAAGGAGTGTTTCGTGGAGCGGTTAGTTATTGCAGAGGGAACCACTCGGCTAAGCACCTTGCCATTTACCACGGTAAATAGCCGGCCTTCTAAGTCCAATGCTATAATAACCCCATTTTCGATTGATCCAATCAAGTGAGAGCGGCGATGCGACTCTGTTAATAGGTTGATTAACTGATTGCCTGTCATTTAATTAATCTATTTGCTTAACCTTTCCTTCAGGTCGTTTAAAATAAAGGCCTTTGCCTTGTTTGCATAATCCATATTTGCCTTAACAGCAGACTCTGCATACCACTGTTTCCCATCAAACCGGTTCATGTCTACCCCTTCAGGAGCGAATGCCATCATCAGGGAGGTCTCTTGTTCACCAGCATGGTCTATAGGCCACTGTTTCTGCGCCTCACCGCTCATGAAAGGCTCAACCCTTATCCAGCTGAATGGATCCGTACCCTCTTCATGCTCCTCGTAGTAATTCGCCGAATCAGTGTCCTCTCCCCACCATCCATCACCTTTTGTCCTTTCCTGATAATCAAATATTTCCTGTTTAGCTGCTAACCTGAATGCCAGGTCGGTGGGCATACCACTTACAAAGTTCTCGCTTTGATGATGGAAAAAGACGTTGATATTCCTGAATCCTATCCTCAGGAGGTTGTGGAAAATTTGCCTCGCGAACTGGTTTAAAATACCTGAATCAATATGCATCCCCCCTTTTCTCTCGGGGCCTGCAACAGCATTAGAGGCATCGCCGTAGTAAAATGGAGGCAACAAAACTATATCCATCTCTTTCTCGAGCATTTCAAGAGCTCCCTGTACAACCAGTGTATCTACACCCGGGCATAGATGTTCGCCATGATATTCTAGAACGCCTAAAGCCATCACTACCGGTGTATTGTTATCGATAGCATCCCGAATCTGGTCCGGGAACATATATTCGTAACGCATAATTTTCAAGTTTAATATTTTATAATTCTGTATATTCAGCAAATTTAGAAGACATCATCTCTACGCCGCCCTCCTTGATAATCAGTCCGTTCTCCCAGCGTAAGCCATAATCATGCTCGTAGAAAAAGGTGTCTAACTGGAATGTCATGTTCTCCTGTAAAAGAAAATCTGAGGTCGACTCCATCCAGGGGCGTTCCACCTCCATCATCCCTATCGAGTGGCAGGGGCCATATAGCAGGTACTGATCAAACCCCTCCTCTTTCACCCATGCTTCGTATTCTCTTACAATCGATCCGGCAGGTATATTTGCACGTAGGAGGCTCTTAGTTTTCTTGTGTGCTTCTAACCCGAATTCAACTAAACGCCTTTTGCGGCTATCCAATGGGCCTATAGAAAATGGAAGCCCAACACTAGAACAATAACCACTCACACGTGCCCCGATATTCAATTGAATAACCTCGTTCTCAACGATCTTATTGTGGGTAGGGCGAGAAATTGCATTGTTGGTTGATTCTCCACAGAAGCAATATAGAGAGTGCCCCTCGTATTCTCCTCCATTTTTATATATCTCACGTTGAGCGATACCTATTACTTGTAGCTCGGTCATACCGGGCTTTATCTCGTTAAGAATCGCCTCTACCGCTAGTTCAGCTATTTGGTATGCTTTGCGCATGCAGGCAATCTCGTTTTCACTTTTCACGAACCTCAATGGCCAGAGGGCCATATCGGCCTTTACTATCTCTGCCGACGGCAATTGTTCTTTCAATGCTAAGTATACCGGCAGCGATGTTATAGCAGAGCCCACGAGGCCTAATTTTTTTATCCCCTTTGGAGCGTATTTTTTTACCAACTCTTTGAATGTCATAAGGTCCATTCCGGGATAATCAGGTTCTGCTGATTCTCTATACTCCTTGAGCATTTCAACATTTTTTAAAACACTGCGGTGCTTCGCGAACATTTCACTTTCAGGGCCTGCCAAGAGCACGGGCTCCCCTTCGGCCGGGACGAATACTCCCGCGGCTTCAAATACTGGCCAATACTCGCTTAGGTATCTTACGTGGGCTGTATCAGACTCTGTTCCATGCACGAGGCATGCGTCAAGCCCTTTTTTCTGGATGTTAGACTGAAACTTTTTAATTCTCTCTTCAAATTCACTTCTTGGAATCGTTGTTGTCTTCATAAATAACTATTTAAAAATTAATGGATTTTTTACTTCTGATTATGGGTATCTGTTGATCAAGTGTTTCTCGTAAAACACCCAACTTCTCTTCAAGCGAGTATGGGGTATAAACATAATCCTGTTCAAACTGGAAGCCCAAGCGAGAGTCCCTCGTTGCAGCCAGCAACGAAAGCTCTGTACGTTGAATTTCATCTTTCAAAATCTCTTCCATACGGTCGACTGTTTTGTTAAACAGGCTGTTATTTTTCTCTTCTGCCAAATTAAAGCGGAGGCCCTCGAACTCTAGTATAGCATGGTCGCTTTGCATCATCCGTTGAAGCTGTTCAGCCACCACCACCTCTTTCACTGCCTCCTGGCGTTTATGCCGCGGGCTGTTAATCGCCGCTTCACGATAGAGTGCCAACCCTTTTTCCATCTCATCGATTGCCATTTTCAGGTACTTCAGGAATACCGGCAGTATTTCTTTTTTTTCGCCTGCTACAATACCCGTAGCACTCCTAGCGTATTGCTCTGCCCTGTTTGTCCTGTTTGTAAAATCAGGGAAAAAGACCATTCGCGAAACCGTGAAGGGCCAGTAGGGGTTGAATATCATTCTTTTAGAGGGGTCCGACCAAGAATAGTTGTATGTTGCAGTCCTGGCTGGCGGGACTTTTAGAAAAATAGGGTTACCAACAGCGTTATTAGTTCCCATGTTAGGCCCTGTATCCGGAACATAGCGTATAGCCTGGCTAAAATACTCCCAAGCTTTTAGGACATGTTCAGCTTGTTGCTCTCCAAAAATATGAGCAGCCATTTTCTCAAGCAGCTCTTCACGATCGGGATAACCGCTCCAGCATGTCCAAGCACGCAGATGGCTCATGAAGTTGGGTTTGTAGCCACTGCTCCAGCTCTCTAAGGTGCCGTTTACATCATATTTTTCCAGAGCATCATAGCGATCGAACCATTGGTGTGGGCAAGGCAAATATGGACTGGTTCCATATTGCCAGCTGGCAAAAGTATCTACTTTTGAAAACACCTTCATATTTCGTTTCCCGGCTTCATCAATTTGTGCATCAGTCACCTCTGCCGGGCCAATCTGATTTAGTGAATAGTCGCGAAGAAATCCTTGCATACCGTCAATCTCGTAGCTTTTACCGTTTTCCCACGTTAACAATGGTGTTGTGTTTTCAGGTAGGTTTGCAACGAAATAACGTTTTATCTCGCTATTTTGCGGGCGGAAATCAATATTATACTCCCAGGGAAGTATCTCTATACCAGGATCAATTTTATGACACTCCTCTTCCACGATTCCCACCGCGTATGACCAGTTTCGCGCCCAATCCTGGAGATATTCTTTACCAGCACCATGTCCACCTCCCCATTTTTTATACCAGAATCCTTCAGTTAAAAGTATATAACCCTGAATTTCCGGGAATTCTGTCACGATATCCCTTACAAGCTTACGTAACCCTTCTTCACTCTCTTTTGTCCCGAGGTACTGGTATATAATTTGCGTGTAAACTTTTATTCCATATTTACTCGCTCTTTTAATCAGGTCTTTAACCTTGTCAGGGTTCTGTGCTCTAACATTATAAAGGAGCCTTGCGTAAAAATCGGTAGAGGACTCTGCCGTAGTCCTGTCTCCATTGGGATTGGTATATACTCCCGCGAAGATCCCATCAAACCCGTCATGTGCCAAGTGCGACAAGAGCCTGTCCGGGAACTCCATCCATCCCATCCAGGATAAAACAATGCGCCTGTCGTAAAGAGAGTGCCGTACACTATGCAAATCTGAAGGTAAAAAAGGACC
>LSQX01112355.1_pt4 | contig 10469 bp, 10 predicted proteins | sample 654561 | NCBI WGS metagenome assembly LSQX01 (sample SAMN04489861, study PRJNA283612) | anaerobic digester metagenome | isolation source: 4 biogas reactors fed with cattle manure at either 37C or 55C with and... | place: Denmark: Kongens Lyngby | collected 2014
GTGCGGACGGCATCCACTCGTTCGTGGACGTGGTCGCCTCGCTTGCCCTGATCGTGGGGGTGTATCTCTCCTCCCGCAAGCGCCGGGATTTCCCCTACGGACTCTACAAGGTGGAGAACGTCGTTGCGGTAGCCATTGCTCTCCTCATCTTCTTCACCGCCTTCGAGATTGCGGCGGAGGCGGTGACAGGCGACGCCGCCGCCCGGGCCTACAGCGGGTGGGTGCTCCTCGCCGTCGCCGCCTTCATCCCGGTGCCCTACATCCTCGGCACCTACGAGGTGAACGTGGGGCGGAAGTACAACTCCCCCAGCCTGATCGCGGACGGCAGGCAGCACCGGGTGGACGTCCTCTCCTCCTCGGTTGTCTTCTTTGCGCTACTCGGGCAGTTCTTCGGCTTACCCCTGGACCGGGTTGCAGCTGTCATCGTCGCCGTCTTCATCGTCCGGGCGGGTTGGGGGATCCTGAAAGACAGCATGAAAACCCTCCTGGATGCCTCGGTCGATTACGATACGCTCAACGAGATCCATACCATCATCCTCTCTGATCCGAAGGTGAGCGGCATCAAGAGCATCACGGGCCGCAACTCCGGCCGCTACATCTTTGTGGAGGCAATGGTCGAGATGGCGGAGTCGGATTTTGAGAAGGCGCACCGGGAGATCGAGCGGATCGAGGAGAAGATACGGCGTCAGGTGCCGAATGTTGAGCGGGTCCTCATCCACTATGAGCCCAAAAAGAAGACGCACCTGCGGTATGTGGTGCCACTGCAGGACCGGGAGGGGTCGGTCAGCGCTCACTTCGGCGAAGCGCCGTATTTTGCAATCCTTGACTATGACGTTGAGAAGAATCGCCTCGAACGGCAGGATATCGTTGACAACCCCTTCAAGGATGTGGAGAAGCGGAAGGGCGGACAGGTGGCGGAGATGCTGCTCGCGCAAAAGATCGATGTGGTCTTCGTGCATCACTCGCTCTCTGGGAGGGCGGCCGGCTACGCGCTTGAGGCAGCGGGGGTCGAGATGAGGGCAACCTCCGCGGCAACGCTTGCGGAAGTGATCGACGATGTGACGGGGCGTCGTGGGGAGGAGACCGGCGCTTCGCCCCGGTGATCTCTTCGTTTATAGATCCGGATGAGGTACCTCGAACCGGCCGGGAGCATCGGACTATGAGGGAGAATTAAAATCCTGGCCTTTCTCTTGCATCCCGATATTTCGGTCCGCTTGCGTCTCAGGGCGTTCTGCTGTGCCTCACGCTTACGGCAACGACGATGGCCCCGATGATGAGAGCAACCGCTCCCGCCGCCGCCCAGAACAGGGATGGCCCGACAACCTCCTCGCAGTTTGCGATGCATAATATCGGGCGCATCCGAAGAATTCCCGTGCCCTGCAGAAGCCATAGCAGGCCGAGGATGGCTACAAAAACGCCGAGAAGCGTTCCAATTATCTGGCTTGCCTTCATGCTCGATCGACCGCCAATCTTCGATACCGGTAAAAATACCTTCTGCCTCGCAGGTTGTGATGCCGCCTGACACCGTTCCGGGCTATGAGCGTGGCCGGGGTGACTCCAGGCGATTGGACCTTTCGTCAAACAACCTTCATCTCCCCCAAAATCCCATCTAGATAACAATAGAGGGTTCCGGGAGAGCGGTATGCAGCATCACAAAAACATCATCCTCATCGGCATGCCCGGTGCGGGGAAGAGCACCGTGGGCGTCGTCCTTGCGAAAACGCTTGGCATGCAGTTCGTCGATACGGATATCCTGATCCAGGAGCGGGCCGGGAGGATGCTCCAGGAGATCCTTGACGAGGACGGGCCGGATGTGTTCAAGCGGATCGAGGAAGAGACGATCCTCTCCCTTCAGCCCCNNGTGATCGCGACGGGCGGCAGCGTGGTCTGCAGCCCCGATGCGATGGCGCACCTGAAGTCGGGAGGGGTGGTCGTGTATCTCGAGATCCCGTATGCGGAGATGGAGGCGAGGCTCAAGAACATCACGACCCGGGGGATCGTCCTCCTTCCGGGCCAGAGTCTCCGTGAGATGTACGACGAGCGGGTTCCGCTGTATGAGCGGTATGCCGATCTCACCGTCGCGTGCTCGGGTGGGGATCTCGAGTCCGTGGTCGAGAACGTGATCGAAGCGTTGTGAGGGGTCCGGGGGTTACGATCCCGTTTTTGCGACCAGGATTCGCCCTTCCTCGCCTTCGGCGAACCTCACCGTGACCATCTCCCCTTCGTGCACGCCGAAGTCCGAGTAGGGTTCGTTCAGGAGCGTTCCCCGCAATGACGCGCCGTCGTCCGACTGGCCTTCCAGGCGGACCCACACGCCTTCGGGGATCGTTTGGTGGTCTTTTGCGTACAGGATCACCGATACGTCGTCGAAGCACCCCGGAGCCCTGAACCTGTCGAGGTCAACCCTCTTTCTTACTGCCTGGAGCGCTTCCGGTTCGTAGTAGATGCGCCATCGCTGTTCTTCGAGCAACGAGAGACGGTTCGCTTCGTCGTTCGACAGGAGCGTATACGCCCCCACCTCGTCGGAGTGAAGGATGAGCCCCTCGCCATGGTTCTCGAAGTTCACGACGATCTCCGGCGGCTTTCCGGGCTCGAGCCGGCAGAGGGAATGGATGCGGTAGGTGATGCCATCTTCGTGATCGACGTAGAAGAAGCCGATGCACCTGTCCGCGTCCGGCCGCATCAGTCCTTTCGCGGAGAGGACGCGGGAGATGGCGGGGCCGATCTCTGCAACCGCCCACCGGTAGATGATCTCTCGATCCGGATAGGATCTCGTTCTGTCGTTCATGGTCGTGGTAGAGGGTATTATGTGCAATGTAAAAGGGGTTTTGAAATGCTTATGAAAGCCTCTTGATCTCGTTCCAAAACCCTGTTCTCGGTTTGCCTGGAAATGGCGTGGCTTTTTCTCGGTTCCCGCACCATGGCGGGCACCCGGCATCAGCATGATCCCGGCCGGCGAAGTTGTGGCTTTATGGCTCACCCATCCCGGTTAGAGAGGGAGCGCCATCCCCGTGATCGTGGCAGCAGTGGCTGATCTTCGCACTGATCAGCCGTTTCGTCCGGTCATCCCGAGGATGCAGCATCACCTCGTGAGCGTTACCAGCCTCTACAATCTTCCCTGCATCCATCACGGCGATCCTGTCGGCAATCTTTAACGTCAGAGAGAGATCGTGCGATATATAGATCATCGCAAAACCCTTCCTGTTCTGGATGCCCTTTAAGGTGCGCAGCACGTTGGCTGCGGTTGAGACATCGAGCGCAGATGTAGTCTCATCTGCGATCAGGAGTTTTGGCTTCATGATCATGGCCCGCGCAAGCGCTACCCTCTGCCTCTGACCGCCGCTCAGCGCACCGCAGTACCTCCCGAGAAATTCATCGGCCGTCGGGAGCCGCACCTGTTTCAAGGCTTCCCGTGCCATATCCAGCCTTTCGGCCGCAGTCCCTATCCTATTGATGTCGAGCGGCTCCCTGACCGCGTCGAGCACCGTGAAACGGTTGTTGGTGGAACTGAACGGGTCCTGAAATACGATCTGGATGCCGCCGAACCGATGGCCGTAGTTCCCGTCGTAAACCTCTCTATCCATGAACCTGACAGTACCCGACTCTGGGTGAAGGATTCCGGCGAGGATGTGCGCCAGAGTGGACTTGCCGGAGGCGGTCTGACCGACGATCGCCAGCACTTCCCCCTCACGAACTTCCACATCCACACCATCGACCGCATGCAACACTCTCCCGCCCGGCAGGGTATACTGGAAGTGGATATCGTCCGCCCTGAGGAGCGTTGCAATCCCGCCCCGGTGGCAGGCAACCTCTCTACCGTTGCCGCAGGACTGAAGGAGGGGGGGCGACGTCCTGCAGATCTCTATGGATTGCGTACATCGTCGGCCGAACGGACAGCCCGCGTACCCATCCCCGCCGGATGCCTCTCCTCCCGGGATCCCCCAGAGATCCCGGTAGATGAATATATCCGGCGTGGAATGGATGAGGCCTCTCGTATAGGGGTGCCGGGGAGCGTTGATGATATCGGCCGTTGGCCCGCTCTCCACCACCCTACCGGCGTACAGGACGATCATCCGGGATGCAAGGGACGATACGAACGAGAGGTCGTGCGATACCACGACCATACCATACCCGTTCCTCTTCTGCAGACCGATCAGCAGATCCCGGATCTCCTTCCGCGTGAATGCATCGAGAGCCGACGTAACCTCATCGAGTATCAGGAGTTTCGGGTTGCAGGAGAGCGCCATGGCAAGCAGAACACGCTGCCGCATGCCTCCTGAGAGCTGATGGGGATAGGCATCCATCCAGGCCGGGTCGAGACCGACCGTCCGGAACAGATCCTCACAGCGTGCCTCCGCCTCCCGTACCGATATATCCTCATGTTTCAGCAGGGGCTCGATGACCTGCTTTCCAACCGTCATCACTGGATTCAGGACATCCAGGCTGTTCTGGAACACGATAGCGATATCCTTCCACCGAAACCGGTTCACCTCTGGTTCAGGGAGGCACGTGATATCCGTGCCGTTGTATGAGACTGTACCGGATATAGAGGCCCGGCCGTCGAGCAGCCGCATGATACTGAGCGCGAGAGTGGTCTTTCCGCTTCCCGACTCCCCGATTACACCGATGATCTCGCCTGCCTCCAGCCCGAAAGAGATGCCGTCAATTGCCTTCACAACACCGTTATCCGTATGATAGCAGCATTCCAGGTTACTGACTTCCAGAACTGACATTATACACCTCGGTTCTGCCTTATGCGGGGGTCCAGCACCTGTTCGAGATCGCGGCCGACGAACGCGAGGCAGAGCAGCAGGACGATCAGCGCCGCCAGAGGGGGGAAGAGCCACCACTGCCAGTACGGCGTGAAATAGATTGACCGGAAGCTGGTTGCGTAGTGCAACATCATCCCCCAGCTCTTCGCGGTCGGATCACCCAGCCCGAGGAACGCCAGTCCCGTTTCGGCCATGATGGCATACGAGGTTATGCCGATGATGAGGACGAAGATGATGGGGAGCACTTCCGGGAGGATATGGCGCCGCAACAGGTAAAACGGCGTCGCTCCGTAGTTCCGTGCGGCGGTGATGTAGGCGTTGCTCTTGATGGTGAGAGTCTGTGAACGAGCGATACGCGCTGGCTTCGCCCAGCTGAACAGGACGAGGACGAATATCACGTTGAAGATATTCGGGCCCATGAAGGCGGATATGACTATAAGGAGCGGGAAACCGGGCAGCGCCATGATGACATCGACCGTGCGCATCACCACCTGATCCACCGCTCCCCCGAGATATCCGGCGAGGATACCGAGAGCACCTCCGCCCAGCCCTGCGATGCAGGCGACGGCAAGGCCGATGAAGAGGCTCATCCGCGCACCGTAGCAGATCTGGGACCATATGTCCATTCCCAACTCATCGGTGCCGAGCGGGTGATCCGCACCCGGTGGTTCAAGAGATCCCCCGGTGATCTTTCCGGGCGGGTATGCGGAGAGAAACGGGGCAAAGACCGCCATCATGACGATGAGGGCGATGCCGCACAGCCCGATCTTCCCTTCCAGGCTGAACTTTGATATGACATCCCTGAGGCGGGCGATCGCATCCTGTAAATGCGGGACCATCCCGGAGACTCGTATGATAGGAGTTTGTTCGACAGGCATCCGGTTCACCTATCCAGCGACCCTCGGATCCAGTCTCAGGTAGATGCGGTCGGCCATCAGATTGCAGAACAGAACCGATATCGCTACGACCAGTAAGATCCCCTGGATCAGCGGATAATCCCGGGCCACAACAGCGTTTCGGAGGAGGAGACCTATCCCGGGGTAGTTGAAGACGCTCTCGACGAGCACGGTACCACCCATGAGTATACCGATCGTGAATCCGGTTCTGGTCACCACCGGGAGCAAGGCGTTACGGAGTGCGTGGCGCGTCCAGACGATGCGATCACCAAGCCCTTTGGCATGTGCAGTGCGGATGTAGTCCTTCGTAGAGACCGTGATGAGCGTGTTCCTCGTGAGGAGATAGACCCCGGTGAGCTGCGCGAAGGATAGGGTCAGGACTGGGAGGAACGCGTGGTATGCGATGTCCCTCACCTGATCCAGAACACCGGCATAATATGCAAACGGGGTGACGGCGCCCGCCAGAGGAAAGATCTGGAGATGCACGCAAAATATGAGCAGGAGGATGATTCCGAGCAGAAATGATGGGATCTCGGCGAATGCGATCAGGCCGGTCATCATGAGCCGGTCGGATCCCTTATTCCGGTTTCGGGCGGAGACGACGCCGAGTATGACGCCGGCAATCGTGCTGATGGCTGTTGCGGATAGAACGATGAGGAGAGTCCATGGCAGATGAAGAAGGATCACTTCGTTCACTGGCATTTTGTAATGGATACTCCGGCCGAGTTCTCCCCTTGCCAGGTTTGCCAGGTATGAAATGAACTGCTCGTGCAGCGGGAGATCCAGGCCGTAATAATGGAAGTAATACTCCCGCTGCGCCTCCGTCATGACGATCACGTCCTCGCCCTGGATGTCCGATGCCATGGTCGAGAACGGATCTCCCGGCATCATGCGGGGAAGGAGAAAATTGATGGCCACGATCACCAGGAGGGTTATGACAAACCTGAAGATGATCGCCCGCCTGTCCCTCTCGTTCATTAATCGTTGACCGCCCAGACCATTGTGCCGCTGAATGTCTCGAACTCGTATCGATACGTCCCGTCCGGTGCAGCAGCGTTCCGGTAATACTCACGGATCTTTTCTTTTGTTTCACCGGAAACCTCCCTGGTTACCCCGGGAAAATCCATCGCCCTCTCTGCTGCCGCGACCCAATCCTGCTCGCGGCTCCCCGACTGGCGGCTGAACCTCACGATGGGGCGGTAGCCGGACGCGTAGAGGTACATGAAGGGATAGAGCATGCCCAATCCGTGGGTATTGCTGCAGGGCTCTTTTCCCAGAATCTTGCGGTAGATTTCATGGCGTGCCTCTTCATCCACCTTTCTGGTGAAGTGACTGCTGTAGTAGCAGTAACCTTTTGAGCAGGCCACCATCCGGTCGAAAGTCTCTACGTCCCTGATGCCCGGGGTCATGGCTGCAACCACAAGATCGAATGCGTTTCGAAACCCGAGTGCATCGATATCCGCCGTCCACCACGAGCACTCGACCGGCGCGATCTTCAGCCCTTCTTCCCGTGCGGATTCGGTAAGCCGGCCGAGCATCTCTTTTGAGACATCAAGAGACGTGACGTCTGCCCCGGCGCGGGCAAGCGGGAGGGAGAGGGTTCCCGGCCCACAACCGATGTCAAGGACCCTTGCGCCCTGAGGCGAGAAACCGGCCTCATCAAGCATTGCAAACATCTCGTCGGCCCGTTTTTGCCGTCTTTCGGCGTCCATGTCCTGCGTGAAACGGCTCGACCGTCGGTTCCAGACTGCCGCGATAGAGTCGTCGGTGACCGTGCCCATCTCCCGTGCCGCCGCATTCCAGTAGTCGGCCCAGTACCGGACGTTATCGCTTTGCTGCAATTCCTTCCCTCTTCAGATACGAGAGTTTGGCCATCGTTCGTGAATGGTGATTGAACGGGCACATCCAGCCGTCATACTGCGAGATATACCACACATCGGGGCGGGTTGTATAGAGCAGGGGGATGGTCGGCACATCCTCTGCGAGGATCTTTTGCATATCGTACACGATCCCTTTTCGCTTTTCATCATCCAGTTCCGTCATTTCAGCGGCGGCAAGAGCATCGAGTTCGCTGTTCTTGTAGCCGTAGACGGATGCCAGAGGAGAGAGGGCGCTGGCCGTAGATGCGACATCGGTATATTTCGTGCGCAGGAAATCGGCGTCTCCGCCCCATCCTCCGTAACCTGCAATGATCAGCTCGAAGTCGCCTTTCTTCAGGTTGGCGTCGCGGGATTTGCTCTCAAGCGCCCTGACCTGAATGTCTATGCCGACGTTCCCGAGACGATCTTTGAGGACCTCGCCGAATCTGACTTCATCGCTTCCCACGCTGAGGGTGAACGAGAGTTTCTTTCCATCCCTGTCGCGGATCCCGTCCCCGTCGGTATCCTCCCATCCGGCGCTCTCAAGCAGCATCTCTGCCTGTTCTACATTGAATGCATATTCGGGCTGATCGGGGTTGTACCAGATGTGCTCCTCGGGGAGCATGCCTATGTTGCCCGGTTTCCCGGCTCCGCGCTGTATCTTCTCGACGAGTTCGTTGCGGTCGATGGCATACGCGAACGCCTGGCGCACCTTTTGGTCGTTCAGTTCAGGGCGCTTGTTCATGTTGAAGTAGAACTCGTATGCAAAGACCCCGGACTGTGGCGCAACCCTTATGTCGGGATTATCTGCGAACCTGCCCATCACATCGGGACTGATTTCACTGCTGAAATCGATCTGGCCCTGCTCAAAGGCAATCAGTTCATCACTGACCGGGATGAACTCGACCACTTTGATCGCGGGCTCCGGCCCCCAGAACTCATCATTCGCCACGAAACGGTAGGAACCATGCTCCCTGTTGTACTCGTCGAGCCAGTAAGGGCCGGTGCCGATAACGGCTTCAGGGGCAAGGAATGCTGCCGGATCAGAGACCTTGCTGTAGATGTGCTCGGGGAGGATCATGAACGTGGCGAGTTTGTAGAGGAACGTGGACGTCGGCTCGACAAGCACGAACTTCACCGTATGGTCGTCGAGAACCTCAACGTGGTCGATGACTCCGTCCTCGATTCCTCCACCTACGGGGAAGTGATCTCTTTCGTAGTCGAACGTGAACTTAACGTCATTGGCAGTGAAGGGGGCACCATCCTGCCACCTGACGTTCTCGCGGAGGACGAATGTGTATTCCCTGCCGTCCGGGGTGGCAGTCCAGCTCTCGGCAAGCCACGGTATGAGCCCTTTTTCGTCTCGTTCGAGCAGACAATCGAAGATCAAATTTGCTTTGTAAATCGCAGGCCCGCGTGGGGTGATCGAGAACGGCTGCGGATAGCCGTAGTCTCCTCCGGTCAGGCGAATGACGTCTGCTTCCAGTGCGCCGGCAGTCGCCGTATCCGTGCTGTTAGTGCCCTGCGATGTGCATCCCGCCGTAATCAGCGCAAAGACCACGAGGCCGAGCACAAATCCAGATAATCCATATTTTTTCATATTGTTCACGTTCTTTTGAATCATTCAGACATTCATTCCCATCCTGCAGTTCACCGGCCGCAGGGCTGCTCGTCGAGACAGGGGATGCAGACGAAATCTCCGTTCAGCACTCTTGCATGAGGTTCGGCAACCATCTCCCCGCATTTCCGACATCTCACGGATCCGGCACGAGGAGTTTTTCCGGGAATTTCCGCCCTCACACGGCGTATGTCAAAATGAGTTTCCGGAGGTTCGGCCAGGAGAGTATCGACCTGTCTCTTCATCCGGGTCTGCAGTTCCTGCATGTCCTCCGGAGATGCTGTTCCCTCCATGGATCTGGCAACGAGGGATTTAAGGACTGGATCTTCAGCCACTCTCTGGTCTCTGACCGAGAGCCGGACGGCATCATTTGTCGATCGATTGACGAACGTGTAGACGTTCTTGCCGTGATCCCGGATGATCAGGTTACTCTTGCCTGTTGTGCAGCCGGCGACCACCTGGATCGCATCAAGGCCGCAACCGGCGTTCTCAACGATCGCTACAAGCTGGTCGTCCATGGCCGGATCGGGGCGCAGTTCCTTGATTGCAATCTTTGCCGCCAGGTAGCCGAGGGCGACCCCCGGGCAGAGATGCCCGTGAAACCTGACGACTTCGAAGAGCGGCACACTCTCTGGTTCCCGGGATCGATCGGTGCCGCCGGTGGTGGGTGGACTGGACTTGCTCATGGGCATCAAACTCTTTTGACTTAAAACAATTTTTTTTGTTCTTGCGTGGTAATAAAGGTGCTGAAATTCAGTCCGTTTTCAGATACCCTATTGGGCGGATCAGACGTATGATCGGGTAGAGGGGCACCGGCGGTGATCATTGGCTTTTTCTCAGAACGGTACGGGATCGTCCGCTGAGTCGATGGCTTCTTCGTCCTTGCCGATCGAATGCGGGCCGAAATCGCCGCGGCCTGCGCAAAGGTCGGGACGACGTGGCGGCCCATCCTCGTCTCGACGTTCTCCGGTCGGCAGGAGTATAGACCTACAGGCCGGCGGCGGTTCTCCTTGAGCAGGCACGCCAGGAGAAAAGGGGGAAGAGAAGGAACCGGTCCACGTTATCCCGGAGGTGCTTCCCTACTTCGACCGGGCACAGATTATACAAAAAATCTGGAAAAAGTGTATGGTGGGACCGGATGTAATTCGCATGAATAGTCGGCGAACCAGTTATCACATCCTTGAAAAAGCCTGGCCGCGCATGTATTGGCCGCACAACTCCGGTGAATTTATCACCCATTTAAAATTATATTCTTTCCATACAATAAATCTAAAAAATAATTGTTTCAGGAAAAAGGTTATGGGCTCGTCGAGATTCGAACTCG
>LSQX01034739.1_pt2 | contig 10468 bp, 9 predicted proteins | sample 654561 | NCBI WGS metagenome assembly LSQX01 (sample SAMN04489861, study PRJNA283612) | anaerobic digester metagenome | isolation source: 4 biogas reactors fed with cattle manure at either 37C or 55C with and... | place: Denmark: Kongens Lyngby | collected 2014
CTCACCGCCGCCGGTGGCGCGATGAAGCAGAACGACCGTCTGCTGGCGCCGATGAACTGCGTCGGTTATTTCGGCATCGACACCACCGAGCTCGGGATTCCGGGCGATCCGTACCGCTTCAACTGCGCCGACTGGAACACTGCGGCGGCATTGTCACGGCAAAGCGCCGACATGCGCATCGATACCGGCAGCGCGGCCGCCAACCTGGTGTTGCAGCCCAGCAATCGCACCACCTTGCGCGCCAATGCCAAGTACCGGCGCGAGGATTACCGCAACACCTATCTGGCCTACAACCCGCTGACCGGCCAGTACGGCTACGTCGCGGAAAACGGTGCCCAGGGCGGTGTGGTGCCGGGTGAAATGGGCATCTGGGACACCGGCCTCAACGCCCATGTGCCGGCCCGCATCCTGAGCCTGCCGCTGGACAAGGAAACCCGCGAAGCCACGTTCGGCGCCGACTTCCGTCCGAACCGCCACAACACCTTCGGCATCAGCTACAACTGGACCCAGGTGGAACGCAGCAACCGCGAGCATCGCAAGGTCGAGGACCATGCGCTGAAGCTGACCTGGGTCAACCGCAGCCTGGATCTGGTCAACTTCCGCGCCAATTACCAGTACCTGGACCGCAGCGGCGACGACTACAACTTCAACCCCTACGAATTCACCTACTCCGGCAGCCTGCCGGGCAATGAAGTGGCGCATATGCCGCATACGGTGGAGGAACTGCGCAAGTACGACGTGGGCGGGCGCGAACAGCACAAGATGACGTTCATCACCAGCGTCGTCCCGACCGAAACCATGAGCCTGAACGCGACCCTGCGCGGCGACTGGAACGACTACGACGCCGAACTGGGGCGCCAGTCCTACGATACCTACGGCATCAGCCTGTCCTGGGACTGGCAACCTTCGCCATACACCACTGCGAGCGCCTACGTGGGCTGGGATCGCGGCACGCTCGGCGTGGCCAACATCAATGATGCCGGAACCCAGCCGAACGATCCGAGCCTGGGCGGCACGGTCTATCCCGAAGCCAACCGCTGGTGGCTGGATGACAGCTTCACCAACCGCAACGCCGGCGCCACCTTCGCCCATGATTTCGGGCGGGTGAAACTGGATGCCTCGTGGAACTTCACCCATTCGCGCAACATCACCGATTACCGCTACAACTCCGCCGGTGCGCTGGCCTGGCCGACGCTGGCCGAATCCGACTTGGCCGGGCGTTTCCCGCAGATGACCTACCGGCTCAACACCTTCGGTGTGAGCCTGCTGGTGCCGCTCAAGGAGCGCTGGTCGCTGCGGCTGTTTGATACCTACGAGCGCGGCCAGATCACCGATTGGCATTACAACGGGCTGGAGAACGGTCTGGTGATCGACCACCGCGTGTATCTGGACAGCGGGCCGGTGGGCTACAGCGCCAACCTGGTCGGCGTGATGCTGGAGGTGCAGCTGTGAACGCTCTTGTCAGGATGACGCTGGCTCTCGGGCTGGCATCGGCGGCGCCGCTGGCGCTGGCCGCTTCGCTGGATGTCATCGACCTGCGCCGCCCGCCGGTGGTCAATGGCGACCCGGTCGCCGGCAAGGAAAAGGCCCAGGTCTGCAACAACTGCCACGGCGCCGACGGCAAGGCGCCGGTGCCGAACTTCCCGAGCATGGCCGGGCTGCCGGAAAGCTATCTGTACTGGAAGCTGGTGGCGTTCAAGGAATCCTCGCGTACCGATTCGATCATGACCCCGCTGGTCACCGCCAACACGCTGGAAGACCTGCGCGACATGGCCGCGTTCTACGCCCGGCTGCCGCTGGAAGCACCTTCGCCGCTGACCCCGGAGCCGGTTGACGAAGCCGTTCTGGAGCGCGGCCGCCAGATCTACATGGCCGGCGATCCGAAGCAGGGTGTACCGGCCTGCCAGGGCTGCCATGGGCCGGAAGGCAAGGGGCCGACCGAACCGCATCGCCCCTACCAGGACAGCTGGCCGCCGCTGTATGGGCAGCAGGCGATGTACGTGGCCGAACGTCTGACCAAGTTTCACGACGGCTACGCGATCGACTCCTCGATGGACAAGATCATGGAAGGCGTGGCGCAGAACCTGACGCCGGAGGACATCGCGGCACTGGCGGCCTTCGTCGAACGCCTGGACGGCCGCTGAGTTTTTCGCGAAGGGCGCGGCGCAACTGCGCCGCGATGCCTGACCGGGTAGGCTCGGCTTCTGCCCGGCCACCCGTTGCTGCGATGCCATGCTGACCGATTCCGTTGTCGTCCTCGCCAGCCTGGCATGGCTGGGCCTGCTGTTCGGCGCGGCGCTGTGGGGCGAGCGCCGTGGCTGGAAGCTGGACCGCCACTGGGGCACGGTCTACGCACTGTCGCTGGCGGTCTACTGCACCTCGTGGACCTTCTACGGCACCGTCACCCAGGCCGCACGCTCGGGCTGGCCGTTGCCGCCGACTTTCGTCGGCACCATCCTGCTGTATGTGTTCGGCATTGGTCTGCTGCTCAAACTGATCCGTCTGGCTCGAGAGAACCACAGCAGCTCGATCGCTGATCTGATCGCGACCCGCCTCGGGCGCAACTCCTGGTTGGCGGCCGCCGTGACCGCAGTCGCGCTGCTCGGCCTGATTCCCTATATCGCGTTGCAGCTGAAGGCGGTGGCGATGAGCTACGGCCTGCTGACGCGCGCGGCCGAGCTGACCCCGCCCGCCTGGGGCGACAGTGCGCTCTACGTGGCGCTGGCGATGGCCTTGTTTGCGATGCTGTTCGGTACCCGCAGCGCCTCGGCAGCCGAGCACAACCGCGGGCTGGTGCTGGCGGTGGCGGTGGAGTCGCTGTTCAAGCTCGGGGTGATGCTGACCCTCGGGCTGTTCGTGGTGTTCGGCCCGAACTGGCCCGCGGCCGAGCTGCAACCGGCGCCCGATGGCGCCAGCGGATTTCCCGCGCTGGTGCTGCTTGGGGTGCTGGCGATGTTCACCCTGCCACACCAGTTCCATGTCGGCGTGGTGGAGTGCCGCGACGAGCGCCATGTGCTCACCGCGCGCTGGATGTTCCCGCTGTACATGGTGCTGATCGCGCTGCCGCTGTTGCCGCTGGCGCGGGTCGGGCTGGAAAAGCTGGCTCCGCTCGGCGTGCCATCGGATCTTTACGTCCTGGCATTGCCATTGTCCGAAGGGCGCGGCGGGCTGGCGCTGCTGGCCTTCCTCGGAGGCCTGAGTGCGGCCACCAGCATGGTGATCCTGGCGACCTTGTCGTTGAGCCTGATGATCGGCAACCACTGGCTGGCGCCGCTGCGGGTACGCGGTGCCTGGGGCCAGCCCGGCGGGCCGAGCCGGCGCGGCGAGGTGCTGCTGCAGCGGCGCTTGGGCATCCTCGTGGTGGTGATCCTGGCCTGGGTTTACAGTCGTGCCATTGCCGGCAGCGAGGCGCTGGCGGATATCGGCGCGGTATCGTTTTCCGCGCTCTCCACGATCGCGCCGGCGCTGGGCTTCGCGATGTGGCGGCCGCGCACTTCGCCGATGGCGGTGCTGGCCGGCTTGCTGCTGGGCGTGGCGGTGTGGATCTGGGTATTGCTGTTGCCGACGCTGGCGCCGGCGATTTCACGCGATACCGGCTGGCTGCTGGAAGGCCCGTTCGGCATCGGTTTCCTGGCGCCGGACGCGTTTCTCGGGCTGAGCGGCTGGAGTCGGGTGCTGCGGGCCGTGCTGGCCAGCCTGGTGTTGGCGACGCTGCTGACCTGGTTGCTGGATCGGCTCTGGTGGCGGGCGCCGCGACGCGATGGCAGGCGCTTGATTCCGCGCGCGGCGCTGCAGGATCTGGCGTTGCGCTTTCTGCGCCCGGCCCGGGTCGAGCAGTTGTTTTCCGCCGCACCCGCTGGCGAGTTGAGTGGCGCGGCGTTGCAGTTCGAGGTGGAGCGCGAACTGGCGGCGGTGCTGGGAGCGGCTTCGGCGCGGCTGCTGCTGGACACCGCCCGGACCGATGTCGGGCCGGACCTGGAAACCGTCGCGACCATCGTGGGCGAAGCGTCGCAGGTATCGCGCTTCAACCAGCGTTTGCTCGAGGCGGCGCTGGAAAACATGACGCAGGGCATCAGCGTGGTGGATCGCGAGCAGCGACTGGTGGCGTGGAACCGCCGCTACGCGGAGATGTTCGGGTTTCCGCCCGACTTGCTGCAGGTCGGGCAGCCGGTCGAATCGCTGGCACGCTGGGCCCTGCAGCGCGGGTTCGGCAACGGCAGTGGTGCGCAGTTGGAGGACGCCATCGGCCGCCGCGTAGCGCATATGCGTGCCGGAACCCCGCACCTGTCCGAGCGGCGCTTTCCGGACGGCAGTGTGGTCGAGATCCGTGGCAATCCGATGCCCGGTGGCGGCTTCGTCGCAACGTTCACCGATGTCACCGCGTTCCGCCACGCCGAGGCTGAGCTGAAGCTGGCCAACGAAACCCTGGAGCTGCGGGTCGACGAGCGTACCCGTGAGCTAGATCTGGCCCGGCTGCTGGCCGAGCGCGCGAACGAGGCCAAGAGCCGTTTTCTTGCCGCGATCAGCCACGATCTGTTGCAACCGTTGCACGCCGCGCAGCTGTTCGCGCATGCGCTGGATGAACGCATGACGCACGAGCAGTACCGGCCGTTGCTGGGCAATCTGCGCGGCGCACTGGGCTCGACCGAGGCGCTGCTGGGCGGCTTGCTGGACATCTCGCGGCTGGATGCCGGAAGACTCCAGATCCAGCACCAGGACTTTCCGCTGGCACAGGTGCTCGAACCGATGGTCGCCGAGTTCCAGGTCGTTGCGGCCGAAGCCGGCATCGCGTTGCGCCATGTGCCGACCACGGTCTGGGTGCGTAGTGATCCGCAGCAGCTGCGCCGGATCCTGATGAACTTCACTTCTAACGCGGTGCGTTACACCGAACGCGGCCGCGTGCTGGTGGGGGTGCGGCGGCGCGGTGGCCTGCTGCATGTCGAGGTGTGGGACAGCGGCCCGGGCGTGAGCGAGCACGAACGGCGCGCCATCTTCGACGAGTTCCGGCGCGGTGACGATGCGCGTGGCCAGGGCCTTGGCCTGGGGTTGGCGATTGCCGAGCGCATTGCGCGCCTGCTCGGGCACCCGCTGCAGCTGCGCAGCTGGCCGGGGCGCGGCAGCATGTTCTCGGTTGCCGTGCCGCTGGTGCTGGCGGGGCGGGCGGCGGCCGTGATCACATCCCCCCCGCAGACCGCCGTTTCCGATGTGCCGCAGGGGCATGCCCTGGTGCTGGACAATGAGGCCGTGGTGCGCGAAGCGATGCAGGAACTGCTGCGGGGCTGGGGCTGGCAGGTGCACACGGTCGCCAGCATCAAGGAAGCCAAGGCGCTGCTGGCCCGGCAACCGGTCGACCTGCTGTTGCTGGATTACCACCTGGACGCTGGCCGCACCGGACTGGATGCCTGGCGTGCATTGGCCAGTACCGCGCCCGCGATCCTGATCACCGCCGACCGCAGCGAAGCGGTCAAGGAGGCGGTCGAGGCCGCCGGGCTGGTACTGCTGTACAAGCCGCTGCGCGCACTGGCGCTGCGTTCGGTGATGCGCAAACTATTTGCCGGTCGCTAGCCCAGTTCAGGCCTTGCGTTCGCGCAGCAGCGCCTCGACGTCATCGAGCGCGCGCACCAGACGCGCGGTGGTGTCGTTGATGCGGCGCGGCGGGGCCGCCAGGCTGGTCGCCAGGCTGTGGTCCGGATCGTCCAGCACCTCGCGCCGCAAGCTCAGTCCGTGGCGTGCCAGCAGTGGTGCCAGTTCGTCGTGGCGCTGGCGCAGGTCTGCGAGCGTGGCGTTGTAGGCGAAATCGCAGACATCGGCGCGTACGCCGTAACTGAAGGCGTTGGTGAAGAACATGTCGCCATCGCGCGGGCTGGGCTCGAACACGATCTGGTCGATGTCGTCGTATTGCTGCGCATGGCGCTGCATGCCGACCTGCATGCGCGATTGCAGCAGGGTGCGGAAAGTCTGCGACAGCACCATCGGCAGGCCGCCGCTGGACAGGCGCGGGGTGCGGCCACCGCGCGGATCGCGGGCGCGGCTGGCGTCAACCGGCACCAATGGATTCAGGCCGATGAACAGGTCGATGCCGGCATCGAACGCCATCGAGGCATGCATCGTGCGGCGCAGCGCACCATCGACGAACTGGCGACCGTTGATTTCCACCGGCGGATACAGCGCCGGCAGCGCGGCACTGGCCTGGATCGCGCGCGAGATCGGCACGTCATCCCAGCCTGGGCCGCCGAAGCGCACGGTGTTGCCGTTGTCCAGATCCACCGCGACGATGTAAAGCAGGCGCTTGAGCTCGCGGAAATCATCAGTACGGCCGTGGCGCGAATAGGCGTCTTTGAGGAAACGCGCGATCTGTTCGTTGTCGAACAGCCCGGTCGGCACCAGCGCGCCGAAACGGCCGAGCGTATCGCCCAGATGGAAGCTGCGCGGGTGCAGCAGGGTGTCACGCCACCACTTCCACAGCAGGCCGGGCGCGGCGCCCAGGCGTTTGGCGTATTCGCGCAGCGCCGGACGCACGAAGATGTCCGGATCAAAGCGCACATCGTCGGCATCGCCGGTGATGAAGATCCGGCACAGCTGTTCGGTATCGATGCGGTTGGCCAGACTGGCGGCCAGGAAGGCGCCGGAGCTGACTCCGACATAGACATCCAGCGCGGTCAGGTCGAGCCCGTCGATGGCCTGATCCAGCGCACGCAGCACGCCCATTTCGTACATGCCGCCGATCGGCCCGCCGCCGGCAATGGCAATGCCGATGCGGGACTGGCTGGGGCGCTGACGGCTGGCAGGTTGCAGGAGCAGCATGCGGCACCTTGCAGGATCGGACGAAGGTTCCGATTCTAACCGAGCCACCACCGAGCACATCCTCGATACCGCTCTGGCAGCATGTCCGGCACTGCGACCGATCCGTGGAGGCAGCAACGATGGCACGCCGTGCCAAATCCCAGCGTGGTGCCGAGCAGCGTGGTGGTGAGCGCGGCGTCGAAAGCCGTCTGCTGCACCTGCTTCAGGCGAACCGGCGCTGGCGCGATCCGGAGTTGGAGCCGCGCAATCTCTCGCCCTGGTTGCTACCGCTGCAGCGCTGGCAGGCGGCGCGGCTGGCCGAATCGTTCGCCGATTTCTCGGCCGCGCCGGATACGGCTGCAGCCACGGACTTCTTTCTTTCCGATCTGTACGGCGATCACGACGTCAGCGCGCGCGACCGCGGCGTGGAGAAGGTGATGCCGATGATGCGCCGGCTGTTGCCGGACGAACTGCTGCACACCGTCGCCGATGCGATCGAGCTGGCTGTGCTGTCGCACGCCTTCGATCTGCGTGTGGCGCAGGCGCTGGAAACCCTGCTGCCGACCGATGCCGAACTGGACGTGGCCACCTACGGCAAGGCCTACCGCATGGCCGGCCTGCCGCGTCTGCGGCGCCGCCAGATCGCACTGATCGCGACCATTGGCATGGCGCTGGATGCCGCGGTGCGCAAGCCCTGGCTGGCACGGGTGCTGCGCATGTCGCGGCTGCCGGCGCGCGCGGCCGGGTTGTTGGATCTGCAATCGTTTCTGGAGCGCGGCTTTGCCGCCTTCGCCGGGATGCAGGATGCGCAAGGCTTCATGCAGGAAATCGCACGGCGCGAAGGCGAGGTGTCGCGGCGCCTGTTCGCGGCCGATCCGCAACCGTTCCGGCGGGTGCGGAAGAGCCGTGCCGCTCAGGCGAATTCGCGTTCCAGATAACGCTGGATCTCGCTTTCGATCGGCCCGCGCAGTGCCGACAGCAGGAAGCCCAGATTCACCAGCACATGGATTTCCTCTTCCAGCACACGGATCTCGCCGTTGACGCCGCTGCGGGTAAATTCCAGCGTATCGCCGTGCCAGGCCACGCCCACATCGAAGCGCTGCTGGATCTTTTCGGCCACTTTTTCCACTGCGCTGCGGGCCTGCTTGCGGCTCTTGGTGTGAGGGTGCTGGATGTCGATGCTGGCCATGGCAGGCGTCCTGGAAAGGGTCGGGTGGCGCAACGGCCACGGATTCATACTGCGATTCTGTCCGGACTGGCACCGGTGACGCCAGCCCGGGCCGATCGTTCATGCGGGTACGGTGCCGGATCGTATCGGGTCCGGCTCTGATAAAGTTCCGCCACTTGCGGGAGGAATCCGAATGCGTCTGGTGTTTGCCGATCCAGAATCCGGGGAAGTTCCACTGCGTCCGGGCGCGCTGACGCTGGGCGCCTCCGGTGAATGCGATATTCCGCTGGCCGGTGCCGGCTGGTTGCCGCATCACGCCAGCATCATCGTCGACCCGCAGCGCGGCCTGTGGTTGCAACTGGAACCGGGCGCCGCGATGGCGCACGTCAATGCGCGCCCGGTGCGCGAATGCGCGATGCTGCGCGCTGGCGACATCGTCAGCCTGGGCAGCGTGCAGTTTTCGATCTGCCTGGGGCTGGACGAGGAGCTCTCCGCCGAGCAACTGCCGCCGCCGCGCAACAATGCCGAGCATGCGGCCAAGGCCGACACCGCCGAACGCGTGGCCGCGACACGTGCGGTGCTGCGTGGCATCTCCGGGCTCTATCACGGCCGTACTTTTCCACTGGTCGACGACGTGCTGCTGGGCAGTGGTGCCGGGGTTCCCATCCGGATCGAAGCAGCAGGCATCGCCGCGCAACATTCGCGCTTCGAACTACACCGCGACCGCATCGTGCTGCGCGCCGAGGCGCCGGGCAATGTGCTGAAGGTCAACGGCATGCCGGTGGAAAACACGATCCTGCACCCGGGCGACCAGATCACCGTGGACCAGCATCGCTTTGTCGTGGAGGCGCCGGGTCTGCCGCCACGCGGGGTCGGCAGCTTCCGGCCACGGCAGCGCCCGATCACCCAGGCCGTGCCGCCGCCTGCGCGGGCGGAAGCGGAAATCGCCGATACGGCGACCGCGTCAGCCTCGCAGTCGCCAACCCGGCCCGAATCCCGCTTCCACGCCTGGTGGCTGCTGGTTGCCGCCACCGCGATTGCGCTGGTGCTGGCCGCGATCCTGCTGTACGGGCCGCGCTGAGACACGGCGCACAGGCCTTGCCCGGCACCTGCCGACGACAACTGCCAGCGCGCGGCATGAGACGGAGGTTTCTTACCGTCCGGTGACTTCCGGGTTAAGATTCCGGTCCGTTTCCGCAATGCAGCATCACCATGATCGAGCTCAACCCCATCCGCTACCAGATCGAAGACCTCACCGAGCGCCTGGATGCGCTCAGGAGGTATCTTTGACTTCGACCACAAGGTCGAACGTCTGGAAGAAGTCACCCGCGAGCTGGAAAATCCGGACATCTGGAATGTGCCCGAACAGGCCCAGGCGCTGGGCCGAGAACGCGCCAGCCTGGACAAGGTCGTCGGCGGACTGCAACGCATCGGGGAAGGGCTGATCGAGGCCACCGAACTGCTGGAACTGGCTGAATCCGAAGACGATGACGATACCGCGCAGGCCGTCGCCGATGACGTGCAGCGCTACGAAACGGAACTGGCGCAGCTGGAATTCGCGCGCATGTTCAGCGGCAAGATGGACAACGCCGCCGCCTTCGTCGACATCCAGGCCGGCGCCGGCGGTACCGAAGCCCAGGACTGGGCCGAAATCCTGCTGCGCATGTACCTGCACTGGTGCGAAGACCGTGGTTGGAAGACCGAGCTGCTGGAAGCCACTGGCGGCGAAGTGGCCGGCATCAAGTCCGCCACGCTGCGGGTAGAGGGCGACTACGCCTACGGCTGGCTGAAGACCGAAACCGGCGTGCATCGTCTGGTGCGCAAGAGCCCGTTCGATTCGGACAACCGCCGCCACACCAGCTTCACCTCGGTGTTCGTGTCGCCGGAAGTGGATGACGACATCGAAATCGAGATCAACCCGGCCGATCTGAAGACCGACGTCTACCGCTCCTCCGGCGCCGGTGGCCAGCACGTCAACAAGACCGAATCGGCGGTGCGCATCACCCACGTGCCGACCGGCGTGGTCGCAGCCTGCCAGACTGAGCGCAGCCAGCACGCCAACCGCGACCGCGCGATGAAGATGCTGAAAGCGCGCCTGTACGAACTGGAACTTCAGAAACGCAACGCCGAGCGCGATGCGGTGGAAGCCGGCAAGTCCGACATCGGCTGGGGCAGCCAGATCCGCAATTACGTGCTCGACCAGAGCCGCATCAAGGACCTGCGCACCGGCATCGAACGTACCGACACGCAGAAGGTGCTCGATGGCGATCTGGACGAGTTCGTCGAAGCCGCGCTCAAGGCCGGGCTGGATGCCGGCGCCAAACGTATTGATGCGTGAGAGAAGCAGGGATTGGGGAGTGGGGATTCGGGAATGGTAAAAGCCGAAATCTTGCGCACCCCTCGCTTTCCCGAATCCCCAATTCCGACTCCCGAATCCCAGCTTTTAAGCCGAATCCCCAATCCCGACTCCCTAATCCCAGCTCTCAAACCATGACCAACCAGACCGCCACGCCCCCG
>LSQX01063679.1_pt1 | contig 10468 bp, 9 predicted proteins | sample 654561 | NCBI WGS metagenome assembly LSQX01 (sample SAMN04489861, study PRJNA283612) | anaerobic digester metagenome | isolation source: 4 biogas reactors fed with cattle manure at either 37C or 55C with and... | place: Denmark: Kongens Lyngby | collected 2014
GTTCAGGCAAATGTCGTAGATTGTGCAGATATAGCCCCGGCTTAATAGTTCAACTGTGGCAATGTATCCGCGACTTGCATTGACCGACAGCATGATCGGTCTGCGCCCGCGGGCGGTGGAGTTGACGGTTTCGGATTCTATGACCCAACCGGTCGAAATCAGATCCTCCACAAGAGTGGAGACCGTGGTCGGGGAAAGCTTGGCAAGCTTTGCCAGCGTGATGCGAGAGGCGGGCGCTTTTCGAATGAGGTTGAAGATCGACAGTTTATTCCCGTCACGCAACTGTTGCTGAGAACTTGCGTATTTTTTCTTGGAAGCACCGATTCGCACCGTAATTACTCCAATGACTGTACTATTTACGCATTATAACACATCTTTTCTCTTTAAAAAACATCTTGCCGCACAAGGGCGCGCGGCGGTCGAATCTTGCTTGATTTTTAGAGAATTAACGCATTCTTAGCCGTTAAAAGGCAAAAATCAAATAAAAAGTCACTGGAAAAAATTGCATATGTATTGACACGGCGGGCCGAACATGACAGAATAATTCCAGAGGTCGTAATAATTAACTTTCAAGCCGCACAACAAAATATAGAAAGCCGAAGGAGGAAGCATGATGAACAGAGCAGAGCTGAAATGCAAATTTGAGGCTGGGAAACAGGCAATCCGAAAAGCGGTGGATTTTCAACTCGGATTTCTGGGGGAAGATGGTAGCTATATCTGGGACGGGTATGTATCGGATGCGTACCATAAGCAAGCCTACTCCTGGAATCTGGTGGGAAACAATGAGGAAGCACATCGACTGTTGACCTGGATTCGTGACACGCGTCTCCGCCCGGACGGTTCGCTGATCCTGACGGATGATCCCAACGATACGGTGAATAATGTCGACCTGTACAAGCACAGCTGGACCTGTCAGGGCGCGCATCGCCTCGGCAGATTCGACGTTTCTTACCCGATCTATCAGTTTATCAAGACCTGCGAGCGCCCTTGCGGCGGTTTCCCGCTGCAGCGCGCGATGCCACTTTGCCGTGCCATGACGACAGGCTGGGTCGGTGTAACGGCGCTGTATTTCAACGACATCGAACTTGCCCGGCGCTGTGCGGACTGGTGCATCAGCGTGCAGGAACAGCAGCCGGACAGCAATAAGTATTATTTTATGACGACAGACGACGGAAAACTGGCGCTGGAAAAGGACGGCGGAGAGTTTATCGATAACACGAAACTTAAACAGTGCTACTGGGAAATTGGTTTTTCAATGATTCTGCTTGGCCGGATGTACCAGGTGACAAAGGATGAAAAATACCTTGACTCCATAAAGCGCTGGCTTGATTTCCTGTACACCTGCCGTGAGGATGTGTGGCAATACTGGGGCAGCGGCAAGGCTGCGTTGGGTGCTGCGATGTATTATTCTTTCACGGGTGATGAGCGTGGCATCGACGCGGCGACACAGTTCATCGATTTTGTGGTGCGGGAGCAGGTGAAGATCGCCGACAAGGATGGCAAATATGCGGGCGGCTTCTGGTTTGACGATGAGCCCGATATTCTGCTCATCTACGTAGACCATGCGGCATGCTTTTCCGGATGGGTGCTTGACAGCATCAGCTACATCGAATCCCGCTTGGGGATTCTGTAAGCGACCGGCCGTCTAATAGTATTATCATTTGAAATTTGGAGGGACAGTAAAGATGGGAGTCTTTTCGTACACTGCTGAAGAGATTTCAGCAATCAAAAAATACGCGGCGGATCATATTTGCCCGCATTACATGAGCAATGCGGATCTGGACGAAGGCCCGAAGGTTTATGTCAAATCTGAGGGGAACTACGTCTACGACATAGAGGGCAGGCGGTATCTGGACAGCTTCGCATCCATACTGACGACCATTTGCGGCCATAACAACATGGATATCATTGATGCGATTTGTGAACAGATCAAGGTGTTGGACTTCTTTCCAAACTTTGGCGACCATTATTGCCTGCCCATGGTGGAACTGTCCCAAAAACTGGCCAAAATATCGCCTAAGGGGCTGACATCTTACTTCTACGTTAACAGCGGTTCGGAAGCCAATGAGACCGCTATCAAGGCCGCCCGCGCATACCATGTGGAGTGTGGTGAGCCGGAGCGCTACAAGCTCATTCACCGTGCCGGTTCCTATCACGGGACCACCGTGGCGGTGACCGCCGCCACCGGCCTGCCCTGGTTCAAGGAAAAATATGAGCCCATTTGGAATCCCGGCATGCTGCAAGCGCCGCCCGCCGACTGCAATCATTGCGATTTCGGGTATAACGACAGCTCGACCTGCGGCCTTGCGTGTCTGAAAGCAACGGAGCAGCTGATTATCGACAATGACCCGAAGACGATTTCCGCATTCATCATGGATCCGCTACCCGGTTCGAACAGCGGTTATCCGGTTGCGCCGCAGGCGTACATGACCGGCATCCGCGAGTTGTGCGACAAGTACGGCATCCTGCTGATCTTCGACGAGATTCAGAGCGGCTTCGGGAAAAGCGGTGAGTGGTTTGTGGCGGATCATTATAACGTCAGTCCGGATTTCCTCACTCTTTCCAAGGCGCTGACCAATGGCTACATTCCGCTGGGTGTCTGCATGATGCAACAGAAAATTTATGACAAGTTCCGCACCGGTAAAAGTGAGTTCCGCAGCGGCTCTACTTTCGGTGGCCATAACGTTGCTTGTCGCGCGGCCATCGCCACCATTGATTACATCGAGAAACACGATTTGATTGCACGTGGCAGGGAGCTTAGCGCGTATATCTACAAGGGACTGGACAAGCTCATGGAAAAGCATCCTATCTTCCTGCGCACACAGGGCATGGGCATGATGTATTCACTTGAGCTGACCGCGAAAAAGGGTGAGTTCGTTCCGTTCGAAAAGCCCGGTACCGTGGGGGCTTTCATCAACCGGTACTGCTATGAGAAAGAACAGTCGATTATTCGCAACAATTGTTATCGTGGCTGCGATATTGTCGTGTTCTGTCCGGCGCTCACCTTTACATTTGAAGATGCCGACAAACTGATCTCCGCGCTGGATAATGCATTTACTGCTGCGGAAAAAGAATTCAATGTTCAATAAGATTTCACCGTTCGGCGCTGACAGCGGTCAGCGCCGAAACATTTACCGGCACATATGTAACAGATTTCAATGAGAAAAAGCAAAAAGGGAGGAAAAAACAATGAAGAAATTTCTGGCAGTGTTGCTTGCTTTGTTACTGGTGTTGCCTATGGTGGCCTGCGCACCCACCACAACATCAGGTACGAAAGCACCCCCACCCCAAACAACGGCAGGTGATACCGGCAAAAAGGTGGTCATCAAGTACAGTGGCTGGCGCACCGAGGATCAGGCGGCTATTACAAAAATGAACGAACTCTTCACGGCGGAGCATCCCAATATCGAGGTTATCTATGAGCCAATCCTGGCGACCGAGTACGATACCTATTTGCAGACCGCGCTTGCCAACGGAACAGCGACGGATGTCATTATGATGCGTTCCTATGGTGGAGGGCGTACGGTATTCAGCGGCGGAAAAATTCTTGAGCTGAACACGCAAAATGTTCCCAACCTACAGGCCCAGATCGATGCCGGGATTGATGCCTGGGCATCAGACGGAAAATATTTTGCCGTTGGAACCGGCATGACCATGGAAGGCGTTTGGTACAACAAGGAGATCTTTGAGGCTTGCGGTATTACCAAGCTGCCCGCCACCGTGCAGGAATTGATCGATATCTGCAAAACCATCAAAGATAAGAATTATCTTCCGATCGCATGTGGAATCGCGGATGATTGGTATGTCAGCGAGGAAGTGACCTCCTCCATTTTAATGTCGGTCATCGGCTCCAACGACTGGGTCAAGCAGTTGTATGACAAGAAGATTAATTTTACCGATTCGAAATATGTGCAGATGCTGCAGACCTTCTTGGATTTGTCTCCCTACTATCCCGATTTTTTTGAAGGTTTGACCTACGAAGATTGTCAGAGCCTCTTTATCACGGGTAATGCAGCGATGTACATGTCCGGCTCCTTTGAGCTGCAGGGTTTCATCGAAACCAATCCCGACCTGAAGATGGGTTGTTTTGCGTTCCCGGGCCAGACCGCAGCGCCCGTAGGACAGAACTATACGGCGGCATGCAGCGCCGGAGTATATGCGGACAGCAAATATGTGGAAGAAGCGCTGACCTATGTTAACTGGCTGGCAAGCCAGGAAGGCGGCGAGGCCTACGCCAACGGAGTGCTGGGTTTCTTCAGCCCAAATCCTGCCGCGTCTGAGCTCAAAGACGAGCGCGCAAAGGAATGGCAGGCCTTAAGCAATGGCAAGACCATGATCCATATGTTGGGCTACGAGACAATGTATGATGGCTCTCCTGATTACTCCACCGCGATTGGCAACACGGTGCGTGCCATGGTGGCCGACGGGCTTACCGCCGAGGCAGGCGCGACCTATATGCAGGAGCAGATGGGCTGGTATTTCGATTAATTCGAAAAGAGATATCCGATTAGCTGCAGCGGGGGCTTTTGCCCCCGCTGCAACGAAATCCGCAACAATAATTCCGGATAGCGGCATTCCAGTAAGGAGGGCTCTTTTTGAAACGTTCTAAGTGGCTGTACGCTGGCTTTGTGCTACCGGCACTTGTTTTATATTCGGTGTTTATGCTGTACCCGTTGATTTCTTCGCTGGGTTTAAGCTTATTTTCTTGGAACGGCTATGGTCCTAAAACGTATGTAGGTTTCGAGAATTTTGCCAAGCTCTTTGGAAATGTCAATTATTCGGCTCGGTTTTTCGGCGCGCTGAAAAATAACGTCATTTTCTTTGTCGAGACCATCATCTTGCAAAACGCCACGGCTTTGCTATTGGCCGCGTTGGTGAACATCCGCAGGATTAGGGGAACAAAGCTCTTTCGTTCTCTCTACTATCTTCCGTGCACACTGTCCATTATTGTGGTGGGATATATTTGGACGCTGATTTACAATCCTCTTTGGGGCTCGCTGAATTATTCCATGGATCTGCTCGGATTGGGCGCTTATAAATTAGCCTGGCTCGGCAATGAGAAAACCGCTTTGCTCGCCATTGCCATCGCCAATGCCTGGCAGTACACGGGCACGCCCTTTGTTATGTTTCTTGCGGGTATGAATGCCGTTCCGGGCGAGTTATATGAAGCGGCGGAAATCGATGGAGCCTCTGTAACTCGGCAGTTCTTTCGGATTACGCTGCCATTGATCATGCCGGTCATGTTTATTATTTCGGTCATTGTCTTTGTCGGTAACTTCAGTGCGTTTGAGATTGTTTACGCCATGACCGGAAGTACCGGCGCGCCCGGTTACTCAACAGATATTTTGGGTACCTTCTTCTATCGTACCTGCTTTGGATCGAGACTGGGAATGCCGCCGGACATGGGCGTCGGCGCGGCAATCGCGACATGCATGTTCGCCATAATCGGCATTGCGGTTGCTGCTTGGTTTAAAATGAGCAAACGTGAAAGCGACCTGTAAAGGAAGTTAATGTGATGAAGAGAAAAATAAATATAAAATTTGCGGTTGTATATCTTGTACTGACTCTCTATAGTCTGTACACGATGTACCCGATCATTCTCATGATTATCACCTCGTTCAAAGCCAATCTTGAGATTATGCAAAATCCTGTGGGCCTGCCGCGGGAGCCGATAGTTGCGGGTTTTGTTACCCTTTTCCAGAAAGAAAACTTTGGCCTGTTTTTTGCGAACAGTCTTTTTGTGTCGCTGGTTTCAAGCATCATCCTGCTTGTGGTGTCCATTTTGCTTGCCTATGTGATAAGTCGCTACAAGACCAAGATATCGGATTTTCTCTACTTTTTCTTTCTGGCGGGGATGATGATACCCCTCCGTCTCGGCCTGCTTTCCCTTAATGATTTGCTGTACAAGCTTGGGCTTATTGACAGTCTTTGGGGCCTGATATTCATATATGTTGCGCAGAATATCCCGTTTACGATGTTTATTCTGACCGGTTTTATTCAGATGATACCTGTCTCCATGGAGGAGACGGCGTATATCGATGGCGCGAATACCTGGCAGGTGCTTTGGAAGGTCATTGTTCCGTTGATCAAGCCGGCGGTGGCGACGACGGTTGTCTATAATTTCGTACCGATCTGGAATGATGTGTTTTACCCGCTGATCTTTATCAGCACAAAGGAAAGACGCACGCTGATGCAGACAGTGACGCTTTTTTTCGGCCAGTATCTAACCAACTGGAATCTTGTGTTTTCTGCGTTAACGGTGGCATGCGTTCCGGTCATCATTGTGTATATATTCTGCTCAAGATATTTGATAGAAGGCATGATGGCCGGCGCAATAAAAGGTTAACCTGTGGTCGACAAATGAAAGGAAATGTTGTTTATGGATAAACTCAGATGGGGTGTGATCGCGGCAGGAGGCATCGCGGATCGGCGGACGATTCCCGGAATGCTGCTGGCGGAAAACGCGGAACTTGTTGCGGTTATGGAGATAGAAAAGCAAATGGCGGAGCGTATTCGAGAAAAATACAATGCAAAGCGCGCATACATCTCCGTGGAAGAGTTGCTGGCCGACCCGGAGGTGGACGCGGTTTACATCGCCTCTCCGGTGTGGGCCCATGCGGCGCAGGCGCGTCTGGCGGCGGACGCCGGAAAACACATCCTGATTGAAAAGCCCCTGGCCATGACCGCCGAAGAGGCAGAGGCGGTGGTTTCATACTGCAAGGGAAAAAATGTGCAGATAGCAGTAGGATTTGCGATGCGCTTCGGTTCAGGTGTACAGGCGATGAAGCGAGCTGTTTCTAGGGGGAAAATCGGAAATGTGGTCAGTGCGTACGCGCAATTCACATGTTGGTATCCCGAAATGGAGAACGCATGGCGGCAAAAAAAGGCCTTGGCAGGCGGCGGCGCGCTCATGGACATGGGCGTGCACTGTATTGATTTGATGCAGTACATCACGGAGAGCAAGGTTCTGCAGGTGGCAGCGTTCAACGACAACCAGACGTTCGACTACGAGGTGGAGGACGCTTCGACGCTGCTGCTTCGTCTTGCAAACGGCGCACAATGTGTTGTGCAGAGCAATTTCAACATTCCCGACGCCGCTTCGAAGTGGCGGCTGGAATTTTTCGGAACCCGCGGCAGACTGCTGGGAGACAATGTCATCGGCCAGGAGGATACCGGCACCGTGAATGCGCTGTTTATCGGTGACGCCGGCGATTATAACGCACAACAGGACGATGAAAAGCCTCAGGGCGATTTGCTGAAAATGGAATATGGTAATTTCTATACACGTGAAATCAAGAGCTTTTCCGATTCCATCCTGAACGGCAAGCCACTAGCCGCACCCGCTGAGGACGCGATCTATGTTCAAAGAGTTATCGAAGCCGCGTACCGATCCGGCGAAGAAGGCATCATCGTGAGCCTGTAGACGGCTGCAAACAAAAAAGTTCAATGACAGGAGATAAAAATGAGAATTTTGGCAATCGGGTGTCATCCGGACGATTTGGAAATCGGTTGTTACGGCACGTTGGCAAAGTATTGCAAGCAGGGGCATGAGGTTGTGGTCTGCCATGTGGCAAACGGGAATCTGGGGCATGAGGAGATTTTTCCGGATGAACTACGGAACATACGTTTTCGAGAGGCGGCCGCGGCGGCGAAAGTAATCGGCGCCACACACCATTCCATCGACGCGAACGACCTGTATATCAGCGCGGAAAACGACGAGCTTGTTCAAAAACTCGCAAAGCTGATTCGTGAGTTTCGCCCGGATGTGATGATCACCCATAGCGAAAACGACTACATGAACGACCATATGCAAACGTATTATGCGACTTTTCGCGCTTCTTTCGCGGCGAGCTGTCCTCATTTCGACCGATCGATGCAGGGGCCCGCAGCCGGCGTCTGTCCGATTTTCCACATGGATACGTTGGCGGGCGTAGGTTTTTTGCCAACTGAGTATGTGGATATATCCGATACGATCGAACTGAAGCTGGAGGCATTGTCCTGTCATCAATCACAGCTGAGCTGGATGAAAGAACATGACGGCGTGGACTTTTTGGATCTTGTACGTACCTGCTCGAAGGTGCGCGGGTACCAGTGCGGTGTTGCTTATGCCGAGGGCTTCCGGTTGAACCGGAATTATTTGCGGCTTGTGCCGAAACGATTGCTGCCGTAGCAACAATAACAAACAGCGATATTTAATTTCAAGGAGGAACGAACAATGGATATGACAACAACGTTAACCGGCTCCAACTTTGAGAAGTTTTTGCCAAAGGGCTGGGACATCCGTCGCATCAAGGAATGCGTCTCGAATCCACCGGAGTCTGTTTTTGACCCGCAGCCGTTCTGGAACAAGGACTTTCGGCCGATCTGCTGCACCAATCTTGAGGAGTTTGGTGTCTATATGGGACACGAGATTGCCATGCAGATTCGTCTTGCCAAGGAGGAAGGCCGGGAGCTGATTCTGATTCTGCCGGTCGGACCGATGGGCATGTACAAATGGGTTGTGTACTTCCTCAAGGAATGGAACGTGGACTGTGGGCATGTGCACGGCTTCAATATGGACGAGTGGAGCGACGCAGAGGGCAACACCGTGCCCGCAAGTGACCCCGCTGCATTTCAGAATGCAATGGTCAACGCCCTGTATGGGCCGCTGGGCGAGTTAACGGTGCCGGAAGCACAGCGCAACTTCGCAACCCGCGAGAATCTTCCGCTGTATCCTGAAAAAATTACAGAACTCAAGGCGCGTGGCGCGAAGCAAGTACTGATTTTCGGCATCGGCCGGGCGTGCCATATCGCGTTCTGGGAGCCGCATTTTGCGTTGGATTATAACTCGCGGCAGGAGTGGCTGAACGCGGCTTATCGTATCGGTGCTAATCTGCATCCTCTCACAATCGAGCAAAATGCCATCACCAGCTTTCGCTCCAGTTGGCCGCTGATTCCCTGTTATGCCAACACCGTGGGCCCCGCTATTATATTCAACTCGGACTACATTATCGGTGGCGCCGATGGAGTGCTGTCCCGCGGAATGCAGTGGCAGGGCATGAGTTTCTGGATGACATTGCGCTACGGCCCCGACATCCATATTACATCCAGCTTCATCCCCACACTGCCGGGCAAACTTTTCTTCATGGAAGAACTTGCCGGACCGCTTCGTCCCGACACCAATTAACTAAAGGCTAACGCTCGGCCGGTTCCGACACCCATGCGGAACCGGTCATGCGTTTTGGATCACGTTTGTTGCACCACTTCCTTTCAGAAGCACCCCATCTGTTTTGATTATTCAAATGGTGGAAATGTGTAGGGAAGTGGTCATTTTTCTGTCCGCCCGCCACAATCATGTTCCGCGAGAGAATGTCCTCAGAAACAGAACGCAGAATTGTTGTATAATATTCCTATAATAAGTTGCAACTCATACAAAAATGTCGGAGATTTCACAGGCTGAAGATCGGGAAAGAGAAGGAGTTTGCCATGAAGTTGTACTATTTTGTCCTCGTGGTGACCATGATGGTTCTTTTAACATCTTGTATGTTTTCATCCCAAAATGGAGAGGTTGACCACGACGACGAGAATATGCCCGGCAAGCACACCGACAGGTCGGATAAAAATGCCCCCAAGGAGATAAAATCAAAGGACATAACACTTTTTGACACATACTTCGTTTATGACCGCGGAATGGATCATTTCAATGCCCAAAGAATGGATGACGGAAGTGTAGAAATCACCAAGGGCACAAGAGATGATGATAAAATGACTGTCGGTCCTGAGTTTTTGGTAAACCTGCAGAAGATCATCGATAAACACGGTCTGGCGAAATGGAACGGCGAATACAGCGTGACCGCCGGATTGCCTGATGAACCGACCAGTTTTCTCTGCAAATACGAATCCGACGAATCGATTTACTTTCATAAGAATGCCAGCCCCGGCAGTGATTGGATGCGGGATGTGCTCAAACTCTTTTTGACGGAATTTCCGGGTCAAGATGTTGCCTCGCTTTCCGGCATCGTCCGATTTGCTTATTGGCACAGCGGCATGGCTAAACCCGATATCTACGGCCTTACAATTGATAGATATGATGACAAATACGTCCTCAGGGCGGAATTTTTCGACCCTGAGAATCCGGATGGATCCACAGAATTGGTCTGGGACACAGAAGAGTACAGGGATGCCATCAAAACTTTTTACGGCAGAGCTGTGGAAATTTATGATGCCCGTGACATCCAATCTTGGGACGGCTTCGATAAAACAAACAGAAATGTCAGAGACGGGTATATGTTCAACATAGTCATCGAATTCGAAGACGGCAAAAGCATCGGTGCCTACGGCAACAATGCGTTCCCATCCGGATTTGAAATCGTTAAATATGAACTTAAAGATTTGCTGGATGAGATTATTGCCATGTATCAGAAGAGCAAGGATGTAGGATAGTGTGTGTGCCGATCTATGTACCGAAAGTGTAGTTGATAGTATCTAT
>LSQX01111590.1_pt1 | contig 10468 bp, 11 predicted proteins | sample 654561 | NCBI WGS metagenome assembly LSQX01 (sample SAMN04489861, study PRJNA283612) | anaerobic digester metagenome | isolation source: 4 biogas reactors fed with cattle manure at either 37C or 55C with and... | place: Denmark: Kongens Lyngby | collected 2014
AGTACTCTTCAAAATCTCCGTTTGTGTAGGCGGTTTCGTTATCAATAACAGCTTTATTCTTGCTATGGTCAGTATTCGAATAGAGATAGCCGTCATCTGGATAGGCTGGAGTGTTGTCATTTTTTGAGGCTACTACTCTATATCCAACCAATTCCGATGAATCAATCTTGTTCCACCTGAGGACTAGCTTGCCGTTCTCTTCAGCCGCCTTAACTACAGGCATAACATATAATTCAGGGTTTTCTGTACCATCATATATGAATCTGACTGTGTTTCCTGCTACGTTCTTATCTGTGTAAACTGCTGTGACACTAACATAATATTTCTCATTCTTTGTCAGGTAGCTACCGAAATCACCGCCGTTGTATTTATCATTATTAATTATCGCGTAGTTCTTGTCACTGTCGGTTATTTTATAGAGATAGCCGTTGGAAGGATATTCCGGTGTTTTATCGCCCTTTGAAATAACGACTCTATATTCCTTAAACTTATTAGACTCAATTTTGTTCCATCTCAAAACATGGACACCATTTTCCTTTGATATCGATACCACAGGCCTTATATATGTATCATTGTCTTTGTCCTTATTATTGTCATATGTGACTTTATCCTCATCATAGGTCACTTTTTCTTCATTCTTTTCGAAAGCCTTACGAAGAAGTGTAGCTGACTGTGCACGTGTCAGATTGCCCTGAGCATCAAATATAGTCTTGCCGCCCTTGTTGTAGCCCTGGATCAGACCGAACTTTACAGATAGTGCAACATACCTTCTTAGATTTGGAGAAATCTGGCCTGCATCAGCAAACATATCAAGAACACTTTCATCTACTGACTCATTCTGGTAACCCAACGCCTTTACAAGCGCTACTGCCATATCTTCTCTAACTGCTGCCATAGTTGGCTTAAAATAATCTCCGCTAGTTGTTCTGAAACCTGTCAGATATGGTTTTGCAGCTTCTACAAAGGTATATTCCCATGCTTTCTTGTTTACATCCAAGAAGGATGGGGTTTCAGGCTTATAATGCTTAAGATCGAGAGTATTGACCATCATCTTTGCAAACTCTGCTCTGGTCACCGTTCCATTTGGTTCAAATTTGTCATTGCTCTTGCCGTTGATTATCTGTTTACCAAGCATCCACATAATATCTTCATATGCCCAGTGTCCAACCTTTACGTCCTTAAATGCTTTTGGACCAGCCATTGGTTTATCATTCTTAGCAAATGCCGGAGCTGATATCGAAACCAGCAGTACTAAGCATACAAATAGCGATATCAACCTTTTTAAATTGCTCTTCATATTTATTTCTCCCTTCGGTGGTTTTTATGTAATATACATTCGCTACCAAGGGAGAGTTTTTTGAGGTGTTTTTTATTCGTAATGTGAATGTAATATTCTATGTATTAGATGCTCCAGCGTCAACAACTGCCTGGCTGTTGTAAATACAAGCATACTGTTGAAGATTAGGCAGGGGTACTTCCTCTAAATTGAATCCATCGCTTGAAATAATTCTCCCTCTATTCGGATAATCTCATCAATAGGGATATTCGTTCCATCGCACATTACTACAAAGCGGCCATAGCTGTCAATTTTCTTTACTAACCCAGAAGCGTCAACATAGGCGCCGCCTGCCTTCTTTTTGTCGGGAACAAAGTATGTGATGTGTATTTCAGGCTGTTGGTCAATGCATTCCTGCACCATTCTCAACCTCTCGTTGATGGCTTCCTTCTCACCATCGTCCAGCTCAACATATTTGCCTGTCAGTCTTGCTGTTTCAGAAACGGCCGCGTCATACCCAGTTAGCGCAGCAAATGGAGCAAATTGAGCTGCCCTATTGTGGGCTGACATACGAGGTCGCGATGATGAAACATGGTGCGGAAGACCGATGATATCGTCATAGGGAGTTTTCATGCCTTATGCCCTCCAATCTGGGCGTTCCGTTCTACTGTAGTAGCGCCTTTCTGGAGGTTCATTCCCTTAATAACCGCATTTTTACCGAACTTCTCCTGGAGATGCAGCATAGCGAATTGCTTGCGTTTTTCTCGCTCCAGTGCGGCTTCCTCCTGAAGTTTTCTTTCCTGTTCTGCCTCATAATCTGTGAACAGGTCAAGCTGCTCGACCTCCGGACATTTGGCTGCCTCGCTTTCTGGGATCACACGGTTTGCAGTAATGCTAATTCTTCGCACCAGCAGTTTCGGATTCACAATGCGGTCAAAAAGCTCCATCATTGCCTCAACTATGAGCTTTGTAGATGAAGTCTGCCGGTTAAGATTTATCGTCCCATGGGCATGCTTGGGAACACTTCGCCCGTAGTGATCTGTGGTCACGGGGCCGTTGTAGGCCTTCCTTATATCAGGATTGCTAAGATTTTCAATGTCATAACCCATAGTCAGCACCATCTGGCCAGTCACCTTCCCCTTACTCACCAGATCCAGCACCAGCAGCTCGGTCATCTCCCGAACAATAAGCTTCGCTTTGTCACAGGGATAAGGGTACTGAAGAACCTGCCCAGAGCCGATGCTGTTGGTTTCCGGCTTGTACGCCTTGATGTCCGCGATGGTACATGGCTCCCAGCCCCATGCATGGTCTATAAGCAGTTCCGCATTTATGCCAAACAGGTTATACAGGCATTCCTCATTGTCTATGGAGCAGCGCGCCACATCGCCCATGGTGAACATTCCATGGGCTTCCAGTTTTTTTGCGTAGCCCCTGCCAACACGCCAAAAGTCTATCAGAGGACGATGAGTCCAAAGCTGATGCCGGTAGGACATCTCGTCCAACTCCGCAATACGAACGCCGTCTTTATCTGGTGCGATTCGCTTAGCGCCGATGTCCATGGCGATCTTGCACAGATACAAATTCGTCCCGATGCCTGCAGTGGCAGTGATGCCAGTGGTTTTCAGCACGTCCTGAATAATGGTCATAGTCAGTTCTCGTGCCGAGCATTGATAGGTGTCGAGATAATGGGTCACATCCATGAACACCTCATCGATGGAGTACACATGGATATCCTCTGGGGCGACATATTTCAGATAAATGCTGTAGATTTCGGTGCTACGCTTCATGTACAGCGCCATTTGCGGTTTTGCGACAATATAATCCAGTGCTAGAGAAGGATTGGATTTGATCTCGGTATCGATGCTGGAGGCACCGTTCAGCGTTCGTCCTGGGGCACAGGTTTTTCGCTGGGCATTTACCTCTTTGACCTTTTGAACAACCTCAAACAGCCGTGCGCGTCCAGGAACGCCATAGTTCTTTAGAGATGGCGAAACTGCCAGACAGATCGTTTTCTCCGTCCGGCTGGCGTCGGCTACGACAAGGTTTGTGGTCATCGGATCCAGTTGTCGTTCCATGCACTCCACAGAGGCATAAAAGGATTTCAGATCGATGGCAATATAGGTTTTCGATTCATTTCTCATAATCCCTCAATTGTTTCAGCAGCCCACAGCAGCCTTCCTCAGCATCGCACCAGGTTGCGTTGAAATCGCGGGTGAACCACGGGTCTGCAACATCGCCGGGGCGGTTTGTATAGTCCATTATCAGATGCATCTTGTTGGCGTAATCGTCGCCGCAGATGCGGTACATATTGCGTAGGTTCGCGCCGTCCATACCGATAAGCAAGTCATAGTTGTCGTAGTCGCCATTAGTAAGCTGCCTCGCCGAGTGGCCGTCGCAGGAAATCCCATGTTCCGCCAGTTTGCGGCGCGCCGGAGGGTACACTGGGTTGCCTAGCTCCTCTGTACTGGTTGCTGCAGAGGCAATTTCGAACTGCTCCGAGAGCCCGGCTTTCTTCACCATATCCTTCATAATATATTCTGCCATCGGACTGCGGCATATGTTGCCGTGGCATACGAATAGTACTTTTATCATAGTTATCATTTACTCCTTTTTGCCCCGAAACGCCCTGTTTCGCAAGGGTTGTAGGCATTATTGCAAATTGCTCTGAAATGACGATATGTGGCAAATCAAAGCAGATTTTAGCAAATTGCTACTACATATTATTAGTAGAATTAGTAGTAAAATGGGGTTAGGTTACTACTAAGGGGTTTTAGTTCCAAGCAAGACTCCCATCACTATCTGCAAGTAAATCTTTTTACTTGTGCAAAACAGCAGTTCTTCTTCCACTGCAAACGCATGGATACGGAAATATTTCTATGTCCAATTATATTTTTTTAATAACTCTACTAAATCAGTAAGGCTTTTCACTGTAGTTATAGTGTCTCTGTTTTCTAATACTGATACTTTATTATTATCATAATAATTATCTTGAATTGACTTAAATACTCTTCCATTTCTCCAAAATCTGGCATGAGTAAGCCATGCAAATTCTATTTCTTTTCTCATATCAGATTTATCATATACATATACAAACACAAGAGAATCATATTTAAGATTTGAAATATAGGGATATAAGCATTCCTGTGTCCATCTTCTTTTTGTTTGAAAATTACAATCTTCACCAAATTGATTAATGTATTGTTCATTTCCATCTGTATAAAATTCCAAATTATGCAGGCAACTTACATCATATAATATTTCACGTCCCACATCGACACACTTACCAACATTTAAACATTCTAACTTATCTTCTTTTTTCCCAAACAGCGCCCATACTCCAGGTTTATCAATATAATCCCATATTTCATTTGTGCTTATTTCTCCATTTTCTTCCTTATAAATTATTTTTATATCATTCAAGTGATCTTTCCTTCCAAAAAAGTTATTTTCAATAATTGCTATATTCTTATATTATTTCTTTATATTATTTCCACATCAATTACTACTATATCATCACAACCTTTATTTTTCCATAGAAAAACGCCCCAGCTTAAGCCAAAGCGCCATCATCTTACCATTATAAATCGCCTTAAACATATCATACCACTTTGCAAGAGAGTATTGGGGAAAAGGGATTGCTACAGAAGTTGTTAATTATATTACCTGTTTCGGAATGAAAGAACTGCCATCTCGTGTAGGTCGTAACTGAGAGGGTTGGCAAAGAACTCCGCTAGGGCACGGTTCATTGGACTGATCCTCCTCCGGCGTGGTGGAGATGCGGATCAGCCGGCCTCTATTTGCATCATTGAACAGCTCCTTGAAGTTAAAGCCGCCGCTCATTTTGCTCTCCAGGATCAAGGCCGCCAGGTCAGTGACAAGGTCGATGGCGTAGTAGAACCCGTACTCCATTCCGTCGGCGTCGGTGTACCCTAGGTCGGGTGAGATGTGAAAATCCCAATTCGACTTGTCAAGGCCAGTGTCAGCGGAGATTTCACCCATGGGAGAGCTCCTTCTTGCCCTTGTCGTAGAGATATTGCTTCAGGGTTAGGCTGTCATCCGTGCCACCGATGTAGTTGTACCAGTATTCTTTGATATAAATAGTGGTTCCTCCCGTTTCTATATGTGCTTGCTGGATTCTTTGTTTTGAATCACCTCAATCTAAGGATATAGAAGAGAAAAGCCCTCGCAATCGAACAAAAAACATTACACGAATAACGCAGAAAACCCGCTAAATTAGCGGGTTTTCGGACAAAAAGTGTCTTTAGTTGACAAAAAAGATACAACGGTTTTTGAATAGCACCATTTAAAAGTCAGCTCTTAAACATGCAGTCTCTCTTTCAATGCTTCCTGTAGCACTTGTGAGAAGTTAACACCTTCCTTTTCCGCCACTTCATTTAACCAACTCGGCAAAGATACATTTTTCCGGATGGTACGCTTTTCATTTGCTCTGCGATATGCGGTAAAGTCAATGTCTACAAGTGTTACACTTTCATTGTCCTCATGGTCTATGCCCTCTAATGATAAAGTAGCTGGTTCAGGGATTTTTCTTCCACAATCTTCTTCTGTAATCCCCCACAAACCGATTGCATCACGGGCCATATTCATTGCTTCTGCAATATCATCTCCTTCTGTATTTATTTGCAAGTCAGGTACATATACTACATATCCACGCTCAGCAGGAGTGAGTACAATTGGGTATACCTTTTTCATATAGATAAACACCTCCATATTATATTATTAATAGGGTCTTTTATTTAAGCCCCTGTCGCTTTACTATTGCCTTTGCGAGCAGTTCATTTACTTCTGTATAACGAGGAATTGGTTCGCTTGCCTTTCCATTTGTGTAAATTTCATGGTTTGCTCCTTCCCGGAGCTTCCACCAACCGTTCTTTTCTAATTTATTTATAAGGTCTTTTCGCTTCATTCCCCTCACCGCATCATCCAGTTAACCTTTTACTTTCTATGTATATTATACACACTTATTGCGCATATTACAATATTTTTTCGATAAAAAAAGCCCATCGCTTTTTAGCAATAAACTTTTTTCAACAAAATTCTTGGAAAGTTAGGTGAATATAGATGCCTCCGTCTAGCTTCTCAGTATGCAAATTATCATTAGTTACCCCACTTTTTAATTTCAGGATACTGCTTGACCATTTGCTCATTTGCGATCTCAAGTTGTTTTTGGTATTCATTATAGGAACTACTGAGAGTTCGCATTGCAGGAATAAAGATATCATAGTACCCACTTGTACTGCCGAATTCTCTCACTAGAGTCATTAATTTGCAAGCTGGTGAATTTTTGTATTCATCAGAATTTTTATAGGCAATATACCACTCCAACGTTTCCTTATTGTCTGCCATAAACTGCTCAGGGTTATCAAAGGATTTTTTCAAATTGGTACTTATATCACGAATCGCTTGTGTGCCTACATTTTTAGTGTTTTCTTTAAGATATTTGTGCAAATCTTCAGGGAAAACAAGGTTCGGGGCATTGTCTAAAAACTCAACAATTTCATCAAATGCTTTTTGCTGGGATACTGTTGTGATCGGTTCGTTCAAAAAGCTTGAAAAATGCAGACTGATAAATCTGCCAAAGTAACCAGGGAATATATCTAAAAGCTTTTCGATTATGTTTTTGTTTTGCTCAATCACATTTAGTTCAGTTTGGATCTTATTAAAATTTCCACTTATACTAAGCTGCTCCAATAGGTTTTGCTTAATTTTTCCTCTTTCAAGTTCCAAGTCCTTTTGGTGAGATAATCTTTGTAATGCATCTCTGCTTGGGTTATTTAGAACCTTTTTAATTTCTTCAATGCTCAAATTGAGTCTTCTTAAAATGGCAGTTTTTTTTAAGCGCTCAATATTATCGGCGCTAAAATCTCTGTATCCGTTTTCCAGAGTGACAGGATTAACTAGCCCTTGCTCTTCATAATATTCAACTGCTTTTCTAGTTAACCCACATTGAGTGCATACTTCTTTAATCAACATATTTATCACCTCAAGATTATCATAAGCCAACACCCTAGGTGATAGTCAAGAGGAATTATACAGATTATTATAAACATAGATTAAAGGGACTAAAACCACGAGGGTTCGAGTCTCTTTGCTTTATCGAATTTTGGTGGAGCATAGGGGATTCGAACCCCTGACCCCCACACTGCCAGTGTGGTGCGCTCCCAACTGCGCTAATGCCCCAAATTACATATTCATCCATCAGTGAAAACAATGGCGCATTCCTATTTTAATACATACATGCTTCTATAGTCAAGGATAAAAACCTGGGCAGCTTTGCCGGGTTTGGTTATGGAAACTCTAGCTTTGTCGTATCTGGCTGTGGTGCCTTCTGCTTTGGCGGTCTCTTTTGCTTACTGGAAATATTTTATCAAAGGGTATTGCAAATGAAATACTGCCATGATACAATACTACCGAACGGTAGGTAGTTATGCACTACTTTTCAATACACTATCAAAACAATTAAAAAGGAGGGTTTGTTGATGAAAGAAGGATTAAAAAGAACACTTGGAAGGTCAGGAATCGAAGTCAGCGCATTAGGACTTGGCTGCTGGGCTATTGGAGGTCCATTTATTTATGACGGAAAGTCTGATGGTTGGGGCAATATTGATGATAATGAGTCCATTAAAGCCATACACAGAGCCATAGAACTTGGTATTAATTTCTTTGATACAGCTGATGCCTATGGTGTTGGCCACAGTGAAGAGATTCTTGGAAAGGCCATTGCAGGAAAAAGGAATGACACAGTGATATCCACAAAATTCGGTAATTTCGGAGATAAAGACACAAAGACACTGCATGGAGTCAATTTAAGACCTGATTACATAGAAAGAGCATGTGATGCTTCACTTAAAAGGCTCAATACCGATTACATCGATGTGTACCTGCTTCATGAATGGAATATTCTAATTTCTGATGCAGAACCTATATTAACAACTCTTGACAAGCTTGTTGAGAAAGGCAAGATACGTACCTATGGCTGGAGTACAGATCTTTTAGCAGGTGCCAAGCTGTTTGCAGAAAGACAGAATTGTTCAGTCATTGAGAACTGTCTGAACGTTTTCCAGGACGCTCCGGAGTTAGTTAAGTTCTGTGAAGACAGCAACCTTGCAAGTGTAAACCGCAGCCCTCTTGCCATGGGATTTTTAACAGGCAAGTTTAATGCGGCCTCTCTGGTATCAAAAGATGACGTAAGAGGTGCAGGGCATTCCTGGGTCCCATTCTTTACAGACGGCAAACCTGTGCCTGAGTTCCTGAAAGCCCTAGATTCAGTTAAAGAGATCCTGACCAGCAATGGCCGTACTCCTGCACAAGGCGCATTAGCCTGGATCTGGGGGAAGAGCTGTAACGCCATACCGATTCCCGGCTTCAAGACAGTAAAACAAGTTGAAGAGAATGCAAAAGCCATGGAATTCGGTCCTTTGACACAGGATCAAATGAATGAGATAGACAGGATACTTTGTCAGAGTAACTCGTAATTCGTAATCCCTAGACTCAGTTGACTGATGTTGTGTTCCAACGAGGTCGTAAGACCCCTGCACACACCTCGTTGAAACACATATAGGTCAGTTAATTTATCAACAGCAAGAATTTTTTTTCGAACCAATATGCTATAATAAGAAGCAAACATCATATATCGCAAAGTGGAGGCGTCGCTACGAGATGGGAAAGAAAGAGATAATTGAAAAGTCATTGGAATTGTTCGCGACTCAGGGGTATTTTGGAACAAGCATGGATGATATTGCCAAGGCTGTAGGAATTAAAAAAGCCTCGTTATACTCACATTTCTCCGGTAAAGAAAGCATATTTACTGCGGTCTTTGATGAAGTGCTGGAAGATAACTTGGAGTTTAATGATAGTTTGGCAACTTATAAAAAAGGCACACACTCACATGAAATCCTACGAAAAATTTTTACCACATACATTAAGAACTGCAGGAACAATTACAAGATGACCTTTTGGGACCGCTATTACTACTATCCTCCTGAATACTTGAAGGATTATATACTTCAAAGAACATACGAAGTAGAAATGGTGCTAATGGACAAAATCATTGCAATTACTGAAGGGGGCATTACTAATAAGGAAATCGTCAATAAAAATGCCTCTGATATTGCATTGGCTTTCTACAATATGATGATCGGTTTTGCCATGGGCATAAGGTTTTATGACGACAAGGATATTGATGCTGAACTTTCAAGATGTCTTAATGTTTTCCTTGATGGTATAAACCCACGCTGATCCCGCATACCAAATAATTAGAAAATCAAAAAGGATGGTGTTTATTATGAAATACGTTGACTTTGGTAAAAAGAAAATCAAAGCTTCAAGGTTTGGCTTGGGCTGTTTCATCGCCGACCTATAGAGGTCAGCGTCCTTTGAATGCATAGGCAAACTGTTGAAACTCAATTTCTGTACCGTTAAAAACGTTCATATCGATATATTTTTCTTTACCTTTATACCCATCCAGTACCTTCCGGTTGGAATACTGCCAAAATGTCCAGGTATCTTCCCCCAGCCAATTAGGCTTTCGAAATATATCTCTAATCCAAATAGGATAGTCGTCATACCCATCCTCCAAATAAAGAGTATACGATCTTTTAGTTGCATAAATAATTGGTCTTTGACCGTAATGCATTTCAAATGCCACAATAATCTCATCAAGGATTTCTAACGCTTCATCCTTAGCTAACGGGTTTTTCTCTTTATCTGCATAGAATTCAAAGTCAATAACCGGAGGTAGCATTCCCTCCTCAACAGGAACAGTACTTATGAAATTTTCCGCCTGTGTAATTCCTGAACTATCAAAGCTAAAAAAATGATATGCGCCCACCTGCAATTTAGTTTTGTTGGCATTTACCCAATTATATTCAAACATTTTATCCTTGAATGAGCTGCCTTCCGTTGCCTTAATAAACACAAAATCTATGTTTTGCTGCGAAAGAACCTTCCAATCAATTATGCCTTGATATGAGGATACATCGATACCTCTGACAGGATAATCCTTTTGCGATGGATTGTTAAACCATATAATACCGTTATATAGAAGTATTGCACAAATGATGGCTACCACTAAAGAAAAACCAAGTAGACCAAAAATAACTTTTTTCTTCATAAGAGACTAATATCCTTTCTTAAAAAAGCGGAAGTGCATTCTAGCGTTTACCCCGGAATACA
>LSQX01350196.1_pt1 | contig 10468 bp, 8 predicted proteins | sample 654561 | NCBI WGS metagenome assembly LSQX01 (sample SAMN04489861, study PRJNA283612) | anaerobic digester metagenome | isolation source: 4 biogas reactors fed with cattle manure at either 37C or 55C with and... | place: Denmark: Kongens Lyngby | collected 2014
CTCGCGAGAGGCGGGGCTCGAGCACTATAGCACCGACCTGCGCGCTGCCGTCGAGCAGGCCAGGCGCCTGAACCCCGAGCACCAGATGTACCATAACACCGTGGCGACGGGCATCCGCCGGCAGGTCCTCGCGGATGCGCTGCCCCTCCTCGATCCCCAGACGACCGCCGTGTTCATGGAAAAGCCCCTGGCGCCGCACTATGCCGATGGCCGGGCCATCGTCGCGGCGCTGGAGGAGGGCGGGTTCCGCCACGGGGTCGTCCACCAGTTCCTCACCACGCCGGGCGTCAGTATGGCGCTCGAGTTGATCCCCCGGATTCGCCCCCTCTCGGCCCAGATGCTGTTTGGCTATGAGGTGGGCCCCGGGCTGGGCGGCAACCCCGAGTTCTCTGGCCAGCGGCCCGACTTTAACTGGACGCTCGCCGCCGCGGGCGGAGGGATCATCCTGGACATGAGCCACGAGGGTTACCTCTCCGAGGCCCTGTTCGGCGAGACCGAGTCGCTCTCCGCCGTGGCCCGGCTGGTGGTCCCCCAGCGGATGAGCACCGATGGGCACACGGTGATCGACTGCGACGTAGAGGACTATGCCGCGCTCCGCCGGCAGCACGTCGGCGGCGTGGTGAACACCTCGGTGTGGTCGTGGTATCGCCGGGTGAACTCGGAGTTTGGCCCCCTGGAGATCACCGTCGATGGCGAGCTGGGCAGCATGGTCTTTGGCCTGTACGGGCTCAAGGTGCAGTGGCGCGAGACGGCCCCGGCCAACCGCTGGGAGCGCTCCGTCTCGGGCGCCAAGGTCGAGTGGCGGGACCACTGGGAGTACGTGAGCCTGCTGGACCGCGATCCGTTTGCCATCGAGCTCGGGGACTATGTCCTGGCCGTCTTGACGGGCAGCCCGTATCCCAAGGACGCCATCCACGCGCTGAACCTCCTGGGGCAGGTGGAGGCCTTTTACACGAGTGCCGCCCAGGACGGGCGGGAGATCCCGGCGTCCGAGTTCCTGCGCTACCCGGCGGAGCCCCCGGCTGGCTGGCGCCCCGAGCGTTTGCAGGGCGTATTGAGAGGTGTGCGATGACGGAACGAGTGAAAGAGTGGCGGCGTTTCCGAAACGAGGCGGATATCTCCATTGCCGACATCCAGGAGCGGGTGACCGACAAGGAGATCCTGGCCACCACGGCGATGTACGGCCCCTGGCAGCCCGATGGCACCTTTGACTGGGCCTCCTACGACAACCTGGTGCGGGAGGTGGTGCGCAGCGGGAGCGTCCCCGCCACGAACGTCGATACCACCTGGGCCATCTACAACGACTGGGGCCTGACCAAGGAGATCATCTGGCGCACGGCAGAGGTCGCCGGCGAGGAGTCATCTTACCTGGCCGAAGATCGGCCCCTGGTCGTGGCCGGGGTGAACACGAATCCCCTGGATATCCCGGCGGATGAGGTGGCGCCGCGCCTGCGCGGGATGCTCGCCGAGATCGACCGGGGCCTTCGTGAGAGGCGCCTGACCGACCGCATCCGCTACATGCCCATGCCCGATCGGCGCCTGTACGACGCGCCGAGCGACACGAAGCTCCGCGTCTACCGCGAGATCGGCCAGGCCATCGGCGAGTTCACCGACCTGGGCATGGTGTTCTTTGAGCTCGACATCGGTATCCCGGGGTTTGGGTCCAACCTGAACCTCGAGGAGATCGAGGGAATCCTGTCGGGGACGCCCCAGATCCAGGAGTACAAGAGCGCGCTGATCAGCGAAAAGAGCCCCTACCGCTGCCAGTACGATTTCGCCGACGACATCCTGCGCATCAACGTCGTGGAGGCGGTGGCGCCCGAGCGGGTGCAGTTTTCCACCGGGAACGACTGGTTCATCGCCCTGGCGCGGTACGGCAAGTACATCGACCGCTTTGGCTACCTCCTGGGCGCTTCGCAGATGAGCCCACAGATATTCCGCCGCTGGCGCGAGCACGTCGAGCGGGGGGAGATCTGCGCGCTGGCCATCGAGCAGGACCTCCAGGCGGCGGCCAAGGACTTTTGGACCCCCGGGAACGTGGGCATCTATCGGCACTATCTCGCCGTGTTCCTGGCGATGACGGGGCTCATCGAGCACCCGCTGCCCCACCCGCGTTGCGACGAGCGCTTTCGGGTGCTGCCGGCGGACTATTTCGTGCCGCTGCGCCATGCCATCCGCCTGGGCCTCGTGGAGCGAGAGGGCGCGCCCGGCATCGTGCGGCGGCTGGTGCCCGGCGCCGAGGAGATGACCATGGCCGAGATCGAGCGGCGGGTGCAGTTCATGGGCTAGCGTGCTTTCGCCAACGCGCGGCAACGGTGGGCTCATCGGCAATCCCCAGCGAGGGCGTGCATCAAGAGGCAGGACACATGGCGAGCGGATCCATCATCTTTCTCAACGGCACATCTAGTTCCGGCAAGACGACCATCGCCCGAGCGCTCCAGGAGCGGCTGCCCGACCCGTACATGCACGTCTCGGTGGACGGATTCCTGTGCCTGTATCCGGAGCGGTACTGGAATCCCACGTGCCGGGGGGACGCCATGGTCCTGGCGGGCCTCGTCCCCCTCGCGGTGTCGGGCTTTCACCGGGCGGTGGCCGCGTTGGCGGAGGCGGGCAACCGCGTCATCGTCGACCACGTGCTCCAGGAGGAGGGCTGGCTCGAGGAGTGCGTGGAGCGGTGGGCCGGGCTAGACGTTCTGTTCGTCGGGATCCGCTGCCCGGTGGAGGTGGCCGAACGGCGCGAGGCGGAACGGGGCGACCGCGAGGCGGGCACGGCGCGATACCAGCACGATCGGGTGCACGCCCACGGCGTGTACGATGTCGAGGTGGATACCTCGGCGCTCACGGTGGATGAGTGCGTGGCGCGGATCGTGCGCGCCAGGGAGGCGCCCGGCGCTCCGCGGGCGTTCGAACGGCTGCGCGGTGCCGGGCAGGCGGGCGCTTCCGGTGGGGTAGCGCCGCGCTGAGGTCGGAGCGGGACCACGACCGGCGGCGGATGGGACCGCGGGGACGCCTTACGCCCCGATGCCGGGCCCCAGGTGGTCCGCCAGGATCTTGGCGCCGATGCCGATGAGGATCACCCCGCCGAGCACCGGCACCCGGTCGCGGAGGAGATTTCCCGCCTGGCAGCCGATCAGCACGCCAACAAAGGACAGGGCGAACGCCACCACGCCGATGGTGAGGACGGGCACCACGATGCTCGTTCCCAGAACGGCCAACGTCAGACCCACGGCCAGCGCGTCGATCGACGTAGCAACGCCGAGCCCGACGAGCACGCGCCAGTTGCTCGTGTCCATCAGGGCGCACTCCCCGTCGCCCCAGAATGCCTCGTAGATCATCCGCCCGCCGATGAACAGGAGCAGGCCAAAGGCGATCCAGTGGTCGACGGCGCAGATCAGGTCGCTGAGGGCTGTGCCCCCCAACCAGCCGAGCACGGGCATGGCCGCCTGAAAGCCACCCATCACCAGTCCGACCCGGAGGGCCTGCGGAAGGCGCGAGCCGTTCACCATCGTGCCGGAGCAGATCGATACCGAAAACGAGTCCATGGCCAGGCCCAGCGCCAGGAGCAGGGTAGTAGCGACGTTCACAGGCGATCCCCGTTCATTGGAGCGCCGGCCCCCGGGGCATACCCGGGGCCGGCGCCGAAGCAACCTCGAGAGTATAGGACGGTCGTCGCCCTCGGGCAAGCCGGCATGCGTCGCGCCGCACGGAAAGCGGCAGCCGGGCTGCCGCAGTCCATAGAAGACGCCCCTACGGCTCCTGCCCGACGTCGTCGGCGCGTCGAAAGAACTCCTCCTGGAGAGCGGGGGCTACCGCGTCGGCCTTGACCGCAGCGATGTACTCGGCCAGGGTCTCGACGCGCAGGCGGACGAGTTCACTCCCCTTGGCCTCGGAGGCCGACCGGGCGTCGCCGGCATAGTGCTCGGGATAGTCCGCGTACCACGAGACGGCGGTGGAGGTGGGAGGCAGGTGCCCCAGGCGCCCGCGGGGCCGGGCGGGCTCGTCGGGGACGGCGTCCATGTGCACCAGGTCGGGGAAGTTGCCCAGGGTGACGCTGGTCTCGTCCTCGCAGGCGTGGCCGCCATAGTGCGTCTCGCGGAGCGCGTCATACGCCTCGCGCCGGTCCTGGCTGACGGCGGCCGTCGGCAGGTAGAGTGTGTACGGCCTTTCCTCCCACAGGGCGCACTGCACGAGAAAGCGCACCAGGGCGTTGTTTCCGCCGTGGCCGTTGTATAGGACCACCTTGCGGAAACCGTTCCGGCCGATCTCGTCCAGCACCGCCTGGAGGAGATCCATGAGCAGGGTGGGGCGGATGGTCAGCGCGCCGGGAAAGCAGCGCGCCTCATAGATCTGGCCAAAGTAGAACGGCGGAAAGACCACCGCCGCCTCTCGCTCGGCGGCCAGGGAAGCGATGCGGTGGGCGTTCAGAAAATCGGTCCCCAAGGGCAGGTGGTCGCTGTGGCGCTCCAGGACCCCCAGCGGCAGGATACAGACCCCCGTATCACGGACGGCGTTGGCGAACTCGGGCGCGGTGAGATGTTCCCATTGCATGTGCGTGGCCTCCTCTGTGGCTGTTTCCCCGCAACACGAATCCCACGAACTCACGAATGCCAAATAAGATGCAGATGAACGTGCCGCCAGCGGATGGTCAGATCGCGAGGTAAACACCGTGATCCAGCGCAACGCATGGCAGCACGCGGAAGGCCCGTCGCCATCAGGGCGCGCCCCTCTTGATGTCTACAGGCGAGTATCCCCTGTTGGATCGCTGTGCTCCGCATGTCATCACATGCGCGCCATTCGTCCATTCGTGGAGTTCGTGTTGAGGCACCATCTTCGGTCAGATCCCCTTTTTGTCGAACCGCACCCTGCGGGTGTCCTCCTCCTGGCCGGTGGCGACGGTAAGGGGACCGTAGAGCTCGGGGCGGCGCGTGCGGATCCAGCGCCGGCCGGTGGAGCGTTCCAGGAGCGAGCGGTCCAGGTCGGCGATCACCATGTCGTTCCCGGCCTGCCAGGTCTCCGCCAGGATGCGGCCGTAGGGGTCCAGGATCATGGCGTTGCCCGTGCGAATCTCGTCGTCATCCACCCCGACGCCGTTGGAAAAGACCAGGAACATGCCATTGTCGTGGGCGCGCGCGGGGAGCCAGCGCAGGAGCCACTCCCGGCCCTTGGGGCCGCGCAGCTCGCGCTCGATGGCCTCCGGGTCGGCGAGGCGATTGTCCCACAGGGCGCGATCCACGAGCCCCATGGTGTGGGGGTTTGATGAGCGGCAGCCGCCCGTCTGATGGGGGGCCAGGAGCAACTCGGCCCCTTGGAGGGCCGTGATGCGCACGTTCTCCCCGATGTTGTTGTCATAACACGTCAGCACGCCAAAGCGCCAGCCAAAGGGCGTGTCAAAGACGGTGTACTCGTCGCCCGAGGTCATGTGCTCGCTGATGAACGTGTGGATCTTGCGGTGGCGGTGGCAGGCGCCGTCGGGCAGGGCGACGACGTAGGTGTTGTGCAGGCGACCGTCGGGGCCGGCCTCCACGAGGCCCGCGCCGACCGCTAGGCCGTGGTCGCGTGCCAGCGCCAGGAGCCTCTGGCACGAGGGCCCCGCAAAGACGGGCTCGGCCAGCGCCTCCAGGGCGGGGCGGTCGAGGTGCCGCAGGTGCCAGTACCCGCTGATGCAGCACTCGGGAAACAGGACCAGTTGCACGTTGCGGGCGGCAGCCTGCTCCACAAACGACTCGATCGTGGCGAGGTTGGCGTCCACGTCGCCGGGGGCGTGCTCGAACTGCACGGCGGCGACCCGCAGGTTGTTCATGGTGTCACTCCCATCGGCTACCGGGGTCAGGTGTGGGGAGTGTAGCGGTTTCCCGGGCGGTTGTCACCAACCCGTGCTTGACAGGCGGAGCACCAGCCGATATAGTCGTCTCCATCAGGCCGCGGATGCCGCAGGGCCCCGATCTCCAGGACGCTGAGACCTCTTTCCGCCGTACCTGGTGGTCGCGCCCCCTCACCGCAGAGGAGCGACCGATGGTCCGGTACATCGCCGGTAGGCTCTTGAGCCTCCTGTTCTCCATGCTCGTCGTGTCGGTGCTCACCTTCTGGCTGATGCACTCGGTGCCCGGCGGGCCATTCTCCCTGGGCGAAAAGCAGCCCCTGCCCGACTTTGCCATGGAGAACATCATGCGCAAGTACGGCCTGGACCGCCCGGTCCACGAGCAGTACCTGCGCTGGCTGGGCGCCATGCTGCGCGGCGATTTTGGCATCCCCTTTCAGAGCCCCACCGAGACCGTCGTCCGCGTCATCGCGCGCACCTGGCCCATCACCGTCGCCATCGGCATTCCCACGGTGCTCATCTCCTTTACCATCGGCATGGTGCTGGGCGCCGTGTCGGCGCTCAAGCAGAACACCTGGGTGGACAACCTCGTGCGCTTTTTGTCCATGCTGGGTATGACGGTGCCCAACTTTGTCATTGCCGTGTGGTTGGTACTGCTGTTCACCATCCGGCTGGGGTGGCTACCCACCGGCGGATGGGGAGAGCCCAAGCACCTGATCATGCCTGTGATCGCCTATTCGGTGGGGCCGCTGGCCGCCGTGGCCCGGACCACCCGCACGAACACCCTGGAGGTCATCCGCTCCGATTACGTGCGGCTGGCGACGGTGCGCGGCATCCCGAGCCGGTTGGTCCTGTGGCGGTACGTGATCAAGAACTCGCTCATCCCGATGATCACCGTCCTATTGCCCATGATCCCCAACCTCCTCACGGGCTCCATCTTTATCGAGGCCGCCTTTGCCGTGCCCGGGCTGGGCCGCTTTTTCACCACCAGCGCCATGAACCGTGACTATCCCATGATCATGGCGCTCATGATGCTGGCCGCTGTCTTGTGGGGCATGACCTACCTGATCACCGACCTGCTGTACACGGCCATCGACCCGCGGGTCCGGCTGACGGCCGAGTAGGTGGAACCATGACGGAACAACCGCACGCCGCGAACGGACGGGGAAACGGGCTGAGCGAGCAGGAGGCCTCTGCCAGGGCCTGGAGCGATCTGAGCATCGAGCAGGCGCCCAGCATCTGGCAGGAGGCGGTGCGACGGTTCTTTGCGAACCCGCTGGCCGTCTCCGGCCTGATCATCGCCAGCCTCATCGTCCTGTGCGCCATCCTGGCCGACGTCCTCTCGCCCTATCCGCGCGACGTGGCCAACTTTTCCGAGGTGCTGCGGCGCCCATCTGAAACCCACCTCCTGGGCACCGACGGCATCGGGCGCGATTTCCTCACCCGCGTTCTCCACGGCGCGCGCACCTCGATGGTGGTGGGGTTCAGCGTGCCCCTCCTCTCCACGCTGATCGGCGTCCCCCTCGGGGCGTACGCCGGCTGGCGGCGGGGCGGGTTCGATTTCGTCCTGCTGCGGGTGATCGAGATCCTCACCGCGCTGCCCGGCATCCTGGTGGCCATCCTGCTCATCACCGTGTGGGGCGCGGGCATCGAGAAACTGATCCTGTTCATGACCGTGACGGCCTGGGCCGGCATCGCGCGCTTTGCCCGGGCGCAGTTCATGCAGTACAAGGAGCGCGAGTACGTCACCTCGGCGCGCGCCCTGGGCGCCACTTCGTGGCGCATGATGGTCCACCACATCCTCCCGAATGCGGCCGGCCCGCTGATCGTCAGCATGATGACGGCGGTGCCCGGCGCCATCTTTAGCGAGGCGGGGTTGTCCTTTCTAGGCCTGGGGATCAACGATCCGGTGCCATCGTGGGGCAAGATGGTGGCCGACAGCCAGCAGTACCTCAGCACCTACTGGCACTTGGCCGTGGTGCCGACGGTGCTCATCGCCCTCACGATGCTGGCGTTTACGTTCGTCGGTGATGGGCTCCGGGACGCTTTCGACCCCTACATGTGAGCACACCCTCCCGCCCCCGCATTGCTGTTGGTCGTCAGGAGAGGAGGCGCATGGCACATCTCGAGGTAGAGTCCGGTCGGAGTCGCCTACATCGAGCACAGGAGGTCCAGATGACAGAGTCGCAGCAGAAGCATCGGATGAACAGGCGTCGGTTTTTGATCGGCAGCGGCGCCCTGCTCGGCGCGGCCGTGGCCTCGCCCCTCCTGGGAGGCTGTGTGCCCGTCACCGAGACGCCCGCTGGAGAGCCCCCCGCAGCACCGGCCGGGGAGCCCGGCGCCGCGGAGCCTACCGGGGCCCAGGAGGTCAGCGATTTCGGCGTGCCGTACCCGGAGGATGCGGCGCCCAAAGAGCACCAGTACATCGTCCGCCTGCAAGAGGCCGGGTCCTTTGCCTCGATGGACCTCGCCGAGAACCTTTACTCGCGGCCCGGGGCGGTGAACGACTTTTTCTCCGAACCCCTGGCCCGGCTGGACAACAACCTGAACGTGGTACCCGGGATGGCCCAGTCGTGGGAAGTGGCCGACGACGGCCTCTCGTGGACGTTCCACCTGACGCCGGGCCTCATGTGGTCGGATGGCAACGAGGTCACCGCCGAGGACTTTGTGGCCACCTTCCGCTACATGGCGGACCCTGACCACGCCTACGACTTTATCTGGTACTGGCAGGCCGCCATCAAGAACATGGCCGAGTGCGCCGCCGGCGAGCTGCCCCTCGAGGAGCTCGGGGTACGTGTCGGCGAGACCCCGTACGATGTGGTGTTCGAGACGTATGCCCCCACGCCGTACCTTCCGGGGATGATGGTCTACTCCTGCCCGCTCTCCAAGGCCGGCCTGGAGCAGTACGGCTCGGGCATCTATAACACGAACCCCGAGACCTGCATCTCGTGCGGTCCGTACAAGCTGCAGGAATGGTCGCCCGACCGGCGGTTCGTCCTCGTCGCCAACCCTGACTACAAGGGCGCGCTCAAGCCGATGATCAACACGATCATCGCCACGGTGGTCAGTGGCGGCGACAACATCACCCGGTTCCAGGCGGGCGAGGTGGACACGATCAACATCGGCACCGCCGACATCCAGCGGGTGATGGCCGACGAGAACCTGCGATCGCTCCTCAAGACCAGCACCGGCGATTTTCGCACGTACTATGCCTTCTTTGACGTGACCGCGGCCCCCTATGACGACGAGCGAGTGCGCCAGGCGTTCGCCAAGGCCATCGATCGCGAATCCATCGTCGAGAGCATCCTCGCGCCCCTCGCGCTGCCGGCCTACTCGTTCCTGATGCCCGGGTTCCCCGACGCCAACTCGGAGGGCCTCAAGCCGATCCAGGAGTTCGATCCGGAGGCCGCCCGGGCGCTCCTGGCGGAGGCGGGCTACCCGGATGGTCAGGGCTTCCCCAGGGCGACGCTCGTCGCCCGTGGCACCAGCGCGGACGTGGTGCCGCAGGCCGTGGCCGCCAGCATCAGCCAGACGTTGGGCATCGAGATCGAAGTCGCCTACAAGGCCGATCGCGACTGGACGGCCGACCTCATGGCCAGGCCCAGCCTGATGCCCTTTGGGTACGTCTCCTATGGAATGGACTATTTCGACGCCACGAACATGCTGGGCGTGTGGGTCAGCGGCGGGCGCCACACCTGGGCCGACGCCACCTTTGACACGCTGGTCAAGGAGGGCGGCCAGATCACCGACGACATGGAGGAGCGCAGCCGCCAGATGCAAGAGGCGGAGCGCATCCTGGTCGAGTCCTGCGCCGGCATCTATGTCTACCATCAGCTGGAAGGCCAACTCCACCAGCCATACCGCAAGGGCAGCCACCTGGAACCGAACGAGTTCGGCTACGATGGCATCCAGCGGCAGCAGGAGGAGGGCGCCTTTGGCCTGGGGTTCAACCACCTCTACATGGGCAACGAGGTAATCGACATCCGCACAGTTCGTCCATAGATACCCCACGAGAGGGGAGGCATGCACGGCCTCCCCTCTCGGCTACCCAGGATACGGGCGCAACCCAATGGCCAGACGCAAAGCCACCAGAGCGGCCGATGCCGCCCACAACGGAGCCGTCCTCGAGGTGCAGGACCTCGTCGCCGCCTTTTTCACGCGCCGCGGGGTGGTGCGAGCCGTGGGCGGGGTTTCCTTCTCGCTGGCTGCCGGCGACACCCTCGGCATCGTCGGAGAGAGTGGCTCCGGCAAGAGCGCCACGGCGCTGGCCATCCTGCGCAGCCTGCCGCATCCGGGGCGCATCCTCGGCGGCGACATCCGCTTCCTCGGCGAGGACCTCCTGCTCAAGAGCGACACGGAGATGCAACGGATCCGTGGGCGGCAGATCGCCATGATCCCGCAGGATCCCACCGCCTCGCTGAACCCCGTCATGCGCGTGGGGACCCACCTGTTGGAGGTGCTTGGCGTGCGCCTGGGGCTGCACGGCGAGGCGGCGCGGAAGCGGGCGGTGGAACTCTTGGACACCGTGGGCATCCCGGAGGCAGATCGGCGCTTTGGCGAGTACCCCCACCAGATGTCGGGCGGCATGCGGCAGCGGGTGATGATCGCCATGGCCATCGCCTGCCACCCGACGCTGCTGATCGCCGACGA
>LSQX01351380.1_pt2 | contig 10467 bp, 7 predicted proteins | sample 654561 | NCBI WGS metagenome assembly LSQX01 (sample SAMN04489861, study PRJNA283612) | anaerobic digester metagenome | isolation source: 4 biogas reactors fed with cattle manure at either 37C or 55C with and... | place: Denmark: Kongens Lyngby | collected 2014
GCCGCTTTTTTAACTGCTGCTTTTTTTGCAACTGGCATAACTTTTCTCCTTTTGTCGGATTGTTGTCCGTTCTTGTTAACTCTTTCACCTTCATATATAAGGAAGGTGAGGCTCTACAAAGCGAACATATACACTTTTATAAAATGATAAGCAAGTAAAAAAGAGCCTTTTGGTAAAATCGTTTTCAGATGAGAACGCAACCTGTATTTTCAGCTCATGGATGTTTTGTTAAATTTATCAATTAATATACGTGCAACATGGTCAGTATTTTTACCTGTCAAAACATTTCGCATATGCGGATCCTTGAAATGTGAGAAAATCCAAGACGCTATTTTGTCAGGTTTTACACCTGATAATTGTGATGCAGATGTCAGAAGCGGATCCTGCAACCACAGTTTTTTCTCAAGCCAAATCATTTTTTCACATAGCGCTTCAAATGGAGAAGAACTTATATGAATTATATTGTCTATAGAGTCGATTAACATTTCCAGGACGGCGGCATGGTTGTATAGATACCCGCGGATAGAGTCTTCATGCGCAGATACCGGATTGTCATTTCCCACAATGTTTTCATTAAAATCCATCCAGTCGATCTCGAAATCAAGCAGCATCACAAGAACTTCAGCATTGTCCCCGGTATATGACTCGCGCCGGATAGGATAAAACCCGTTAAGAACATAGCGGTCATATTCATCAAAGTGCGACACATAGCAATCGGGCACAATTTCTACAGCCCCATACCGTGCCCATTCGGTACAAAGCATTTTAGGTGAAATGTTGCCAAGCTTCTTCATTGCATCGCTGCTGTTGAGAACTCTGCCGGAAGCCGCAGCATCATCCCAGCTTTCTCCAAATGCGTCTAAAAAAAGTTCGTTACCCTCCAGTCCCAAATCAAGTGATGAAATACTTTTTACAAATGCAAAATCTGAAATACGTGCAAAGTGACGATCAATTATCTTTTTCAGTTCATTGCCGGTTTTACGCTCACTGAACGACACTCTGATGTTTTCATCTTCAAAAACATCTTCTATATGTGTTGCCGTCGCCTGAGAATTCATGGCATGCGGTTTTATAAATGCAAAAGCCTGATTTTTCATATTGGTATTGTCTGCGGTGTCCCGGTATAACACCGGTCTTACAAATCTTTTTCCACATGAGTAAACTTCATGTGACCGTCAGCAAATGGAGCAACGGTTTGCCCGCTGCCGCGAAGCTGCCATTTGTAGCTCATCATTCCGTCCAGACCTACAGGTCCCCGGGCATGGAGCTTGGAAGTGCTGATGCCAACCTCTGCGCCGAGACCAAACCTGAAGCCATCAGCAAACCGTGTGCTGCAATTCCAGAATACATCAGCGGAGTCGACAGTATTCAGAAACACTTCAGCCGCTTTTTCATTGCTGGTTACTATTGCATCGGTATGCCCGGAGCCATAGCGATTTATATGCGTTATTGCTTCTTCAATCGAGTCAACAATCTTGATGGCAAGTATTGTATCCAGATATTCTTCCTTCCAGTCTGATTCTTCTGCGGGCAGGCACTCAATTATGGCGCATGTCCGTTCGCAGCCTCTCAGTTCTACTCCTCTGCCCATATGCAGCCGTTTTCTCATGTCCGGCAGAAAATCCTTTGCAATATCCTTGTGTACCAGCAGTGTTTCCACTGCGTTGCAAACTGCCGGGTATTGACATTTTGAGTCTTCCACTATGTTCAGCGCCATGTCGATATTCAATTCCTTGTCGATGTATACATGGCAAATTCCATCAGCATGGCCCATCACTGATATGCGTGTGTTATCCATTATATAGCGCACGAATTCATTGGAACCCCTTGGTATCAGCAAGTCGATGTACTCATCAAGCTCCAGCATTGCGCTTACATCGTCGCGTGTTTCAAGTAGCTGTATCCAGCCATCCGGCATCCCTGCCGAAGAAGCCGCTTCGCTTATAATTTCAAAAAGGCGCCTGTTTGTGTGACGTGCCTCGCTGCCGCCCTTGAGCAGACAGCCATTACCGCTTTTAAGACTTAATGTCGAAATTTGAACAAGTGCATCCGGTCGTGACTCAAAAATTATCCCTACTACACCAATCGGACATGCAACACGTGTCAGCTCCAGCCCCGGATAAAGCTCAGTGCGTTTATGCACAACGCCAAGAGGGTCTGTGATGCTTACCAGCGATTCGATGCCGTCAACACAGTCTATACGCTTGGCGTCATCGAACTTAAGGCGTTTGAGCAAGGGTGTTGCGAGTCCAGAACTCTCGGCTGCATCCAAATCTGCTTTATTGGCAGCATCGATGGAGGCAGCTTCTTCCTTCAATGCACCGGCTATTGCAATTAAAGCACGGTTTCGTTCCTCTGTGGAAGTTGATGCCAATTTTATTGATGCCAATCTTGCCTGTTCCGCTTTCGTTTTGATATCCATCTGAATTTCTCCTCTTTGAATTGCCCAATTTCATTCAACTATAGCTAATAGCAGGCAGTCTTTTCAATAATTAATTCCAGCGCTCCTAAATCCGGTTGCTGAGGTCACCGCTGAGGTTACAGCCTGGGACCGCTGGGCTCCGTACCTGCACCTGTTTATCAACGACGAGTTAATGAGTTGTCGAAGGAATCGATTTTAACTTCAGGCTCGGGACTTCAGACACGGAAGGGGCTGACCCTATTGACCGCATTGACCCTATGGAAATGCCGGGCTGCCGATTCGGGAACTGCTCCCCCTTCGAGAAGATGCAAAAAACGCATGAGATATCTGCGCCACATTAGCTCACGTGATCTGCGGCGTTTGCGGAGAAATAACAGTGTTTCATTGTTTATAGTATTTGATATACTTTTCTGCTGTATGAGCAAAAACCTTTGTTTGAAATTTCTATACATCCTGCTTTGTATATCTTTTTTTGTGCTTCCATGGCAGTTTAAGCCGGCACGGAATCTCGCTCCAGGGCTGGCGATAATCGGAGGGATTCTTTTTACAGTAGTTTTAGGAAACCCTTTCTCTGCCCGAACAGGTAAAATGGCGTCTCCACTCCTTGGCACTGCAATCGTGATGATGGGATTTGGTCTTGAAATAAGAAAAATTGCAGAAACCGGCATAAGCAGTTTCGGGTATACGGCTGTCGGTATAGCAGCCGCCTTTGCTATGGGTATCGTATTGGGGCGGCTGCTCAAGCTGGAACATGACTCTTACCTTCTTATTTCTTCGGGTACAGCTATTTGCGGAGGGAGCGCGATCGCCGCGGTTGCACCTGTTCTGAATGCCAAAGCGTACAACGTTGCGATTTCTACCGCAGTCGTTTTTATACTTAACGCCGTGGCTCTGCTTGTATTCCCTACCATCGGACATTATATCGGACTGTCGGAGGATCAATTCGGACTCTGGTCCGCTGTGGCGATACACGATACAAGCTCTGTTGTGGGTGCCTCCGTTCAGTATGGTGACCGCGCCCTTGAAGTTGCTACCACGGTCAAGCTGGCTCGCGCCCTCTGGATAGTGCCAGTCGCCTTTATTGTCTCTCTAGTTGTAAACAGGAGGGGAAAGCCGGATACAAAGAGCAGAATAAAAATTCCCTGGTTTATTCCCTGCTTTATTCTTGCCGCAACTTTAGTCTCGTTCATTCCAGAGCTTGTCCCTGCCGGAAAAACGATTGGAAACATGTCCAAATACCTTCTCGTGACAACACTCTTTATAATCGGTTCAAACGTAAGTCTGGGCAAAATCCGGGAACTGGGATTTGCCCCCATACTGCACGGAACCATAATTTGGGTCATACTTTCAGCGGGATGGCTTGCCGCAATATATGCTAATATTATTTCTGTCTGATAAAACATGAGGCTCATAAGACAAATTTGTAAAATGACTGAAAAAAACAACACTGCTGCCACTCATCTTGCATCACTCTATGGTTTTCTGATGATGTTAACCGGCTCATTCGGTCTCCTCTCCCTGTTCAGAGGCAAGACTGATGGGATAATATGGTATGCCGCAGGAATAATACTATTGTGGGCAATGGGTGTGGCAGGAGTGCTGCATGCTGCATATCGTGACAACGACTCCACCAGCTTTGGAAAAAGTTCCGATGGACGCATCGGAACATCCGGAATCCTGGTAATGTTTCCATACATATTCACCTTGTGGTTAAGGCAGGCTGCTATCTCACTATTAAGCCGGGAGAACAGGTACGACAAAATTTGCGATGGAGTCTGGATCGGCCGACGCCCTTCTTGTGCTTCTCATTTGCCGGAAGAAGCGTCTGTTTGTGTGGATCTTGCTGCAGAGTTTGCATCAGCAGCCTTTTTGCGAAACTCATCATCAGAAAAGTTGAAGTATATTTCCTTTCCGATCCTCGAAGCCTCTACAAGGGGAATTGAGGAACTTTGCGAGTGTATAGATTCCCTTCCTGAAGGCAATATCTTCATCCATTGCGCCCAGGGGCATGGCCGCAGCGGTTTTTTCACTGCTGCCTATCTGCTCCGCAGTGGGAGAGTGGGGACTCTGCCACAGGCTGAGGAACTTATCCGTTCGGCGCGCCCCGGCGTAAAACTCCGCAAGGCGCAGCATGCATTTCTTGCAAAGTATGAGGCAGATCTGAAAAAATGAACAGTGCATCTGTTGAGGCAGTCGATTTATCATGATTCAAAACTTGAGAAGATGAGTTAATTTTGGTACATTTATAGCAGTTTTTAATAACGACTTAATCGGATCATTTTCTTAAAGAAGGAGCAAAAAATGAAGGACTACTGTAAACCGGATTTCGCAAAACTTGCGGCGGGAGAGCGTGAATTTAAAGTTTTTGATGAAGATTTGATTGGACATACTCCAACAATCGCAATTACTCCCGTAGCGGACGGACGCGTAGGAGCGTTTGAAGCTAACTCCGAGAAAACATGGAGGATGGCAGAAAAGGTTTATAACCTGATATCTGAAAACGTTGTACTGCCGGACGGGCGTCCCGTACGCGTTGTTGTGGCTCCGGAAATAGTTTATGGCGCACGCTCAGGTGCTATAGCCCAGGCTGCCTTTGCCAGGGAAAACGTATGCGCCAACATATGGGTTGCACGTTCATGGTGTTACAGTGATGAGTTGATGTCTGCCTGTCAGGGGATAGGTTCATCAGAATGGCAGCAGGCGGCATGGGGTCTGAACGCCACGGATCGTCCCGGTGCCGTGTGGCTAAAGGCATTCTGCGCTGCAATGGATGAGAAAAAGAAACCTATCTTCTCCATTTACAGTCCTGAAATTGAGGACGAGGAAGGTCCGATTTGTGACTTTGTTTCTGAGCGCTTGTTGCGGTTTGCCCGCTGTGCCACGGCAGTAGGCTACATTCGCGGCAAAAACTATCTGAGTATCGGCGGAGTGTCGATGGGAATAATCGGTTCAGATCTGCGTAGAAATGCTTTGCTCGATGTTTTTGGAATGGGGTCAGCTTCATTTGATATGTCCGGACTCAATACACGCATCAACGACAAATTCTATGATGAGGATGAAGTGCGCAGGGCATTCGAATGGATGAAGGCTTCGTTCAAGTTTGATTTCGGTCAGGGCGAGCGCCCGTTGCCTCCCGATGAGCTGTTAATGCAAAGCTGCCGCCTCGGCGTGATTGTAAAAGATCTGATGAGGGGCAACGCCAATCTTGCATCACGCAATGTTGAATGGGCACAAGGTTATAATGCTCTCGTTGCCGGAACGCAGGGACAGCGTCAGTGGACTGACGGACATCCGAACTTTGATACAGCTGAGTCTGTTCTCAATTCACTGTTTGACTGGAACGGTTTCCGTTCAGCGATGACGGTTGCAACGGAAAACGACTCGAAAAACGGTATCGGCATGGCAATTGCCAATATTCTCTCCGGAGGTATGTCACAGCTCTTTGCCGACATACGCACAAACTGGACTGCAGAAAGCATCAAGAAGGCGAGCGGGGTAGATGTGAGCGGCATATGTCCGCGTGGTATTATAGATAAACGCAATTCCGGAGCGGCGGCGCTTGAGTACGCTGTAGACCTGTATGAAATCTGCGGAATGCCGAAATCAACACCTATCCAGAAGCTGATGGCAAAATTGCGCGAGAATCCTGATTTGCAGGAGAAGGCAATAAAGGCTATTAAGGAAAATACGACTTACATGGCTGCGGCATTGACGTACTTCCCCGGAGACGGGCTTTCCAGCCACTTCCGTTCCCCCGGCGGCTTGCCCATGACGGCTTACCGTTACAACATGGTTGGAGAAATGGTGACATGCTCCGTGGTTGAGGGCGAAACAGTAGGTCTGCCGAAAAACGTCGGCGATATGATTTCAGAGCGCACAGATCCCACATGGCCTGAGAGCGCATGGGCTCCGCGTGATATGACGTCATTCGAGTACATGAATGAAATCGGTCCCAACCATGATGGCAACAGCCTTGGGCTCATCGGTGCTGATTTCATTACATTCAACTCAATGCTGCGTATCCCCGTTGATATGCACAACATAAGCAAAGAGGATATTTTCCGTCCGACGCTCTGGAGCAGATTCGGCGGAGATGATTACCGCGCATGCGAGTTTCTCGGCTCCGTTTATGGCTGAGGAAAGGCAGATACTTGTTATAAAACTTAGCTCCCTGGGGGATGTTCTGCATGCACTGCCTGCAGTGGCGGAACTTAAAAACCAACTGGGAGCAAAAATTCACTGGGCAGTGCAACCGGAGTTTGCTGATCTGGTGCACTGCTTTTCCTGTGTTGACAAAGTAATACCCATTCCGCGACCGACGCTTAAAAAAGCGTACATAAACGCTCTTCGCAATCTTCGCTCCTCCGGTATTTATGAAATGGTTGTGGATTTTCAGGGGTTGATAAAAAGCGGTATTGTGGCACGCACAGCCTGCACTTCCCGTCGCATAGGTCCTTCTTTTACGAGAGAGGGGGCACAAATTTTTTATACCGAAGTAACCGGCAAAAAGAATAAAAACAGGCATGCCGTTGAGGAATGCCTTGATATTGTTACACACCTTAAACTCAAGTATCCGGACGAGCCATGTTTTCCTCTTAGCGTTCCCGACATAGATATTGAATTGTTAGCGAAAAAGCTTCCCTACAGAGGACCCCTTATTGCGCTGGCACCCGTTTCACGATGGGAAAGCAAGAATTGGCCGAAAGAATATTTTGCTGAATTGCTGAAAAGCCTCGCCGGCAATCACGACGCTCGTGTATGTCTGATTGGAGGTCGAGCCGATCGGGAGGTGGCTGATTACATAATTTCTACAGCGGGGGTATCTGCATTAAACTTCTGTGGAGAGCATTCGCTTATAGAATCTATGGGAGTTCTTTCAAAGTGCGAAGTACTCGTATCAAATGATTCGGGACCCATGCACATGGGAGCTGCACTTGGCACCAGATGCGTTGTGCCATTCGGACCCACACTGCCGGAACGAACGGGACCGTATGGAAAGAAACATACCGTACTGCGTGCGGCAGGGTGTACACCCTGCCACAAGCGAGTCTGCCCCAGGGGTACCCTTGAATGCATGCGCTCTATAACGCCATCAATGATGGAGGATGCTATCTTTGAACCTGCGGCAACTGCCTGACAGGAGCAGACAGTTACTTTCCTGTCAGCAGCCGGATATAATCTCTTGAAAGCTTAAGGTCTTCAAGCGCTTCGGCTGCCTCGCACAGCGGCTTGATTTCGCCCTTGACTGCGCGTATGAAGTTTATAGCCTGTTGCCGCATGGAATGCACAGGCGGCATTTGCGGCATGATCGTCTGCGGTACTGCGCCCTCTCCGGGATCGCTGAAAATAGTTACTCTGCCGGCTCTATTTATTGCAAGAGGTGCGGGCAGCTCGAGTTTAATCCAGCCTTTCTGGAAGCAGACAAATGCGCATTCCTGCCAATCCAGGTTCGTAGTATATGGCGACATTTCAAGCGTACATGCAATATTGCTTTCGCTTTGTCCGGAGAGAAATACGCCCGATTTGTCGGCGTATGTAATCTGGTACGGTTCTCCGAGCAAGTGGCGCATCAGGTTGATCTGATGGATGTAGTAGTTGACGAAAGCCTCGTACTTTTTAAAAGTTTCCTCATCCATATCTGACGCCGGGGGGTCCCATTCCAGAACTCCGCTTCCATACGGTTCGCTGGATGAAATCATGTCAAAAAATCCGCCCGATATCCAGTCTCCTGCCGGCATACTTATCCGGATATACGTCATCGGTCCGAGCTCCTCAGTCTCTTTGAGCCGGTTGATTTCTTCTTTGACATACATTGTTGCCGGATCGCTTCGCTTGTTGTAGCCGACCATGTGCCATGTTCCTGATTCCGCCAGGGCTTTCAGGATGCCTTCACCTGCTTCAATTGAAGCGGCAAGAGGTTTTTCAGTTAAAACCGGAACTTTTGCCTTGAGAAGTTCGGGCATCAAAGTGCCGTGGCGTGAAAAGGGTTGAGCTGCCACAATCGCATCAAAACCACCGGCGGCGACCATTTCTTCAATACTGGCATACGTTTTGGGGACTCCGTATTTCGTGGCAACCTTGTTTCTGAGATCTTCTCGAAGTTCGGAAAGCGCTACCACCTCGCAATCGGGTAGAGAAGCATAGTTTTTCAAGTGCGCCGCCTGCCCCATATTACCTACACCGGCAAATGCGATTTTTACTTTATTATCGTTCATAACGGGTCCTCTTTTTCAGATAGATTTTATGAAGTCATTATACGCAATAAAAACATCAACATCAATATTGAAGCTTGCAGGAAATTCCCGGGATGCTGTGTATTATGCATGTCGGGCTGGGCGGACAGTTCGCAGTTCGAGATTGCCGTTATTTCCTGTTTTTGTTAAGATAATGCCACATTATAATTGTGTAGAGAGGATATAGATGGAACGTTTTAAAAGTTTTACTGTTTTACCGAAAGTGCCTGAGAAGTTGTCATTTTTGCAGGTTCTTGCTAACAACGTGTGGTGGTCGTGGAATGCCGAGGCATCCTCGCTGTTTCGCCGTATAGATCCAGAGCTTCTTCGCAGCACGAATTTCAATCCTGTTGAGATGCTTGCTTCCGTACCTCAGGAAAGACTTGAAGAGCTTGCTGAAGATACTTCCTTTTTGTCTCAGATGAAGTCTGTTGAGATGCAGTACAATGAAGAGGTACTGACTTCAAGTCACTGGGAAGATATAAATGCGCCTCGCCGTTGTATTGCTTATTTTTCGATGGAGTTCGGGCTTCAGGAAAGCATTCATATTTATTCAGGGGGGCTGGGTATACTGGCGGGTGATCATCTCAAGGCGGCTTCAGATCTGGATCTTCCTATTTGCGCTATCGGGATTTTATACCGTGAGGGTTATTTTGAACAAAAACTGGACAGCAATGGGTATCAGATAGAGTATTATCCCGAAAATGATGTTCATACTATGCCGGTAAGTCCGGTTTACGATGACAACCGCAATCAGATAAAAATTTCCGTTCCCCTTCCTGAAGGGAAACTTAAAGCAACGGTGTGGCGTCTTGATGTAGGGCGCATTCCCCTGTTTTTGCTGGATACCAATTTGCCGGAAAACAAAGCGGAGTTCCGGGAGGTTTCCGGCCGTTTGTACGGTGGGGATAAACTGAACCGGTTGCGCCAGGAAATACTTTTGGGCATAGGCGGTATGCGTGCCCTGGAAGCAATGGGCTATGAAGTTGCAGTGAGTCACATGAATGAGGGACACGCGGCATTTCTGGGATTGGAACGCATTGCCATGGCTATGAGTAGCGGGCTTTCACTTGATGAGGCATATGAGTTTGTGCACAGCACGAGTGTTTTTACGACACATACACCTGTGCCGGCAGGTAATGAGACGTTTGATTTGGGGCTTTTGTATCCGCATCTGAAGGCAATAGAAGCTGAAGGCGGTGTGTCGGCGAGCGTTGCCATGGCGATGGGCAGGGCGCCCGGTGATACAAAGACAAACGAGCTTTCCATGACAATTCTTGGTTTGCATTGTTCGGAGTACTCCAACGGTGTGTCAGAGCTGCATGGAGTAGTTGAACGTGATATGTGGAAGCATCTCTGGCCGGACTTCCCGATTTCGGAAGTTCCTATCGGACACATTACGAATGGTGTACACGTGCCGACATGGCTTTCTTCGGATAACAACAAGTTGTTTTCCAGCGTGCTGGGCACTAATTGGGACAAACATCCTATTACTCAAAGTCAAATTGACAAAATAGATCATATACGAGATGAGGATCTGTGGCGTGTTCATGAGGCGGCAAGGTCGCATATGATCCGAGTGGCAAGGGAACATCTGGAGCGTTGCTGCATGATACGTAACGACTCCTTCGAGGAGCTTGCGGCTGTCCGCAATGTGTTGGACAAAGACGCATTGACGATTGGATTTGCAAGGCGTTTTGCCACATATAAGCGGGCTACATTGCTTTTTTCTGATCCGGCACGTTTAAAGCGTATTCTTTTAAATCCATCACGCCCTGTGCAGATTGTCTTTGCCGGCAAGGCGCATCCTGC
>LSQX01072419.1_pt1 | contig 10465 bp, 9 predicted proteins | sample 654561 | NCBI WGS metagenome assembly LSQX01 (sample SAMN04489861, study PRJNA283612) | anaerobic digester metagenome | isolation source: 4 biogas reactors fed with cattle manure at either 37C or 55C with and... | place: Denmark: Kongens Lyngby | collected 2014
GAGCGATGAGGTCCTCTTCCGCACACAGGAGCACGACTTCGCCCTCGCGCCCGGTACGAATCGCGAACGCCTGATAGCCCGAATAGCTATGTCCGTGGCCGACGGAGACCTCGTAGTTCTCAACGACGATGACGGCATCGTCGCTCATCAACACGATGTCGGCGATATCTGCACCGGTGCCTGCGAGGCTTGTGTTCACCTCCTGAGTGACCCGGTAGGGCCCGTCAGGCAGTCGCGACTTCTCTGTGCGTGCCTCGTTGATCAGCGTGAGGAACACCTGCTGCCCCAGAGCCGCGAAACCATGCGAACCACCGATGTCGATCAGCCAGCGAAAAACGTTCGACAGCTGCTTTTCATGCGTGCCATGGTGCATGACGTCGAAGACATTGAAGCCAGGGTCGAGCGACCGGCCCAGCAGCGGCAGGAAGCGCGTGACGAAATCGGTGCTCGACATCAGGAGCAGTGTCCTCCACGCGCAGGTCACCGGTCAAGACCGGCGCCACAAATGAAAAAGCAGTGGGCCCTGCCGGGATCGAACCGANNACGTGGCGCTCTACCAGCTGAGCTAAAGGCCCGCGCGACAAAAGTCTACCCGGGCGAAGCACGTCCTCGGTGCATCCGAAACACCGCGCCGCGGCATCCGAAGAGGACTAGGCTGAAAGCCGTATGCGTTGTGGCGAGCCGACAAGACTACGCCACCACTTCTCCGTTTCCTTGGCATGATCTGCCAGCATGACGAAAGGCGTCGCCGGTGACCGTTCACGATCAGGATCCGTACTCGCAGGGCCCCCACGACAGTGACCCGGAAGAGACCCGCGAGTGGCAGCAGTCCCTCGAACAGCTCGTGGAGGCAAAGGATCCGGGCCGTGGCCGCGAGATCATGCTCAGCCTGCTGAAGACGTCGAAGGAACTGCACCTCGGCGTGCCGATGGTCCCGACGACCGACTACATCAACACGATCGCGGCCGAGAACGAGGCCGAGTTCCCCGGCGACGAGGAGCTCGAGCGTCGCTACCGCGCATGGATCCGCTGGAACGCGGCCGTCACGGTGCACCGCGGGCAGCGCCCCGGCATCGGCGTCGGCGGCCACATTTCGACGTACGCGTCCTCGGCCTCCCTGTACGAGGTCGGCTTCAACCACTTCTTCCGCGGCGCCGATCATCCGGGCGGTGCCGACCAGATCTTCATCCAGGGCCACGCCTCACCCGGCGTCTACGCCCGCGCCTTCCTTGAGGGTCGCCTGAGCGAAGATCAGCTCGACGGGTTCCGTCAGGAGCACTCACACGCAGGAGGCGGCCTCCCCAGCTACCCCCACCCGCGCCTGCTGCCCGACTTCTGGCAGTTCCCGACCGTGTCGATGGGTCTCGGCCCGATTAACGCGATCTACCAGGCGCAGCTCAACAAGTACCTCGAAAACCGTGGCATCAAAGACACGAGCGACCAGCACGTCTGGGCGTTTCTCGGCGACGGCGAAATGGATGAGGTCGAGAGCCGCGGCCAGCTGCAGGTCGCCGCGAACGAGGGCCTCGATAACCTCACCTTCGTGATCAACTGCAACCTGCAGCGCCTCGATGGCCCTGTGCGCGGCAACGGCAAGATCATTCAGGAGCTCGAGAGCTACTTCCGCGGCGCTGGCTGGAACGTCATCAAGGTGATCTGGGGCCGCGAGTGGGACGACCTGCTGCAGCGCGACACCGAGGGTGCCCTGCTGAACGTGATGAACACGACCCCCGACGGTGACTACCAGACGTACAAGGCCGAGAGCGGCGCGTTCGTGCGCAGCCACTTCTTTGGCAAGGATGAGCGCGCCCTGCAGCTCGTCGAGAACTACACCGATGAGCAGGTCTGGGGCCTGCGTCGCGGTGGTCACGATTACCGCAAGGTATATGCGGCGTTCAAGGCTGCGACCGAGCACAAGGGTCGCCCGACCGTCATCCTCGCGAAGACCATTAAGGGCTACGGCCTCGGCTCGCACTTCGAGGGCCGCAACGCGACCCACCAGATGAAGAAGATGACGCTCGAAGATCTGAAGCGCTTCCGCGACGCGATGCGCATTCCGATCAGCGATGCGCAGCTTGAGGCCGATCCCTCACGCCCGCCCTACTACCACCCGGGCGCCGATGATCCCGCGGTGCGCTACATGCATGAGCGTCGCAGCACGCTCGGCGGCTACCTCCCCGAGCGCCGCACGGCCCATGTGCCTGTTCCAGTGCCAGAGGCCAAGAGCTATGCGATCGCTGCCAAGGGCAGTGGCGCACAAGAGGCTGCGACCACAATGGTGTTCGTGCGCTTGCTGAAAGATCTGATGCGCGCCGAGGGCTTTGGTCCTCGCATCGTGCCAATCATCCCTGACGAGGCTCGCACCTTCGGCATGGACAGCTACTTCCCCACCTCAAAGATCTACAACCCGCACGGCCAGAACTACACGTCGGTCGACCGCGAGCTGCTGCTCGCCTATAAGGAGAGCCCGCAGGGCGTGTTGCTGCACGTCGGCATCAATGAGGCTGGTGCCGCTGCCGCGTTTACCGCGGTTGGCACCTCGTACTCGACCCACGGCGAGCCCCTCGTGCCGGTCTACATCTTCTACTCGATGTTTGGCTTCCAGCGCACAGGCGACGCGATCTGGGCCGCGGGCGACCAGATGGCGCGCGGCTTCATGATCGGCGCCACCGCCGGCCGCACAACGCTCACCGGTGAAGGCCTGCAGCACGCTGATGGCCACTCACTGGTGCTCTCAAACACGAACCCCGCGGTGGTGTCGTACGACCCTGCATACGGCTACGAGATCGGCCACATTGTGTGCAGCGGCCTCGAGCGCATGTATGGCGGCTCGCACCCTGACCCCAACGTGATCTACTACCTCACCGTCTACAACGAACCAATGCTGCATCCTGCAGAGCCCGAAGGCGTTGACGTCGACGGCATCGTGCGCGGCATTCACAAGGTGAGCGCGGCAGCCGGAGCCGGCGTGCCGGCCCAGATCTTCGCATCTGGCGTCGCTGTGCCGTGGGCCATCGAGGCACAGCAGGTGCTCGCAGATGAGTGGGGCGTTGCTGCCGATGTGTGGAGCGTCACCTCGTGGAGTGAGCTTCGCCGCGACGGTCTGGCAGCCGAGCGTCACAACTTCCTGCACCCCGAGGACGAGCAGCAGGTGCCGTACCTCACTCAGAAGCTTGCTTCAGCAGAGGGTCCCGTGGTCGCGGTCAGCGACTGGGCGACCGATGTGCCCGATCAGGTGCGTCAGTTCGTGCCCGGCGATTACACCGTGCTCGGCGCCGACGGCTTCGGCTTCAGCGATACCCGCGCCGCGGCTCGCCGCTACTTCGCGATCGACCGCGAATCGGTCGTGGTGCGAGTGCTGCAGCGCTTGGCTGCACTTGGCAAGATCGACGCCCAGGTCGCACGCGACGCCGCAGCGAAGTATCGCCTGCTCGACGTGAACGCCGGCACCACCGGCGGCGCCGGCGGCGATTCCTAGGCATCATCAGGGTCACAACGGAGTCTGCATGGAACAGTCGAAAGAGCGTGAGCTCGCGTGGCTGAGAACAATCGCGGGTGAGCTCGCGACCACCACGATCACACGCCTCGAAGACACGCTGCGCTGGTACAGCGATATGCCTCCAGGCCGGCGCAGCGCCGTCGGCCTGGTAGCGCAAAACGGCATCAGCTCGTTCATCCAGTGGTATGAAGACCCCACGACGACTCCGTGGATCGCGAGCGATGTGTTCAGCTCTGCGCCACGCGAACTGCTGAGAAGTATCAGCCTGCAAGAGACCTTGCAGCTGATTCGCGTGGTCGTGACCGTGGTTGAAGACCGGGTTGCCCCACGAAGCGAGGCGTTGCGCGAGGCCGTGCTGCACTATTCGCGCGATGTTGCCTTCGCCGCGGCCGATGTGTACGCACGGGCTGCCGAAGCTCGAGGCCTGTGGGATGCTCGGCTCGAGGCGCTCGTCGTCGATTCGATTCTGACCGGCGAGAGTGACGATGAGTTGCCCAGCCGCATCGCGGCTCTCGGTTGGAACGGTGGCGGCGAGGCCGCAGTGCTGGTCGGCACCAGCGACCGCGCGGTCGACGTGGATCAGATACGCCGCACCGCACGCCATGCGGGAGCCGATGTGCTCATCGGGCTGCAGGGGAATCGTCTCGTGCTCGTGCTTGGTCGCGTGCAGACCGACGCCAGCGAAGGCGCACCCGCCGAGCCCCTCCCGTTTCTCGAGATCGCTTCTCGGCTCTCTGACCACTTCGCCGATGGTCCGCTCGTGATCGGCCCGACGGTCGATACCCTGGTCGAGGCCTCTCGGAGTGCTCGTGCCGCGCTCGCGGGCATCGCGGTCGCTCGCTCATGGCGAGGGGCAACCCGTCCGGTCGCCGCTGACGATCTGCTGCCCGAGCGTGCGCTCGCCGGCGATGGTCTCGCGCGACGCAGCCTGATTGAGCAGATCTACGATCCGCTCACCGAGCAGTCGGGTGAGTTGCTCGAAACGATCTGGTGCTATCTCGACAATGGCCGGTCGCTCGAGGCCACTGCACGCGAGTTGTTTGTGCACCCCAACACGGTGCGCTACCGGCTCAAGAAGGTTGCCGAAGTGATCGGCTGGAACCCGACCGGCGCTCGCGAGGCGCTCATCGTGCAGTCCGCCCTCATCGTGGGTTCGATTGCACAGCACGGGATGAAACGACCTCAGCGCGGCCGTGCTTAGAGGGATTCGACAACGAATCCTTGATTTTGTCGGCGCGTATATGCAGTTCTGAATGGGTTGATCTGGGAGACTGTACTTCGTGATTGTCATCGCTTGCCCAGGACAGGGCTCCCAGACGCCAGGCTTTCTTTCTGACTGGTTATCACTCGATGGAGCCGAGGACTTTTTGTCACGCGCATCGGAACGAAGCCAGGTTGATCTTGTTACCCATGGCACGATCAGTGATGCAGACACCATTCGTGACACGCAGATCGCACAGCCTCTCATTGTTGCGGCGAGCCTGCTTGCATGGCGCGCACTGAGCGACCGGGTCTCACTCGAGAGCGTGGGCGTTGCCGGGCATTCCGTCGGCGAGTTCGCAGCCGCAGCAGCGGCTGGCGTGTTCAGCGATGAAGACGCGCTTGCTCTGGTTGGGGTGCGCGGTCGCGCCATGGCTGAGGCCGCCACGAGAGAGTCGACCGGCATGAGCGCGGTCGTCGGAGGCGTCGAAGAACAGGTGCTTGAGGCAATTGCTGCACAGAGTCTCACCGCAGCAAACCGCAACGGCGCCTCACAAATTGTGGCCGCGGGCGCGTTGCCCGGGCTTGCGGCGCTCGCAGAGGCGGCTCCCCGCGGCGCTCGCGTGATCCCGCTGCAGGTCGCTGGCGCTTTTCACACGGGCTACATGGGCAGCGCGGTCCCGGTGCTCGCCGAGGCCGCTACTGCAGTGCAGCCGACGAATCCCGCTCGCACCCTGTGGAGCAACGCGGATGGCGGCGTCGTCACGAGCGGTGCGGCATTCGTTGATTCCCTCGTGGCGCAGATCGCTCGACCCGTGCGCTGGGATCTCTGCCTCGAAGGGTTTCAAGCCGCTGGTATTACCGGCTTCATTGAGCTCGCACCGGCGGGTGCGCTCTCCGGCATCGCGAGGCGTGCACTCAAGGGTGTCCCCAATGTCGCGGTCAAAACCCCCGACGACCTAGCTGCGGCAGTTGAGCTGATTCGCTCGGCTGCATAGCGACGGCGAAAGGAACGATTATGGCAACTCTCACACAGGTCACTGGCCCCGCACACACTCGTGTGCTCTCCGTAGGCGCTGCGCGTGGCGATCTCAATGTGCCCAACGACGACTTGGTCGGGCCCATCGACTCCTCTGATGAGTGGATCAGGCAGCGCACGGGCATCGTGCAGCGTCGCCGCGCAAGCAAAGACGTAGGTGCCGTCGACTTAGCGGTGGAAGCTGGCGAAGAGGCCATCATCAAGAGTGGACTCGACCGTGCCGACATCGACGGTGTGATCATCAGCACCATCTCGAACGTTGCGGTCACCCCGTCAATGGCCTCACTGGCGGCACACCGCCTCGGACTCGTCCCTGCCGCAGCGTTCGATATTTCTGCCGCGTGCGCAGGCTACGCCTACGGAGTGGGTCAAGCCGACGCTCTCGTGCGATCAGGCGTCTGCAAGAACGTTCTTGTGATCGGCGCAGAGAAGCTCTCAGACGTGGTCGATCCAACGGATCGCAGCATCTCGTTTCTGCTCGCCGACGGCGCGGGCGCAGTCGTCATCGGCCCTTCAGACCACCCCGGCATCGGCCCCACGGTCTGGGGCAGTGACGGTGAGAAGTGGGACACCATTCGCATGAGCGCGACGTTCGCTGAGTACCGCGAGAACCCGACCGAGGTCGGCTGGCCGACACTGCGCCAGGACGGGCAGAGCGTGTTCCGCTGGGCGGTCTGGCAAATGGCAAAGGTCGCTCGCGAGACCCTCGAAGCCTCGGGGATTGAGCCCGGCGACCTCGCCGCGTTCATTCCGCACCAGGCGAACCTCAGAATTATCGATGAGTTCGCGAAGCAACTTAAGCTTCCCGAGAGCGTCGTCATTGCGCGCGATATTGAAATGCAGGGAAACACCTCAGCAGCGTCCATTCCGCTCGCAATGCACGCACTCCTCGAAGAGCACCCCGAACTCTCCGGAGGCCTCGCACTGCAGATCGGCTTCGGCGCAGGGCTCGTCTATGGTGCTCAGGTCATCGAACTCCCCTAAGCCAGCCCCGACTTACTAGAATTACCACGCCAAAACAATCAAGGAGAACACCATGGCATTTAGCAACGACGAGATCCTCGCAGGCCTCGCAGAGATCATCAATGACGAGACCGGCATCGCTGCGGACGCAGTTGCGCTCGACAAGTCATTCACCGATGACCTCGACATCGACTCGATCTCGATGATGACGATTGTCGTCAACGCAGAAGAGAAGTTCGACGTGAAGATCCCCGACGATGAGGTGCAGAACCTGAAGACCGTCGGCGACGCCGTCACCTTCATCGCTGGCGCTCAGGCGTAAGCAGCACCCTTCCGCTTCGGGGGCGGGAGCACCCTCCCCCGAAGCACATTTTTCCATCCATTCGACAGAGACGGAGTTCGATCATGGGCAAGAAGATCGTTGTTACCGGTATTGGCGCATCATCACCCATTGGCGGCACGGCAACCGAGAGTTGGAATGCGCTCTTGGCCGGAGAGTCAGGCGTGCGCACCCTCGAGCACGAGTGGATCGAAAAATATGAGATCCCCGTGACCTTCGCGGCAGAAGCGAAGGTGCGCCCAGACACCGTGCTTGATCGACCGATTGCAAAGCGTCTCGATCCGTCAAGCCAGTTTGCGCTGGTTGCCGCAAAGGAGGCATTTGCAGACGCAGGTGCTCCGGAGTTGCCTGCGGAACGACTGGGAGTTGATTGGGCAACCGGCATCGGCGGCCTGTGGTCACTGCTTGACGCCTGGGACACCCTGCGCGAAAAAGGCCCCCGCCGAGTCATGCCGCTCACCGTGCCCATGCTCATGCCGAACGCACCCTCGGCTGCCGTCTCGATGCACTTCGAAGCACGCGCCTACGCCCGCACGGTTGCTTCCGCGTGCGCGTCATCAACCGAATCACTGGTCAACGCCTACGAACACCTGCAGGCGGGGCTTGCAGACGTCGTTATTGCCGGCGGCTCTGAGAGCGTGATCCATCCGGTCACCCTGGCGTCGTTCAACGCTATGCAGGCGCTGTCACGCCGCAACGACTCCCCCGAAACCGCTTCGCGACCCTACGACGTGTCTCGTGACGGTTTTGTCATGGGCGAAGGCGCAGCAGCGCTCGTGCTTGAAACCGAAGAGCATGCACTCGCTCGCGGCGCGCGCATATATGCCGAGCTTGCTGGCGGTGGAGTTACCGCCGATTCATACCACATCACTGCTCCAGAACCCGAGGGCCTGGGCGCAAGCCGCGCCGTCGAACTCGCTCTTGCACAGGCTGGCGCGACCGCCGCTGATGTCACCCACATCAACGCGCACGCGACCTCCACTCCAGTTGGCGATATCGCAGAATATACGGCGCTCATGCGCGTGTTTGGTGAGCGAGTGACAGAGATTCCTGTCTCAGCGACAAAGGCTGCAACCGGCCACCTGCTGGGCGGCACGGGAGCCCTTGAGGCAATGTTCACGGTGCTTGCGCTGCACCACCGTGTGGCGCCTCCCACCATCAACCTGGTCGAGCAAGACCCCCAGATTCCTCTCTCCGTGTCGTCTCAGCCGGTACCACTCGGAGCTGCCCCGCAGTTTGCAATCTCAAACAGCTTCGGGTTCGGCGGCCACAACGCTGTCGCAGCGTTCCGTTCATACGAGTAGTAGCCACGCATGCCTTCGGTCGAGGCTCTGCTCGGATTCGCGCTTGCAACACTGATCCTGGTGGTCATTCCCGGCCCCAGTGTGCTGTTTGCGGTCGCCCGCTCGCTGAGCCTCGGTCGCACAGCTGGGGTGGTCACCGTGCTCGGCAACACGTTTGGGCAGGTGCCACTCATTCTCGCCGTCGCATTCGGTGTCGGGGCGATCATCGCAGGTTCCGCGGTGCTGTTCACCACGATCAAACTCTTCGGTGCGGCCTACCTGGTGTTTCTCGGGGTGCAGGCGATTCGGCATCGCAATCGCGCGGGGGCGTTTGATCCAGGAGAAGTCCCGACCACATCGTCCACCACACTGCGCACCATTTTCTGGCAGGGATTTCTCGTTGGGGTGTCGAACCCGAAAAGCATCGTGTTCTTTCTCGCGGTGCTCCCCCAATTTGTCCGCGCACAGTCGGGTGCGGCTGCCACACAGATGATGGTGCTGGGCGCAGTCTTCATTGTGGTCGCGCTTATCAGCGACGGGTGTTATGTGCTACTCGCAGGCACCGCGCGCGAATGGTTTGTGCGGTCTCCGAAGCGCCTCACCGCGGCACAAACCACCGGAGGCGTACTCATGATTGGGCTGGGCGGCGCACTCGCGTTTGCTGGCCGTCAGTCGTAGTAGTCCCGCTGACGAAGCCGAGGCTACCCCACCCGGTGCAGGGTGAAGATCGTCGCGTCACCTTCTTCGGCGGCACGAAATGGTTCGAGCTCACGATCCCATGCTGAGCCAAGCTGGTCAGCGAGAATTGCCGGTAGCGCCGCGTGGTCATCACCCGCGGCTTCGATGGCTGAACGCACCTGATTCTCGGTGAGTACCGCGTTGCCTGCCGCATCAATTTGCGTGTATCGGATGCCGAGTGATGGGGTGTGCGCCCAACGACCTCCCGGAGAGTGTGCTGTCGGCTGCTCGGTCACCTCGAAGCGGAGCTGCTGCCAGCCGAGCAGTGACGAGGCAACCGCTGCTGCGGTCTCGCACGGCCCAGACCATTCGACCTCCGCACGCATCATTCCGGTGAGCAGCGGCTGTGGCTGCCAGTCGAGCTTCACCACACGACCGATCTCGCGGGCAAGCGCCCACTCGACGTGCGGCACAAGCGCCCTCGGGCAGGAGTGCACGGAAAACAGGCCAACCACCTCGTGTGCTTCAACGCCTGCGGGCACAGCAACGAACGCCATCGCTTTCTCCTTTCGACTCGAATCGTCTTCCCCAACGTCGAATCTGCCAGAGGCAATGTGCGTTCTGTCACTTAGTGTGCCACGGTTTTCGTCTCACGGCAAACAACATGACGCCGAGTCATCTCATTTGAGACGCCACAACCCTCCATGCTGCGTGGCAAGCAATGAGCGCTCGTGTAAGTTTGAGGGGTGAAGCCGTTTCTGCTGATGAGCACTCGCGAAGACGAGCAGATCGCGGCCGAAGAACACGCCTCGTACTGCACCCTGACCGGGTTGCTCCCCGAAGATCTTGCGTGGCACCGGCTCGATCGCGACCCGCTCGATCGCATTGAATTCGAACGTTATTCGGGCATCATTCTCGCGGGCAGCCCCTACACNNGAACTCGCCACCCTGCTCGATGAGGTTGTAGAACGAGACTTTCCATTTCTCGGCATTTGCTATGGCATCGGTACGATTGGCACTCATCAGGGCGCCGTCGTCGACCGCACTTTTGGAGAAAAGGTGCAGTCGGTGCAGGTCACGCTGAGCGAAGCTGGAGCAAGCGATCCACTGTTTCACGAGTTGCCAAGCACATTTGACGCATTTGTTGGGCACAAAGAGGCGATCCGTGAGGCCCCTGATCACTTCACGGTGTTGGCAAGCTCACCGGGATGCCCAGTGCAGGCGTTTCGGGTCGGCAAGAACGTGTATGCCACACAGTTCCACCCCGAACTCGACACTCAAACCTTTGCGTCTCGGGTTCGCGCCTACGCCGGTCACGGCTATTACGAGCCCGAGGAACTCGAAGGCATCATCGATCACATCATGCGCGCTGACGTTCGGGCCTCACAAATGGTGCTTGCCCAATTTACCGAACTGTACCTGAGATAGCGATAAGCTTGAAAGGTTGCCAGGGGGCGTTAGCT
>LSQX01182809.1_pt1 | contig 10465 bp, 9 predicted proteins | sample 654561 | NCBI WGS metagenome assembly LSQX01 (sample SAMN04489861, study PRJNA283612) | anaerobic digester metagenome | isolation source: 4 biogas reactors fed with cattle manure at either 37C or 55C with and... | place: Denmark: Kongens Lyngby | collected 2014
CACGTCGGCGCCTTACGGTAATCCCTTCAACAGTTTCAGAAAGGGGGCCATTTCGGGGCTGAAGTATTCGTTTCATCCTTCTGGCCTCAACATTTGCTCGCCATACAGACTGTTCTGACCCTATATCCTCTGGGTCATATAGGNNGAAACGGTCAAAGAGTGTTAGAGATTACAATATAGGCCACCATGGCGCCTGCATCCAAGCAAAACGTAGTGTGTTTACCTCCCCATGCATTGGATATGCTAGTCACCTGAATCGGTGAATTGGTTATAGGAGACTCTCATACTTGACGGCTGCTCCCGCACGGCTAGACCCCCTTCGGGGCGGTCCGGAGGAGCGAATCAAGTAGTGTGCTCGAATTGACGGTTGTCGACCGCTTTTCGTAGTGGTATATCAAGACAGCTGTGCCATGGAGCGCCTATCTTGTTTTTGTAATATCATATCCTGACGCATCATTCTCACTCTTGTCATAAGCGTTATCAATATATCGTTGTGGATCCGACAAAAAGGTCTCTTCTTCCACGTAAGCGATATATGATCCTGTCAAAGCATTAACCGTCTTACACACATCGCAAATATATACTGTGGGATTCTGATTGAACCTGTTTTTGTTAATGATTGTGTAGACTTTACTCTCATCGTATGACGAAACCGTACATCCATCGCCATTTGTCGCTATCGTCTTGAACCAGTCATACCCGCCGTTATATTTCATAATTACGCCAACCACCCCATTGGTGTGAGATGTTCGTCCCTTGCGCTTAATGTTTTTCAAGCTATACTCAATTTCCCAATCTATCCATTTGCTTTCTTTCACGTTGGGCGATATGATTACGATCGTTACAGATGTGTCGTACATCATATCAGCCAGGTTCTTTTTGATATTTTCTGTTGATGTATCGGTGAGATCCGGGGAGTCGCTGGTCTCCCCCTTATAATACATCGCATCATCCCCTAAAGCACCAACTATAGTATCACGCAACTCTTGAGATTCACTGTACTTGTAAGAAATGAACGTTTTGTGCGCCATTGTTTACCCTCCTAAATGACTTGTTGTCTTTGGGCAATCCTATATATCAAATCAACAAGCTTACCATGATCCGTCTCGGTACCCAACTCATCGATATAGTCCGCTAAGTAGGGATACTCGCTAATATTATCCTTCATCTGCCTATGTATGTCTGCAGAAGCACCACCCGTACTACCCACTGGTATAATAAGCCTTCCAAGACTCTTTGCGATGGCAAACTCTTCAAGCATACCGTCAGCCACTACAGTATTACCACAATGGGACTCTTTGTTGCCAAAAATGAAAACCACAATTCCGGCCTGAGCAATCATGTCTTCTCGATACTCTCTCCGCAATTGTTCGGGAGAAATAGAGCCTGAAACTATTTGCGGGAAGGGTCTTAAACACAAGTGCTCATCCACATGCTTGTATTTGCTCCGCATAATTTCCTCTAGAGCGCCATTAATAACCGTTGAACCTACGCCTAATCCAAAGCCTGAAATTAGGCGATAATCAGCTTGAACTAGTCTTCGTGCTAGAGTGTGTATAAAAAGGTTCGCAGTATCTTCTTTCCACGGGGGTTCACATGCAAATAAACTACCGGAGATGAAAAGACTCTTCAAACGACAACAGCATTCAACTCTTCGCAAAATGTCGGTTATTTCTCCATAGCTGTCTAGAAGAACAGCTCGAATACCATATCTTTTCAGGTCTTGAATGCGTAATCTTTGTTTTGCAACTTCGTATAAATGATCTTCCTCACTCTCATTTTCCTGCCGCTTAACACACTCAAAAAAGCAATAATGATCTCTAGCGGATTCCCCTAACAGCACCCTTATCCTGCTTAAAATGTATTCCAGATTCGGATCTTCAAAACTAAACCCGATGAACAGAAAAGTCTTAGATATTAAATCTCCTTGAAGTGCGGTTCTGAACAAAGGACGTTCAAACTCATAGATTTCATAATCATCCTTTGTTAACACCGCTCTATCAGGGCACCTCACATCGCCGTGCATCTTATAGACCACAGCATCCCTATCATAAATATTGTATGCTAGCGACTCCTGAGTTGTTTTGACGTCGACTTTTCGGTTATTTCCCTTAAGGGCTGTTTCCAATAGTTCATCATAATTCGTTGTCCAGTAAGTGTTGATCGGTAATCTAGCTAGTATTTCAATGTTTTCATTGGTTATCGTATCTTTAGTAAATTCATTCAGTATTTTTTGATTAAGCGAAGAACGTGTACCCCGTTGATTACAATAATACTGAGTGACCCCAACCAAATCATGTTCCTTTTCTACATCCAATCCAATCTCTTCTGCAAAAGGCCTAACTAGTTCCTTCCAATTCGCATAACCTGAACCTCGCGATAATCCGGCACCAGCGAACACGGCTGCATAGCCTTGGGACACAGCTCTCGCGTATTCTCTCACAAATTGTTGTATACTCACCATGGCGATCCCCCTGAAAATATGATCCTGCACTATTGATTAATAGTGTAAATGGCCATTTATGTCCATTTTAACTTGGCCATACAATGATGAGGCGGAGTCCACAAAAACGCCTGCCCACGCTCAACGCCCCCCAAATCTTGGTATCTTTTCGCTCTTGCTTACTCTGCTCTTGCAAGGCGATCGGTTCCTTGGAAGGGCGACCCAGGGGGCCCAAAATGCGTATGTTTTTCTTTTTACGAATCGCTTTTATTTACTGCGTTAAACTTCCCCGGTTCGTCTAGTATCACTAAATTTAGACCAAACCTGGCGGCAGTTTCCCGCGCTTTCTCTGCTGTTTGACGCGTGGAGCCATTGCCCACGACCAAGATATGGATCTTGCCATCATAGTCCTGTTGGCCAATCTAAATTAAGGTGGTTGCCATCCTGTCTGGTTCGTTTCTGGCTGCAATCAGTATCGTTACAGCTTGATCAGGTCTCTCGGTTTTGAAGGGAGACTGCCTATCAATCAATAAACTGATCACCAACAATGTGTGGCCGTGCCTGAGTAATATGCTAGGCCGATAATAATCGGAATTGAGAATGGCCAATTGGGTAAGTCAGCCAAATCGATAGCCCAGGGTATGGGCACATAGAGACGCCAAAACACAGCCAGAGAGACGCTCCGACATGATCCACAAAGAACTTGCTCCTATACGTATGTACTCCCTATATCCTTGCATTACACTTACCTGCAGGGCTCCGGAAGCCAGGTCCATCTGCATACAAAACCTTACACCAAATCCTACTTTTTCGATAGTATTCTATGTATTCCAGAAAAATCCTGCTAACAAGAAAGCATGGTGTCATACATGCACCAACGTCCCGAGAGCAGAACGCCAGGGTGGATCTTATCGATTTTGTGCACATTGCATTTGCACACATCTGAGTGTTCCCATCCAGCAGGCCACTTTTCATAGTGAGACTATTGCCCCGCCATGATTGTCGAGTCGGTGGAGTTCATTCGAGCGCTTACCAATGACCTGGAGTTCTGGACTTGACACTCTACTACCTGATCACCCATGAGTCAGATCTCAGAAATGCTGGAGTAGCGCCTGAGAATAGGTTTTCTGTACTTTGACGATCAAGTTGTAGGTGAGGCGCAACCAACGTTCATTGACCTGTAGCCATAGAAGTAATTGCACTCTGATATTTGCTTGCCGCCTTACTTCGTTAAGAATATCATAAAAATGGTGTTGTTTTTTGTATAGAAATGGTCATGTCCTCTTGCTATGATCAATAGGTAGGTGGGAGTTGCACTTACTCAGATTTGCTAAGAGAGGGGAACTAAAATGAAGAGATTGACAGTTTTCGTTTTGATGCTAGTGCTACTGGTCAGTATGGGCACCGTAGTTGTCAGTGCAGCTGAAACCCTGAAGGTTTGGCTTCCGCCGTTTGGTACTGGAGATGCACTTGACAAGGAGTTTTGGGAAACAGCATTTATCCCGTTTGAGGAACAACACAACTGTGATGTCCTGATCGAAATCATTCCCTGGAGCAATTATGAGGACAAGTATCTCATGGGGTTTGCTGGAGGTACAGGTCCAGACGTTGGTTATATGTCCATGGAGATGGTCTCGAGTTTTATTCAAATGGGTAACATTACGAAAATGGACGAATATATCACTGCTGAGGATCGCTCGAACTATCTTTACCTCGATAAGGGTGTCATCGATGGCGGCCAATATATGTTTCCATTTATCGTAGGAAATCCCCGGGTGTTGATGTGTAACATGGACATTCTCCATGCTGCGGGAGTCGAGTCAGTCCCTCGGACTTGGGACGAGCTTTTATCCGCTTCGCTCAAGATCATGGAAAGCGACCTCGACGTTTACCCCTTTATGCAACCATGGGGAGACAGCGGGAATATGGTGACCATGTTTTATCCCTTCTTCTATCAAGCGGGTGGTCGGTTAGTGAACGAGAGTGACGAGATCGTGGTCAATACACCTGAAATGCTAAAAACGGTACAGTTCCTCTACGACCTACGCCATAAGTATGGCATTTTGGATGAAGTGGCCACATCGCTGAAAGGCGGCGACGTCAAGAACTTGTTTATCGATGGTAAGGTGGCCATGATCGTTGAGGCCACAAACTTTGCTTCACAAATAGCTAAAGCCGGAATTGACTGGGAACACAGTCTGATGACCGAATCCCGTCAGGGAACTTTCATTGCAGTGGATAGCCTTGTGCTTTGCACAACAGCTAAGAACAAAGAATTGGCTTACGCAGCGATACAGTTTATGACGTCCGGTGAAGTGATGGCTTCCTACCATAACCAAGTATCTATGTTTGCTCCCATTGGAAGAGATGAAGAATATGCAGACCGGCCCGAATTTGAGTACATCTATACGGATAGTACTATCGATTTGGTGCCGTTCCCCGCAATCGAAGGTATGTACAAAGTGGACGACGCGTTGCTGCGAAATCTACAGTTAATGCAGTTGGGCCAGTTACTCCCCGAACAGGTTGTTGAGGAGACTGAACTCTATGTTTCCTTCGAGTTAGATTATTGATTTTAGTAGGGCAACAAATCTTCGCCCATGAGCCGGTTTTGGGACTTTCGTGGAACGAATCATGAGCGAGTCTAGGTACATGCTGTTAGGCTACCCATCAATGGGTAGCCTTGACTGCCTTTTATATTTGGCCGTTCACATCCACAAAGGAGATTGGATCATGCGTCGTGCGAATCGAGAAGCCATTGTCGGCTATATATATATTCTACCGGCTTTCTTGCTTATTTTCATTTTCCACTGCATTCCTATTCTGATGATCTTTGGCTTAAGCCTAACCAAGTATAACCTACTCCAGCCAATTGAATGGTACGGCCTGGGGAATTTCTCCAGGATGTTAAGGGACCCTTACATTAAAGACTCTTTGCGAAACACAGTGCAGTACACCCTGATGGTTGTTCCCATGCAAACGATGCTGTCGCTTTTGGTGGCTGTGCAGCTGGCCAGGTTCTTTCGTAACCGTTTCGGCGGCTTCGTGAAAAGCTCCCTATTTATTCCGGTAGTATCCTCGCCTGTTCTAGTAGGAACCATCTGGCTCTTCCTGCTGGCAACAAACGGCGGAACCATAAACCAGCTTTTCTCCCTCTTTGGCCTTGGTTCTGTTAATTGGATCGGTAGTGTCTCCACTGCACTGCCGAGTGTCGCTGCAGCCACTGTCTGGAAGAATATCGGTTATTTTCTGGTGATATTCTACGCAGGTATGATGGATATCCCAAGAACACTCTATGAAGCTGCACGGGTCGACGGTGCCACAGAAGTGCAGCAGTTCTTCCATATCACCCTTCCTATGCTGCGCCCAATTACGGTGCTTGTGGTCACTCTGGGCACGATCTGGTCGTTTCAGGTCTTTGATCTAGTATACGTTATGACAAATGGTGGACCTGGTCGTTCCACACTTACACTTGTCCTTTCAGTTTATAATGCCGCCTTCCGCGAGTATCGGATCGGATATGCCAGTGCCATAGCGATGTTACTGTTCGTTGTGGTGATGACAGTCTCTTTACTACAACGGAAGTTTCTTGGATCCAGTGGAGGTCAGGAATAATGCACAAAGGTACGAGAACGTCAAAGATACTTATCGCTGCCATCTTGCTTTGTTGTGCCCTCATGGCTACCTATCCCTTTATCTACATGGTCCTGCTTTCTTTGACAGATTCGGCGACAGTCTATATTCGTTTTGACGACGGTATCAGTCTCCTGAACTACAGACGCATTCAACAGAATTTCAGCTATGGACTTCATTTGATGAATAGTTCCATCGTAGCCTTCGCGTCCTGCTTCTTGAATTGCCTGCTTGGCTCTATGGCTGCTTTTGGTTTTGCAAAGAAAAGATTCCCTGGAAAGAACGTGTTGTTTGCTCTCGTACTCTCAACAATGATGATACCGAGTCAAGTGAAAATTATCCCGGTTTTCATGATGATGCGCTCTCTCAACCTAATTAACACGCGAATTGCCTTGATTCTTCCTCTGGTAACAGGGTTCAGCGTCTTTTTGATCAAGCAATTTCTCGAGTCTTTACCCGATGAGTTGCTTGAGGTAGCATATATTGACGGTTGCACTGAACCGATGCTGTTTACTAGGATTGTGTTACCTTTAATAAAACCGGCACTTGTTTCGCTCACGATTTTCTCTTTCATCACTGCTTGGAACGACTTCATCTGGCCTCTTGTAGTTGCCAGTGACGCAAAGGTCCAGACTCTTACCCTGGCTTTGTCTGTGTTGAAAGGGAACTATCTGATCAACTATGGTCTGGTCATGGCTGGAGCTACTCTTACATTTCTGCCGCCATTTCTGCTGTACATTTTTCTTCAGAAACAGTTTGTGGAAGGCATTGCACTGAGCGGGATAAAAGGATAGGAGGACTATGTCTAGGATCAAAGGTATAACCACCGAACAACAAACAGCCATTGACCTTTTTGTGGATAAACACGATTTGCACCTGAGCCGAGGGATTGAGGTAAAAACCCTCGCCCAGAATGGATGGAAGCTGGAGCGTGATGAAAACGGGGACTATATCGTCTACATTGGGAAACCCGTGCACCTCTTCCGCGTTCTCTCCATAATCGGGAGCCAGCCTTCACCGGTGTCAAGACGTCTCAGCGAAGACTGTACGTTCGCTTCTCTTGGTTTGTCCATCGACATGAGTCAAGGTAACTGTGTTCTGCGAGTTGAGGCGGTTCGCGATCTCATTCTTTATATGGCCTCCATGGGCTATGATCGCCTCTTTCTCTACAGTGAAGACAGCTATCCACTGGAGAAATACCCATACTTTGGTTATATGCGTGGGCAGTACACAAAAGAGCAGTTACGCGAGGTAGATGATTTTGCTTCGATGTTCGGAATCGAACTCATCCCCTGCTTGCAGACTTTGGCCCATTTACCGAGTGTTCTTCGCTGGGAACCCTTTAAGGATATGGCGGAAGATGATGCGACTTTGCTGGTGGGTGCTGAGAAAACGTATGAGTTCATCGAGGAAATGATTGCATCAGCCAGCCAGATTTTTCGTTCTAGGCGGATACATATAGGATGTGATGAAGCCTGGAACTTGGGCTTAGGAAACTACTTCTTCCAGAATGGCCTCAGGCTTAAGTCGGATATTCTGAAAGAGCATCTTGAACGTGTCCTCAATATCGTACAGAAGTATGGGCTTGCTCCCATGATGTGGAGCGATATGTTTTTCCGAATTGAGACCCCTCAAGAGAAGGAAGAGTATTGCGTGCCTCCCACAGGGCATTTCAGCGCGGCAACGGTCAACAGTGTTCCCCGAGATGTGCAACTTGTGTACTGGGAATACGTCCGCGATGAGGAATCGATTAGGAAACGTCTACAGCTCCACGGCGAGCTGACAGATCAACTGGCTGTAGCGGGCCATATTAGGAATAATAGGAGTATAGGAGCGAACTACTCCCTTACATTTCGAGCGACCCGTGATATGATGGCTGCCTGCAAGTCCCAAGGTGTTCCTGACATCATTGCGACCGTCTGGGGGGATAATGCCCCAGAGAGCAATATCTATGCAGCGTTGCTTGGGATGCAGCTGTTTGCTGAGCACCAGTACCAAGGGGATCCAGATCGGGATGCTGTCTATAACGCATTTAGACGCTGCGTCCGAGCGGAACCGGAGGATTTTTTCAATTTGACATTTTTTGATGAGATTCCTCAGATACACGGTGAAGTGGGAAATCAGAGTGCACATAATCCCTCGCGTTGGCTACTTTGGCAAGACCCTCTTCTGGGATTGTTCGATGCCAATATTCGTGGTCTTGCCCTCGACGAGCACTATCACGAACAGGCCGTTCGCATGCACCGTGCCGCAGAACGTAACCAACACTTCCACGGATTATTTACGTACTACCAGCTGGCAGCGGAAGTTTTGGCAAAAAAGGCTACCCTGGGTCTGGAGCTGTACGACGCATATCAAGTTTGTGACAGAGAAACACTGAAGGAGCTCGCAGACGAACGCATTCCTGCTCTCTGCGAAGCGATTGAACGTTTGTATGAAAGTCATTGTGGACTGTGGCACAAAACGAGCATGCAAGAAGGCTGGGAGGTTTTTGACTTGCGGTATGGCGGCTTGATCGCCAGGCTGAAAACAACGCGAAGGAAGGTAAACAGCTACCTGGCGGGCGAGACCTCAACAATTCCAGAATTAACCAGAGAACGACTTCTATACAACGCTAAAGAGGGGCTTCTGCTGGAAATGCAGTATACGGCCATGGTTACAGCAGGCCACTTGTAGGAGCCTCCTGTTCTGAGGATCTTCGGATCAACTCCGATCTCCGTTCCGTTGTTTACGGATGAATAGAACTGACATACTGGGTTGGAGTCATCCCCACGTGACTCTTGAAGCAACTAGAGAAGTAGTTTGGACTGGAAAAACCCAATCTCTCCGATATCTCTGTGATATTGAGCGATCCGTGGCGCAGAAGGCGCTTCGATTCCTCGATTCGGAGTACATGATAATAGTGCATCGGGGTCATTCCGTACTCCTCGCGGAATAGACTTCTCAGAGCTGTGGAGCTCATTCGGGACTGGGCACAAAGGTCGGCAAAACGGAGGGTGCCGTCTAAGTGCTGTTGCATGTACTCTACCACAGTATGCTGTGCTTCGTCCTTGGTGCTTACTGCGGATCCACCAACCTTGGAATGAGTCGTGTTGATAGCAGAGTGGCTGCGCAGCATATGGATCAAGAGCTGTTCCGTGTAGAGTCTGATCATCTGTACACTGCCCAAAGGTGCACTGTCAAGAATATGCAGGTACTTTAAATGGCTCGCGTCTAACTGAACTCCAAAGGAGGCATAGCCTTCGTGAAAAATCAACCTGAGTAAATCGCATTCAATTGCATCCGCAACCAGTACGCGGTTGCTCAACGGTCCAAGATCTGCCAGCGATGATTCAAAACTGATTAACCCGATGTTTGGGCCAACCTCTCTATCGCCTCTGATGCCATGCGCCAAGCCTGGTTCGAGCAAGATCATCTCGCCGTGGCTCAGATGGAAATCCATTATTGGCGTACAAACTGATGCCGAGTTGCGATCAACATAGATTAGTTCACTGAAGTCATGAGATTCTGGAGTTGGGATATGGCCAGGTTCAAAGTGAAAATAATGGACAGTATAGAGTTCATCCACACGAATTACGTTACTATAAGTAATGGGACGGTACTCTGGCATTCGCGCTCAATCCTCCAGGGGGGCGGGTAGGTTCACTACAGATGCCCGTTTCTGCCCCAATTTGACAAAATAGAGTACGATTAGGAGAAATCCACCGATAGACGTGTTTTCAAGACATATGGGGTAAGCGAAGCCAAGCGTGGCTGATAAGTCCTGCGCCTACAGATGGTGCGACCCAGGGAGCCCTGCAGGCTTAGCGTGGGTGGTCGGCAAAATTCCCTGTCCTATTGGAATCATCATTTCTGCTTCCTGTCCAAATTATACCCGAGGAGCTCCTTTCCGTCAAAAGACTTGGATGGGAGGACTGTGTCAAATAATACCGGTATGTTTAAGCTTCCAATCCAAGTATTCTGCACTGGCTGCCGTGCAAATGTGTTCTAGGCTTGTCCTCAAGTCTTCCGCGCTCTCGCAATTTAAGGTTTTGCTCAACAACTCTCGATCCTCTTCACTAATGTCAAGCGTCACAATAAGTTCAGTCATTTTTTTGCACTCCGTACTGTCTAACGCTCCATGAGCGCGTGTACTACCCTCTTTTTTCCCCTGACATCGAAAGTCTTCTTGACCAAGGCGATGAACACCGTTTCTAGTTCGAAAACAACGATATTCTGGTATATTCGTTTCGCCATTTTCTGTCAAAACCCTTCTTTTACCAATAGTTGTTTGCTCAAATTCTCGGTATATTCTGCTATTTTAGCTTACTTTCCGCACCCTTGATCACCTGAAAAAACCTTTTTTGGTTTTCGCTCTTTCGAGCCGATCGGTATTTGTCAAGCTAGTTG
>LSQX01048846.1_pt2 | contig 10464 bp, 9 predicted proteins | sample 654561 | NCBI WGS metagenome assembly LSQX01 (sample SAMN04489861, study PRJNA283612) | anaerobic digester metagenome | isolation source: 4 biogas reactors fed with cattle manure at either 37C or 55C with and... | place: Denmark: Kongens Lyngby | collected 2014
CTCCCCGTGCAGGAGAAGAACACCATGTTGGTGGAGTTCCTGGTGGATATGCCACCGGTGTCAGCGGCCTCGCGGTCGTAGTTGTCGTGGAAAACGCAGTCGTAGATCCTCACGTTCTTGGTCCCGCCGCAATTAAGGCCCGAGCAATTGTCGTTGTCGCGTCCGGCGTTGTCAAAGACCTCGCAATCGTGAATGGAGATATCCGAGCAGCCGCCGATTTTGATACCGCCCCCTTCACCGCCCGCTCCCCGGCTCATGCGAAGTCCGGCGATCTCGATCCAGTTGGCATGCTCAAGCACTATGCAGTCGCCTTGGTAACCCGCGTCAAGCAAGGGATGGTGTCCCGGGTAGGCAAGGATGCGGATGGGCTCGGCCTGGTTGCCGCCATTCGATACGAGATCGTCGCCGTCGACACGCATGAGAGACGGTCGCCCGGTCACATCGGCGGCGCCATTGTCGTCGCCGGGTCGATGGATTTCGCTGATGGTTCCGTTCATGACGTAGACGGTGTCGCCGGCCGCAAGTTGGCGGTAGTAGGCGGGTCTCCGGTCGCCACGGTAAGTGAAGATGTTACGGAATGTCTTCCAGGCCTGAGCCTCCGAAAGCCCGGTGTCTTCATTGTCCCCATTCGCCGGGTCAATGTAGTAGGTTGCCCCGCTCAGACAAGAAGCGCCCAACCAGACGCACAACAACAGCCACAAGACCCTGGAATGAATGAATGTGGAGATTCGATTAAGGTTCATGTCACGAAGCATGGATAAAAGATATGGGCTGTAGCGGCTACCATTCCCCGGTTGCACTGAGCTGGAGTGGCTCCCCATCCGCATCGCTCGCCTCCACCGTAAACTGAATCTGCTGACCGGCCTGAACGCTACGATTGCCGACCGGGGCAAGAACCGGAGCTGCATTGGGCATTTCTCCCGCAACAATACGGATGCGGTTTCCACCGCCACTTCGCGTGATCTGATTAACGATCAGGTTGTCGATGGTGACCAATCCGCTGGGATCCGCCTGAACGGTGCCCTGCTGGATCACTTGACCCGATGCGATGTCGGTGTTGGTCCACGAACAGGATGCGCCTGCCGAGACGAGAAAGTCGTTCGCGCGCCGCGGTGTGAGGCTTACATTACAGGAATCGCTGGGCGCCGTCTGCACCAAACCAATCGTCATCTCCCACTCAGATCCGTATGATACAATGTTCCGGGTATCCCAGTATAGGTAGGCGTTGATCTGGCCGGACTCGTCACCGTCCGCAGGATCGCCGTTCCCCGGGTCATCATCCAGACTGCAGTTGTTGAAAGCTGGCAAGCTGTCGCACGTACGAATGTCAATCGGGTTCACGCTTTCAGACCGCACCCCGTCAATGTTGGGTGGATTGAACGCCCGCTGGCCGTGCCCGGCCATCCCGAAAGCGAATGTGAAAGGCCGTTTGGTGTCCTGAAGCGCCCTCAAGAACTTGACGGCCTGGCTCCAGCCGATAGCGGAGTCATTCTTCCCGTTTGAGAAAGAGATGAACGTAGTTTCATCCGTCAGCTGATTGCGCAAATACCAGTCATCATCGAACCAGGAAAACGCGGGAGTGATTCCGTCCTCGTAAAGGATATTCCATCCGAGCTGCCCGTAGCTGCCCTCGTAAGAACTGCGGAATGTCGGGGACTCCGCCGGAACGTGAACCCCCACCCATGAATTGACCCAGGCGACACGGTCGGGATTGCGGATCCCGTGCATGATGGAACCGGACCCGCCCATGGACACTCCACACCAGATCGCCCGTGAACGGTCCACATTCCAATGATCACACACCCAATCGTAAAATGCGTTTATCCTGCGCTGCGTGTAGGGGCGCACCACTCCCTGACTCCACGCCGACTGAGAGGGAGAAACAATCCCGCGCAATTCGTGGTATCCGGTCCACCAATCGTAGGGTTCCTGATTTGACGACACCAGGATGGAGCCGGATTCGAAGTTCATCCACCAGGACAGGCCATTCAGGCTGCCGCCCCATCCATGGTTACTCAACAAGACTGGCATCGGATTCTGCGGACTGTAGTGGGGAGGCACCACAACCCGATAGTCGATCGGCCGGTCGATGATACTGCTGTGGGGCGGGCACTCCCAACGCGTGTAATAGTAGTGCCTCGAAATCCCCTCCGTGAAATGGTGATCCTCCACATCTACGACCCGCTGCAGGATCGGCTCACCCTGACCAACTGTCTCCTGAACGGAAAGCCGGTTCGCACTACTCAGGCTCGTGTCCTCCACCCCATCGCGAACAACGGTCACCGCGTAGTACCCGGTTCCAGCAGAAGGCGGGTTCATCGCAAAAACCGCCACATCACGCGCATCCGGGGTCCCCGGAACGCTGTTCACATCGGGTGCAACCACAAAGCGATAGGCCACTCCATTGGTTGCCTGACTATTCTCCAAACCGTATAGCTCAGAGTTCCATCCCCGGAGGACAGAAACCTCCTTCACCGGAGTCATTCCCGCCACCGAGTTGATCTGACTATTGGACCGGTAGATCCGGTAGCGGATACCATTCATCGCGGTCCGCATCGCCTTCACTTCTCCCACGGTCATGGTCTCCGGTATCTGGGCGGCCACCTCGGGGACCTCGTTCCATGTCAGAATGGTCTGGCCAGCATGATGGCGGGACTGAAGACCGGAAACCCCACCCGATGCAGCTAATGTCGTAACCGTAACCGGCGGAGACATAACGCATTCATTTCCGATGGCGTCATAGGCCGAAACACTGTAATTGTAGGACGTCGTTGGCTGCAGTCCTGAATCTGTATACGCCGTTGTTGCAGTCGTCCCCAAACTCACCCCGTTCCTGTAAACACGATATCCTGCCACTCCCACATTATCGGTCGAAGCATCCCAAGAAAGCTGTACCTCCGATGAAGAAATGGCATTCCCCGACAAACCAGCCGGAACCGACGGCGGAGTCGTGTCCGGTGTTGCCTGACCGCTCCAACCGGCTAACCTCGCCCACAAATGCCAGACCGCATAGGCTTTGAGGTTGGCATTCAAGGGCTGCGAATGCGCCGAACTGCACGAAAACCAGTCCACATTCTGCGTATGGGCGCCCTGCCATACAGTCGCCCAATTCCGATCCCGGCTTCCGTTACCATCACTGTCGTAGTCACAGTTGTCGTTGGCAATGAGCTCCATATAGTTGACCAAGCCATCCGGATCGTAGCTTTCGATATCGGCAAAGTCGTAGAGGGTTTTGCCATTCGCCTGGCAGTAGGCCCGGATCTGGTTGTTGCGGACATTCACATTTCCGGCAGCCCCACCTCCATTCAGGTGCCCGGTCATGTAGACGAACTTCACGCTGGGGAAATCATCCTCCAGCCCGTCCATGAGATCGAGATACTGCTGGATATCAGCCTGCGTTCCATCCACCTGTCCACACCATGACAAGATGATCACATTGACATGCGGGTTGGCCGCCAAATAGGTCCGGGTGGCAGCCTCCCACGCCGTGCGATTCGGGGCACCCAAGTCACTCGCACCCAAGCCTCCAAAGTTGCCGTAGTAGTCGGTCAGACGGAGTGCACCGTTACTGCCGCTGCCGTTCCACGCATAGAGGGATCCCTTCCAGTTCGCCAGTCCAGTCATCCCGGTGGTAATCTGGCTCCCGTGTGAAGTATGCCCGTAGGCAATACACAGGTTCTGTTTAGCCAGATGGATGTAGCTCTCGGGTATTGCAGACAGGTTTGTGCAATTGTGATCGATGATAATTGCCTGGCCCGGTAATTCAATCCAGAGACCAAAGTAGCCGGAAACGAGCGCGAAAAGGACCAAGGCCCTGGATCGAACCCAAAGCCTCAGGACGAGGTGTAGTGTATGCATGGGGAATCAGCGTGGATACGGGTTCTTACGATCCGCATCCCATGCCGATGGTCACGACGGCGGATCGGGAGAATCAGCGATGAGGGATACGAGTGAGAAAACATTCCGGACGATGCGGTCGCGCTCCGCTTCCACATTTGCCACAAAGGCGCTTCGGCCGATCACCTTACAGATCTCGCCATGGAAGTACCCGTGAACCAGTTGACCGGCCCACCGCAGTTTTTCGTTCGATGAAGTCGCTGGAACAGACCCGGCAATCATGCGCACCCACATCACGCGCATCCGTTCCAAACTTGATAAAACATTCCCGGGAGCAGCACCTTTGAGGGGTTCCATCCAGAACAAACGATACTGTCCCGGGTGATTGAGAGAATAATCCAATTGAGCATCCAAAAAAATCCTCAAGGGGTTTCCAGATACTTGCTCAGGATTCAAGGCCTCATTGACAAAGGCTTCCAGCCGGGCAAGCGACTCATCCATCGCTGCCCACAACAAACCATCCAGCGAATCGAAGTAATTGTACGCATTCGTGTGGGCACACCCGGCCCGTTCAGCGATTCTCCTCAGGTTTACGCCTTTGCACCCGCCTTTCTCGTCAATCAGTTTGAGCGTTTCCCGAATCAAATGAACCGACATCGGATGGCGTTCATCCGGACTATTCATCGAACTGGGATCATGTGTTTCGCGAGGCATTAGAAAGCGAATATTACCACTGGTATTCCAGCGTTCAGTCAAATGTATTCGTGACCGTTTTTACATAAATATTACATATCCACCGCAACCATTCAAAACACGTCAACCATGCAACCGCAAAACAACATTACCCATACTGAAACCATCGCCTAGGAAACGGAAATCAGAAGTTAACCACCCATCAATAGGCCAACATCAACTCCAGTAGTTTCCGGTCCAGTTTATGCCCGTGGAAATCCTCATACTTCACGTCTGGTCGATTACTGTCGACCACTCCAAAGTCACCCCGCAGGTTCCACATCGCGTATCCCCAGCCAACTTCCTTCCACAAGCTCAACAGATCTTCCATCCACGCCAGCATCACTGCATGAGGTGTCTTCGTGAAACAGCCCCACTCCCCCACATGCACGGGAATGCCAGCTTCCATAAGCGGCTTCCATGGGTCAATCAACTCCCTCTTGAGGCGTTCCCGGTTCCACAGCGTCCCCTTGGCATCAACCATTGGCCAAACCGGCTCCTCGAATGACTCGAATTCGTTTTCCGGAACCCAGGTTGCCGTATAGTGACTGACCATCTTCGGGAGGTATCCACGGGTGCTCTGCACCAAGCCCAAATCCACCAAACCCATCACCGGAGTTTGCCCGATGTCCGCCCCATCCGCTACGATCAACCGCTCAGGGCTCTCCTCCCGGATTGCACCCACCAACGCCCGGGCAATCTCAACATAACGGTCATGCGTCTTCATCCAGGGTGGCTCGTTGAACAAGTCAAAACTCAGATTCGCCGATGGAATATCCCGATACCGGCGGGCAAAATACCGCCAATGGTAAACTGCCGCTTCCAGCGCCCGCTCCATCGAATCCCGCGGGCTGTCAAACAGCAGAAAAGGCTCAAGATCCCGCCCATTCACGCAATATCCCGGGATCCGGTGAAAATTCAGGTTCACATGAATCCCATACTCCCGCCCCCATCGGATCGCCTCGTCCACCGCATCGATCGCAGCTTCGTCAATTTCCATCCAGTTGTTCCGGTCCGCCCAGGTCCAGTAGGACATCGGGAGCCGGGCAAAATCGAAGCCCCACTCCGCCATCCATGCGAAATCCGACTCAATGAAACGGCGTCCCTTCTTCCCACCGGCAAGCTCCGTTAGGTTGAACCCCATCCAGCGAGGGATCACCGGCTTCGATCTGTTCACTCTCATCGCTACTTCCGCACATAGCGCGGTGCCAATCAACCAAACAGCTAAAGTAGCCGCAGCCGATACACTCAGGAAATCACGCCTATCCATTGTTAATACGAATAAAAACTGTCCACAAAAGCTTCAATCTGAAAGCATCAAACGCAACTGGTTTTAACCTTTTTTAGCTATTTTATCAGCCATTCCCGATCGTCGGAACTCGCACCACAATCCGCAAGCTCGCAAAAAGGGGCCAATTCCGACGTGCGCAGAGCCATCGTCGGGCCCAATTAGATCGCCACTCAATCCGGGCGACATCACACACCCTTCCCCCAACAAACCGGAAGACATCAACAATTATCCGATTTCGCGGATGTCTTGGATAGAAAAGCTTAGCAGCTTCCGGAGGTTTTTTCTGAAAAACTGTCTCATGGCACTGCGTGCCACCCAGGGAATCCGCGGGAGAATGTGGCAAATTTCCCGCTCGATAGCATCCGGATCGTCCACCTCTTCGATGAGCTGCGCGTAAACCCGATACCCGGCACACGCATCCTCCTTACCGGCAACCGACTTGAGGATTCCTGCAAGCGTGGGCCGCTTCCACACGCAAAAAACCGCCCGAGGGTTCTTTCTCAGGTTCGTCATGGTACGGGGAAGCATCCCCTGCAGCACATGAATGGTGTGTTCGTCCACCACACGCATGGACCCAACCGGAGCGATGTTGGGACCCCCTTCCGGATCATGGGTCGCAAAAGCAACCAATTCCCCCTTCAAGGGCCGTATTCCGTTGAACATCGCTCTTAGTTTCTCAAAGTGCTCGGCTTTCATAGCATATCGTTTTGTGTAATTGATTCTTATTCGATTGACTTTTCAAGCATTTTTTCAATATCAGTTCCTTATTAGTTTCGAACGCTTCCATGAAAATCTCCAGCGACCAAAAAGCAATTGTCCGGCAAAACCTTCTCGAAAGCGCCATCCTGCTCTTCACAGAAAAGGGTTTCGCGGGCGCCACGATGCGGGAGATATCCTCCCGGGCCGGGTACTCACCTGGGACCATCTACAGCTATTTCCCAACCAAGGAACGCATCTATTTCGCCTACTTCGATATGAGGCAGGAACAAACCTTCGATGAAATCGACCAAATCGAAGGGTTCGAAGCTTTCGGATTCAAAGAAAGCATCCAGACATACCTGGAACTGCTGCTTGAATCATTCCTTCCGGATCGTGAATTTGTTTCCGGAGCATTTCGGGCGATCATGGACTCACCCATGCGCAGTTTTTCGGACCTACGACCGGCAAGGGAAAAATTCAGCGACTGGGTAACAAGTCTGATCCAACAGGAAGATGGGGAGGCGGAGGCGACACCTCATGCGCTCTTGTCCTTTTTTGCCCACCTGATTGAAGACTACAAAAACCTTATAATCATCCACTGGCTGAGAGATGAGAGCGAAGGATTCCATCGAACCAGCCAACTCATCGATCTATCCCTCGATCTTTTGACTTCCATCCTGAAGTCCAGCATCCTTCCGAAAACAGCCGATATCCTCATCTTCTTCTTAAAGGGACACCTATTCGGAAACGCCGATCAGTTATTCCGCCTAATGACTCCAGGCCTTTCCGAAAAGCAAGCTGCCAAAACTGAAAAATCAAAATCTAATAGCCGTCCGAAACCAGCCTCAACCACTCAAGCATCAGCCACGGGGAAGGTTTCAAAAAGAATATCTCGGAAACAGGCGACCCGACATGAGCGATAACGGAGATCACGCGATTCCGATGGGAAAAACCCGCCGGGGGATCATTCTCGGAGCCGCAACCGCAAAGGCTGGGATCCATCGGGCCATGCACATTACAAGGCGCCCGTTTATCACGGAATCCCAGCGTGAAGAGGCCGAGACGGACAACACCAGGGAACTTGCGGATATCCTGTTCAAAGCGCTCGCCACCCTCAGGGGAACCGCCCTGAAAGTTGCTCAGGTCCTTGCACTCGAAGCCGAATGGTTTCCAGAGTCGGTCCGGTGTGAACTCGCCAAAGCGTGCTACCAGGTTCCGCCGATCAACCGCGCCCTGGCCCTAAAAGTGATTCGAACCCAAATTGGACCCCAATACCGGAACAGACTAATAAATCTGGACCTCACTCCCTTCGCTGCAGCCAGTCTGGGACAAGTCCATGCGGCCACCCATCCGGATGGGAAAATGCTTGCCGTGAAGATTCAGTATCCCGGAATAGCCGAAGGAATTGCATCCGACATTCAATGGCTCAAAACACTCCTTCGCCCAACCCCATACTTTCCGCTGTTTGAGGATACCATCCCAATAGTCGAGCGAACCATCCGGGAAGAGCTCGACTACACCCGCGAAGCTGCCAACACCAGGATATTTCTCGAGACGCTTCCCCCCGATCGATTCACCATACCTGCGGTCATTCCCGGGCTTTCCTGCGAGCGCATTCTCACAACAACCCGCATTTCAGGTCTACACCTCCGGGAGTGGCTCGATACTCAACCGTCCGAAGAACAACGCAACCATTTCGGCCAGGCACTCGCAGATGCATTCGTGTTCAGCCTGAATCGGCTTTCTTGCCTCCACGCCGACCCGAATCCGGGAAACTACCTCTTTATGAACGACGGACGCCTCGGCATCCTCGATTTTGGCTGCGTCTGCCACCTCACTTCCGAGACACGCGAAGCCCTGCTCGACTTGATCTCGCCGGACCGCGTCCCGGTGCAAGCTCTGGCATCTCGGGCCGCCGAAACCTTCGGGTTTCATTTCCGCGAAAAGATGCCGGCGAACACAAGATGCTCCATTATGGAAGACTGGATCACCTGTGTACGCCGTCCTTTCGACCCCGGCGGATTCGACTTCTCCCAATCGGATGACTACTTCAAGACAGCCGGAAATATTGACCGGCGCCTCATGCAATCCCTCAATCGCTACCAGAGCCGCTTTGTCTATGCGGGGCGAACCATCCACGGACTCATCCGTATGCTCGCGGCAATCCAGGCTAAGGGAAGGTTCCAACTCGAAACCTGACACACGCAATGACGACAAGACAAGACCATCACACAGCCCCCCATTAGCACGGGAAAGCAGACATCCAGACTGCCATTGTTACCTGGCCCGACAACTTTATCACTCCGCCTTCCCGGTCTCTGTATAGAGGTGCACATCGCGCTGCGGAAACGGGATACTCACGCCCTCGGCATCAAAGGACTGCTTCACCTTTTCATTGAGCTCAAAAAGCACGTCCCAGTAGTGCTCGCCGTTCACCCAAGGCCTGCAGACGATATTGACGCTGCTCTCTCCGAGTTCTGCCACCGCAACCGTCGGGGCCGGATCCTTCAGGATCCGGTCATCCGCTTCCTACAAGCGGTTGATAATTCCTTTGGCCAGATTGATGTCGTCCTGATACCCGATCCCGAAATCCTTATCCACCCGGCGCGTGGGTTTAAGGGAATTGTTCGTGATAGTATCTCCGAGCACACTTGAATTCGGAACAAAGATCGTCTTGTTGTCGGGGGTTCTCAGCGTGGTGAGAAGCAAGCCGATCTCTTCAACAAATCCGGACGCGCCGCCAACCGTCACATAGTCACTGACCCTGAAAGGATGGAAGATCAGCAATAGGATGCCGGATGCGAAATTCGAAAGTGATCCCTGCAGCGCAAGACCTATGGCAAGGCCGGCAGCACCCAACACCGCAACAAATGAAGTGGTTGGAATGCCCATCTTTGTAACCGCCGCGATTACCGCTGCGACAATGATCGCGTAATAGATGATATTGCGCAGGAACCCCCGGATCAACGGATCCACCTTGCGTTTCTCCATCGTAAAAACCACCGTCCGGCTTACGATCCTGGACAACCAAAAGCCAAGAATCAGGATGATGACACCAAACAAGATGTCCAATCCCCGATCCACAAAGAGTTGGATCAATGGCCCAAAATCAAAACCCATCAAAGAGTCTCCGGTGTTTTCTGCTTTAGTCTCCATGAAGGCGTAAGCCTATGGTTTTAGAAACAAAGGTCAACCCCGCAGACCCATGGACGGAGACTGGGGAGTGATAATAACCACTGGAATAGTGGGATGCTCCTACTTGAAACCGGATCAGGAGCGATGCTCACCCGAAAAGATTGACCTTGAGGTCGCGAATCACCTGAAGTCCACCCCAGTCTGCACCTTTCATTGAGGCAAACCGGGCCTTCCGGCTCTCCGGGAAACAATCCCGGCGTTGCTCATAGATCTCCTTCAGGAAAAGCCTTGAGCCGATCGCCATCCCATCGCTGAAGTAGCGAACCCTGCGGCGCAGCAACTCCGACATTTCCACCTTACCGCCGGTGCGGATCACCTCACTGAGCTTCTCTTCGGAAACCACACCACGGTCTTTGTCCTGCTCACCCTTTGGTTTTGCACCCTTTCCGAAAAGGCACAGACGATACCCGGCCATGGCCTCATCAAAGCTGCGCCCACCATAGATCAGGCGGTATCCTTCCATCGCGGATGCCTTTCCACCCATCGCTGCGGCATAGCTGCAGAAACGGTAATCCGCCGGATCATACACCAGCTCGGCGCGCACCGCGTTGAGGTCGATGTAGGCTGCTACTGTCGCCATCGCATGCAGCGAAGGCTCCACGACCAGGCTCTTGAAGCGATCCATCCATAGGGTTCCGCGGTTTCCATTCTGGTGGTTATACCAGATGCTGAAACGCTGCTTGAGCTCACGCATGAAAACCGACACATCC
>LSQX01154150.1_pt1 | contig 10464 bp, 8 predicted proteins | sample 654561 | NCBI WGS metagenome assembly LSQX01 (sample SAMN04489861, study PRJNA283612) | anaerobic digester metagenome | isolation source: 4 biogas reactors fed with cattle manure at either 37C or 55C with and... | place: Denmark: Kongens Lyngby | collected 2014
GCGTGCCCAGCCAAGCACGCATCATCTCGCCGGTGAAAGTCCGGTCGGGGTAAACGCCAAGGTGCCCCGTAGCTAGGATACCTGCGTACGGAGAAATCTGTGCGTAGAAGCGTATCGACGAAAGTACCTCTCAGAGAGAGGGCGAGCAAGTAACCAGGCCGTAACATTAAGTGAATCCTGCCGCGTCGTCAAAAAGGCCCTGCAAGGGGGAAAAGGAGGAGCCGAGTCCTGCGCATATGGACGAAGGCCATGGAAGCTGTGAAGAACTTGGAAGCAACAGCGAAGAACCTCCCGGCGTAGAGGGAGCGGCATGGTAACAAAGATGATGCAGTGAACTGGGGAGACCCTCCCCTGCACAAGGAAACTTGTAAAGAGGATGCTTATAAGCCCGCACGGTGAAATGGCAAACCTGCAGGAAGGGAGTCGGAGGAGGCCATAGTACTTAGGAACAGCAGGACAACATAACCTGCTGGAGGGAAGGGCCTCTGCTTTGTTCATGCCGATCGAGGAGGTAAGAGCAAGTGAATGCCGATAGGCTAACAACACCACAAGAAAAAGTTCGAGAACTCCAAGAGAAGCTAGGTCATGCTGCCAAGATGAGCCGGAGACGCAGATTCCATGCTCTATACGACAAGGTATATCGCCTGGATGTACTGCAGGAAGCCTGGCGGAGGATTAGGTCTAACAAAGGTGCGGCAGGTATAGACAAGCAAACTCTGCAGGACATAGAGGATATGGGAGTGCAGAGATTTCTATTATCGTGTCAGCAGACCCTAAAGGAAGGGACCTACCATCCAAAACCAGTGCGCCGGAAATACATCCCCAAGAAAGATGGCCGAATGCGTCCATTAGGGATACCTACGGTCAAAGACCGAGTAATCCAGATGGCAACCAAGCTAGTAATAGAACCTATCTTTGAAGCCAACTTCAAGGAAAGCTCATTTGGGTTTCGTCCTGGACGCAGTGCCAAACAGGCCCTGGAAAGAGTACGCAAAGCCTGCAACCGCAAAGGCAACTGGGTGGTGGACGTAGACATCCAGGGCTACTTTGACAACATCAATCAGGAAAAGCTCATGAAGCTGGTAGCCATGCGAATAAGCGACAGGCGTATACAAAAACTCATACGCAAGTGGCTGGAAGCAGGGGTCATGGAAGAAGGCAATGTTAAGCACACAGAACTGGGGACCCCGCAGGGAGGAGTGATATCGCCATTATTGGCGAACATCTACCTGAATTACTTCGACACCCTGTGGGAAAGGCATGGAGCGGGAATAGGAGAACTAACTCGCTATGCCGATGACTTCGTGATAGTGTGCAAAACCAGAAAAGACGCCATGAGAGCTATGGAGATTGTCAAAGCTATCATGGCAAGGCTGGAACTGACATTGCACCCGACCAAGACCCGGATAGTAGGTATGTGGACCGGGGTAGAAGGGTTTGACTTTCTGGGGATGCACCACCGAAAAACAAAGGCGGAAACATCCAAATCAAAGGTATACTACACCACGCAACAGTGGCTAACCCCAAAGGCAGAACAGCACATACGAGATGTGGTAAAGGAGAGGCTAGCACCGCCTTCGGCCCGGGTGCAGTCGTTGGAATCACATATCGAGTACCTGAATCCGAAAATACGCGGATGGAAAAATTATTATGCCACACCCTACAGCATTCGTAAAAGGGCAAAGCTGGACTGGTATATCATTCAGCGATTTGCTCGCTGGTATGCCAAGAAAACAAAAAGGCGCCGGCCGTATAGCGGTTGGCGTCAAGTGGTGGAAATGTTAAACAAGCAGGGACTGCTGAAACTGGCATAATCGAACGCGCATGAATGACGAGCATCGGAAAGCCGTATGAAGGAAAACTTCACGTACGGTTTGATGAGGAGGGGCTGGTATCCCCAGCCCTTCACTCTACCAGGTATGGCTGGTTTTATGTCTGGACTTAGAAACATAATATGTTTAGAATTAACTCAAGCCAGGAAATGGCTATGGCCGGGCTTTGCCTTTAACAACCTGTCTGAAGGACTCACACCGCAGTGGTTTTGGGCTCTTAAAACATCATGCTTCAAGCCGCATCTGCTTTGCTCTGCTGTTTGATCGATGCCGGGGTTCTTGCAAAGAATAATGAAAGTGCAGGTAGATTATACGTGATACCTGTCAGGATGCACAGGCCGATGAGAGGGAGTATTGATGAAAGATCACATCCTAAAAGACATAGTGGCCTTATTCCAGGTACACCCGGTGAAGACCATCGCCCAGGCCTTTGCCGGTGAATTGGAAGCGGCTTTGCACAGGCGGGAAAGCTCGCTGAAGATGCTGCCCTCTTACCTGTCCAGACCTACTGGCGAGGAAAAAGGCGATTATATCGCTATCGATTTTGGCGGCTCCAATGTGCGGGTAATGGCTGTCTCCCTCTGCGGAAACGGGCGCAGCACCATTACCAAACAGCTCAGCCGCCCTCTGGTAAGTATTGAGCAGGGCTACGATTTAACCTCCGCTGCCAGCACCGGCAGGGATATGTTTGCTTTCGTGGCCGAAATGGTGGAAGAGGTGCTGGCCAAAGGGCACCGCTATCAACTGGGCCTGACTTTTTCCTATCCCATGGAGCAGGAGGCGGTTGACAGAGCCCGGCTGCTGGAATGGACCAAAGAGATCAAAACCTCGGCTACGGTAGGAAAGGATATCGGCGTACTGCTGACCGAAGCATTAAAGGAACGCGGATTGGGCCAGGTTATGCCTGTAGCTATCATCAATGACACGGTGGCTGCTTTTATGGCCGGGGCTTATGTTGACCCGGCGGTTTGTGCCGGATCGATATGCGGAACCGGGCACAATACATGCTGTATCGAACCTTCACTGCCGGCTCCGTCCGGTCTGCCGATGGTTGTAAACCTTGAAGCAGGCAACTTCGCGCTGCTGCCTGAAAACCATTATGACCGGAGGCTGGACCGCCTGAGCCTGGATCCGGGCAAACAGCGCCTGGAAAAGATGGTTTCCGGCAAATATTTGGGGGAGTTGTTTCGCCTGGTCTTACTCGACCTGATAGAGCAGCAGCTTGTGCCGCCCCCGCAGAGATGCCCCAACAGCATTGATAAGCCGTACATGGTGGGAGCCGAGGTGCTCAGCTGGATGCGAGCAGAAAGCCCGCTGCTGAAAGAGAGGCTGAACAGCTGGCTGAGTCAGCACGGCTTTGCCCATTATCAGGATCATGATATAGCCGTGCTGAGAACGATAGGCAATGCTATTGTAGATCGGGCCGCCTACTTGATTGCGGCCACCTTTTTGGCGGTAAGCGAAAGGTCAGGAACTTCCGGGAATCGCCGGGCAGTGGCCGTGGATGGCAGTGTTTTCTTGCACATCCCCGGTTTTGCGGAGACAGTAGAAACAGTGATCAGAAAACACCAGGAAAAGCCTCATACGGTTGAGCTGATGCCGGTCATCGATGGCTCCAATCTCGGAGCGGCTGTGGCTGCAGCCCAGGCCAAGCGCTACAAGTGAGTTGTGAGGCTTTGGCGGAGAATGGCTTATGCAGGTTAAACTGCCCGATCATATTGAATATGTTTTGAATCAGCTTAAGATTCACGGTTTTCAGGCAGTTATTGTGGGCGGGGCGGTGCGCGATCTGCTGATGAACCGCATACCGCGGGATTTCGACGTGCTCTGTTCGGCCCGGCCTGCTGAGGTGGAAAAACTCTTTGCCAGGACCCTGCCGATAGGTCATAAACACGGGACTACAGTGGTTATGGTAGGTGACCGGAGAGTTGAGATCAGCAGCTGCCGGGGCTTTGACAGCGGCGATTGGGATGCGATGCTGAAGGATGACCTGCTGCACCGGGATTTTACCGTCAACGCCATGGCCATGGACGAAGAGGGTAACCTGATCGACCCTTATGGGGGGCGGCAGGACATTGCCCGAAAGCTGATCAGGGTACCGGAAAACCGGGCTGAAGAGCGATTCCGTGATGACCCCCTGCGTATGCTGCGAGCCGTCAGGTTGGCTGCGGTTCTGGATTTTGAGCTGGATGCCAGTCTCTTACCAGCCATAGAAAAATGTTCGGCTCTGATAGAGAGCGTTTCTGCGGAGAGAATAAGAGAGGAATTGATATACATCCTGACCTCGTCGCACCCTGCCGCCGGCCTCAGGCTGATGGTTGAAACCGGCTTGATGCAACGGATTATCCCCGAGGTTATGGCGATGGTAGGGTTCGAGCAATATAACCCGGCCCATGTCAATGATGTTTTCAACCATTCCCTGGCAGTAGTGGAGAATGTGCCCAATAAGTTGGAAATGCGCCTGGCAGCCCTGCTTCATGATATCGGCAAGCCGGCCACCTTTACCATGGACAGTTGCGGTATTGGGCATTTCTATCATCATCAACAGGAAAGCCAGCGCCAGACCCTGGAGATATTGAAGCGCCTCAAATTCAGCCGGGCGGTTATCGACAAGGTCAGTATACTGGTGGGGAATCATATGTACTGGTTGAAAAAGCCCGACCGGGAAGGAGTCGCCAGGCTGCTCATGCAGGTGGGGGAAGACAACCTGCCCGATCTTTTCACACTGCAAAAAGCCGATATAACAGGCAGCGCTTCTTTCCATGACATTTCTTTTATCGATCAAGCGGAGAGGATCTATCAGGAAATGGTAGCCAGCGGGCTGCCTTTAAAGCTCAGGGATCTGGCCGTCAACGGTTATGATTTGATGGAGATTGGATATCAGGCTGATGCTAAACTTGGGCAGGCCCTGCAGGTGCTTTGGGAAATGGTGCTGACGAACCTGGTGGAAAACAACCAAGCGAGGCTTCTGGCAGCAGCCCGGGAGCTTCTGCCCACTCTATAATTATGTCTTCATAGGCTGCCAGGGGATAAAACCAGGGCCGCTGCTATGATCGCAATGATTGAAAGGCCTGCATTAATCACCGCTTTTGTTCATTAACAGATCAGTATGACGATAAGTGAGTCCAAATAAAACCCTGCTTTTTTATAGGCAATAGAAAAATACTGAATTAACAAGACCGGCTGCATCCGCAACCGGTCTCAGTGTTTTCTGACAGGATTAAAATCCCCATGGCAGCTATTGTTCCGTGAGTGATAAATCGGTTATCTTCCAGTTGCCATCGATTAAGCGGGAGGTGATTTGATAAATATAACAGTCCCCGATTTGATAACAGTCTTCCAGGCGAACCTGAATCACCGCGCAATCCCCCTGCGTGGTTATGTCAGCTCGAGCCCGGTCCGCAGCGGTCAGCATGGGGATGCCTTCACAGGGGATGATTCTCAGGGTGCCATTGCTATCGGTCATGGTGTAGGCCGCAAGTATGTCGCCCGCGAGGCCGGCGTCAAAACCCTGCAGGAGATATTCATAAGCCTCAGCATAGCTGGGGCCATGCCTGGAAACGGGGTAGATGTCGCTAAGATCGACATCGCTGAAAAACGATGACAGCAGGCCAAATGATATGACAGCAGCTTCGAAAGCGTCACCCGGGGGCTTTGGCGGGGTGCGGTTTTCCAGCGCGGGCAGATCGTCAGGCCATATGAGCACGCAGCCCCAACATATGAATAATATCAAGCCCAGGCCTGCCATGCCGATGCGCAAAGAGCCTCCGTCCCTTCAAATGGAATTTGTGATTTCCATTATAAGGAAATAGGTTAGGACTGCAAGCAGAGCTTTCCGCCAATATTCCCGATTTGTCGGACACTTGCACATCGGCTTGAAACGCCCAAGCGGCAGGGGTTTACATATAGAAAACCCTGTTTTAAAAGGCACCACCACCTGTATGCCGCGATTGCACGGGTTTTTCACCATTGGAGCGGCGTAATTGCCTGGCCAGTGAGAAGGCCGGTACTGCCAGGTTCAGTATTGTTGGGCAAGATGTCCAGGCAGCGGTTAGTATCGTAATCGATAGCCTGGTGCCAATTGTTTGGGGAAAAAAGCCTTATTGCCCCATTTTCTTCAACTGTTCTACAACAGCCAAGTATTCTGCCTCTACCCGCAGGAATTCGGATTCCTTTAAATTTCGGTCTATTAAAGACAGCTCACTTAACAGGCGATCTCTTTTAACCTCCAGCTCCATGCGGTTTTCGGCAGTACCATCCCGGTGGCCTATGCTGCGGCTAAGCTGGTATTCTGAATAGGATTGGGGATGGACGGTAATCTTCTGCTCCTCTATGACCCAAACTTGATCGGCTACCTGTTGCAGCAAATAGCGGTCATGGGAGACCACGATCAATGAGCCCCCGAAGGCTATCAGGGCTTGTTCCAGCTTGTGGCGGCTGTCCACGTCCATATAATTGCTGGGTTCGTCCAATAAGATCAGGTCATAGGTTCCCAGAAGCAGTTTAGCCAGCGAAACCCGGAGTTGTTCGCCCATACTCAAGACCCGGCAGGGTTTGTAAACTGAGTCCCCGGTGAACAAGAGGTCAGCCAACAGGCTTCTAAGCCGTTGTTGATCACTGCACACTGTGGCCACTTCCTGCAAAACGCTGTGCTCAAGGTTGAGGGACTGCATTTCCTGTTCCAGGTATCCAACCCTTAAAGAAGGAGAGTACCACATCGAGCCTTTATCCAGGGGTTCCAAGCCGGCGATTATGCGCAGCAAAGTGGTCTTGCCGCTGCCGTTAGGGCCTATTAAGGCAGCCTTTTCACCGTGGTTGAGGCTGATGTGGCTGTCGATAAATAGTGTTTTACCGGGGTAGGATTTGGCCAGGTTTTCACCCAGTAAGATACAATTGCGAGATCGTCTCCGGGCGGTGAAAGACAGGTCTATTACCCTGGATTGGCAGGGACGGGCAATGCGTTCTTGCTGCAAGCGTTCCAGGCGTTTGATGTTGTTCTTAACCCGCTGCTCCAATTTCTTGGCTTTGGAACGGAAATATACCTTGGCCGCTTTCGAGCCCGCAGCACGTGCCTTTTTTTTAGCCTCACGATGAGCTTTTCCCGCCCATTGCTTTTGAAGGTTGATAGCCTCTTGAAGCTTGCGGGCTTGTTTTTCCTGATGGAGATACAGCTTGGTATCAAGTGCCAGTTTTTTCTGCCTGGCCGTATAGTAATCCGAGTAATTGCCGGGATAAGAGGTTATCCCTGCAGGGTGCAGCTCAAAGACCATGTGCACGGTCTGATCCAGGAAATAGCGGTCATGGGACACCATGATAATGGTATCCGGTGAATCATTGATATAGCCCTGCAGCCATTGCAGGTTCTCCATATCCAGGTGATTGGTGGGTTCGTCCAGCAATAGCAGATCGGCTTCTGCAAGCCATAATCCGGCTAGCTGCAGGCGGGTCCTTTCCCCGCTGCTCAGGCTTAAAAGGGGCTGTTCTTTGAGCTGGCGGAAGCTAAATTTTTTAAGGGCTTCATCTATTGAACGATGGCCAGGCCCTGATGTGTAAGCCTGTCGCAGCCACTGCCCCACAGTCAGCCCGGGGTTGACGGCAAACTGCTGGGTCATGAGCCTGCACACCGTCCCCGGCTTCAATTTGACCTGGCCAGCCTGGGCTCGGTCAATTCCGGCTATGATCCTGAGCAAGCTCGACTTTCCGACCCCGTTGGGGCCGACCAGGGCTATTTTTTCACCTTTTTGCACCTGGAAACTGACACCCCTAAAGATGTCTTTATCGCCAAAGCTCTGGGCTACATTATCCACAGATAATAAAAGCATTCAAACCACTCCTTATGGCCTGAATGCTACTTCCGACATAGCCAGTTTCATATAAAGCAAAACTGGTATACTATTAATTGGTCTGAAAAGAATTAAACAACACAAAGAAACCGGCCTTACCGGACAGTAACATCCATCATCATTAAATATGAATCTGATGCCACTTAATTCCTCACCGGCTTCTCCTTTCTCTTCAAAAAACCTTTATATTAGTATTATCATTAATATATTATGTAAACCAGTCATAGTCAAGGCTGTGATAGGTTAAGCATAATGCCTGCTGCCATAACGCCCTTTACGCCCTGGAACCATGAGACTAACGCCATATAAATCCCCGGGATCTCCAAATGGGTATGTATGAAGACAAACAATAATCACTGCCACCACCTGTTAAAGGTGTCAGGACAGGGCCGCACACCAAGCCTACCTATCTACACTTCATAGAAACAGACCCCTAACAGGCCGGGGCCGGTGTGAACCCCGAGCACCGGTGTTATCTGGGAAGCCATAAGCTCACGGATATTGGGGAACTGTTTGAAACGTTTCAGCAGCATTTCGAATTCCTGCGGCGCGCCCCCGTGCAATACTGCCAGGTTGATTTCTCGCTCCCGCACTGCGTTTTGCACGATTTCTACCAGCTTCTCGATGGACTTGCGCCGCCCTTTGGCCTTGCAGTAGGTGAAATACTCACCATCGGTATTAACCGATATCACTGGCTTTAAGTGCAGGAATTCCGCGATCATGCCGGCGACTTTGCCGATGCGACCACCCCTGCGCAGGTATTCAAGGGTTTCCAATATGTAATACAGCTGAACCTTATCCTGTAAGGCTTTAAGCCCCTCCAGGATGCTCTCAAAGTCCAGCCCGGCCTTTATATCGCGGGCAGCCTCGATTACCATCCACCCGGTTCCCATGGAGAGGGTGCGAGTATCAATGACTTGAATTTTTATCTGCTTGATGTCCTGCGCTACCATTTTAACCGATTCATAGGTACCCGATAAGGCACTGGAGATATGCAGCGCAATGCAATGAGTAAAGCCCTCTTGTATCAACTCCTCGAAGGCGGTGCGGATGTCGAGCAAAGAGGGCATGGAAGTAGTAGGTACCTCCTGCGGCATACGGCTGTAGACCTCTTCCGGCTGAATCTCGATCCCATCCAGGTATTCTCGATGAGGATAGATCAATCTGGCCGGAAGCACCTTGATACCGTGTTCTTTGGCGAAATTTTCGGGCAGGTCGCTCATGCTGTCGCATATCAGGGCAATTTTCTCCGACATAATCTGTTCTCCTCGACAAATAGTGATGTTTTCATTGTAGGGTATAGAAAGCTGTGGGTAAAGCCAGTTTATAGCCAAGGTTGACAAATGGGTGCTCAGCCCTTAAAATTTAACGGGTAAAGGAATTTTACTTTACGTTGAGGTGCCGGGCATGCTGGAAAAAATGGAACGGGTTATAATGCTGAAAGACCTGTATGGTTCGCTCTTAACCGAAAAACAAGCCCAGGTTTTAGCCTGGCATTATGAGCAGGATCTATCCTTGAGCGAAATAGCCGAGCAAATGGAGATCAGCAAACAGGCGGTTTATGACCTGTTGAGGCGCAGTGAGAATACCCTCAACAGCTATGAACGACACCTGGGTTTGATGCAGCGCTTCAAGGAGATTCGGCAGGAACTTGAAGAGGTTTGTTCCTGGTTGGAAGGCAACTGTGATCATGATACTCATACCCGGGCTGTACAGGCCTTGCGGACTCTGCTGGAGTCTATGTAAAGGAGAGATACTGTGGCTTTTGAAGGTTTGTCGGATAGGCTGCAAGGGGTTTTTAAGAAACTGCGCGGCAAAGGTAAGATAAGTGAAGAGGATGTCAAGGCAGCCATGCGCGAGATTCGGCTGGCGCTCCTGGAAGCCGATGTGAACTTCAAAGTGGTCAAGGATTTTGTCGGCCGGGTAAGAGAGCGTGCTGTAGGGCAGGAAGTCCTGCAGAGCCTGACCCCGGGCCAGCAGATCGTAAAAATTGTATACGATGAAATGACCGCCTTAATGGGTGGAGCCGAGAGCAAACTGAACCTGTCCTCACGCCATCCTGCCGTACTTATGGCAGTAGGTTTGCAGGGTGCGGGTAAAACCACCACTGTCGCCAAATTGGGCAAAACCCTGGTGAAACAAGGCCGTCGGCCTCTTCTGGTCGCTTGCGACGTATACCGCCCAGCGGCTATAAAACAGCTGCAAGTCCTGGGGGAACAAACCGGCATTCCGGTATACCATCAGGATAAGGCGCTGCCGCTGGACATCGCCAGGGCCTCCATAGAATATGCCCGGCTGCACAACCGGGATATAGTCATTCTCGATACCGCAGGCCGTTTGCACATAAACGAAGAGATGATGAATGAACTCAAGGCGGTTCAAGAAGCCATTAAGCCTGATGAAATCATGCTGGTGGTCGATGCCATGACCGGGCAGGATGCGGTCAATGTTGCGGAACACTTTAATGCTCAGCTGCGCTTAACCGGGGTGATTCTCACCAAGCTGGACGGGGATACCCGCGGCGGGGCGGCTTTATCAGTAAAAGCGGTCACCGGCTGTCCCATTAAATTTGTGGGCATGGGCGAGAAGCTGGATGCACTGGAGACCTTCCATCCTGACCGTATGGCTTCGCGCATACTGGGGATGGGGGATGTGCTGAGTCTGGTGGAAAAAGCCCAGGCCAGTATCGACCGCGAGAAAGCGCTGGAAATGGAGCGCAAGATACGTCAGCAGGAGTTTACCCTGGAGGATTTCAAAGAGCAGATGCAGCAGGTAAAATCCATGGGACC
>LSQX01307197.1_pt3 | contig 10464 bp, 8 predicted proteins | sample 654561 | NCBI WGS metagenome assembly LSQX01 (sample SAMN04489861, study PRJNA283612) | anaerobic digester metagenome | isolation source: 4 biogas reactors fed with cattle manure at either 37C or 55C with and... | place: Denmark: Kongens Lyngby | collected 2014
CAGCATTTCGTCACCGTTGAAACCTATGATGGCTCCGCTGCCGGCACTGATCGCGTCGGTCCTGCCCGTTACGGCAAAGACGCAGCAATATTTTGCGGCGGCCATCGCTGCCAGTTCTGCATTTTTCAAATCTTCTTCCGAGCTGGAATCGACGCCTCTGCCTATACGCTTTTCAAAAAGCAGCGTCCGGCATTCGTCGTAGTTGCCCCTTACTATCGAAACTCCTCCGCGTAAAAGTTCCATGGCGGCATTAAGACGCATATCTGACGCCATAACGCCTACAGGGTCGACCACAATCGGAATGCCTTTTTTGCGTGCACGCACCGCGGCAAGCTCCATGCTCGCAAACTTGACCGGATTCATTGTCCCGAGATTCAGGACGAGGCTGTCCGCCGCACCCGTAATTGCGGTTATCTCCTCAGCCGCGTCCGCCATGATCGGGCGTGCGCCAAAGCTGAGTGCAATGTTCGCACTGTCGCCTGCCGTTACATAGTTTGTCAAGTGATGGACAAGCGGACGTTGTTTTTTCATTTCCTCGAACGTCGTTTTTATTCTTGCACCAAGGAGATCGTCCATCAAAGCCACCCCGCCTTACGGTAGAGATTGACAAAGTGGTGCGTGGGACCGCAGCCTGCGCCGATTTCCAGCGAGTATCTGATGGCAAGCGTCACATAGTCCTTGCTCTTTTTGACCGCCTCCGCAAGCGGCAGGCCGACAGATAGATGCGCGGCTAGTGCCGACGAAAGGGTGCAGCCGGTACCGTGAGTGTTATTGGTCGCGATATGCTCCCCCTTCAACCAGTGTTCGCCGCCTTCATAAAAAAGGAGGTCGTCGGCACTGTCCGTCAGGTGACCGCCTTTGACCAGAACGCTTTTTGCGCCAAGCTCGGTAATTCTTTTCGCCGCAGCAAGCATCTCGGGTCGCGTTCTGACCGGAAAGCCCGCAATGACCTCCGCTTCGGGGAGATTCGGGGTAACGAGCGTCGCAAGTGGCAGAAGCTCTTTGATCAAGGTTGAACAGGCGTCCTCCGCCAGCAAATGATAGCCGCTTTTGGAAACCATCACGGGGTCGAGCACAATGATCGGTGGTTTGTAAAAACGGAGCCTTTGGGCAATTTTCCGGATTATGCGCTTGTCGGAAACCATGCCGATCTTGACGGCGTCAACGCGGATATCGTCAAAAACGGCGTTGATTTGAGCTTCGACGACTTCCTCGTCAATGTTCTGGACCATGGTCACGCCGCAGGTATTCTGGGCGGTAACGGCCGTGATGACGCTCATCCCGTAGGTTCCGAGGGCGGAAAAGGTCTTGAGATCCGCCTGTATGCCGGCTCCGCCGCTTGAATCCGAGCCTGCTATTGTCAGTAAGTGTTTCATTCCTTTCTCCCCCTGTTGTACAAGCGGGCACAGGCTGTTTACAGCTCGTGCCCGCTCTTTTACCGCTATTTCGCCTGAAGCGCGTTTTTAACCCTGTTTGTAACGTTATCCACATTAAAGCCGTACTCGGCGTAAACCACGTCGCCGGGCGCCGAAGCGCCGAATTTGTCAATGCCGATGACGTTTGCCTCCGTGCCGGTATACCTTGACCAGCCGAGAGGAACGCCTGCCTCAATCGCAATTTTAACCTTGCACTTCGTCAGGACGGACTCCTTGTACCCGTCATCCTGCATTTCAAAAACATCCCAGGAAGGCATGGACACTACGCTGACATTGATTTTTTCCTTAGCGAGCGCTTCCTGTGCGGCAAGTGCCAAATGCACCTCGCTGCCCGTTGCCAAAAGCACTGCCTTGACCACCTTGCCGGGCATGCCCGCATTCAGGACATAGGCGCCGCGCGCCGCTCCGTCATGGATAACTTCCTTGTAGGCATGCAGAACCGGCAGCTTCTGTCTGCTGAGCAAAAGCGCCGTCGGCTTGTTTTCATTGTGGCAGGCTGCCTGCCAGGCCGTTGCCGTTTCCAGGGCATCAGCGGGACGGAAGACGGAAAGACCGGGAATAAGCCTCAGGCTCATGGTCTGCTCGATCGGCTGATGCGTCGGCCCGTCCTCGCCGAGCGCAATGCTGTCATGCGTCAGCACGAAAATGGAACGGCTACCCATTAATGCGGCCATCCTGATGGCCGGACGCATAAAGTCGGAGAAGACGAGAAAAGTGCCGCCGTAGGGTATGAAGCCGCCGTGCAGGGCGATGCCGTTCACAATTTTGCCCATGGCGTGCTCCCTGACTCCGAAATGGATGTTGCGGCCGTTTCTGTCTTCCGCGGAAAAAAAGCCGCCGTTCTTGATATCTGTCTTGTTGGAGGGCCCGAGGTCCGCGGAACCGCCGACAAGCGCAGGCAACTGCATCGCGAGCTTCTGGATGATGTCGCCCGAGGCTTCCCGCGTGGAGGTCTTGGCAACGTCGTTGAAAATCTGCTCGAGGCTTGTCAGGTTCACTGTTGCCTCTCCGCTGATGCGTGCCTTCAGTTCCGATGCTTCTTCGGGATGGACAATCTCATAGTCGGCCAGCAGGGCTTCCCAGTTCTTCATTTTTTCATCACAAAGCGGGAGTTTTTTTGCAAAGTGACCCTTCACCGCTTCCGGTATGTAGAAAGCCGAAGCAGACGGCCAGCCGATGGCTTCCTTGGTCTTGGCCGCGGCGACTGCCCCGAGCGGTTCGCCGTGTGCAGAGGCCGAATCCTGTTTCGGACTCGCGTAACCTATGTGCGTACGCACTATGATCAGGGAAGGATGTTTTTTGTCCGCCTTCGCCTCTTTGACCGCCGCCGCTATCGCGTCGACGTCTTCGGCGCTGTCCACGCGCAGGACTTGCCAGCCGTAGGCGGCGAACCTGGCTCCGGCATCCTCACGGAAGGCGATGGAGGTCTCTCCCTCAATCGTTATCCTGTTGTCGTCATAAAGCAGGATCAGCTTGCCGAGACCGAGCGTACCAGCGAGAGATGCGGCCTCGGAGGCTACTCCCTCCATCAGGTCGCCGTCCGAGACTATGCCGTAGGTATGGTGGTCGATCAGCTTAAAGCCTTTTTTGTTATAGCGGGCAGCCAGCATTTCTTCTGCCATGGCCATGCCGACCGACATCGCGAAGCCGTGTCCCAGGGGACCTGTCGATGCTTCCACGCCGGGCGTCAGGGCGTACTCGGGATGACCCGGTGTCTTCGATTCCCATTGACGGAAATTCTTCAATTCCTCGAGCGGCAAATCGAAACCTGCCAGATGCAGCATCGAGTAAAGCAGGGCCGAACCGTGGCCCGCGGAAAGCACGAAGCGGTCGCGATTGAACCAGGACGGCGCCTTGGGATTGTAGTTGATAAATTTGTCCCACAGGGTGTACATCAGCGGCGCTGCCCCCAGCGGAAATCCGGGATGGCCGGAATTGGCCTTTTCCACGGCGTCGATTGACAGGACCCTCAGGGTGCTGATCGCTGTACGATCAATAGTTTTCATTAACGAACCTCCTCAAAACCGTAAAAATAGACTCTTTTTAATTATAGGCCAAACGCCGCACAATTTAAAGTGCCGAGTGTTATTTATTTAACAATAACCTGATAATATTTGCCCTTGTCACCATACCGATAAGCTTGCTGCCGTCCACCACGGGCACCTGTTTGATGTTGTTGTCGAGCATCAGGTGGACAACGTCGGCAATGTCCGTCCCCTCCTTCACCGCAACGACGTCCTCGGTCATAATTTCGGAGGCTTTCTGCGCGAGCAGCTTTTTAAAGTCTTCGTTGTATTTGTCTACGCCGCGGTAATAGATGACGGCTCCTAAAAGATTTATGAATTCCGGCAGGCGCGGGGTTGTTTTCAGGCGCAAAAGATCGCCTTCCGTCACGATGCCGACCAGATACCCTCCGTCGCTGAGGACCGGCAGCCCCGACACCTTGCTCTCGATCATGGCGGCGGCAATTTCCTCAATCGAGCTGTTGCGGTTGACGCCGATAACGTTCCTTTCCATTACTTCTTCCACTTTCATAGATAAGCACCTCCCGATTCTCTGTCTTTACGCCAATGTTTAAAAGAAGGTCGCCCGGCTTGTGCGGACAACCTTCTAAAAATTTACTGCTGTTTTACTGCTCTTTCGGCAATGATTTTTTCGCCAATCTTCACAGGTACGTCCTCGTAATGATCGAACTTGGCTTCGAAAGTGCCGAGTCCCTGCGTCAATGCACGCAGGTCGACGGCATACTCGGTTATTTCCGCGTACGGAACCTGCGACTTGACAAGGCTCATGCCCTCGCCCAGGCTTTCCATGCCCAGGATGCGGCCGCGCTTGGTGTTCAAATCGCCGATAACGTCCCCCATCATGCTTTCGGCGCATTTCACGTCGAGATTGTAAATCGGTTCGAGAAGGACGGGCTTTGATTTTTCCGCAGCCTTTTTGAAGGCCTCGTGCGAGGCAATCTTGAAAGCCATTTCGGAAGAGTCGACCGTATGGTAGGAACCGTCAAGCAGTGTGATGCGGACGTCAACCACCGGGTAGCCGGCAAGTATTCCTTCATCCATTGATTCCCTCATGCCTTTTTCGACTGCGGGAATGTATTGGCGCGGTACCGCGCCACCGAAAATCTTGTCCACGAATTCAAAGCCGTCGCCCGGAGGCAGCGGTTCCATCCTGATAACGACGTGTCCATACTGTCCGTGCCCGCCGCTCTGCTTCTTGTGCTTGCCTTCGACCTCGGCCGTTCCGCGGATTGTTTCCCGGTATTCGACCATGGGAGCCTTCAGAACCGCTTCGACACCGAATTTACGGGCCATGCGCTCCATGATTATCTCTATGTGCTGGTCGCCCATCCCGCTGATCAGCGTTTCCTTGGTAACCGTGTTTTTGGTCACGATAATCGTCGGGTCTTCGTCCATCAAGCGCGCGAGAGAAGTTGAAATCTTTTCCTCCTCGCCTTTTTTCTTGGCATAAATGGCTCTTGTGTACATCGGAAGCGGAAAAGCTATCGGCGCAAATCTCACAGGCGCCGCCTTGTCGCTCAAAGTGTCTCCCGTTGCCGTGTACTGTAGCTTTGCAACGACACCTATGTCACCGGCCGAAACAGCCTTCAGCGGTATCTGCGTCTTGCCCCGCATCGTAAAGACGGCTCCGATTCTTTCCTCGTGTTCGCGGCTCGCGTTGTAAACAACGGAATCCGCTGCTATCTTTCCGGAAAACACCCTGAAAAAGCTGAGTCGACCGACAAACGGGTCCGACGTGGTTTTAAAGACAAGCGCGGCCATCGGCGCATTGGCGTCCCGCACCTCTTCTTTGCCTGTTTTTTCATCAATAACGGTGAAGTCGTTCAGGATTGCCGGATACGTATAGTCGATTATGGCGTTCATCAAGCGCCCTAGACCGATATTTTTGTAGGCGCTGCCGCAAAGTACGGGGAAAATAACCGCGTGGCGAATGCCCTTTATAAGACAGCTCATGATTTCCTCGTCGCCTATCTCCTCGCCTTCCAGATAGCGCATCATGGCGTCATCGTCGGTCTCAACGGCGGCTTCAATCATTTTTGCACGTGCTTCCTGCGCATATGGCAGCATGTCGGCAGGTATGTCCATCTCGATGGAGCCATTGCCGCTGGCCCGGTATGCCTTCATTTTAAATACATCGATGAGGCCGCTGAAATTCTCTTCCTTGCCCAGCGGCAGCTGCAAAGGCAGCACCCTCTTTCCGAACTTGCCTCTCAAGTCTTCAAGAATGCTGTCAAAATCAGCGTTCTCGCGGTCCATCTTATTTACGAAACAAATGCGGGGCAGACCCGCTTCCTCTGCCAGCTTCCAGCATTGCTCTGTGCCAACCTGTACTCCGGACGTTGCACAAACAACTATAACTGCGCTGTCAACTGCGCGAAAAGCACCTTTTACTTCAGCAACAAAGTCAGCAAAACCCGGGGTGTCTATGAAGTTAATCTTGGAATCACGCCATTCAACCGGTGCGAGTGTGGCGTTTACCGAAACTTTTCTTTTAATTTCTTCCGGCTCGTAGTCCGTGGTGGTAGCTCCATCTTCGACTTTGCACATCCGGGTGATTGTCCCGGAACGAAACAGCAAAGCCTCCGTTACTGATGTTGTTCCCGCCCCACCATGACCGACAATTGCGACATTTCTGATCCGATCTCCAGTATACTCTTTCATACGTTCTTCCCCCTTATTGCGAATTTATCAACAGGGTTTCAATTCTATGAATATAGCATCATTTCCTTCTTTTTTCACATTTCTTGCCGAAGTTTTAATTTTACAGGCTTTTGTGTAAACTACTTGACACTTTAAAAAGAACCGCCTTCATTTGGAAAGCGGCTCTTCATTCGTCCTTGTTTTCAATTTGTTCGTCGCGCCCGTCTGTCAGCCTATGCCTCCGCCTGCGCCATAGAATGGTGAAATAGGCAAGGGCCGTCAGCGTTACGATGAAGGCAAGCCTTTTGATGTTTTCATTATAGTTGACCAGATCGTGGCCGACTATCACCTCAAGGGCTGTCGAGGGCAGTTTGCCGATAAAAGTAGCAAGCACGTAATCGCGGACGCTCATCTTGCTGACAGCGCCCAGGGCGGTCAGTATCCCTGACGGGAAATAGGGCAAAGTCCGTGCTATCGCCATTACCTGCAGGCCGTTCTTGCCGCTTAGCTCATCGAGCTTTTCGAGATTGCGGCTCTTGTGAATAAGCCTTTCCGCCGATTCGCGAAAAAAATAACGCATCAGCAAAAAGCTGATTACGACGCCGACCGATTCAGCCGTCCATGACACAAGTATCCCAAGCGGCAAGCCGAACAGAAGCCCGTTGCCTGTCGAAAGAAAAATCGAAGGCAGAAAGCCGACCGCGTTGACCAGCACGTCCAGAAAAAAGCTGACCGCAATAGCCCAAATGCCGAATGACCTCAGAAATTCGACTATTTCCTCGAGGTCTCCGCCCGTTGAGAGTCGAATGATCGTAGGAAAAAAACCGGGCAGCAGCAGATGAATAATCAACAGCAGCAGCACTATCAGGACAAAGGCCCCGAGCTTTACAGACGCCTCTTGCTCATACCATCTTTTCTCCTTGTTGCTCATGATGACCTCTTTCGGTTCTTATAAATTGAATATCCGGCAAAACCTGTCGTCCAACTGGTATTTAATGGCTGCCTCGACCTCGCGGGCTCCCTTGGGATCGGACATTGTCCGCCTTGCCAGGTCGCGTGCCTCGATTAAAACATCCATATCCTGCAGTATATCAGCAATCCTTAAATCGGGCAACCCGTGCTGCCTGAGTCCGAACAATTGCCCCGCGCCCCTGAGTTCAAGGTCTTTCTCCGCAAGCAGGAAGCCGTCTGAACAATCACGCATAATCTGAAGGCGCGTCAGGGCCTCAGGCTTATCGGCATCAGTCAGCATTACGCAATAGGACTGTTCGCTGCCGCGGCCGACACGGCCCCGGAGCTGATGAAGCTGCGCAAGGCCGAAGCGGTCTGCCGTCTCTATGACCATCAGCGAGGCGTTGGGCACATTGACGCCCACCTCTATTACCGTCGTCGCAACGAGCACGCTTATTTCTCCGCTGACAAAACCTTCCATCACCTTTTCCTTTTCAACGTCCTTCATTCTTCCGTGCAGCAGGGCGCAGGAAACACCTTGCAGCGCTCCCTGTACCAGTTCCTGATGGACGGCGCTCGCGGAACTGGCTTCCACAGCCTCTGATTCTTCGATCAAGGGACAGACCACGTAGGCCTGCCGGCCCTTTCCAACTTCGCGCAGCACGCCCGCATATACTTCCGCACGCTTATCGTTCGTGTAGCAAAGTGTCATAATAGGCTTTCTGCCCGGGGGCAGCCCTTTCATAACGGAAACGTCAAGGTCGCCGTAAACCGTAAGGGCAAGCGTCCTCGGAATCGGCGTGGCGGTCATGACAAGCACGTCGGGCGAAAAGTTGGACTTATTGGCAAGCCGGGCTCGCTGTTCTACTCCGAACCTGTGCTGTTCGTCGGTTACAACAAGCGCCAGCGACTTGAAGGCGACCTCGTCCTGAATCAAGGAATGCGTGCCCACGACGACGCTAATCGCACCGTCCGCCAGACCTCGCAGGATCTCCTTACGCGCGGCAGCCTTGGTGCTGCTTGTCAACAGCTCTACGCGGCAGCCCGCAGGCTTCAGATAGTCTTCAAAGGTGACATAATGCTGCTGGGCCAGTATTTCCGTCGGCACCATGATGCAGCCCTGGAAGCCGTTTTCCGCCGTCTTAGCCAAGGCAAGCGCGGAAACGACCGTTTTTCCGGAACCAACGTCGCCCTGCAGAAGCCTGTGCATCGGACGCGCATCCTGCATGTCGAGCGATATTTCCTCCCAGGCTTTCTTTTGCATGGCCGTAAGCTCAAAGGGCAGCCCTTCGAGCGCGGCCGCGACGAGCGCTCCGTCCCTGCCGTGCTTTACGCCGTTCTTGTCAGTCTTGACATGATGCCTGTAATAATGCAAGCCGCATTGCAGAAGGAAAAGCTCCTCGAAGACGAACCTATTTTTTGCTGCCTGCAGTTTGGCAAAGCTCTCGGGGAAATGAATGCTGCTCAAAGCCTCAAATCTGCCCGGCAAGCCACGGGCGGCGACAAGCCCCGCAGGCAGAGACTCGGGAAGTTCCCCGGCCGCAAGTGCAAGGGCCTGCCTGACCGCCTTGCGCAGGTCTGTCTGAGTCAGGCTGCCGGCAAGCGAATAAACAGGCAAAATGCCCGGTTCCTTGATGTTTTCGCCGTCCCCTATCGGCTGCAGGACGGCTTCAGTGACATTTCTCGCGGTTCTGCCGGGCTTTACCCTGCCGGTCACAAGCACTTTGCTCCCCGCGGCGAAGTTCCTTGTCAAAAAGCGCTGGCGTGCGAAAAAATATATTTCCGCGAAGGCGCTGCCGTCCGTCACGACAATCAGGCTGTAGCGCTTGCCCTTCTGCGAAAATTTTTCGACTACGCTGACAATCTCGCCGGCAAAGAGCTGTCTTTCGCCGCCGGTTGTCAATTCACTTATCTTTTTAACCTCGGAATAGTCAATGTAGCTGTTAAGGCGAGGATAATTGCCGAGTATGTCCCCGATGGTTTCTATATTCAGTTTCCTTAACTCATGCGCTTTTTTGGGCCCGATGCCCTTAAGCTCGCTGGCTGGCAGCTGCCACCACATGAAAATCACCGCCGTTTGTGGTTTCTCGTTTTTTCTCTTGCAATTAGGTGTCACTCTGTGGTAACATACTATTGTTGAATTTATAACAGGTTATGCCCTACACTTAAAGGAGGTGGGAATATGGCAAGCATTTGTGAGATTTGTGGCAAAGGTGAGATGGCCGGTTCTAATGTCAGTCATTCCAATAGACATACAAAACGCTCGTGGAAACCAAATATCCAACGCGTCAGGGCTGTTGTGAAAGGCGCTACCCGTGGAGTTAACGTCTGTACGCGCTGCCTGCGCTCCGGAAAAGTTAACCGTGCGATTTAAAACTGCTTTCGAACTGCAAAAATGAAACCAAATACCATAAAGGTACTTGGTTTTATTTTTTTATTTGACCTGCAGGCCGCATTCCGGACAGAACTTGGCGCTTGAGCTGATTTTAGACCTGCAGCCGGGGCAAAGAATGAAGGCTGCGAACTCCTTCAGCTTTTTTTCGAAAGACTGATAAAACTCGTTAACTTCTTTTTCTTCGGGTTTCCAGGAATAAATCTGGAGAACCTTCCTGCGCGTGTCGACAATTACCTGGCACGTGGTCTCGTCCAACTGCTGCACTGCGACGGTTACCAACTTTTTCCCGATGGTGCCGTTGATGAGGTGGTCATCATTGTCCTGTTCCTCTATCTTGATGCCCACTTCTGCCACAACCAGAAGTATTATCTGCCATGCCACGTCAAGCTCGATTTCATAAACGCGGTTGTCAAAGCAGCCGCCGGCTCCGTCTATTCTCATAATCTTCCTCCGCTGCCAAATATTATGCTCTAATTATAGCGTATTTTGTTGCATCCTGCATAAAAAAACTCCTGCTGCCCGAAGGCGGCAGGAGTTTTTGCCTTTTCTTATTTTGCGTAATCGACAGCACGCGTTTCCCGGATAATTACAACCTTGATCTGTCCGGGATATTCCATCTCGGCCTCGATTCTCTTTGAAATGTCGCGAGCCAGCATAACCGACTCGGCATCGTCAACCTGGTCAGGTTTGACCATTATCCTGATTTCACGGCCTGCTTGCACCGCAAAACATTTTTCTACACCTGCGAAAGACTCCGAAATCTCTTCCAATCGAGTTAATCGTTTCAAGTAACTTTCTAAGGTTTCCCTGCGGGCACCAGGCCTTGCAGCGGAAATAGCATCCGCGGCTGAGACAAGAACCGCCTCCACGGAGGTTGGTTCAACATCCCCATGGTGGGCCTGGATGGAGTTGATGACTTGCTCGGACTCACGATATTTCCTTGCTATGTCGGCCCCGATTTCGATATGGGAGCCTTCCATCTCATGGTCAATCGCCTTGCCGATATCATGCAGGAGTC
>LSQX01276114.1_pt1 | contig 10463 bp, 7 predicted proteins | sample 654561 | NCBI WGS metagenome assembly LSQX01 (sample SAMN04489861, study PRJNA283612) | anaerobic digester metagenome | isolation source: 4 biogas reactors fed with cattle manure at either 37C or 55C with and... | place: Denmark: Kongens Lyngby | collected 2014
AGATGGTCTTTGGCGGGCTTGGCTCGAACATCTTTAACCCGGCGATGGCGGCGCGGGCGTTTATGGTGGCCTCGTTCGGGGCGGCGATGACGACGTGGACGGTTCCGGCGACGGTCGATGGGGCGATGCCCGATATTACGGCCGCCAATACCAGCGCGACCACGCAGGCGACGCCGCTGGCCTGGAGCAAGGCCGTGCAGAAAGGGCTGGTCGAGGCCAAGTATATCAACGAGCAAACGTCGTGGGCGTTCTGGGGCGAGGTCGGGGGGTGTCTGGGCGAGACCAGCGGGCTGGCGTTTTTGATCGGGGGGGCGTACCTTCTTATCCGGCGGACAATTACGTGGCACATCCCGGCGGCGGTGCTGCTGTCGGCGGGTGTGATTGCTCTGACAGCGTGGCTGATCAAGCCGGAGGGTTTTATCAATCCGCTGCTGCACCTGTTGGGGGGCGGCATGCTGATTTGTGCGTTCTTTATCGCCACCGACCCGGTGACGGCTCCGCTGACGACCAAGGGGATGTGGATTTTCGGAATCGGCGTCGGGTCGCTGATTATGCTGATCCGCATCGTCGGCGAATATCCAGAGGGCGTGATGTACGCGGTGCTGATTATGAATTCGCTTAGCCCGCTGATTGACCGGTTCTGCAAACTGACTCCCGCAGGAGGCACTCCCCATGTCAAATAAGATCAAGTTCTTTTTTCAGGAAAGCTGGCTGCTGATGGTCAGCTCGGTTGTGTTCGGGCTGTTGCTGGCCATTACCGATGCGGCCTGGAAACCGCGCATCGAGCAGAACACCATCGACCGCTTCAACAGGCTGGCCGGCGGCCTGCTGACCGAGGCGGAGCGGTTTGAATCGGTGGCGGCTGAGCCGTTGGCGATAGAGATCGGGGGCAAGGAAATTCCGGTGGATGTCAAACGCGGGCTGGATGGTTCCGGTCAGACGGCCGGATGGGCGTTTGTGTGTGAAGGGTCGGGTTTTGCCGACAAGATACGGCTGGTGGTGGCGGTGGACGCCGCATTTGAAAAAATGGCCGGGTTCGGTGTGCTGTTCAGCAATGAGACTCCAGGTTTCGGCGACAAGATCAATATCACGCCTGCGGCGGGGGGGTTTTATCAGCCGCAGTTTATCGGCGCTCCTGTAGGGACGCTGACCCTGACGAAGTCTGGCGATGCGGCAGTGATAGACGCCGAGATCGTGGCCATCAGCGGGGCGACAGTATCCAGTCAGGCCGTGGTGACGACGCTGAATGCGTGGATGGTGCCGATCAAGGAAAAGCTGAAAGCGGAAGGCTTGCTGAAGTAGTTTTTTATAGAACTTGATATGAAATTATTTGTGGATTAAGGACTTTTGGAATGTCCAGTCAAAGTTTAGGAAAAACGTTTACCGCCGGGCTGTGGGACAGCAACCCGGTGCTGCGGCTGCTGTTGGGGATGTGTCCGACGCTGGCGGTGACGGCGGCGATGAAGCCGGCACTGACGATGGGTCTGAGCGTTATTTTTGTGCTGGTCTGCTCGAATATCGTTGTCAGCCTGATGCGAAATCTCCTCAAGCCGCATCTTCGGATTCTGATGTTTACGCTGACGATTGCGACGTTCGTGACCATCGCGGATTTGTACCTCAAGGCGTTTTTGCCGGATATGAGCGCGGCGCTGGGGCCGTATATCCCGCTGATTATCGTCAACTGCATCATCATCGGGCGGGCCGAAGCGTGCGCCAGCAAGAGCGGCGTGCTGGTCAGCATTGTCGATGCGCTGGGGATGGGGGCGGGTTTTACACTGGCCCTGTGCCTGCTGGCGACGATTCGTGAACTGCTGGCGACGGGCAAGCTGTTTGAGACGCCGGTGATGCCGTCGTGGTTTACGCCGTGGGCCGGGATGGGGATGCCGGTCGGGGCGTTCGTAACGCTGGGCCTGATTTTGGCGCTGGTCAGCGTGATTACCAATAAATCGAAATCATAATAACACACTGAGCGGACAGAGATTATGGATACATTACATACGCTGCTGCTGGCCTTTATCGGCATCGTTGTCGTCAATAACCTGGTGCTGACCAAATTTTTGGGAATCTGCCCGTACCTGGGGGTGTCGGGACGCATCGACATGGCCTTCGGCATGGGCTGCGCGGTGACGTTCGTCGTCACGCTGGCGGGGACGCTGACGTGGATCATTGACCATACGTTTCTGATCGGTACGCCGCTGGAGGTGATGCGGTATCTGTGTTTTATTTTGGTGATTGCCGGGGCGGTGCAGCTTGTGGAGATGTATTTGCGCAAGTTTTTCCCGTCGCTGTACGAGAGTTTCGGCATTTTTCTGCCGCTGATTACGACCAACTGTGCGATTCTCGGGTTGTGCCTGTTTTTGAACCTGTGGGAAATCAAGAGGCTCGACGAAGCGGTGGTGCTCAGCGCGGGGGCGGGGATCGGGTTTACGCTGGCGATCTGCATTATGGCCGGGATCCGCGAGAACATGGAACTGGCGGACGTGCCCGGGCCGATGCGGGGAGCGCCGATTACGCTGATTACCGCCGGGCTTTTGACGCTGGCGTTTATGGGTTTTGCGGGAATGATATGATATCCGTTATCCGTCAATGAAATCGAAAACAGGAAATTAATATGATACTTGCGTCCGCAATGGAGATGATTCACAACGCTTTGCCGGCGGCGGTGCTGGCGCTGGGGCTGGCGACACTGTTTGCCGTGGTGCTGCTGATTGCCAGCATTAAGCTGCGGGTAGAGACCGATCCGAAGGTAGAGGAAGTGTATAATGTCCTGCCGCATATCGATTGCGGGGCGTGCGGCTTTGCCGGGTGTGCATCTTATGCCAAGGCGGTTGTGGCCAACCCGGAATTGATCGGCCGGTGCTCTCCCGGGGGGGCGGAGACCAGCGTCGCCATCGGGCGTGCGCTGAACCTTCAGATTTCCGGCGGCGGCGCCCCGAGCAGACCCATTGTGCATTGCCGGGCTCATCGGGAGGATAAATTATTTCACGCCGCGTATGACGGCATCGAAAGCTGTACCAGCGCCAATGCCCAGCCGGATGTCCAGGCGTGCCATTTCGGCTGTCTGGGGTTCGGCGACTGCACACGGGCGTGCAAATTTGACGCGCTGCATATTGTCGATGGGCTTTCGACGGTGGATTATGACAAATGCACCGGATGCGGGGCGTGCGCCAAGGCGTGTCCGCGCAACCTGATTCAGATGGTTCCGTTTACGCAGGACAATATGATGACGGTGGCCTGCAGCAGCCGCGAAAGCGGCAAGACGACGCGGACATTCTGTAAGGTCGGATGTATCGGATGCGGCATTTGCGCCAAGCAATCCGATCTGTTCACCGTCGCCGACAATCTGGCGAAGATGAACTACGAAAGCTACGCGCCGTCCGAGGCAACGCAGACGGCGATGGACAAATGCCCGACCGGCGTGATAGTCTCTCGCGGGCAGACCGCCCCCGCCGACCGTCAGCCCGGCCAAAAAGCCGCCGCGGCCACCGCATAGGCCGGCATTACGCCGCTGATTTACGGTTGCAAAACCGGAACTCGCGTTCGATAAAATTGTATTTAAACGATGTTATCTTGTAAGTGGAGAAAATGATGGACACAAAGGCTTTTCTGGATAAATTTGCCAAAGATTTTGAAAAAATGAAAGCACAGGCCGGGCCGGTGGTCACCGGGTTTGGCGGATTGTTTGGCAAGACGATGGGCGAGGGGGCGTTGAGCGTTCTGCAGAAGGAACTGATCGCCTTGGGCATCGCAATCGGCGTTCAGTGTATGCCCTGCATTCGGCTGCATGTGCAAAAGTGTCTGGCGGCCGGGGCGAGCCGCGAACAGATTCTCGAAGCGGCCGGTGTGGCCGTGATGATGGGCGGCGGCCCTGCCTACACCCATCTGCCCGAAGTCATCGAGGCGCTGGACGCCTTGCAGGCCTGAAACACCGCGACATTCAACTGTTAAGCGTTTGTCGTTTACGTGTTGGCTTGTTCTTTTAGGGAGGAGATGGGCTTCGTATTGACTTGTTTGTTAGGTTCTCAGTTCTCAGTTGAGGATAGGGGAAGATAGATTTACGGTTGCAGATTTGAGAAAGGTGGTGCCTGATTGGAGCCGGACTGATACCGGAGGCTTACGCATTCGGCTGACGATCTTTCGGCCCTTCAGTGCGGAGGTGAGGGATATGTTCTGGCTTGATGCGGGTCTGAGGCGGTACTCCTGAAAAAGCCTTGCAAAGGAGCGCTTTTCGGCTTACACTGGCGGGCAGGTTAACGGCAGTAACGGACTGCAAGTCGGCAAACAAGGGATTTAGATACGTTGGGAATGGATGGACACGGTTCTGGTGTTCCATGTTGATGCGTCGTGCAGGGTTCATTTCACCAGCCCGTTGGCGGTTGTGGAGTCGCTGGACAACGACCAGAAAATAGTGCTCGAAACGGCCTTGCTGGATACGCTTGGGCGGTTTAAGAAATTTTCCCCCTCCTACTATAAGCTTATTATTCAAAAGAGGATACAGCTTCGCGTCTGTCCTTTTGAGCAGGGCACGGCCAAGCTGATGCCGCATGAAATCATTCTCAATAGGGCACTGTTGCGGCCGGAAAAACGACGTCTGATGCAGCGGCATTGTCTGCTGGTCGGGGTGTTGGAGCGAGTGCTGTTTCACGTGTGCCGCCCGGCGATGCACGTCACTGAAGTCCGCCTGAACAGTCTGCGTTTTCTGCAGTCGCACAAGGATATTCTGGCCGGGACGCTGTCGGAACTGAAGGCCGCCGGCGGCGCGTTTGATGAGCCGGACTGGGCGGAAACGCTCAAACAGGCCGATAATATCATTCTGCTGGACGAGTTCTGGCGGTGGCTGGCCAAAACCGACGCGGTGGTCGCGCTGTTTCTGGCGGCCAAAGGCGCCAAAACCCGCCTTCGCCCCAAGATCAAGGCGGTGCTGACCGATGCGGTGGGGCGGCTTAGCCCTGACAAGTCTTTCCAGACGGGATCGGCTGAACGGCTGTTGATGGGCTTTAAGTCGCTCTTTCAAGATGAAAACGGGCTTGTCATCGTCTATCATCTGCCCGGCAATCTGCTCAAGGCCGTGCGCATCTGCACCCCTGAGACCATCGATGCGATGTCGGCGCACTCGGCCTGCCAGTCCATCCGCTTCCGCAATCTCCGCACCGACCTGTTTCACGATCATGGCCGATGGATTCATAAATGGATCGACCGCCTGAGTTTTTTTGCCAAAGAGCCCGACTTTGCTGCGATGGAACAGATGCTGCTGTCCGATGAGCCGGATGACGTACGCAGTGCCGTCAAGCAGCTCCAGCAGCATATCCGTCGCAAAAAGCACGTCAAAGAAGCCCGACGCCTTCTATATTCGGCGCTGTATTACTGGAACCATCCCGATAAGAGCGTGTGCCGGGGGATAACGCTGGAGATAAGCTCGCTGCTGGAAGATATTCTGACCGACCGGCCGTTCAACTTTCCGCCGTCCCGCGTCAATCGGACGATTTTGCGTTCGGAGCCGCGTGTTATCACGGTCGATGTGCCCAAGCCCCGCACCGTGCGCAAAGACCACATCCGCGCGCGGGTGCTGTGGTCGCTGAACGGCTATCGCAAAAAACCGGTCGAAATGGCCCAGTCGCAATCCAGAGCTATCGCCGGTGCGGTGCGGTTTACCGCCGCGCTGCCGATCCGCAACGGCTGGTGTCATTACGCGGTGCAGTTTTCGCTCAACGACGGCAAGACCTGGCAATGGGAAGAGTTTCACGAGCAGGCCTGCGGCCTGATTAAATCCAGCGCCGACGAACGCGGTCAGCGGGTGTTGAGCTTTTACGCCGACACGCTCAATCTTAAGCTCGACAGCACTCTGTCGCCGGTCAAAGACGAGAACGGCCTGTTCGTCTATGGGACGTTCGACGACATCGCCGCGCAACTGGAAGATATCCGCAAAGAAGGCTATACCCGTCTGTATCCGCTGGGGGCGCTGGAACTGGGCTGGGCGGGTGAGGCCGGGCCGGATCCGTCGGTGTTTTCCGTATTTGACGGCAAGACCGTCCGCCGCGACCTGGGCGGCCTCGACGCGCTGCTGCGGCTGCGCAAAAAGGCCGATGCGCTCGGGATGAAAANNGTGCAGGCGCAGGATAAGGGACTTTCTGCTCTTGAGGAGCACCACATACTCCTTCACATCAGCGAAAGCCCTGGGCTCCACGATGAAAATCCTGCTCTGTATGCTGTCGCATTTTTCCCGCGCCAATACCGAATACGACTACCATTTTCCGGCGTATATTCTCAACAGCAAGGGTGTGCTGACCCGCCGGGCCGGGTGGGACGGCGAATGGAGCGAGTGGCTGGACAGCTTTATGGTCAATATGCGCGACTTTGACAACGTCGAGCGGCTGGCCGAGATCGGCATCGAACTGACGCGGCTGGGCTTCGGTCTGCGTGTGGACGTCGGGCACGGGTTTGACACGGTCTTTCCGGTCGATCCGCGTCAGCACGGGGCCGCACGCCTGTTCGGCGAAGTGACCGTCGGCGGCTTTGATCCCGTCGATCTGCGCGGGTCCGACGAGCCGAATATCCCGTTGCTGTATATGTGCTACAAGATTCAGAAGACCGTACCCAACGCGCTGCTGGCCTATTCGGAACAATGGCACGGCAACGAGGCGCGCATGCTCAAGGCGGGGACGATTCCATATAACTCTTTGATTAAGAATATGGAATCGATTCGCAGCGGACAGACGCCGGATGCGCCGCTGGGGTTGAACGACAACCTGAAGTATTTGTCAACCATCTATCAAACCGCCGGCGGCCAGACGCTGACCTTCTTTAACAGCCACGACGAGGAATCGCCGGCCAGCAATTATCAGAATATGATCTGGCCGACGGCCGCTTTCCTGACGTTCAGCAGTTACGGCCCGATGATGTATCACATCAGCCGTCTGCCCGGACCGGAGGCCGGCTCGATGTCCCATCGCTTCGACATTGCCTATACCGAGTGCTGGAAACACTGGGTCAACAATCGCTTTCGCCATCCGTGGCACGAAGAGGCCCGCACGCGAAACCATATTCTGGCCCATTACCCGATTCTTCAGGGGTTCGGCAAATACCTGCGTGGGCTGTGGCAGTTTGCCGACGAGCACCCGGTCTTTACACGCGGCCGGCTGATTCCGTTAAGCACCGGAAACGGGCGTATTGCCGCATTCTTGCGCATCTACAAGAAACAAATCTTTCTGTGTGTCTTTAATTTTCCGAACGCCTACCAAGAAGGTCAGCAGGCCGTTGCCCGCGACTTCAATCTGCTGCTGGACCATTCGGTCTTCAAGCCGGACGGCGTCTATGAGATGGTCGAACGGTACAACAACGCCGAGGGAAAGACCCGACGCGGCTACCGTGAATGCTGGTCGGGGCTGGAGCTGATTCATCTGGGCCTGGGCGGCGTGGTGGAACCGGTTTCGTCGCATGTCTATGAATTTGTGGATAAAAGCAACGCGGCGACGCGCCGGCAGCTATTGCTGGACTCCTTCCTGCGCTATCAGCGTTACGGCAAAGAGGACCGCATTCGTTATGCGTATGCGGCGCGGATGTTTCTGGCCGCGGCCGATTCGGGCGAGGACAGTTTTGCGCAGTTCAGCGAACTGTTCGTGACGCTGGCGACGTGGATATACAAGAAAAATCAAACCGGCCACACCGCGTTAGCGTGTCTGCTGGCAGAGATCAGCGAAAACGATGCGCCGCGGCGGCAGGCCATCATCGAACACCTGATGCGCATCGCCGTCAACGAAAAAGATCAGTTTGAAGCGTTTGTCTGCCGCTCGGCGGCGGATATTCTTCACGGAATGAGTCTGGGAACCATCGCTCTGGTCTCGCCCGAATCGCAATTCAGCGGCCATTCCGGCGGCGTCGGCATCTACACCACCGATATCGCCGACGTGCTCAGTGAAATGGGCTTTCACGTGGTTGTCATTACGCCGCTGTATGAATCCAGCCGCGAGCGGATCCACAAAAATTACGCGCCGCGTTACGACGGCCACAGTTTTACCGTGCAGTTTCCCGAATTTGACGACAGCACGCAGAGCATTCATCGCAACACCACGCCGGACGTGGTCAATATCCTGCGCAGCAACCTCCTGCGTATCAAGCATGGCAAACGCTCCCGCGTGGAGGTGCTGTATCTGGAGAATGCCAAGTATATGGATGCCCCTTACGGCGGTTTCACCTGCGAGGACAAACTGCGCCGCACCCGCATTCTGTCGCAGGGGGCGCTGGAGGCGCTGCGTGCGTACAATTATTATCCGTCGATCATCCAGACCAACGAATGGCCAACCTGGCTGCTGCCGGCTTATCTGAAGCGCTGGCCGGACTTTCACGGAGACCCGCACTTTGCCCGGACGCGCGTCGGGAGCATGATGCACAACCCGCACCCGTCCTATTGTATCGTGATGGATGAGGCCAACCCGTTCAAGCGGTACTATTACAGCCTGATTATCGGGCTGGACGCCGTCGGGCATTCGGATGTGTGTCTGGACCCGTTCGGCCCGTGCGGCCCGCGGATCGATCTGATGTCAATTATGCTCAAGACCTCCGACTACATCAGCACGGTCAGCCGCGCGATGAAACGCCGCATTCTGGCCGAGCCGAATGTTTTTCAGCACGCTTGGCTCTTTGACAAGCTTGAAGCCCAGGGTCGCTTCTTTGGACGGCGCAACGGGTTTCACATGGCCGCCCGCCAGCGGTTCTGGTTTCGCTCGAAAAAAAGCATTCTCGAAGTCTATGACAAGGCCGCCCGCAAGCGTCTGTTTGCCAAATACGCCTACGCCAAACGGCTGGCCAAACCCGCCCTGCAGGGCGACCCGAATATCCGGCTCAAACCCGACGATGACAAGACGCACCACATCATCTTTTCGATGCTGCATCGTGTCTGCAAACAGAAGGGCTTTGAGCTGTTGGTGGACTGGAAAGTGTATGAAGACCGCGGCCACCGTTATGTGACATACGAACCGTGGAAAATGATGGGGCCGACTGTGCTGGAATATTTCTTGTCACGGGATGAACGCATTCAATACGTTATCTGCGGGCGCGTCGAGGACAGCTTTGATGGGCGCCGCTATGATATGCACTTTCGCCGCATCGCCGCTATGCCCGAATTTCAGGGGCGATTTGCCTACTATCCCGAAGGGTCGCTGTCGCCGTCGCTGTATCGCAATCTGTACGTCGGCAGCCAGTATTTCGTGATGCCCTCCGGCGGGGAAGTCGGCGAGCCGTGCGGCATCAGCCAGCAGGAGGCCCATGCCGGCGGCACGCCCGTCGTCGCCCACCATCAGGACGGCCTGATCCGCACCGTCTGCGATCGCGACTTCGGCGACAAGGAAACCCCGCCCAACGGGGTCAAATTCAGCGGTTTTTCGGGCGAAGCCCTGCTGGACGCGCTGCTGGACGCGGTGGAAATCTATTACCACGGTCGTCGCCTGCGGTATTTCGATAAAAACGGCCGCCCGCGGCGACAACGCTACAGCGAATTGTCGTATAACGCCTTCACGACCGACCATCGCTGGCTGCGGCTACTGAGGGACTATATTCAGACCTACCGGATTATGGCCGGGGTCGAGTTGCCCGACCATATCGACGCCATTCGGCTGGCGGTGGGCATGGCCTATACCCCCGACCATGAGCTTCCGGACGTGATTCTGCAAACCGGCATCACCATTCCCGAAGCGGCGCAATTCATGGTTCAGGCACTGGGATGCCGGGTCGCCTCGGTTCGGAATGAAATTGAGGCCATTTTATGTCGTCTATATGGAGTGCTTGGCAATAACCCCGATTTCAACCTTGAAAAACGCCTTTCTGAGGCACAGGCCGCGGATGATCGCATCCTGAGAAACCAAGCCGCACGGTGCAAAAAGCGTCTCGAAAATACTGATTTTGAAGCGATCAAGGCAACTCTTGTTCAAGATTTGCCGAGAGCGGATTAAAAGAAGACAATCAGAGACCAAGAATGCCCTGTACGTAAAGCCACTTATTATCGAAACCGCTTGGTTTTCGTCGGCTTATTCGAACTCTCTTTCTGTTTTTTGGGTATATAGAAATGTGTTATTTGTTTTGAGCAGGAAGGTTCGTCTTGATTTTTGGGGTCTTTCATCGATAATTGCCGAAAGAAGATTAACTGCGCCGCGTTAAACGCCGATATAACCCGTGTGTGTTTTTTTGTGTTTGACGGCTGCATAAAGAGACCTCGAACTCTCTGATGGACAGACTGTTAGTGTGTTCGACAAACGGCACATAGAAAACAACGACAGAACCTTGGGAATAATTGGACTATGATGAACATAATTTTAAGGACAGCAGTTGCGGTGACATTAATTTTCTGTCTCTCCGGCTGCTACAACGACCCTTTGGATCCGACCCAGTTGGGTCGGTTTGAACCCACGCCCGCCATCAATGTGATTCTGGATACGCTGGGTGTTGCCGATGAACCCTCCCCGACCTATGAC
>LSQX01284901.1_pt1 | contig 10463 bp, 7 predicted proteins | sample 654561 | NCBI WGS metagenome assembly LSQX01 (sample SAMN04489861, study PRJNA283612) | anaerobic digester metagenome | isolation source: 4 biogas reactors fed with cattle manure at either 37C or 55C with and... | place: Denmark: Kongens Lyngby | collected 2014
CATCAAAACCAATAAGGTTACCCTTTTCATCTCTGTACTCCATGGGAGGAAAGGCGTCATCCACGCCTATTCTGATGACACCTGCTGCCTTCACCTTTTCCAACGAACCGTCGCTTGACGCGCCCAAAACCACACTACTCGCCATCAATACAGCAGTAACCACCGTAATCAGCACAATCTGTGACAATCTTCTCGATTTCTTTGCCATAATAATTGCCTCCTCACTTCTTTACCTTCTCTTGGTTTCTACTTTGCACGTGTCTTTGTGTGCTGCATCAGACCTTTGGACAAAAAAACACCTCTCGCCCCATACAAGGGACGAGAGGTGACTCCCGTGGTCCCACCCTAATTGGCTACCCATTTTCTTTTCGATCGGGCAACCCACTCATGTCCGGTACGGCACACTGTCCCGAGTGGACTCATGTGATTATACCTCCCCGCAGTAACGGGCGGGACCCGTCAAAGCCTACTCCCATCATAGAGTCATTATGGCATTTCCCCACCACATGACCTAGTTTCGGTTTGCGCTCCGGGGTGTGTTTCAACCGGCGCTTTGTGCCAGGCTCTCACCGTCCCCGGCTCGCTTAGACCCTCCATCCGGCCTACTTATCCCCGTCATAGCTTTTTCTTATCATTACACTCGGTCTTATCGTCTTCACCCTGTAAACTCTTTGGCCTGCGCAGGCTTGCATTCAGGATGTTCCGATTTACGGATACTCTAGCACGGCTTACCAGACTTGTCAAGGACTCTTTGGAAAATTATTCGCAACTAATACACAGGCCTCGCCCGGACCCAGTTCAAAAACCCCGAGTCTCCCGCCTGAGACTTCATTTGACCGGCCTGTGAAAACGTCAACAAAGACCGTGCCGTCACTGACATTGTCCACAGCAAGGTCTACCGACACACCCGTATCCCCTGCACATACCGCCACAACAACAACCTGCCCGCCATAAACACGGGAAAAAGCTAAAGTTCGTGTAGGATCATCCGCCAATAGCCAGCGCATGTTCCCGCGCCTCAGTGCAATATTGCTCTTCCGAAGGCGGATCAGGCCTTTATATAGCTTGAGAAGCTCTCGATCCTGTTCAGGTTCATCCCAGATCATTGTCCCACGGCATCCCGGATCTTTAGAACCCCTCATCCCGACTTCGTCACCATAATAAACTATAGGTGCGCCGGGGTATGTCATCTGGAAAACGATTGCAGGTATCATCCGCGTCTTGTTTCCGCGAAACGCAGTGCACACTCGCTCTGTGTCATGGCTTCCTAAGAGGTTCAGAAGTGCCATTGACGCAACGTCCGGATAGTCCGCTCTTGCGGACTCAAGCCTCCTCACCAAATCCGAGGCCTTGCAGGTTTTCCGTGCAAAAAAGTCCAGAACTGCGTCACGGAACACGTAATTCATTACTGCATCAAACTGATCCCCCTGAAGCCACGCACTTCCGTTATGCCAAATCTCACCGACGATATATGCGTCAGGATTGATCCCCTTGACATGCTCACGAAATTCTCTCCAGAAAAAGTGGCCGATTTCGTTGGGAACATCCAGCCGCCACCCGTCAATCCCTAACTCCATCCAGTATGTGACTACATCCAAAATGTATCTGCGCACTTCCGGATTTTCCATGTTAAGCTGGGGAAGGTCGGGAAATCCCCACCAAGCCTCATAATTGGGTTTCGGTGACCTCTGAATTGGGAAATCATGAATATGGTACCAGTCCACGTAACGGGAATCTCGCCCTTTCTTCACAATATCCTGAAACGCCCAGAAGTTGTATCCTGTGTGATTGAAGACCCCGTCTAGGATAACCTTGATTCCAGCAGCGTGAAGAGCTGACAGCATTTCTTTGAACTTGTCCAGGCTGCCAAAACTCGGATCAATCGTCTTGTAGTCGGACGTATCGTATTTGTGATTTGAAGGCGCCTCAAAAATGGGGTTGAACCAGATTGCAGTAATCCCGAGCTCCTCAAGGTAGGGAATATTATCGATGACTCCCTGGAAGTCGCCGCCGAAGAAATTACCTGTTGTCGGAGTTCCTCCCCAGCTACGAACAGCAAATGGATCATTTGCCGGGTCGCCGTTTGCAAACCGATCAGGAAATACCTGATAAAACACGGCATCCTTCACCCATTCCGGGGTCTGAAACACAGAAAAACCGGTGAGGTCCAGCTCAAACCAGTCGTTCGCGCCGGGTTCATCCCTGCTTACGCCTGCGGACGAGTACCAAAGCCTCGCATCACCGTCTTCCAGCTCAAATCGATAACATAGAAGTCCATAGGATGCAGGAATCACAGTCCGGTAATACGTGAAGCCCCCGACAGTTGCATAAGGCTCCATAGGAACGCTTCCTCTGACGCCGGCCGGTGCCTGGCTGTCACAACCGTCAGTGCAACCCTCGTCACTGAAGAGGCTCAACGCATATTCCATCCGCACTTTCTCAACGTCAGATGCCCTTGTCCTAAGTCTTATTGCAACGGTCGTGCTGCTTTCACGTTCGACGTAGGGGGAGGCATTCTCGTGCCGGAGGGCTTCAGCCACTATCTGACCGTCTCCCGTGCTGCACTCGGCTTTCAGCAACTCGTTATCACCCACTATGATGACGGAATTTCGCCCCCCATAACCGTCATCACGGAACTCCTCTGCTTTCATGTCTGTCACCCACACCGTCCCATCCACGACAAACTTGTACTGGTGTTCACCTTGAGGTAGCCTCAGCACTACCTTCCATGTGCCGTCTCCGTCCGTATCTTCCATAGGCGTGGCAGATACGCTCCAATTGTTGAATGTCCCTGCCAAGCAGACAGTTCTCACAGGACGTCCGGGCATGAATGTAAACTCTACCTCAAAAGCCTTGCTGTCCGCCGGCAGACTCAGAGAGAAAACAACGATCATCAGTATACTATATACAAAGACGTTCCGCATGACAGCTTTGGACATATTCCTGACCTCCGGTCCGGCACACGCTTTGCAATCCCCATGCAAACCCGGGGGCTCCACGCCCTGAGACCCTTGGCCTCTTCTTACCTACAACCCCCGGGCATTACAGCATGAGGGGAAACCGGGCTATCCCCGAACGGGGCTTAGCCTTCACTCCTCAGAACCATACACCATTGGCACTTCAGCCAATTTGCCGGCATTTATGTCATAAGCTCCTAAAATCTCCTCCTGAGTCATTCCCAACGGAGCCAGGAGATCCAGGACATTTGGATCGACGTGTGAATCGTGTCCGCCTCCAAGCCTCCACTCTTGCGCAGTCTCCTGGACTTCCCTCGCCCTGAGGTTCCCGGTGGCAGCATAACCTTCCTGGCTTAGTATGAATACCTGGTACCCCCAATGGGGTTCCGGCATACCCAGAACCGATTTGGGCACATGGATGGAGATAACGTTGTTCAGAGTATCCACGCTTACTCTAACCGCTCCATCAAGTTCTCTTCCGTCAGGTGTGAATATCCGCTGCATCCAGCCTTCCGTCCAAATAGCGTACTCCCATGCGCATTCCGGCGAAAATGTCACGTTCCTTCCACCAAGAGCGTCAGTCTCTCCTCTACCGGGCTTGCCGTCGGTGTCAATGTAAATGTCGATGGTTTGCAGGGATACTCCAATCGGCGAGTTCCATGGATTCGTAATCTCAGCCGCAAACTCGACTTGGAACACAATTTCATCCTGTACGTCCAGCACTTCAAAGGACAACATGTCAAACACGCCCGGTGTGAACACCTGGCTTAGCGGGTATGTATATGTGCCCGGGCCGTAGTCATCACCTTGCGGATCATCCCACCTAAACAGGGTCGTTCCTCGGACAACTTCAGGCACCCTGACTGCACAGGGGCCTTCGCAAGGAATCATGTCCACATTGCGCCCATCTTGTGAAGCGACTGCAGCAATGCTCACAACATCCCCGGGCCTTAGATTGATATCTGCAAACGGTAGCTGTATCTCAATGGTCTGGTTCACGCCTGATGCCGTTACAGGCCTTGCGTCAACCCACGCTTCATTACCGTCAGCGAACGCAAGTTGTGCTTTCCCTGTGCCGGGCCCGGCTACCTTGCCAAAATCCACCAGCATCTCAGTGCCGGGAGAAAACCCGACTACTGTCGCATCAGGGCCTTCCCTGCTCCACCTTGGCATGCTGTTCTGTTCCATCCGCCTGGGATTGGCAAGATACAAAGCCACTGCCAAATCAGTTCCATAGACGTCTTTCAGCCCGCCTCTGATATCTATACGAACGTAGAGGTTTTCTGCGTCGACTCCCAGCCACAAGGCGCGCAGGATGTTCATCTCCTCCCCGCCGGGGAGCGTTGCAGCCTCCTGCTTGAAGTAGAGAGCGGCTTCGTTCCACTCACCTGCCTGGATTATGCCATCAACTTCCATTTCTCTCATGAAATCCTTCATCTTCGCATTGGGCACTGCAGGCTCCTTCGGGATGATCGGCATGTAAAGGTATCCCGGCACCTGCCGGCCTATATATGAGTAGACATTCTGCAAATGAATCCGGAAAAGCTCGTCAAAGGCATGATCTTGCCCGGAATCCTGGTCATCCCCGTACCACCAGAACCAATCACTGCCTTCGGCTGCGTAAAACTCATCCCACGCTTTCTCAAGCGCGTCCGCCTCCTTCGCGTCCAACTTTCGCGCAGCCGCTTCCTGAGTATAGTCAGCCAGAGTTCTTCTGGCTTTAGCCAGGTAATCCCAGGCTCTGTTCTCCTCGGTTTCACCTATCCATGTCTCAAGATTGCTGTCGATCCACGATCCTGTGTAAAGCTTCGGGATCTTTGCCGTAGCCGGATGCTCTTTCAGGAATTCACTTACTGTCACAGTTTTGAATCCGGGATCTTGGTCAAGCATCGTATAGAGGGCATGGAGGAACTCCTTGCCGTCATTCTCGTAGTATTCCCAGCAGTTTTCTCCGTCAAGGGCAATAGTCACAATGTGCGGGCCCGGCTCGCCTGACAAGTCGCGTTCAACTTTCCGTAAATACTCCATGAAATCCAGGGCAGCAGCCGTGCCATTCATTCCCGAGTAACTGAACCCAACCTTATCAGACAACACAATGTCCCTGAACAGAATTGCAACTGCCTTCCCGTCCTCTTCAACGAGATAGGGTTTGTACAGAAGATCCGGACGCGCTACGTTCCCTGCACTGTCTCGCAGGCTTATCCCCAGAGACCGCGCAAGTATCCCTTCACTTGATACCATCCACTCAAATCCTGCATCATGGACAAGCCCTACAATATCCTGGCCTACGGCTTGCTCAGAAGGCCATAGCCCTTTGGGTTTCCTCGCGAAATGATCCTCATATGATTTGATTGCCATCCGGAGTTGCGCTTCCACGTCCACAGGATGTGCAAACGGCTCTCCGGGAAGCTCCAGGTTGGGACTGGCAATCCGTGCAAGGTTTACATCGTAAAGGAGCGGCATAATCGGATGATAAAACGGAGTCGTAGTCACTTCAATTTGCCCTCTATCCTGCATCTCCTTATGAAGTGGAATGACTTTCCCCACGATTTCCAGGTGTTTGTCTAAGACTTGCTGTTTCTCATGTTCAGTGAAGCCTGCGCCCTTCTTAACAAGGGCTTGAATAGCCGCGTCTTCCTCGATGAAATCAGGATCCAACCAGGCGAGGTTGAACCACACCTGCAAGTCCCTGAAGTCGTCTTCCGTGTATTTCTCTATCGCCTCTGCAATTCCGCTGTCTGAGACGACCTCTCCCCTTTTCTGAAGAAGCTGCCAGTACCTTGAATACCTTTTTATCATGCGCTCCCAATTTGCGTCAAAAAACCTTCTCAGGATGGACTCCTTGTCTTCCCTTGTCAGCTCAGACGCAGGTTTCTCGCTGAGAATCAACTGAATATCCTTTGCTCCTGCTTCGTATTCATCCAATTGAAGAATCAATGAAGGAACATAATTGAATCCCAAACGCACATTGGGATAATCCTTTAGAATCGCAACCATGTCACAGTAATCCTTTGCCGCGTGCATCCTGACCCACGGCATCATATACAATCCAGTCGCAGTGTTCTTGTAAAAAGGCTGATGGTTATGCCAGATAAGCGCCACATACAATGGCTCGTCTTGAGCTGTCGCCGATATGGACGCTAACCCCATCACAGTCGCCACAAGCAACACAAGTGCCGGAGCCCTCAAAATCCATCCTTTCATGGCTTAGCGTTACCTCCTTACATCTTTGCACTCCAGGCTTACCCCTCAGCGGCAAGCCTGCACCACTCCTCAGCAGCACGCCTGCTTTATTCCCTAAATAGATCACCATAAGTGATCGCCGGTTCCAGAAAGTGTACGTACCGTGCGGGGCCACCCAAGACCTCGGGAAACGAGCGAAAACTAATGAGCTCATACTTAGGAGCAAGCATGGATTACCACCCAGCAGCGAGCCTACGTTATTCCCTAACAGTAAGCCTACGTTATTCCCTGGCAGCAAGCCTAGGTGACTCCTCAGCAACACGCCTACGTCATTCCCCAGCAGTAAGCTTGGGTTACCACCGGGCGGCAGACCCAGGTTTTTCCTCAACGGCAGGCCCGGGTTACGCCTTAGCCGGAGCATATTCACAGCCGGTAAGATGTCAGTGCATCAAATATAGCCAAACATAGCGCGCTATAACGTTGTAGTATCAACAAGAATATTATCACATTTCCATAGTCTGCATGTCAAGGACAAGTCTGTAACGGCCCGGTCGGCTCATGGCAGTATCACATTATAGAAGAGTGCCCGGGCCGTTAAAGCCCGGGCACACATTAATCCTAACCTGCGACCCATACATAAGATTACTTCGCGACTATCCTTCCTTCAATCCCGGGAGATACTTTACCTAACCGCCCAACGTAGGCGGCAAATACGTTGCGAAGCATCTCACCTGATGAGAAAATCACCTTGCACTCCTTAAGCATGTCGTACCCGTCTCCGCCTGCAGCAACAAAATCGTTTGTGGCGACTGTGTATACCCGCTTCTCGTCCAGTGGCTTGTTGTCCACTGATACGGACACCACCCGCTCCCCGGGAGCTTTGGCAGGATCAAACTCAAACAACAAGCCGGACACCTGTAGAAATGCGCCGAGCTGATTTGGATACTCACTGACAGATCGCTCCAACGCGGCTTTGATGTCAGCCCCCGTGACCTCCATTACCACAAGGGTGTTATCGAACGGCAAGACAGTAAACACATCCCCCACCGTGATGGGACCTGCCTTAACGGAGGCTCGAATTCCGCCGCCGTTAGTCAGAGCAATATCGGCAGCACCCGCCTCACGCATCACATCTGCCACAAGGTTCCCGAGATTAGTCTCTCTCGTCCTGACGTTTGCACGCTCTCCGTCAAGAGCGACAGCCGCCTCGCCGATGACCTCCGAAAGCTTCACCTCGAGTTCCTTGTTATAGGTCCTGATGATTTCGCCTATCCTGCTGTCTTCCACAACATCAGGCCCACAAGGAATCAGAGCGCCTGCGTAGTCAGTGATTTTCCCGTTTTCATAACTTACTTCGAGACTGCCGAGGGATTCTGCGTGTTCACCTGATTGGACTATTACTGTGTTTGCAACCAGCTCAGGTCTGTCCAATTTCGTATGGCTATGTCCGCCGACGATAATATCAATCCCCGGAACCTTGCTGGCAAGTAACCTGTCATCATCGTACCCGATGTGAGTGAGCCCAATCACCAGGTCCACGTTCTCATAGTCTCGAAGGTATGGAACCATCCAGCTTGAAATTCTTATTGGATCGAGGAATTCCAGACCCTCGACATTCTTCGGGTGTGTCACTGTAGGCGTATCAGTCGGAGTCAGGCCGAATATGCCTATTCTCTTTCCGCCGACAGGCAGGATTAGCGCACCGGGAAAAAGTGTACGCCTGCTGTTTGCCTGGATTGTGTTGGCTGAGAGAAATGTGAAATCCGCTTCTTCAGCCCTCTTAAGCAATACAGACTGTCCATAGTTGAACTCGTGGTTGCCTATGGCCATGGCATCGACGCCAATGGCTTCCAAGGCTTCCACCATAGGCACGCCTTCGAACAGATTAACAATGTTGGTTCCATGAAGTGCGTCCCCTGCATTCAAAATGATTACGCTTCCCGCCTTCTCTCCGACGATATCTTGTACGAGCGTTGCCAGTTTAATCATTCCACCGACAAGTACATCAGAATCCGCCGCTTTGGAAGACTCCAGCCTGCCATGAATATCGTTCATGTAAAGAATGACGATCTCATTCTCATCTGCAGCCGCCACACATACGGGCGCGACGCAAACCACCATCATTACGACTGCAAGAATCAGTAAGCGGAGATTGCTTTTCCTTGGCACCCTCAACATATACGACCCTCCCAAATAAGTTCTTTGAAGCCTACATTACTTATTCTCCGAAGGCCATTTTTTCCCTTCATAGGTTTCCTTCTCCATTGATCTAAAGCGCTCGCGCAACACTCGCGCAACGCTCGCGCCTCTCATTGTTGCGGCATTTCCCGGGACTGTAATGGCCAACAGGATCTTTCTACCTGCCCGGCTTAGCCTGACTCAGAAGCTAACAGTGCCGGCCCGGCGCAATAGGAGAAACCGTTTCAAATCATAAAATCGGAGTATAAGGTAACGTGAGAATCAAACAGGAAGTTGGGAAAAAACTTACGCAGCAGATCAGTGGTGAATCAGCGGCCGATAAGCCGATAAGTGGATCAGTGGTAGATAAATGGTCGGGGCGAGAGGATTTGAACCTCCGACCTCCTGCTCCCAAAGCAGGCGCGCTAGCCAAACTACGCTACGCCCCGACAGAGACCCGTCTTTCATTGACAACGATAGTATACGCGAACGACTGCCCCGTGTCAAACCCTCGAATTGCCTCTGTCGCTGTCCATAGCGGTATCTTGATTCAAGCTGAATTCCATGCTATCGTGAGGCAAAGGGTTTGGCAGCAAAGGAAGAACCTTTGCAGCGCGAATGAACGCGATCCAGGAAGGGTTTGATTGAGTTGCAGCGTATACCTGCGTCACTGTTGAGCAAACTTAAGAATCAGCATACCCTGGCCATTCTCGCAATACTCACCTGCACGATCTTATGGGGGTTGTCCTTCATCAGCGCAAAATCCCTGCTCATTGCAGGATTAACGCCCATTCAGGTCAACTCCGCCAGGTTCATTCCGGCCACTGCAGTCTTCCTAATCTTGTATCTTGCCCGTCACTCTCTGCGGGCCGATAGAGTTGAACATCAAGACCAAAATCCCCAACCGCGTCATGCTACCGGTAACCCGGGCCGCACCTGGGAATTTCCAGCAAAAGCAGGGTTAGCCGCGATAATGGGTATTCCGGTTTACTTCCTCTTGGAAACCGTAGGCCTCAATTTTACCTCTGCCGGCACCGCGTCGCTCATAACAGGGCTTTCTCCCATCATAAACGCAATCGCGCTTCTCATCTTCCTGCGAGTAAGCATAGCCCGCATTCAGTGGGCAGGTGTAATCATGTCATGCTTCGGCGTATACGTGGTAGCGCGAGCTGACATCAACCTCTCCGTGTCTCAAACAGCAATGCTCGGCAATTCACTGGTATTCTTGTCCGCCTGCTCATGGGTGGCATATACGATAATGAATAAGCCTCTCACTCTCAAATACGACAATCTGACTCTCAACACTTATCAACATTTGGTAGGGACAGCGGTCCTGTGGTTGATTGCATTTCTCAAAGAAGGCATCCCTTTTGCCCGATGGAATCCGGTGATCTGGGCAAACATCCTCTATCTCGGTATATTCTGCTCTGCCCTTGCCTTTTTCCTCTATCTCTTTGCCTTACAGAGATTAAGCTCAACTGTGATTACGAGCTTCATAAACCTTGTCCCATTTGTCAGCGTGTTAGGAGCGAGAGTCTTCCTTGGCGAGCCGGTGTCTTTCACTAAACTGTTAGGGGGGATTCTAACAATCACCGGAGTATACCTTGTCAGTTCTCAGGACACATCTTCTACACAGACCCCCCGCACCGAATCTATAGAGTTGCCCTACGGCAAATCCATATAGGTAGCCTGCAACGAGTCAACACCCGCGCGGCGCCAATATCGTAGCAGCTATGACAACCGGAATAACTCCTCAATAAGAGGAAGAGCAGCCCTAAGGGCTAAGGCTCTGTGGCTCACGGCATTTTTCACATCCTGAGGCAGCGCTGCGAAACTCCTGGTATGCCCAAGGGGAATGAAAACCGGGTCATATCCGAATCCGCCGCATCCGTCAGGTGCAAAACCTATCTTGCCTTCGCATACCCCTTCAACCGACTCACCTCTCCCGGAAGGATCCGCCAGCGCCACAACGCACCTGAACCTTGCAGTCCTGTTCGCATCCTCAACACCTTCCAACAGCGACAGGAGCTTCTCATAGTTAGCTCTGTCCCGCTCCCGGCCGCGCGGGAGATCACCCCCTGCAAACCTGGCAGAGTGAACGCCCGGCGCCCCGCAAAGCGCATCAACCTCAAGGCCGCTGTCATC
>LSQX01365667.1_pt1 | contig 10463 bp, 12 predicted proteins | sample 654561 | NCBI WGS metagenome assembly LSQX01 (sample SAMN04489861, study PRJNA283612) | anaerobic digester metagenome | isolation source: 4 biogas reactors fed with cattle manure at either 37C or 55C with and... | place: Denmark: Kongens Lyngby | collected 2014
AGATGTGTATAAGAGACAGGTATTATTCTTATAAAAGACATAGCTGAAGGAAAAAAGTTGGTTCTAATAGAAAAACCTATTGTCAAATCAATAACAGGTTGCAGCAATATAATCATAGATATTATGTAAATAATATTTTCTTTAATCTTTAAATTGATTTCACTTATTTTATTCATTTCTCCACCCTCAAAATATACTACTCTTTGCTATCTAACATTTTATCCCATTCTTTTTGAACTTCTTCTATAGAAAATGACATCGCTTTTTTTCTTGCCAATTGTCCCATTTTATTTCTCAACTCTTTGTTTTCAATTAAAGATATTATTTTATCAGCCATTTTGTTTTTATCCCTTTTTTCAATAATGTAGCCATCAATGTTATTACTAATTATTTCAAGAGATCCTCTAGCACTATCAAAAGAAATACAAGGAACACCATAAGACATAGCTTCAATTAATACTAAACCAAATGATTCAGTGAGAGATGTCATAACATAAATACTACTATTAAATAGTATCTTATCTATTTCTTTTCTATCTTTAAAACCATGTAATGTAACTTTATCGGCAAGATTGTTTTCTTTAATTTTTTTCTCAATACTATTTTTTACTATGCCATCTCCTACTATATTGAGATGCCATTTAGGATATTTTTGATTAACTAATTTAAAAACATCAATAAGATCTAGGAAGCCTTTTTCTTTCGATAAGCGCCCTATAGTCGTAATTTCTTTTCTTTCAAGAGATGAAGTTTTTTTCGGCATATCATCTAAAAATAATGAAATATATTCACATTTAATTGGTTTGTTTTTTAATTTCATAGAATAAAATGTATTCAATTCTTTTGATACGGATATCAAATAGTCCATATTTTGACAAGATTTTATTAAAGTACTAATGTAATTTCTGTTATTGTTATGATGTGAGTGTTCCCAAGCAATTTTTAACATATCCTTTTTGGCATACTTGCCCACCAAATTATTGTGGAACGGTCTAGTAGAAATGATGATATCATTATCACATTTCTTGATAGCTTCAATCATCATTTTTCTTCTTAAGTGAAGTACTTTTATACTCTTAATAGCCTCTTTTATTATAGAAAAAATATTTATTTTTTTTATTGCGTTTAATAATTCTTTCTTATTTGGCTTCATATCCATTAGATAGTCTATTTTTACTCTACTATCTATAAAAAAAGGCGTTTTTTCAAACAACTTATAAGTTGCTATAATATTTATTTCATAGTTATCACATAGCATGTTTGCTAAAGAAGTGACTGCTTTTTCAATACCACCATAACCTAAATGTAAAACAATAATAGTTACCTTCTTCATATTCCACCTCAATTGCTATAATCATTATAACATCTAACCACATAAAAACACTAGTATTTAGTAGTACTAGTGTTAGACTATTGACAATATTTAATCAAAATGGCCCTTTATTTAGTCTTAGTTTTTACATAATGTTGGTCGCTAATTTTTGCTATTATATCGCTATTTATTTTAGCATTTTTCACATTTCTTGCTAGTGATAACATTAATTTTTTATCACCATTAATAAACTTTTCTGTTATACCCATAAATTCTTCTCTATTCATCAAACCCATTGTAGCACTCATATTAGAGTATAAAAGGTTATACAAAAATAATGTTGTATCATCAAGTATAGGACTATAACCAATATAATCAAACGAAAGCAAGTCATAGAATTCTTTTAAGCACTCTCTTTGTAATAGTCTTTTATTTATTACATTCTCAATATGCATTTTAGCGTTCATATCATCAAGTAATAAAGTTTTCAAATCCTTTACTGCATCTTTCTTATAATCCATATAGCCTTCTTCAATGTAATAATTTACATCCTTATAATTGATATTAATATCAGCCTCTATATATTTTAAGAAAACAGTAAAATCCATATTACTCTGCTTTAAAAAATTACAAATTGTGTAATATATCTCAGGGTAATCAACCAAAGTCATACTATATAAGTGCTTTCTTAGAGGTACCTTTCTAGGTATTCTCTTGCGACCTTTATGTATTCTACTATTATCCTCATATGTTTTTAACACTTGTAAATTTCTAAATTCATTACACTGTAAAAGGATATCTTTTGTATTAGTAGTCTTTAATTGTATATCACGAAAAAATCCATAATCATCAACTATCTCTTTTAAGAAATCACGCATTTTACCATTATCATATGTAACATTATAACCTACCACTTGCTTATTTTCCAAAACAACTAAATTCATAATAAATCCCCTTAGCTATATTTATTTACAGATATATTATATTTTAAAAATATTTAAAATTTTGGCAAATTTATAAATAATTACTTCACTTTTATTAATAGCATAGCTTTTCCCCATTGCTTTACCACCTATTGTAAAAGACGCAATAAGTGAAGTCACTAGTAATGCTGATATCATAGGTTGTACATTATATTTAGTAGACAATATCACAGCAATAACAGCTCCCGCTGAACCACTAATAATATTACAAATATCACCTACAACATCATTACAAAAAGAAGATACCTTCTCTGCATTCTTAATCATTCTAATAGCTACTTTAGATGCCCTTATCCTTTTTGCAGCCATTGAGTGAAATGGTTTCTCATCAGCACTAGCAACAGCTATACCAATCATATCAAATAAGACCCCTACAAGAATAAAAAATAAAACAACTAATAATCCCAAATAGATATTAACACTTTCAAGGATCATCGTTGAGCCACTAGATAATACGATTGAAATAACAAATGTTAAGGCTGATATTTGTGTTATCCACTTAAAATCAATTGTCTTTTTTATAACCTTATTTCTCTTTTTTATTTTATTCTCATATTTTTCTTTAAATTTTTTAATATTCATATAATTAAACCTCATTTATGTGTGTGGTAATAATAATAGTAAACTCTACGTCTTAGGTCAAGTTGGATTTCCCTTATTCTTACCGTTCGTTACCAAAAGGCGGTTCCCCTTTAAAAGAATAAACGTACGATCACTCTGGTACGTGACTTGATTGCCACTTAGTACGCACTACAATCCCATTATTAAAACATTCTAGGAGTTTTCCTCACAGTAATTGTTATTGCTAGCGCTTTTTTGCAAACATGGTTTCAGTTTCCATTCCCCACATTCACTCAAGGCAAGCTACACTATACACAGCTCATCACCGCATAATAGGTTAATCTCTATCCGTAGCATTATACCACGCAATAGAGTCTCCAAGAATACCTGGGAGCAGAGACGTATGCCATTACGATTGCCCAAATATTCACTCTTTCCAGCACCCACCCCAAACTGGGCGTAAGAAGCAAGCACCAGAAGCTTCACAGATATGCTCTTTGACGGATTTTTAGCCCCGCCTTCACAATAAAAATAACTACTAGAATAATGCACCACACCATAAATTATACCATATATAGCGCCCTTTTATTACCATAAAAAGGAAATGTTATTTCCTTTTTACTTTAACCATATCTTTTTCTGGTATGTTTATTTTAAACCCTTGGCTATTAAGTTTCAAAGCAACATTGATCAATGTTTTTCTAGTAAAGATGTTTTCTCTAAAATCAGCTAGACGAATTTCCTGTAATCCATAGACGTATTTTTGACCATATAGAGCTTCACGATGATTATCTTGTCCAAGATAATCATAAAATTCACCATTTAATAAATTCAAGACCACTTTATCCTTAGACATTATACATATAATATCCTCATGATAAGCAACTAAATGCATATTTTGTTCTTTTTCATTCTCCGCTACTGTACCAAGATATATTTTTTCGAATTGATAATTCATAAAAAAATCATCCCCCTTACAAAGATATTATACTATCTTTTGTTTTTTTGGCAAGTAGGACAATAATATGTACCTCTACCTCCAATAAAATCCTTTTTAATAGTTGTGCCACAGTCTTTACAAGATAGACCTTTTCTTCCATGTACCATGAGCTCTTCTTGGAATGAACCTTTTTTATTATCTAATGACACATAACTTCTAATAGTTGTACCCCCAAGTTTAATTGCCTGTTTTAAAACCTTCCTTGTGTTTTCTATAATCGTTTTTAATTCCTCTTTCTTTAAATTCATCGTTTTATGATATGGATTTATTCTAGATAAAAACAATATCTCATCAGCATAAATATTACCGATGCCAACTATTATTTTTTGATCTAATAATATCACTTTAATAGGTAACGATCTGTTTTTATATTTATCTTTTAAATAAGGAACTGTAAGATTATCATCAAATGGTTCTAGTCCTAATTCACTTAATGGTTTTTTTGTATTTATTTTATCCTTGTCTAAAAGATACATTTTCCCAAACTTTCTTGTGTCATGAAACCTTAATTCGCAGTCCTCTAATCTGAATATTACATGCTCATGCTTATTAATTTCTTCACCAATTTCTCTAAAAAAGAATTTCCCTTCCATTCTTAGATGAACCAGTAAACAATAATCAGTAAGTTCAAAAACTAGCCACTTACCTCTCCTTTTAATATCTTTAAATGTTTGTCCTTTTATTTTTGTTTTAAAATCATCTATTGATATATCGACAATGGTATTTGACCATAAAACCTCTGCATCTATAATCTTTTTATTAAGTAATCTTGTTTTTAATTTTTCTTTAACAGTTTCCACTTCTGGTAATTCAGGCATAAACAATCACCTCGTGATATTATTATATCAAAAAAGCGTTATAATTACGCTTTTTTGTAACAAATCATTACTCTATTGTCTTCATTCGTTTTACTATCTTATCATAAACAGGTTTCATAAAATCAATATTAGAATTTTTAATACATTCCTCTACCGCCATCCATACAACATCTCTATTTTCGTCTTCTTTGATTATTAATGGAATATTATCATCTGCTTCAAATAAGAAAGTAACATCTAGGTGTATATGAGAAGGTATATAAGTTCCTCTTTTAAAGTGGCCCTTTATTGGACTAGATTGAATTGCATAAATACCATCAATAATTGGTCTAATGACTTTTACCCCTGTCTCTTCTTCTACTTCCTTAATCGCCACTTCAATTAAATTTTCTTCTCCATCAGCATGGCCACCTGGATAAATCCAAGAATCAAAGATATTATGGTAAACCATTAAAGCCTTGCTTCTTTCTTTATTTATAACAAAAGCAGAACTACTAAAATGACCAAAAACATTTTCTCTTGTGAGTACATCTTGAAAAGTGTTTAGCCATTCAAGAAAATATTCTTTGTCCTTTGCTTCTTGCTCATCAAAGGGGATATATTGTTCTAATTGATCTTTTAATTTCATACACATCCACCTTTTTCTTCATATAATTTTATCCAACCTAAATCTAACCAGAGTTTTACTTCATCATATGATAATACTTCTTGACTTGGCATATTTAAAATATAAATATCAATGTTTTTGTTATGAATAAGATTTAAGATAACTACATAAGTAAGTTCTGCGGATGCTGAAGCACCAATATAACCATCAATGCCATTTTTTGTTTCATTCATCAAAAAGTATACATCTGCATTTTCCAAATTAGTATAATAGTCTTTATATACTTTAGACATCTCTTTTTTATGATCTTTCAATTCAATATGCTTAGGATAATCTAATATTTCATACCCATTATTTTCAAAATGTTTAATCCAATATTTTACCTTATTTTGTAGCTTAGAACTACCAGATATTATTATTTTTCTCATTCAGGATTGAGTATAAACTCATCTCACCTACCTTTATCAAACAAGGATTTATTCATTATTTTGAATAAAATTAGTATTTTTCTTGTATGGGTTTATATGAACAGTTACATATTTAATTTTTAATTCACTATCAAGCAGTTCCTTTTCAATGCAATGTGCAATCTCATGTGCTCCTTCAAGTGAACAAGTAGAGTCAACTCCTGCATCTAATTGAATCTGATAATAAGAACCAAATTTCATAACAACAAGATTATCAATAGATAAAACCTCTTGTACACTCATCACTATCCCTTTTATTTGGTATATAACTTCTTCATCTTGTTCCGATTCGCCTATAATTGCAGTAATATTATCCTTTAATATGTTATAGGCGGTTTTAATAATTAATATACTAATGATAGCACTACCCGCTTTATCAGCGTATTTAAAGATAGGCACATATTTTTCAAATAAAGATAATACTATGGCAATAAAAACACCAATTGATGATAATACATCTGCCATATTCTCTTGGGCACTTGCAATTAAAATACTATTATTTTCTTTTTTTCCAATATGTTTAACATATTTTGCTAATACATATTTAGAAACAATTGTAAAAGCAACAACAATTAAAGCGATAACAGGCTGCGTAGACAAAACTTTTTCTTCAGCAAAAATAGATTTGAGTAATCCTAATCCTAAAAACATTATGACAGTACCAATAATAATACTTGTAATATATTCTATTTTCCCATGGCCATATGGGTGATTTATATCTTCCTTTTTGATTGCTAATTTTTGACCAAAAATGGCTACTACATCAGTTGAAAAATCACTAAACGAATGAATAGCATCTGCTATCATTGATTTATAATTAGTAATGATACCAACAATAAATTTAGTAATAACCAACATTACATTTACTGCAATACTTACAGACATTGCTTTTGCTACCGCTTTCATACAATCCCTCTTTCCATTAATTAGAACATGTTAAAAAATTCCACTAGGGAATTTTTTAATCATTATCTACATAAAATTACAACACGAACCTTGATCCAAATTAGTTACAACATTTTCCTCAGAGCATGTGTAACGTGGAACATAAGTATGTCTTATGATATGATTATTAATTACTCTAGTATGAACTGGGCAAACGTGTTGTACTTCGTGACAAAAGTCTCTTTTTACGCATTTTTCGATTGGTGCCTCAACAACAGGATCCATAGGGCAACCACAGCCGCCACCAGCATAACCATCATAAGGCATCATTTGTTGCCCCATCATGCCTGGGCAACATGGTCTTTTGTCATATAACATTTCAAATCCCCCTTTACTACTCTTATCATATGAGTCAATGGTTTCTTTGATTATGTTATTTTACCCACACTTTTTCAAAATGGGAATTTCATATTACCACTCTTCATCATTTTCATCATTTTTTTCATCTGTTCAAATTGATTAAGTAGTTTATTTACCTCCTGAACAGTTGTGCCACTACCTTTAGCAATTCTTATCTTACGGCTGGCTTTAATAATATCTGGAGTGCGCCTCTCAGCTTTCGTCATTGATAGTATTATTGCTTCAACACGAGACATTTGCTTAGGATCAATATTAACATTATTCAAACCCAATTTAGAAGCACCTGGTAACATTTTAATGATATTTTCAAGTGGTCCTAATTTTCTTACTTGTTTTAATTGCTCTAAGAAATCTTCTAAATCAAAATCGCCCTTATTTAATTTTTTAGCAGCTTCAAGTGCTTTTTCTTCATCGATTACACTTTCTGCTTTTTCTATTAACGATAATAAATCACCCTCACCTAATATACGCCCAACCATACGATGTGGATCAAACTCTTCAAGACCATCTAACTTCTCACTTATACCAACCAATTTAATAGGAATATTAGTTAAATGTCTAACTGATAAAGCAACCCCACCTCTAGTATCACTATCTAGTTTAGTAAGAATCGTTCCCGTTAATGATAATTTATTATTAAATCCTTCAATAACATTGATAGCATCTTGCCCCATCATGGCATCTATTACTAAGATAGTTTCATCAATTGTTACAGCTTCACTTATTGACTTTAATTCATTCATCAACTCATCATCTATATGTAGACGACCCGCAGTATCAATTAAAATACAATCATAGTTATTATCAACAGCATATTCAACACCTCTAGCTGCAATATCAACAGGGTTTCCTTTTCCTTCTTCATAAACAAAAATATCTAGTTGCTTCCCTAATTGTTTTAATTGATCAATAGCAGCTGGTCTATATACATCACATGCGATAAACATTGGTTTTTTCTTATACTTCTTTCTAAGATAGTTACCTAATTTACCTATCGTTGTTGTTTTACCACTACCTTGTAGCCCTACTAACATAAAGATATTTACTTTTTTATCTAATTTTAATGGTACTTTATCTTCACCTAATAATTTTATAAGCTCATCTTTTAAAATTTTAACAAATAATTCGCTCGGAGATAGACTTCTTTGTACTTCTTCCCCTAAAGATTTTTGTTTCACAATACTGGTAAACTCTTTTACAACTTGATAGTTTACATCAGCTTCTAACAGTGCCATTCTTACTTCTCTTATAATATCAGAAATGTTATCTTCAGTAATTTTGCCATACCCTCTAATATTTTTAATAGCATTTTGTAAACGTTCTCCTAAATGTTCTAACACTATGTTCACCTCACTTATAATATCATATCATATTTTATGATAAAAAGTTAGTTGTTTTATTGATAAACGCTGAGATAATATGGTATTATTGATATGCTTAGGCTTTCTAAAAAGGAGTTATAAATTATGAAAAAGAGTACTAAATTAGTAATCATTAGTATTATTATATTGGATTTTTTCATGTGTGTTTCGTTATTTATTTTATATGGTCCTTGGGAAAAATTTAGAACTTTTTGGATTACAACAGCAATGACAACTATGAACCATCAATATCTTGCACGTTGGTTCTATAGTGAAAAAACAATTGCTGAAGTGATGGCTAATAATTATATAATTGAAGTTGATGAAGATACTGACACTTCTCTTATAGATTCTGAGACAGAAAATATAGTAATTTATGAAGATGAGTTTGAAGAACAAGTTTTAAAAAGAAATAAGGAAAATGATTTATACAAAGTAATTGATATAAAAAAGACCGGTCTAAGAGGCTATTTAGTAGTTGTATATGATCCATCTAAGATATCACTTGCAATGACAAAATACTTAGGTACAAGAGGTCAAACACTTGATATTATCGCCAAAGATAATAACGCCAGAGTTGCCATAAATGCTAGTGGCTTTCCTGACCCAGAAGATAGAGGCGATGGTGCCGTTCCAACCGGTTCTGTTATAAAAGATGGCAAAATAATATATACATCTCCATCCCCTGGTATGAATGGTGGCATTATTGGCTTTGATATGAATAACAATTTAATTCTAACTAGAGATACAGTTAAAATAGCCCTTACTAAATATAATTTAAGAGATGCAGTTGAATTTGGCCCCTTCTTAATTGTGAATGGTAAAGAATCATTCATCAAAGGTAATGGCGGTTGGGGAGAGGCCCCTAGAACCGTTATTGGTCAAAGATCGGATGGCATTGTTCTATTCCTATTAATTGATGGTAAAATCAGAGTTACGGGAGCAAACATGATTGAATTAACCCAAATAATGAAAGATTATAAAGCTATTAATGCTGCTAATTTAGATGGTGGTGCATCATCTAGCTTAATAGTTGAAAATCAAATAGCAAACAAACCTGCAGGACTTAGCAAGAATGGACTTAGACGCCTACCAAATGCTTGGATTATAAAAGATTAAGGTTCATAACACATAAAAAGGAGATAAATTATCTCCTTTTTCATTATACAATTATATCTTGCAATTTCTTTTTTAAATTGTCATCGTCTATTGAGTCAATAATTTTTGAGAGTTTAATACTCTTTTTGTGTAATTTTAATTTTTCTTCATATTCATATAATTTTTCTTCAACGCTTTTAATTATCTTGTGAACATTAGCACGACTAACATTATAGTTTTCAGCCATCTCACTTAATGATAAGTTTTGAAAATAATAATCTTCAAAATATGTTTGTTGTTGGTCATTAAAGAGTTCACCATAATAATCATACAAAATTGTTAATTCTGTCACCTTATCCATTACTCAATCATCCCCTTAAATAAACCATATATATATTTTTCAATATCAAAGGGTCTTAAATCACTCATGCTCTCACCTAAACCAATATATTTAACAGGAATATTTACTCTTTCTTTAATAGCAAGAACGATACCACCTTTTGCAGTACCATCTAATTTAGTTAATACTATACCTGTAATATTAGTAATACCTTTAAATGATTCAGCTTGACTAATACCATTTTGGCCTGTTGTAGCATCAATTACAAGTAATGTTTCATGAGGTGCATCAACTATAAAATTACCAATAACTTTATTTATTTTAGACAGTTCATTCATTAAATTAACTTTATTTTGGAGACGACCAGCAGTATCAATCAACACGCAATCATATTCTTCATCAAGAGCTTTTTTTAAACCATCAAATATAACACTACTTGGATCAACGCCTTCATTACCTGATACAACTTCAGCTCCAACTCTAGTTCCCCATTCTATTAATTGTTCTACAGCCCCAGCTCTAAAAGTATCACCAGCGACTAATAAAACTTTTTTGCCTTCTTGAATCATTTGATGGGCCAGTTTAGCAATAGTTGTTGTTTTACCAACACC
>LSQX01335702.1_pt1 | contig 10462 bp, 8 predicted proteins | sample 654561 | NCBI WGS metagenome assembly LSQX01 (sample SAMN04489861, study PRJNA283612) | anaerobic digester metagenome | isolation source: 4 biogas reactors fed with cattle manure at either 37C or 55C with and... | place: Denmark: Kongens Lyngby | collected 2014
GGGCGTCAGCCGGCCTCGTCTCGCCGCCGGGACAACTTGCGCCAACCGCTATTCCGCCTCAAGTCTCCCCACCGACTTCAGCTCTCCGCTCCGGCCGTGGCAGCTCGCCTGTGTCCTCCGCGCCGCTGCGTGCCTGGCTCCGTCGGCCGCGCTCGAGCCCCTCGAGGCGTGCGACGTCCATCTCCAGCTCCTCGTACGAACCAAAAAAGTGCTCCGCCAAATAAAGCCGGGCCATTTGCAAATCGCGCCTTCGTATCGCCTGGTACAACCTGTAGTGGCGCAAATACCGTTGGCGTAGCGAGACCGGGTCGTTGCGCGTTGCGTATTTGCGGCGAAGCGCCCAGAAGATCTCCAGGATGGTCAAAAGCAGCCGCGTGTCCGCCATGCGCGCGATCTGCCGGTGGAACGCGATGTCCTCGGCCTCCATGGGCTCGCCCCGTTCGGCCCGCTCCCGCATCGCGTCGACATACTTGCCTAGCTCCTCGATTTCCTCGTCGCTCGAGCGGACGATCGCCTGTTCCAGACAAAACTCTTCCAGGGTCTGGCGCACCCGCACTACTTCCAATATGTCGCGGGGCCGGAACAAGAGCTGCATGGGCAAGTTCGAAAGCAGCACGCCCACGTCGAAAGTACGCAAAAACGTGCCGCGCCCACGCTCCACGCTCACCACGCCGAGGATTTCGAGGTACTTCATCCCCTCGCGCAGCGCCGTCCGGCTGACCCCGAGCATTTCGCAAAGTTCCGTCTCGGTCGGTAGCTGGTCGCCTTCCCGCAAACCTTGCTCGACGATGTAATCGAGCACTTCCTGCTGAACGTACCTCGCCAAACTCACCCGAGACTTAGGCATCGATTCCCGGATCACAGGCATTCATCCATTCCCTTGTCCTTTGCTTTCCAATTAATTGATCCTTTCACGTCCAAATTTCGCACCAAACCGTCAAACTCCTCGCCGCTCGCCCTGGGCTGCCTCGTGCGGGACGTCTTCGCCGCGGGTGTAGATACAGCCGGCGGCAAAGGCGAGCAGTTTTCCCTACCCGCGCGCCACGATCGCGGGAACACGCACCGCATTGAACCCGTGCCCGTCGTTATCGAAAAGGTCCCTAGTGAATAAGCCTCCTCGCGCCATCGGCTTCAACCCCCGAAAAAGCCGGGCCGGGCGGAATCCGAAAGTACCCAGTCCAGGCTAAAGGTAGTCCAGTACAAGTTCTCGTAGGGTCGTCCGCTGCCCCCCTCGAACAAGATGCCGACCGTACCGTCCGGAAGCACCGCAAGGGACGAGTACGCCGACGGTCCGCTAAACAGGCTCCTTTTGTACGGCCACGTTTCGCCGTCGTCGAGGCTTGCCCAAACCGACATATTGACGCGCTCGGTCTCGTGGTCCGGATTCGCAAACAGCAGCACCTTCCCTTCGGGTCCCCCGGCGTCCGCGGGCGCATAGCGAACGATACTGCCCTGTACGTACGGCGTCACGAGTTCCCACGCGTAGCGGTTCGGCTGCCACGTCAGCCCCTGGTCTTCCGATATGGCCAGCACCCGCCTGCTGTAGATCGCATTGGCCGGAGTCCAGGCCGCGGGACGGTCGTTGCGTAAGAGGCGGCCGTCGGAAAGCTCGACCACCTGCGACTCGTTGGCGTCTTGGTGCCGGCCGCCTTGCTGCCACGTGGCACCTCCGTCGTCACTATACACAACCCGCCAAAAGAGGGGGATCACGAGCCGGCCGGGGTTCGGTCCGTGACGCAGCTGAATCCCGATGCCGGGTCCGGTCGCATCCCAGCCGGTGCCGGGACTCTGTACGTCGGAGGAAATGTCCCGCGGCTCAGCCCAGGTGAGGCCGTCGTCGTCGCTGTACGTCACCCAAATGGATCGTCGGCACTCGCTGTCGCCCCCTGCGCAGTGGTAGCCCAAGTTGTGACTCATGAACAGCCAAATGCGTCCGGTGTTGCGGTCGACAACGGGCGTCGGGTTGCCCGATGTGTGCGGCCCGGAATCCCAAACAACCTGCAGCGGGCCCCATGTGCGTCCACCGTCGGTGCTGCGTTTCAGGACCACGTCGATGTCGCCGGTGTCGCTAGCGCTGAGCCGCCGGCCTTCCGCGAAAGCGAGCAGCGTTCCTTGGGTGGTCACCACAACAGCTGGAATGCGGAACGTGTGATACCCCTCCGTGCCGCTGCGGTAGACGGCGACCCGCTGATGCAAACGGCTCAGACGATCGCCGCCTTCTATCCGGTCCAAAGCTTCACGGTCGATCCGGGCCAAAGTGCGCGCCACGTGAGCCCGCACATCCTCCGGCAGCCCGGCATCGTTCAGGGCGGACAGGAGCGTGTCGACCGGCACCGGTGCGCCGCTGCCGGCAAGACCTGCCAGCGCCCACGCCGCGGCGCGCCGCACGGAAGGCGACGGATCAGCCAAAAGAGCCGTGAGCCGGGCGATCGCGGCGTCCTGTACGGGTTCGAGCGGACCCAAAGTTTCTGCGACCTGTCCTACCTCTGCGTAAACCGGTGTTGCGATACCTTGTATGCAGGCCCAGCGGACAAGTTCGTGTTGACTCATCAAGCCCGTTATTAGATGTTCCACCACCGCCCGTTCGCCGACGAGCCCTGCCGCGGCCTGTCCTGCCCGGGAAGCTACGATAAAAGCCGGGTGCTGCGTCAGATAGGCCAGAGCGGGTACGGCCGCGGGGGAACCGAGCCGGGCGAAGGCGTCGATCCACACCAGAGCCTCGGTCGAGCTCCGGGACGACAGGGGCAAGACGAGCTGGACGAGGCGCTCGGCTAAGTCGGGATCCGGCAAATCACCGGCCTGCTGCATCGCCTGCACCAACACCGAGGCCGCCTTGCCCGTGTTCTGCTTCACATAGGAGCTGATCGTCCGAGCCAGCTCACGGCGTACCGGGGAAGCGGGCTCGTGCCAAAGGGCTTGGACCAACGAAGCCACCAGCACCTCGCCTTCTAACTCCATATTGCTCAAAACCGCCGTGAACTGTCGCGCAGCCTGCAACGTACGGATGAGGGGCCAGTGAAACGTGCCGGTCACCGCCTTTTGCAGCTGCTCAACGTGAAAGCGGATTCCGTCGTCTGTATAGAAAATGCCCCGGCCCGGGCAGTACACGGGCGGGTTGCTGATGTCGGGGCATACGACGCGCCTGCGTTCCCACACGAGCGAGAGGCCACGGGCTGCGTCCGCACGCACGGCAGGCTCCGAAGACGCCAGAGCCGACAGCAGCGCGGCGTCCAGAGATTCGCCGCCGAGCAACTCGCCCAAGGCGGAAAGGGCGAAGGCCGCATCGAGAAGGTTTCCTCCCGGAGCGATGCCCGCCGCGGCCATGGCTGCTAGGCGCGCCGTGCTGCCTTGTTTATCCAGTTCCTCCCCTTCGCCGACGCGTGGCGGAAGGAACCCCGTCCCTCGCCATACATCGTACCACTCGGTAATCAGCGCCTCGGCATCTGCACTCGCGGCCACGGCCGGTAGCACCTCCAAGCAGAACAGAACCCCGAATGTGATGAGAAGCGGCGCCCCCCATCGAATTCGTCTCATGAAGCAGGTTCGCGGTCGTGCCATGTCGCGCCCCCCTGACACCCAGCTTGAGCCCACAATCATATGATGTGTCCTGGTCTGGTTCTGGGTAGAACGCGGAGACTCCTGCCAAAATTCCGGGAGGAAGAATAGACTTGAATGCGAATAAATATCTTACGTAATATGTTTTGGCGCGCAGTCCGGATCAAGAAGGCACAATAGGGGGGTATGGGTCGTGATGCATTCCGTCAAGCGCAGAGGCTTGTCTCTAGCCGGCGCCTTAGCCCTTGTTCTCGCTCTTTCCGGTGCGGCTGCGGCGGAGACTCTGCACGTTCAGATGATTTTGTTCTGGGACGCGTACCAGTACGTGCTCAACGAGCTCGTGCCGAAATTCGAGGAACAATACGGCGTAGAGGTGCACTTCGAACGGGTCACTTGGGGTAATCGGGAAGAGAAACTGATCCTCAACACGATCGCGGGGACGCCGCCCGACGTGTTCATGAACGGCGCGCAGCATCTGATCGAGCTGCTCGATGCCGGACTCCTCGCTCCCCTCGATCCGTACCTGGCCGACTGGGACGGTCTATTTGACTACAACCCCGTCACGCTTGAAAACTCGGCGTACGAGGGGGTCCAGTACGGTCTGCCGCTGTACACGGACCCGCGCATCTTCTGGTACCGTGCCGACTTTTTCCAGGAAGTCGGCCTGGACCCGGACAGGCCGCCCCAAGACTGGGATCAGCTATTGGAAGCCGCCCGCAAGCTCACGGTGACCGACGGCGCCGTGGTCACGCGGATGGGCTACGATCTTACACGCTGGACCGACGGAGCCTCGAGCGCCGCCCAAGACTTCGTGGTGTTTCTGTGGCAAAATGGCGGCGAGTTCATCGATCCGGTCACGTTCATGCCGAGGTTCCACGAGCGAGAAGGCGTCGAGACGATGACCTTCCTGCGCGACCTGATGACCACCGTGCGGCCCCCGGGGCACACGGTCGATCCGGGTCAAGGTAGCGGTAGCCCCATCGTGCGTGGCACTGCGGCGATGAACCTGAACATCGGCGGTGTGGTGGCGGAGGCGTACCGCGCCGACGAGCGGGTCGCGGCCGAGCTGCGGGCCATCGTACCGCCGCCCGGACACAAGGAGCCGGCCAGCGTCACCTTTACGAACTGGCTCGCAATCCACGCCGACAGCGACAAGAAGGATCTAGCCTGGGAGTTTATCAAGTTTATCTCTGAACCGCAGCACCTGCTTGAAATCAATCTGCATCTAGGCTACATCTCGCCCTTGCGCTCGACGATCATCGATTTCGTCCGGGAGCAACCTGAAAGCCGCTACATTTACGAAACGCTCAACTACGCCCGTCCATACCCGGTCTTCCCCAATACGTCCGTCGTGGCGAAGGCCTTCGATCCTCACTACTTCAAAATTCTGGCCGGCGAGATCGCTCCCGACATCGGCCTAGCCGAAGCCGCTCGATTGTGGGAAGTGGAGATGCGGCAGTAGGGCAGCACGCCTCCTCGAACAAAAAGCCGGCGCGGCGTGTCCCGGCAAGCCGCGGGCACGCTGCACCGGCTTTTTCGGCTGGTTTCGTCGCGGCTACATCTCGCGCCGTCCCTCGAGTGCCCGGCTGAGGGTCACTTCGTCGATGTACTCCAAATCGCCGCCTACGGGTACGCCGTGGGCCATGCGGGTTACCTTCACGCCCAAGGGCTTGATGAGGCGCGCCAGATACGTCGCCGTCGCTTCGCCTTCCACCGTCGGATTGGTCGCTACCACAACTTCCTTTACCTTACCGTCTTCGAGCCTGCGCAAGAGCTCCTTAATGCGCAGCGCGTCGGGACCGATGCCGTCCATGGGCGAGATGGCCCCGTGCAGTACGTGGTAAAGACCTTTGAACTCGCGGGTGCGCTCCAAAGCCGGCACATCCTTCGGATCTTCCACCACGCAGATGACGCTCGGATCGCGCTTGACCGGATTGGAGCAAAGCCGGCACGGGTCCTCGTCGGTGACGTTGCAGCAGACGGAGCAATAACGCAGCTTCTCCCTCGCCTCGACGATGGCGTTCGCCAAAGCCAGGGCGTTTTCTTTTTTCGTGCTGATTAAATGAAATGCCAAACGCTGAGCCGTCTTGGGACCGATGCCGGGAAGCTGCGCGAGTTGCTCGATGAGCTGCGCGATGGGCCGCACAAACTGACTCATGAATTCATCCTTCTCACTTTCCGCCTCCGCCGGTTGAAGTTAAAAGCCCGGCATGCCGGGAAGCCCGGGAATTTTCAGGTTGCCCGTCACCTTGGCCATTTCCGACTCGGCCAGCTCCTGGGCCTTCCGGAGTGCCTCGTTCACCGCGGCCAGCACCGAGTCCTCAAGCAGCTCCGGATCTTCGGGGTCGATCACCGCGGGATCGATTTTCACTTCCAAGATTTCCTGGTGGCCGTTGGCGACGACCGTCACCACGCCGCCCCCCGCCGTCCCTTCCACCGTCATCGAGCCGAGCTCCTCTTGCACCCGGGCGATCTCGGCCTGCATCTTTTGAACCTGCTTCATCATCTTTTGCATATTCATCATGGTGCGTCCTCCCTACTGCGGCGGACCTCAGTTATTTTACCGCCGAAAAATCGCAATGCAGCCTGCACGGTCGGATGGTCCAGATCTGGACCGCTTTCGTCCCCTTCCGAGGCAGCAGCTTCCTCTGTCTCCCGTTTGGCCTCCCGTTCCCTGCTACCGCGCGCGACCTCCCCCAAATGCAGCTCGAGACTGACCGCCCGCCCCACAAGCCGCGTGAGCACCCTTTCCATAGACTGCTTGTGCTCCGGCCGCCCGGCGCTGGCGTAGTGGAATTCCCTGTTCGTGGGAAAGCATACGACGAGGGTATCTCCGGTCAGCTCGACGGGCCGGCCTTCGCGCAAAAACGCCTCCGCCTGGCGCAGCCGCTCGTCCCGCAAAGTCTGTAGAAACCTTTGCCACAAGCCCTCCAGTTCGCTGCCCTCCGCCGGCGGCCCCGCGGATCGCTTCTCGGGTTCATGCGGCGGTCTGGCGGCCTCGTTGCGGCTGGCGACGGTACGCTGCACGCCGGATGGCTGCTGTGCGTCGGTGGGCGGAGCTACCGGCGCCGGTTCGGCAGCAGACATGCCCGGAGACTGCTGCGGACGGGCCTGGGGTATCGACGGGCCCGGCACATGCGTCGCGGCGGGCGGCTCCTCCTGGGGCTGAGCCTGGACCTGCGTCTGGTCCCGCGGCGCGGAATCGAGCCGGGGGACACGGAACAGATCGCACAGGCGGACGCCTGCCAGCTCGAGCGCCAACACCGGGGAAGGAGCCCAGCGCATATCAAGTTCGACCTGGCCCAGAATCTCCATAGCTTTGATGATGCGGTCGAGGCCCTGGCCGGCGGCCAAACGGCGCGCTTCCTCCTTCTCGCCCTCGAGCAGCGTCGTCAGCTCGTCGGCCTCCGCACCGGACGCTTTCAAGATCATCAGGTCGCGCAAGTATCCGAGCAGGTCGCGAGCAAACTGGCGCAAATCGGCGGCCGTCTCGTCCAGCTCTCGAATCAAGGCCAAGACCGCGCCGACTTCTCCTGCCGCAGCACGCCGCACGAACTCGACGATCCGGGCGCGGGGCGCGGTACCCAACACCTCGCTGACTACCTGAGCTGTCAACCGCTCGGGTTGGTAGGCGATGCATTGGTCCAAGACGGCCAAGGCGTCGCGCATACCGCCCTCTGCGTGACGCGCCACGAGGGCCAACGCTTCTTCCTCGTACGGCACGCCTTCGCCCGCCAGCACCTTCTTCAACTGGCCCACGAGCTCCGCGGGGCGAAAGCGGTGGAAATCGAACCGCTGGCAGCGCGAGGCGATGGTTGCGGGTATCTTATGCGCTTCGGTGGTAGCAAAGACGAATACGACGTGCGCCGGAGGCTCCTCGAGTATCTTGAGCAGGGCGTTGAAAGCTTCGTTGGTCAGCATGTGGACCTCATCGACGATGTACACCTTGTACCGGCCCTGCGTCGGCGCGTAGTGGACCCGCTCGCGAATCTCACGCACTTCGTCGATGCCGCGGTTGGAAGCACCGTCGATCTCGATCACGTCTAACGCATTGCCTTCGGCGACCCGCCTGCAATTGTCGCACACGTTGCAAACCCGGCCCGTGGGACCGTGTTCGCAGTTGAGGCCCTTGGCCAGAAGACGCGCCACGGTGGTCTTTCCCGTGCCCCGCGGGCCGCAAAAAAGATACGCGTGGGCCGTGCGACGATCGTTGAGTGCGTTGACCAGTGTGCGAACGACGTGCTGTTGTCCGACGACGTCTTCGAAAGTTTGCGGGCGCCACTTGCGGTAGAGTGAGAGGTAGGCCATAAAGTACCCTCCTGCCTGGACGTCACAGACTTCGTTTCGCCCCGGAGGGAATCCTTCCGTCGACACGAGAAGCAGGGTGCCGTGCCCGACACCCCGCTCTCGGCCGGAATCAAGGTCTTCGATCGGCCGCTCGCGATCTCAAGGTCAGGTGGTCTGGCCCCCGTCATCACGCGGCGCCAGACGGTCCATGATCTCGTCGACCTCGTCGGCAAACTCCGAAACCGGCCGCCCCTCGCGCACGCCCCGGCCGATCTCGCGTATCCGTTCGACCAGGTCCGGGTTCGAGGTGACGACGACTTCCTCCACGCCCTCTAGACGCCGCGGCAGCTCGTCGGCAACCTGTTCTTCGATCCGAGACGCCGCTTCCTCGCCGATTCCTTGCGCGAGCACGAGGCCGACCATCAACGTCGAGGGCCCGGTGACGACGGCGTAGGCGGTATCCACTCCTTCAACCTGTTCGGCCAGCTCGACCGCCTCGTCGGCCATCCCCACGTCGGCCTGCCCGTCCGTCATTCGTTGGCCGGGCTCTGGGCCAGGCACCGCATTTTGCCTGCCGCAGCCTGCCGCGAGCGACACTACCAGGAGCAGCAACGGGATCAAGTAGCGCATGCGACTCCTCACGCCTTGCCTACCTCCTTCATCGTGACTGGCACATCCTTTCGCGCTACTAGTCTTCGTGCCCTCGGCTTCGATCATGGCTGCGAATATCTGCCACGGCTCCCCAAGGCGAATCCATGTTATGCTGGAGGATGTTGTGCCAGCCGTCACCTGCACGGAGAGGAGGATCGCCCCGATGGGTCAGACGAGTCACCGCACGGTCGCGCACTCTGCGCCCAGAAACCAATCGTTAAGGCTGCGCCATTATGCCCCATATCTGCTTGCTCTCGTCGTGTTGGCCGTAGGCGTCAGCGGTTTTCTTGCTGCCCATTCCTACATTATCTATTCCCTTTCCAGCCTCCATGCCGTGTCCGTATCGGCTGAGCCCGGATCTTATTACCTCGATTCGGCGGCACAGTGGTGGTCCGGCGATGCCGCGCACCTGGAGGAACTGGCCGGCGAGTGGCCCGCTTCGCTCCCGGCTCTTCTCGGTGAGATTGCGCTGCTTTGGCGGGAAAGGGAAACCATCTTGGAACGTGAGGCACTGCCCACGGCCAGCGGGGCAAAGATCGTCCCTGCTGATGCCGCGGGCCGTGTGCATCTGCTCGATGTGGCCATCGATGCACGTCTTGCCGCCCTTGCGAACCGCTGGAGCCGGATCGCAGGCGAGGCGAGGCTGATGCAGTATTACGGTTATCCCATTGCGGACGCGCGGCGGGTGCGGATCGTCGAGCCGGAGGAAGTGGAGAAAGCATTGGACGGTGCGGCGCTTCCGGAAGGCGTCTTGGACGGGTACCGGATCGTGCTGCTGCCTTTCGCTCTAGAGAATACGGCGGGCATCGGCACGGCAGGTGAGGCAGCCCTCGGTGCTGCGCCGGACACCGGTGCCGTAAGTCCCCATCGCACGGCGTACACCTTGCTGCACGAACTTGGCCACCACGTGCATTTCGCTTACATCGACGGCAATCCCGACAAAGACGTACTGTGGCAAGAGTATATGGCTCTGCGGGGAATCGGTGCTTGGAGCGAGTCGGGCCAGGTCGAATCGCCGGCGTGGGTACAGTCGCCACAGGAAACCTTTGCGGAGGACTTCCGCTTGCTGTTCGGTGACGCGAGCGCCCGGCACTTCCCCCACGGTACGGCGTACGGCGATCCGACCGCGACCTCAGACGGCGGAGAGGCGGTACGTTCGTTCATGCTGAAGCTCATGACGTCCGGTTGAGACGGCGGGTTAACCGGCACACGCCGGCGGCCGCTACCTGCAGGCTGCCGCGCGGCTTCGGACCCTCAGCCGCGTTGCAGCGATCGGGAGGGAACAAAAAACCGCCTGCGGAAAACCCGCGGGCGGGAAAATTGCCGTGCACCCGTCGTCGATTCGCTCTTCCGGGCGTTACCCAAGCTGCCGACTCGAGCCAGGCACCCTTGCGGCACACAAGTAGATTCACTTACCGCTGCTTCCTTCNNATTGCGGGTACAGGGCACCGCTAACGCCCCGCCTAGCACGGCAAACTTGAAAACGGGTCAAGATGCAAAAAGCCCTCTCACAGGGCAACTCCATTATATCGCCGGGGAATCCGGCGTGTCAACTTGCTCATTTTTCCGCTTTGGCCCGTCGATGGGCGAACCTGTACGCGAGGGGATGTCCTCTTCTGCCCCCATTGGTTGTTAAACGGCGCCCGTTTCTCATCTTGCCTGGCCGACGGCAGCATCCCAGATTGCCCGCAAAGTTCCACCCATCATCCACTCCGCGTGCGCCCAACCTAAACCGAGGTGAAGCGCAATGTCACGCGAAAAGACGTGGAAACAAGCAAAGCAGCGGCTCCGCACCTTTGCCCGGTCTGATAACCCAGAGCAGCTCAGCACCGTACAAAATCCTGACGATGCCGAGCCTGGAACCGTGACCGATCAGGACGGAGTCGAGACCCTCGTAGTCATCGACAGCCCCGACGACTATTATCTGCACCAACCGGAAACGTTAGGGATCGAGCCACGAAAGGGAAAG
>LSQX01205571.1_pt1 | contig 10461 bp, 8 predicted proteins | sample 654561 | NCBI WGS metagenome assembly LSQX01 (sample SAMN04489861, study PRJNA283612) | anaerobic digester metagenome | isolation source: 4 biogas reactors fed with cattle manure at either 37C or 55C with and... | place: Denmark: Kongens Lyngby | collected 2014
GATTAAATCAGCGGTTCCTTAACACTAGGCGCTTTCTTCTTTCCATTCAAGCCATGTGGCGATTCCGGATAATACCATTTTCCAGTTATTACCCAGAACTCATAAGCATTCAACCATGTGGAAATCCAGGGAACGATTGTCTCTGCAATAAACATTGTGTTGTTCCATTCCCCTTCCCTTGGGTAATACACACACAGACACGGATTCCCATCCTTATCAGAATTCGAATATAGATGCGGTGGTTTTCTACCTTCTCTTGTCTGCAAATTTGGAAACAGCAACCAAATCTTAGGATGATTCCCTTCCTTCTGAACAATCCTAACTTTGTAAGTGTCGCTTTGGTCTGACGGAGTAATTGCAACTACACAAGAGAGAACACTTCTCTGAACATCAATAGACTCGATAAGCTCACCAAATAGTTCCCTCAACCTTATCCTTTGTTGAATAGGCGTTAAATGACTCCTGCGAATTAATCCTTTAGCCATGATGTCGGTTTGGGGGTATATTCACTGTTCCAGTTTTTTTAATTGCGCCGGATGTTGTGTCAACTTTTAAACTTCCAGATAGAATATTCGTCATCTCTTCTTTAGCAATATCTCCAAACACCTTATTGCTAATAGTCTTTCCTAAAGCCCTGCTCATGTTCTCTGCAAGTTGAACGCGTTTCATTGCAAGCAATGATTCGTCAATGAGATCTTTTGAACATTGTTCTAACCAATCAAAAAACACTTTTGCTCTTTCAGGATGCTCGTTCCACTTATCAGCAAAATTCTCCGTAGGGTAGCTCGGGTTAGGAATATGATATTCTCCATCAACGATATTAGTCATGATGTATTGATTTGCATTGCTCAAAAATGCAACTAAAGCTTCAACAATGCTGTCTTCATTATTGTATAATTGTGCAGCAATAGTGGTAATGATAATAGAAGTGGGCTTGTTGCAACTATCCTTTTGTTGAAAGAACATGTCACGATGACGTTTCAATATTTGTATCGCTCTTTGAAGGGAGGTCTTTACTCTGTACCGTTTTATCTCCTCAATTTCAGCTTGACTTAAAACCATCTTGCTTTCTCTAATATATTTCTCTGTTCTCTTCCTTTTCGCATCTTCCATTCTAGAGTAAAACCATTCAATATAACCTTCCGGATTGCTGCCTATATACTCATATACATCTTCATCTTCGTTATGGTCAGTGATATGAATGTAGTTCTTTTGCATAATAGCAGGGATAACATCCATGTGAAACTGTGGAATTTCTTCATACTCAACATGCCAGCAACGACGTTTTTCCAAGATATCCCCAGTAATTCTTCGGTAGTTTATTAAAAGTGGCTTAACAACATCTATTTTAAGTTCTCTTGCCGAAAGACCATATTGCCTATCAAACTCACATACTAGGTCTAAATCATATTCGTCAGCATCACTAAGAGGTTTTATTACAGTTCCTAATGCAAATGACCCTTGGGGATAAATGGAAATCGAATAATCCGGCGTTTCAGCATCAATCCATTTTCCAAGCGCCTCATATTCCGATTCCGCTTTTTTAAACAGTTCTTCACTAATATCAAGCGTAGTAGAAAAACGTTTTAGCAAATCATCCAGCATCTCTTTCGTATACATGTCTATCCCCCAATCCTTATTGTTTCATAGAATCCACTTGCCACTGATGACTGTTCAAAGAGGATTAGCGGCAAATCAGTTTTTTCAGAGTATGTCATTCCAGCTTTGATAGCTAAGGAACTTGGCATTACAGGAAATACATGAATCTCCTCATGTGGAGGTCTCCTTCTGCATATCTCCTGCAAACCCATCTTAAAGTTTCGGACAAACTCGTCTTGAACTTTCGGATTGTTGACAAATTCCCTATTTGGATTTGACACTGTTAGATGAAAAATCGAAACATCATTTCCCAAAACCGCCGCAATTCTATCATCCAGCACTTGATCACTCAAATCGATGACAAAAGCAACCGAACCAGATGAGCTGCGTGTTTCCTTAAATATAAACTCCGGACATGTATCATTGGACGTCCATTTCCAACAATGACCCGTGTAATGATTCTGAAATACGTGTGTGTTGCCTTGATTAGTAAGTAGTGTACCTAATTTAATCAAAAGAGATTGTGGGGCTCTTGCAAAAACCGCTGTCGACTCTTCGCTATGAATCGCTCTTTGCCAATTTGCATATGTTTGTTCAAGGGCTTCTGAGCAATGCACAAAATATGACTTGTCAGCCACATATCTCGTGCTTAAGCCTTCATGTAGACTGATAATCGGATATTGTCTGGGTAGCAATCCAAATGAGCTAACAGCTTCCTTAAACAGCTTTTCAGAGTAATTAGCTCCTTGCTCTGCAATATCAGAAAAGTATGCCACTATCCTGCAACTGTGTGAATCATTTAATTCAGTTGACATCCTAATTCTTGATTCATGCGCATTTTTCGCAAAGATTAGCTTGGATTCGCCCCACTCTTTTGGATTTGTGTCAATCAAATGATGATGCTCGGCGCAGAGAAGCATTAGATTCTCTATGTTGTTCTTTTCTTCAGAACTCATACCCCATTTATGACGAGGCCCGCCTTCACTTACAGCATGAATGTGTGCACTCTCACCAAAATTGCCATCGACACCAAAAACTAAATCCGAATAAAGAATGCGATTGCATAGCTCACAACGGCCAGCAGAAACCGCCCAGAGCTTCATCCGGACCCTTTCATTTATAGAAGTGCGCCCAATCTCGGAATTCATCTTTTCCCCTTTCGACAGAGTTGCTTACACCCTCCCCAAACTAATATCATAGTACATCAGCAGTTTGTCATCTTCCTGGACCACGCTTTCGGGCAGGCGTTCGGCGGTATCGATGATGAGGCGATAGTTCTTATCATCCCAAAGCTTGGCAAAGCCGGCTCGGATGGCTTCCAGGCGGAAGAGTCGCAGCTTGCCCTTAGTAGCCAGGTATCCCTCAAACTCCTTGAGCAAGTTTTTGGTGCGCAGCTTGGCCAGGTCCCCTTCCTTAGTGACATCTGGAATGTACCAACGGCCTTTTTCATCCTGCAGGAAGTTCTCATCCAGCAGGACCTGCAGTTCCGGCAGGTCCTCAAAGCGAGCGATAGCGCGCTGCTCCTGCATGAACTTGGGCTGCAACTCCCCATAAGTTTGGGGCTGCTCCAACTCTCGATACAGCCAGGCGATGGCGCTGCGCTCGTTGGTGACCAGCAACTCCATTTGGACAGGCTCCAGGTCGTTGATGATGCGGGCGGTGTCATACTCATTCACCTGACTGGGCAGGAAGTACATCCCATCTCGCTGCATGAAACGCTCATTCAAACCCTGATAGAATGTTGGCGCATCCAGAGGTACAGAAAGACCATTGACGATGTGATAGGCCACCATGCGGTCAAAGAGTAGATAGCCTCGGCGCTCTTCCTGAATCTCTATGCGATTGTTTTTGATAATAGCAGGACTAAATTTCTTTAGATGCTGGCGAACAAACTCATATGCGCCTTCCGGGTCTCCAGCCTTTTGGATAAAGCCTTGAACAAAACTCTCTTTTGGTTTATAAGCACTGATGATTAGGTCTTGCTTTACAGCCCCAAGAGCATTGACTTGATTGAAGCTACTTTGGTTCTTATCCAAAGTTCTCACATCAGCAACAATAAAACCTGCACGTTGCAAACCTTCTTGAATTGCGTTCCACACCGAATTTTTGCTGTTGTGAAATTCAACCGTCATCCAGTGATCCGGTTTTAGAACACGAAAGTATTCACCAAAGCATTTACTCATCAACGCCTGATATTCAAATAAACCCTTTCGTTGTTCTGAGCTTACAATCGCTTCCGATGCTGGTTCAGTGATAATTCTTAGCCACGATTCCCATAAGAACGATAACTCCGAATAGTTCAGGTTTGCTCCAAATGGAGGATCTGTAAAGATGTAATCAACTGATGAATCCGGCACAGGCAACTCAGTAGTCGATCCAGTCGAAATGATACTATTTACACCAGTAAAACTCGCTGTTCGTACCTTCATTCTACTGTATGACCTAAGCTTTCCCCGTATCCAATCGATAGGATTCCATTCCCTGACCATTGACCCAATATACAGCGTTCCCGATAAAATCATATTGGGAAATGTACTAAACAAACGAAATCTCTGTAGTTTACTGGTTCCTAACATTACACCAGTTACAAGCGAATATAGAGCTGTTCTGACCTCGTGTGAGACAGTAGACATAGAAGCGTGTTCCCAGAATGTTCCTAATACAGCCAAATTTCTTTTGCTGAAAAACTGATGAGAATGCTCGATGCCTAATCTTTTGGGTTCAGTGGTTTTGTCACCCGCCGGTAACGTATCAACTGGATACCAGTGACTTAGTGTATATGCTTCAATTTTATCAATCAAACTCGCGTCTGATGAATCTGGTACTTTTTCGTACTTGTTTCTGCCAATTGAGTAATTAATCAGTACTGGGACCTGCTTGGCAATCTTTACTTGCTTCTTCAATCTTGAATCATAATCATATGTGTAGGCTCTTTCGCAATTACGTTTCCGCAGATGACTGTTACAATGTGGACAACTGAATACATCATTAACCTTGCCGCTCGTCTTGTCAACAGAGACATCCCAAAAAACAAAGTCATTTCCACAGGTTGGGCAAATAAGCACATCACTCCACACGGTGTAGTTGATATGTCCCTTCATTGGTTTGCCTGCAATATCTAACTGTACGCGATTGTTAAGTACATGCTTGGTCTCATACATCCAACCCAGCTGTTTCTCACATTCCTCGAGAATTCTGTTGGCTTCCTTCTCAAAAGCTTCCACATCCACCGGGGTGTTATAGTTATAGGCGATAAATGTAGCGGCAGGACTCAGGTCGCTCAGGATTGCTTTGCGGGGGCCCCAAGTGACGCCAGGCATCTCCATCTCGATCTTTTTCTTGAACTCTGCATCTGGGCTGCCGCACATCTGAGCAGCCACACCTGTCATTCCGGTGCCGCAGAAGCCGTCCAACACGATGTCCCCCGGCTTGGTGTAGTGGAGGATATAACGCATGATGGCCTTGTGGGGCACCTTGGTGTGGTAGCTATGGGCATTATAAATGGGGTCATTCTTGCCCTCTGACACATCCGCCGCAAAAGGCTCCCGGTGGTAGTCATCCGTCGCCTCATCATAGGGCGTGCCATGTTCCTTGATAAAGTCCCCAATAAAAGGATTCGGACAAGCGGTATAATAAGGGGCATCGGACAACGCGATAATATCCTCATCTTTGGCTAAAGGAAAACCCTCTATATGCCGTACCTTATCTATATTCTGTGTGGTCAACTTTCTGCGCTCCATCTCGTTTCTCCTATGCAATAATCATTCGAAATAGTCTCATCGAAACATCCTATAATTCGAAATCCTCATATCCTGCAAGCATTACATATCCAACATAATCTACACAAGGAACAACGCCTACTCGACTGGAATACGGCAAAAAGGAGCCAGCCTCTTTGTCTTTCTTGAATTTGGAGGTGATTAGCCGGTTATCTGAATGGATTTCACCTATGTACTTCCCATTTGCAGCAAAGATCTCGTCATCAACAACGCACCCAACATGCTCACCTTTTGCTGACCATAAATTCCCATTGTCGATGTATCCAAAATATTTTCCGGACCAAGTCCATACATGATTCACTTGCTTTGCCTCACCTTTTAATAATAATGCGCAGCTTTTGCGCGTCCTTGCCCTTGGTGTAATTCGCCAGAATGGCTTCGAGCCGAGCCTTAAATGTGCCCAGGTCACTAGGGCCCATGGCCTCCAGCTGATCGATGAGCTCGTCTGCCTGAATGGTCACCGGGGTAAAGCCAGCCACCAGCTTCTCCACTGCGTCCACAAAGAAGGCATCCACCTTCTCTGGCAGACCAGCTTGTAGGAAGCTTTCAATTACCTTGCGTTGCGGCTCGCTTAGGAACTTTTTTTGCTCCGACAGCAAGGGGTCTGACAAAGTATTGCTAAGGGTGGTAGACCACTCCTGCAGAAGGGCATCCAGCTTATCCTCCACTGCTTCCAATCTGCCCTTGACAGGCAGGTCTGGACCACCTGGGAGATAGTTGCATTTGGTACAGAAATAGGCGGCATTCAGCATGGTGGGCTCCAGCTCATAGCATATCTTTAGTGAAGCCAGCTCACTCTCCAGGGCGTCCACCTTGGCAGCGGAAAGGATAGACAGGTCCTTTAATCGTTTCAGGTTGGCCAGCGTATCGCTGCTGACGACCTCGCCCTTCTTGGTGCCTTGCTGGATGCCCAATCGGTGGGCGTTGTGCTGTTGATAGTAACTATCCGTATACTGCTTCTTGGCTTGTTCCAGAATGGGTTTCAGGTCCAGGGCAGAGCCTTCGCCGCTCATCTCCTGCGGGATATCGTCCCGCGTCTTCCGGAAGGCATCCTTGGCATTCTCCAGCGTTCTTTTTACAGCGCTATCCAGGGGCATGGGCTCAATGTTCATCAGGTAGCCCACAAGAGGTGCGGACTCTGCACGAAAGGCCTCATACTCCTGGACGGTGCGCACTGCATCCAAATCCTGTCCCATCTGATTGATTTGATCGGCGGTGTAGGAAAAGTTGTTCAGCTTGGCAACGGTGTTGAACTTTGCCCCAAAGTCTCCAAAGAAGGCGGATACCCGTTTAGCTGCATCCAAATAGGCATTTGCCAGGTGCTGCGGCAACAAAGGCTCGCCCCAGAGGGAGAAGTCTGTTCCCAGCTTATGCTGCGCCTTGACGGCAGCATTCACCCACTCCTTGGCATTGGCCAACAGTTGAACCACGCCCTCTTCCCGCTGGGAGGGGATATTGATCAGCCCCTGGGATAGGCCCAGCACTTCAAACAAGCGCATCAACTCTGCCAGCTGCAGATCCTTGGGCTTGCTGATATGCTTAAAAGTGAAGAAATCATTGATATTTAAAGAGGGGATGCTGTCCAGCTCGGAGGCGGTCAGCGTCTTTCCGTTGCCCAAGGTAATGACTGCATGTCCGGTATACACCAGAGAAAGCAGCACAATGGGAACCAGCTCCTCATTGAGCTTGAACTTCTTGTCCACCCATTCGGAGGCTGTCTTCTCCATGATGTCGGAGTAATTGAGCACAGCATTTGCTGGCAAAGTTTTTACCAGGTTGATGTAATACTGGGCATACTTAGAAGAAGTGACTATGATTTTATCGCCATCCAGCAAGCCGAAGCTTTCCAGCAGGGAATTGCCCATTAGCTCTTTACGACCTGCATAGCGGTCCAGTCCCGCACGGACCACCTCTGCCAGGTTCTTGCGTGTAATGGGGGATACAAAACGGGGATATTCAGGATAATTCTGTGCAAAATATCCTTCCAGAGAAATAGAGGATACCAAATCGATGGTATCTTTGAAGGGGTTGTCCCGCTTGTAGCGGTTTCCCATCACTTCCATCATCTGCTTTTTCTGGCCCTGGTAGAGCACATCAAAGCAGGTGTTCTTGTTGTCACTCAGGTATCGGGTCAAGGTTCGTTTGAAGCCATCTGCCTTGCTTTGGTAGGAGGCCTTGTTCTTGTCATCTGCGAGTTCCTTCTGTATCAGCGCAGCGGCGTACATCTTGAGGTTGTTGCGGAAATCCTCATTGTGTTTGAACTTGAAGTACACCTCGTCGGCGTGGTCAGTTAGGGCTTTTTTCTGAACACCATAGGGCGGCAGGAAAAACAAGTAGTAGTCCTCCGGCGGCTGCGCTGTGGGACGGTTGTCCGGCGTACCAAGGAACAGATAACCCCGCCTGAATATGTTGTGGCTTACCCATGGCAGGGTGTGTTCGTATATCTTGAAATTGGTGACATACTCCTTTGCATCCCACTGCAGGCAGGTGTACAGCACATCGTAGTAGTAATTGTTCAGTTTATCCTCATCCAGAAGGGCTGCCCGCTGGATGATTTTTTCATCATAATCGATATCCTTGGCTAAATCGAGGAAGTACTGGCCATTCTCTGCATTGTGCTCGATAAACTGACCGCTGACCGTGGTCATGATATTGCGCAGAGTAGCTTGGACTGCTGATTGCATCGTATCAGAGCTGTTATCGGGCAGACTGTCCATGTATAAACAGAGTTGATCACGCAAGTTTTCTGCTGTGAGACCAGAGCGGACGGAAATGCCACCAGTGGTCAAGCGGTGTACGCTGAGTGCGGCGATTATCTGCAGCGCCAAAGGCTTTTGCGTTTTGTTGGGGAAGGAGTGTTGAACAATGCCCTCCAGAATTTCGCTTTTATCCACCACTTCTTTGATGTTTGGGTCTGTATGAAAGGTTTTGTTACCCTTAATGAAAGGCCAATAACTATCGTAAGAAATGATGCCCGGCGCATTTGCAGGAACCTGATCATTGATCACACGCCTAATGTTATCGGAGATATTTCTGAGGATCTGACGATTCTCTGCGATATAAATTTTGTTAAATACCTCAATGTAGCTTGGATGGATAGGGAATAGACTGATGTATTCATCAATGTGTTCAGACATGTTGGAGAACAAACTGGTGTAGGGCTGCAGATGCTCTCTGATCCATGCCCGCTGCTCGGGCGTTTTTTTCAGGATACGCTCAGAAACCACATATGCTGTATCCTCTTTGGTGAGCAACACCTGCTCGTAGCGTTCGCTGACCCGCTGAAGCGACTCTGAAACAAAGGAGAAATTGGGGTTTTCAAACAGCTTTTCCTGAAGCCCAAAGATAACCCGAAGGCGTGATGCTTTGACAATCTCGCCCAACTCCCGCATGAAGCCCAAGTCTCTCCGCAGCTCCAAGTCAGTACGCCCGCCAAGATAGTCCAGCAGCTCATCCACTACAACCAGATAACCTTTGTTTTGATACTGTTTGCCAAAAAGCTCCATCATCTGAATGAGTGTGCCCTTGTTGTTGACAATTTCCGTTTCTTCCGGGAAGTCAAAGGTAATGCCGCGCTTCTTCAGGTCATCCTTCACAACGTTGAAAAAGATATTACGCAGGGACATTTGAACAGAGCCAATCTCTACACGTAGCACTTCAAATTGCCCGGCAATTGTTTTGGCGTAACCTGAAAAAGCTTTGTTCTGGACATCATTTAGGTAGGTGTCATCATGGGCGATGGCAGACACCAGGCTCATTAAGTGCGATTTACCGGTGCCGTAGTTACCAATCAGTAGAACGCCCTTGTTATCTACCACTTCTGTCAGCTTTAACTGAGAGAGCATGCTGTGGTTGAGACGCTCGGCCATGTCATTGCTCATCACATAGGAGCGGACCAACTCCTTTTCCTTCGCCGCATCATTGGCGCTGGTGAGCTGGATGATGGTTTCAATGGGATTAAACTGGATAAGGTCTCCGTACTTCATTGTCTTTCTCCTACCTTATAAACATGACATCATAATTTGCAAGATGATAATGCTTGTAATCTGCTTCAGCAGGGTTTGAGTAAACAAGAACACCTGATTCAGCTGACCCAGGCCATACGAATGCGATTCTATGCGTTCGAGCCAACTCGCAGAACAGTTTAATCACATCCAGCTCGTATGAAGGGTTCATGAGCATGGAAATATTTTCAAAGCAAATGGCATTGCCCTTTTCTTCCGCAACTTTTCTTATCCTTTTCGGTATAAAAAGGGCTCTGTCTTGCTTAGGAATTTCGAGTAATTCTTTAGACAACACAAGATTCAGATTACACCGAAGAAATCCTGCTTCATCTAATAATCGGCTGAGTCTTGGATTGATGCTGGTAAACATAAATGGATAGCCAATCGTATGCCTTTCCAGTATTTTTCTTGTGACATCAGTCGTCCGCAGCGTTATCATACTTTTGTTTCTTTGATGTCCTTCCGTGACATCTCTTCAGGCACAGCATCGCATATATCGCCGATATTGCACTTAAAATGCTCACAAATGCGCAAGAGAACTGACAAAGACACCTCTCTGTTTTTGTTCAGCTTTGTAAGGGTAGCTGGGGAAAGACCAAGAGTATCCCGAAAGACAGGACGGCTCAATTCCTTCTCCGCAAGTAGTATCCAAAGTTTTCGATAACTAATTCTCAAACTATTTACCTCTGTTTCTGTGATCCGGTACTTAGTATATAGTAATTGCTTTATAATCTCAACACAATCAATTGTGGCCGCATCAGAGATTCGTGCATATGCATCACTTGACCTCTCCCTTGTGTGTCACATGTTTTGTCTCGATTTATATCAACTTTCGTTTGGCTCCATGCTACAATATCGGACATTGAGGTAAGTGACCTGCCCCCCAATCCTTGTACCAGACCCAGAGTTAGTTGAGATATAATCAACAAAACAAAGGAGATGGAAGAAATGGCGCAAAAGAAGTACACGGTGGAACAGATCATTGTCAAACTTCGGGAGGTTGAACTGCTTTGCAACAAGGGGAATACCATTGCAGAAGCGGCAAGGCAAGCTGGGATCACAGAGCAGACCTACTATCG
>LSQX01277834.1_pt1 | contig 10461 bp, 7 predicted proteins | sample 654561 | NCBI WGS metagenome assembly LSQX01 (sample SAMN04489861, study PRJNA283612) | anaerobic digester metagenome | isolation source: 4 biogas reactors fed with cattle manure at either 37C or 55C with and... | place: Denmark: Kongens Lyngby | collected 2014
GTTCTCTTGATAGAGGTCGTTAAAGGTGTGAAAGAACTCTTCTTGAGTGGCGTCTTTGCTGATCAGGAACTGGACATCGTCGAGCAACAACAGCTCGATGGTGCGGTATGTGGCGCGGAAATCGTCTGTGGTGCGCAGGCGAATGGCGTTGATCAGCTCATTGGTGAACGTCTCGGTCGAGACATAGAGCGTGCGCAAGCCCCGCGCCACTGCGCGGTTGCCGATGGCGTGCAACAGATGCGTCTTGCCGAGACCTGCGCCGCCATAGATGAACAATGGGTTGTAGGCCTGCCCGGGCTTTTCGGCCACAGCGAGGCTACCTGCGTGGGCCAGGCGGTTCGACTGCCCAACGATAAAGTCCTCAAACGTGTAGCGAGGGTTGAGATGGCTGTCCTTGGGGTCCGTCCCCCCTAGGGCAGCGGCTTCGGCTGCCGGCTGCTGCCCCGCCCAAATGGGCCCGGGAACGGTCTCGCCCTCATCGATGGGGCCGTTGCGCTGCACCACAAAGCGCAAGGTAACGGTGCGCCGCGCCACGGTAGAGGCCACCCTCTGGATATCGCCGTACATGCGCCCTTCGAGATAGCCCTGTGCAAAGGCGTTGTGCACCCCCACCACCAGCACACCGTCCTCGTACGAGAGGGCATGTGTATCTCGCACCCAGGTGTCGAAGGTGGGACGCTCAAGCTGGAGCTGCAGTTGACCCAGCGTTGCCTGCCAGAGCTGGTATGCATCCATCGGTCATCATCCCCCACTATGGTGCCGCAGCGACCTTGGCCCATCACACAGGTGTACACCCACAAGGTAAACGGTACACAAGACCGGATGCGTGAGGGCTCCGGCCCCTATAGCCGCCAGACTTGATCAAAGCCCCTGCGGCAGTCTGGCGGATAGGCCAAGGCTGCGCCAATAGCGACGAGAGGGTGTAGGCAAAGCCGATTCCTCAGTGTTAGAACACGCCTAACCGCGAGCCATGACGGCGTATTTGCCTGCGCAAAGACTCTGGTGATCGTCAGAGTCCTCTAGTCACAACCTCGAGAGGGGCTGTCGGCGGCGGTAGATCCATCGCTGGGTGCCAGCCACCAGATTGCCCTGATCATACCAGTTGCCGCCCGAGATGACAAGGGGCATGTCGAGCCCTCTACGTTTCTCAAGCGACACGCTCGGCAATACCACAAGAAGTGGGCCACAGAAAAGAGCCGCTCCACAACACGTGGGCGGCTCTTTGGAGATCATTCGTGATCGTGTTCGTTAGTACCACGCGCCAAGAATTTACGCAGAGTGCCACAGTTGTCGTTGGCTCTACGGCGCGTCGGTCAGACTCTGCGGTGCGGGGATGGGCTTGGGGCGCCTCCCCCAGATGAGCCCCGCCACCAGCCCGGCGGCGGCCAACACCGCACATACCAGGGCAACAATGGCTGCTCCCATGCGTCCTTCGACGCCATTGTTCGACATAAACACACCGACAAAAGCCCAGACAACGACCAGGTTGACCAGCCAGTCGCGTCGCAGCAGCGAAAAGACCGCTGACAGCGCAGTGCCCACCAGCAACATGATAACGGCCCAGTCTGTCTCACGCAGGCCCCAGCGGTTCCAGTTGAGGTCGATCAGCAGCGTTGAGGCGTTCGCGATCGCCGCTACGCAGATCCAGCCCAGGTAGACACTAAAGGGCGCTCGCACCAGCCACTGTACCAGCGGTCTGGCCTGTCTCACACCCGTGCCCAGTCGTATATAGATGAGCACCAGCGTCACCAGAATGATGGCCATCAGAACCATCGTCGCCCCGAACCATTTATAGTGCCAGCAGAACATCCAGATGGCGTTGGCGACCATGTTCACAGCAAAGAGCACGCCGATCTGCCGCTGAAACGGCGCATCGGCCGTCGAGGGCAGCGCCTGATAGACCACATAGGCCAGCAACCAGAGGTAGATGAGCCCCCATATACTAAACACGTAGGCAGCCGGGGTAAACACGGCATCAATCGCTTCCGACACCTGGCCAGTGGTGTTGCCGCCAAAGCGCAACACGTTGGCGAGCCCATTCACTGCCGCAGCGAACAGGAACGCACCCACGTTGATCCATCGTCTCGTCGTCGGTTTCATCGCTCCCCCTCTTGCTCCACCATTGTGCTCATGAGAAGGCACAACTGCAGCATAGCGCCAAAGCCCAGCGCGCGCAACGGGAACCTCTGGGCGGCGAGACGCGTCATATGGTAAGATCACATCGTGGTTGGATAGCATGAGGCGTTTTCTGACACTCTTTCTGCTCTTGGTGCTGCTGGCCGCACCTGCACAGGCGCGAGCCGATGGCAGCAGCGGGTTTTACGTGGTTCAAGAAGGAGACTGGCTGAGTAAGATCGCGGCCAGGCTGCTCGGCGGGGCCGACCGCTACCCAGAGATCGTTGCCAGCACCACAGCGCGGGCCGAGGCCAGGGGCGATGTGGATCTCATCGCCAACCCCGACCGCATCGAGGTTGGCCAGCGACTCTGGCTGCCAGGCGATGCTCTGCTGTGGCAACAGCTACAGACGGCAACGCTCAACAGCCAGTGGGTCGAGCAGGACGTCACCCTGGTGGATGGCCGGGCGAGCGTGGCAGAAACACAGGGTTCTGCCAGCAAGGTTGAGATCGCGTTGTTGAGCGCCACCTATGGCGATCTGAACGAGGACGGCAGCCTGGATGCCGCAGCCGTAATGGCCACCGATCCGGGCGGCAGCGGGACGTTTTACACGCTAGAGGCCTTTCTGAGCCAGGAAGACGGCCTGATACACAGTGCCACATNNGGGCGACAGGGTCGGCCTGCAGAACATCACGGCCGAGGACGGCCTCGTCACCGTGAACATGCTCACTGCCGGTCCCGATGACCCGCTCTGCTGCCCGACTGTGCTTCAGAGCAAGACGTTGCGCCTGCAAGCGAATACCTGGGTAGAGGCCGAGGCCACTTTGGCGCTCGACGACGGCGCGGCCGCTGCTACCGAAGCCGAGCCCGGGCCCGAATGGGCTTACAAGGGCGCCGCCCCTTCGGCGGGCTGCTGTGGGCGCGACATCTCGCTCTATCTGGACGTGGACGGCCAGGCACACCTCAAGACCGATTACCTCAACGAGGAGCCGCCTACGATCTTTGACGGCACCTGGCAGTTCTCGGATGGTACTGTGACGGTGGCGCTCACCTCGCAGAAAGACGAGCCTTTGGCTGAGCCACAGACGTACCGGCTCAAGCTTGATGGCAACACGCTCATCTCGCAGGACAGCGCCTTGCCCGTGCTGACGGCTTTTGTCTCGCTCGCTTGGGACCGCCTGGAGCCGCCGTTTGACGCGACGTCTATGGTGGCTCGCCTCGAGGCCGGTGAGTATACCGGCGCCTACAAGGCCTACCTGCCGGCGGCATCATGCTGTGGACAGGACATCACGCTCTATCTGAACCACGATGGCACAGCCCGCCTGGTGAGCGACTTTATGAATGGCGAGGACGCTATCATCGAAACCGGCACGTGGCAGGGTGGCGATGCAGAGGTGACGGTGACACTGACGGCAATGGGAGATGGAACATCTCTAACAGACCCATGGATCATCGAGCTGTTGGCTACCGATGGCGTGCTGGTCTCGCAAGAGACCGTGCCCGAAGCCTGGGGCATGCGCTTTTACGCCATCGAGGGCCTGATCACTGCGGATGAGCGCCCTGCCAGATGACAGCGGTCATGGGTCATGGGTGACCTCTGCTACATCCCTTGGGCTGTCTGAGCGAGTATCATGAATACGTGGGCAGTATCGAGCACCAGAAAATGCTCGACACCGCACATCTTCTCCTCAGTGCAGGCCCCTGCAGGCGGCAATGCCTGCAGGGGCAATGCATCTGAGCCTCACAAAGCCGAGGTCTTCATTGTATCTACACAGATGCGGTGTATAATAGAAGCGCGTTTGTGGTGGCACACAGGCCACCCGTAGAACGGATTGAGGAGGTCCACATGTTCAGTATCTTGGATAAGCAGGGTCTACGCCGAGTCTTGCCGATCGTGCTGTCGCTGGCGTTGGCGCTCAGTGGCCTGGGCGGTCTGGTAGCCTTGGCCGAGGAGACCACGGTCACCGAGGTGGCTGAGGTTGGGACGTTCAGCGGCACGCTGCCTGGCAACCCCGGTGCGGGATCATTCGCCGTGTATGACGTGTCATATGCAGGAGATGAGCTGCTGACGGCCACGTTGACGCCCGTCTATCAGGATGCCAGCCAGGGCGCCGCTTTCGGCATGAAGCTGTACCTGCCCGACGGCAGCGCGGTCAAAGATATCACCCGTGGCGATGGCGCCTACAAGGAGGTGCTCTACACCGGTGATGCCGGCACGCTCTACCTACAGGTCTTCAACTACAGCGCCAGCGCTGTGTCGTTCGATCTGGTGGTTGACGGTGCCACGGTGGTGACGCCGGCTGTGGCTGAGGAGCCGGCCGCTGCAGAAGCGGTGGCTGAAGAAGCGGTCGTTGAGGAAGCGGCGGCTGAGGAGCCGGTCGCTGAAGAAGCGGTCGCTGAGGAAGCGGTGGCTGAAGAAGCCGTCGTCGAGGAAGTGGTCGCTGAGGAAGCCGCGGCTGAAGAAGTTGCCGAAGAGGCAGCAGTGACTGAAGAGACCGGCGAGCTGCCCGAGGGCGTGCTGGCCACGGGCGTTCTGGTTGGCGAGGGCGGTGGCGCCTTTGACGAGGCTACCGTTGTCTCCACGAGCGCCGACAAGGCCGTGACCCTCACGCTCGAGACGGTGCCTTTGGATCCGTCCTTTGGCCAGGCCAGTGGTTTCGTGGTGTACGGCGCCGAGGGCAAGACCGTCGCGCGCGGCATCTCGGATGGCAAGGGCGTGTTCAGCGCCAGCTTCTTTGGCGCGGCCGACGAGTCGTTCCTGGTGCAGGTCTTTAACTATGCGGCCGGGCAGCCCCTGGGCTATACCCTGAAGGTGTCCCAGTAGGCGCCGGCCTCTATCCACAGGCTGAGCCTGTGAGGCAAGGCCTCATCAGAGGCGACGCAAGTTGAGATGTCTCTGAGCAGACGGCGCCTGTTCGCAGGCGCCGTCTCGTCGTTATGAATGCGGTCGCTGAGCCCTGATGGCTCGGCCGAGGGGAGGGCAGATGCTGTTGAAGCCAAGTCATTGGGGTCTGGCGGTGCTGTTGCTGCTGGCAACCATGGTGATCGGCCCAGCCATAGCCGCCGAAGAGGCCCAACCGATGGGCGCTGCGCCCATCGAGGCCACGCTCCGCGGAAACCCCTATTCGGGCGCTGTTCTTACCTATCAGGTCGCATATCCGGGCGGCAACACCAGTGTGTTGTTCCGGTTGCGCAGCCTGACTGGGGATGTGGTGGCTGAACAGGCCTTTGGCCTCATGCTGTATCGGCCCTACGCGGGGCCGCTAGAGGCGGGCGTAACAGCGGGTGGTGCCTACCGCGAGGTAGGCTATTCGAGACCCGATGCAGGCCTGCTCACGGTGCAGGTCTACAACTACTCTCGCAAGGCGATCACCTACGAGCTGGCCGTCATAGGCCTTGCAGCCGACGCAGACGGCTCCGCCAGCCTGTTGAGCGAGCCCGTGGCCCCTGAGCCGCCCGCACCGGCCGAGGTGTCTTCGGACGAAGATGGCACCATATCGCTCCAGGGCTCCCTGGCGGGCAATCGCGCGGGCAGCTTTGCCGAGTATCGCTTTAGTGCGGTGGCTGGCGAGGATCTGACCATCACCATGGACAACCTCCCCATTGACCCCGCCTTTGGGCGCGCAATCGGCTATCGCGTCTACGGGCCTGATGGTAGCCTGGCGGCCAAGGGCGTCGAGATGCGCCCTCACCACTGGTGGGACACCTTTGTCGCCAAGCACACCGGCGACTATGTGCTGCAGGTGCACAACTATGCACCTGGCGTCACCTTGACCTACACCCTCAACATCGAACGCTAGTCGTTCACTCAGCGACTGCGGCCTGCCGCGATGTGCGAGCAGGCCGCAGTCGCTGTTGTCTGTGGCCCCCTTCTCGCGCTACAATACGGGCACAGTCTGCAGAAGGAGCCGCGCCATGGCCAAGCCGCGCGTGTTGGTCTTTGTTTCACACACCCACTGGGATCGTGAATGGTACGAGCCATTCGAGGCTTTTCGCCTAAAGTTGGTGCGCCTGGTCGATCGTCTGCTCGATATTCTGGAGGGCGACCCTGACTATCGCCACTTTATGCTCGATGGGCAGACCATCGTTCTCGATGATTACCTCGAGGTGCGCCCTGAGAATGAGGCTCGACTGCGCGCCATGATCTCGGCCGGGCGGCTGCTCATCGGCCCCTTTCACATCCTACCCGACGAGTTCCTGGTGTCGCCCGAGTCAACAGTGCGCAACCTGTTCACTGGGCGCGCCACGGCGACCCGTTTTGGTGGCGAGATGCGCCTAGGCAACATCCCCGACCCGTTTGGGCACATTAGCCAGATGCCGCAGATCGTGCGCGGCTTTGGCATGGACACCATGGCCTTTTGGCGAGGTGTGGCCGACCTGCCCAACGAGTTCACGTGGCGTGGCGCCGATGGGAGCGAGGTGTTGGTGCTGTACCAACGCGATGGCTACGGCAATGCCAGCGAAATGCCGCCTGATCGCACAGCCTTTGTAGCGCGAACGCAGCGCATCATCACCAGTCTGACAGACACCGCTACCACGCCCTACCTGTTGGCCATGAATGGCTCTGACCATGTTGAACCGATGGCCGAACTGCCGACGCTATTGGCCCATGCCAGAGAGGCCCTGCCCGAATTCGAGCTGGAACATGGCACACTGCCCCAGTTTGCAGCGGCGGTGCGCGCCGCCAACCCAGATCTGACCACCGTCGTCGGTGAGCTACGCTCGGGCAAGGCCGCGCCGTTATTGCCAGGCGTGCTCTCGGCTCGCCTGTGGCTCAAGCAGCGCAACACCGCGTGCGAAAACCTGCTCACGCACTGGGCCGAGCCCTTTACCGCCATCGCCGATCATTTGGGCGCCGACACGCCACTCACAAACCAGCGCGGCGTGGTGCGGGCAATCTGGAAGACCCTGCTGCTCAACCACCCGCACGATTCAATCTGTGGCTGCAGCCTCGATCAGGTGCACAAAGAGATGGATGTGCGCTATGACCGTGTCGAGCAGGCAGGAGAGCGCCTCGTGGGGCAGAACCTGAGCGCCCTGGCGGGCCTGCTGGATACGCGTGACGCCGGCCCGCTATCGGTGGCCGTGTTCAACCCCTTGACCGACACGCGCACCGATGTGGTCCAAGTCGCCGTACCGTTGCCGCCAGATATCGCCACAGTGACGATGCGCTGCGACGACGAGGTGCAGTCGGTGACACTGCTCAGCACCCTGCAAGAGCCGGTTTGGGATAGTGCAGTTACACCAGGGGTGGCAGAGTTCGTCATGGGCATGGTCACAGCGGGCTGGCGCGGCCTGCAGGTGCAGCGCATCACGGTGCAAGCCCAGGCTGACCCGCCACGCATCGATGCCTGGCTCGGGCTAGCTGCGCCCACCGACTCCGACGCCATACAAGAGCAGCTGCGCGCCGCGCAGGCATTGCTGGCCTCTCAGCCACCAACACTCTATATGCACGTCGATCAAGAGCCTCAGGCAGTGATGCGCTTTGTGGCGCGCGACGTGCCCGGCATGGGCTGGAAGACCTATGAGGTGGTCCCTCAGATCGTTGAACCACGCCCGCCGTTCGAGCGAGACGGCGCGGCAGAGAACGAGTTCCTGCGCGTGACGCTAGCAGAAGACGGCACCCTCACCCTTACCGACCTGCAGAGCGGGCAGGTGTACCGTGGGCTAAACCGCATCGTCGACGACGGCGACCGCGGCGACACGTACAACTATTGCCCCGTGGAACACGGCTATGACGTCATCGCCACCACGGTGATGGGCGCGCACGTAGAGGTCGAACCCTGTGGCCGCCAAACCCTCTCGTACGAGCTGCGCTGCCGTGTGCCCGCCAGCCTGGGCGCCAGCCGTGAGGAGCGCTCTAGCGAGCTGGTCGATCTCCCCATCCGTTGCAGCGTTGCGCTCACACCGGGGGTTCGCCGCGCCGATATTGAGACAGTGATCGTCAACCAGGCCCGCGACCACCGGGTACGCGCTCACTTTGGCGTGCCCATCGAGATTGACACCTTTGACACTGAGGGCCACTGGGACATTATCTCGCGGCCGCTTGACATGCCGCTGGAAACTGACGATTGGGTAGAACAGCCCATCGGCACACATCCACAGCGCCGTTGGAGCCGCTTAGCGGCCGATGGCGTTGGCCTGGTGCTGGGTAACAGCGGCTTGCCCGAGATCGAGGCGTTGCGCACGCTCGATGGCTCTGAGCTGGCGCTCACGTTGCTGCGCTCTGTCGGCTGGCTCTCGCGCGATGATCTGGCCTCGCGCCCGACACACGTTGGCCCTGAAGTACCCACGCCCGCGGCGCAATGCCTGGGGCCCATCACCTGCCGGTATTGCCTGGTGCCCGCCAGCGCTGCGCCCGACGATGATATCGCGCTCGCGCTGGGGCACAACGCATCACTGCGCGCCGCGCTGGCGACCGCCTTTCCGGGCGTATTGCCGTTGCAGGGCGCCTTTGTGCGTCTCGAGCCAGCCGGGCTGGAGATATCGGCCGTCAAGGCCGCTGAGGACGGCGATGGTCTCATCGTGCGCTTTTGGAACAGGAACGCCGCAACCGTCTCCGCACACCTGAGCTTTTGGGCGGTGCCGCTCTCTGTCGTACGTTGCCGTCTGGATGAGAGCACCGTCTCGGCGCTGGAGATCGGCGACGACGGCGCCATCATCGTCGAGGTGGGGCCTAAAGAGGCCGTCACGATACGTGTGCGCATGGCGACGACCTGACCATGCCAGACCACTTTGACGTGCTGGCCCCCCTGTATGAGCGCGTGATCCGTCCGCCCGATATCGAGGCCCTTTGCAGCGTACTGCGACTGCCGTCACGCGGCGAATGTTGGCTGCTGGATGCTGGCGGCGGCACAGGGCGCGTTGCTGCTCAGCTGCGCGCACATGTGGGCCACTACGTGGTTGCCGATCAAGCCCACGGCATGTTGCGCCAGACCGCGCTCAAGGACGGCCTCTTGCCAGTGCGCGCACGTGTACAGCGGCTGCCCTTTGCCGATGCCACCTTTCATCGCGTGGTGGTAGTCGATGCGCTGCATCACTTTGGCGATCAAGAAGGCGCCATTGACGAGTTGCTACGAGTGCTTCGGCCAGGCGGGCGGCTGCTGATCGAGGAGCCCGATATCCGCTCATGGCGGGTCAAGCTGATCGCCCTGGCCGAACGGCTGGCGCTCATGCAGAGCCAGTTCTGGCCGCCCGAGCGCATTACAGCTGCGTTGCGGGCGCGTGGATATCACCCCTGGGTGCGCCGCAGGGACGCGATGGCCGTGTGGGTGGGCGTAGATAAGCCCAGCCCTCATCTGGCTGAGCTCGCCTGAGGCAGCGATGCTGCACCACTGCCCTCTGCAGGGAGATCTCCCATGACGACGCTACGCGATCGTATGTCGGGCTGGCACGCACTCCCGCGCGACGCTCGCAGGCTGCTCATTGTCAACCTGCTGTTCGCGCTAGGGTACAACGGCATCGGGCTGATGCTGCGACCACTCTATGTGTTGCGCCTCGGACTGGGCGCCGCTCATTATGGCATGTATGCGGCCGGCGGATCGTTCGCCTACATGCTGGCGAGCCTACTCGCCGGGCTGCTGGGCATGCGTCTGGGCGAACGCCGGACGATGCTCGTGGGCGCGTTCGGCTGCCTGGTGGGGACAGCACTGCTACCGCTCACCGAATGGCTCGACCCCAGATGGTGGGCACCCCTGCCCATCATCTCTAACGTCGTGCTCTCGGTGTTCTGGGCGCTGGTCATCGTGCCCATGGTGCCGGCCCTGCTTGGCATTACCGATGAGTCACATCGCGATCAGACTATCGGCCTCTCCAGTACATTGAGCGGCCTGGGAATTCTGGCAGGTAACCTCATCGGGGGGTTGCTGCCGCGCGTCTTCTCGGCCCTGATGGGCAGTACTCAGACCAGCAATGATGGGTTTCGTCTGGCCATCAGCGTTGCACTGATCTCGGGCATCGCGCTGATTGCCTTGCTGTGGCGCGTGCCAGACGGCCCTCCGGTCGAACGCCAGGTGCAGGTGAGCCAGGCGCCGCTACGTCTCCCGGTGCTGCTGCTCATCGGCACCTTTTCGATGCTGATACAGACCGCCTCTGCCGCCATGGCCACTTTCTTGTCACCCTATCTCGACCAGGAACTGCACCTCAGCACCGAGGCGATTGGCCTGGTCACCACGCTAGGACAGGCGCTGGCCGTATTTGGCATGGGCATCAGCCCGTGGGTGGCGCGGCGCATCACCAGCCGCGGTGGCACGATTGTGGTGGGCCTGGGCGCATCACTGGCGCTGCTGCCCATGGCCGCCATTCCTCAGTGGCTGGCGGCAGTGGCCAGTCGCATCGTGCTGGGTG
>LSQX01154461.1_pt1 | contig 10460 bp, 12 predicted proteins | sample 654561 | NCBI WGS metagenome assembly LSQX01 (sample SAMN04489861, study PRJNA283612) | anaerobic digester metagenome | isolation source: 4 biogas reactors fed with cattle manure at either 37C or 55C with and... | place: Denmark: Kongens Lyngby | collected 2014
AGATGTGTATAAGAGACAGGGATATAGCAGTGCAGGCACCGCTCGTTGCATTGACTGGTGATCTCTATCTGCATCGCCACCAGTTGGGGGTCATGCGCAAAGTGTTGAGCCAGGAACTGGGGTGAGTCGATCTCGCCGCTGCGCGACACGGCGAAGCTGCTCGTGACGCCCTTGGGCACCTGCTGTGCCGCTCGGCGACACGCTTCTTCAGACGCACCTCGAGCCAAGAATCCATCGTGGGTGAGTTCGCCGAAAAACTCTGCTGCATCGGGTTCGACCACGGTGGAATCAACCTTGAACATCGAGGCGATTTCTTGTGAGATCTCCGTGATGGGCCGTGGATGACGTTTCATTGTGGCCAGGAAGGTCGCTCCGACTTGATCCACCACGCGGTCAGTTCGCGCCCTGACGTTGACGAGATAACCAACGGAATCGTAGCCCCGAAAATATGCTTCGGGACGCAGCATAAAAAACATGTCAACCTCATTTTGACGGGTGCAAGGGGATCCTCCCTTGCACCCGATTCATCGAACCCGGGACATCAGTGGGTGCACTCACAGCACTTCATGCCCGTCGGCTGATAGCACGCGGCGGAATATGAGCCCGAGGCGCCCTCGCGGGCGAGAACCTTCGGCTTTGCATATGCCATTGAAAACACCTCCTTCTTGTGGCTTGAGTCACGTTGGAAGATGTGCCGACAGTCCAATTATACCACCATCGGACAACGAATGGTCCGACGCTTTTGTCCCAATTTTTGGGGACACGTGAAACAGAAAGTCCGCTATATCAAGCAGGCCAGCACCGCGACGCAGAGGATCGCGACATCCACCTGATCCCTGTCGGCCAGGGCGAGGAGGGCCTCCTCATCGCGCGCCCGCACAGCCGCGACAGTCCTGGAGACGACGGTCGGATCGGTGAGCCGACGGGACGTCAGACCCTCAAGGTCGGCTTCGGACAACTCCTGAGTCATGACGACCAACGCACCGGTCAGCCACCGGATCACGGACGGGAGGGGATGGCGGAGCATCGCCGCGGTCTGCTCGATAGCCAGCCGATCGTCGTCACCGGCGTACGCCTCGACGCACGCCCGGCAGGCCTGGACGAGATCCGCTGGGGCACCACTCATCGTCGAAACCATTTCTTGGCGACCTCCCGGATCTGTGTAAACGTCACAGGCAGATCCTCGATGGACTGGCGGATTTGATCATCAGGCAACATGTCGACTTTCAAAGCTTTCTCGAGCATCTGCATGCCTGCCGCCCAGAAGATCTCGAGACCGATTTTCCGCCCCGCTGCCAGCCAGACGTCCCGAACGAGCTGGCGCCTGCGCTCGGGTGACACCGGGCCGGTCACGGGAGCAATCACCTGTGCTCCGGCTCCCGTCGTCGGCATCTGCACCTGCCCAGTCCCCACCATGGCACTGACATAAGCACGCGCGTGCTGGGTTGCGCCCCGGGCAAACTGCGCAGCCCGCTTCAGCGCGACCTCGGCCGCCTGGAGCTGGACCCCGGCATTCCTCAGGTCCTGGCTAGCGGTCGACTGGCCAAGGGCGTTGAGGTGGCGCGCGGTCGCTTGCAACCGACTGCCGATTGCATGCAGGTCGCGCGACGCGTTCTCGACAGGGTGCACCGCGGCAGCCAGTGCATCACACATGCGTTGGAGTGCGCTCGACATCACGATCCTCGCAGCGCAGCGATGGCCGCGCTCGCTGCCGCCTCCGCATCGGCCAGCGCCCGGATTGCTTCAGTGAGCGCATCGCGGATCAAGACGTCGACGTGCTGGGAGCTGCCCGCGACCACGGCGTCGGCCTCGGCAGCAACCCGGCTCAGGATCGTGCCAGCTTGGACCGCTGCCCGGTGCCCGGCACTGGCGAGTTGCGCGCCTTCAGCCTTGGCTTGGGCGATGGCCGCCACCTGGCGAGGATCAGGCTGGTTGGCCATCAGACGGACTGCGCATATTGGTTGCACGTCCGAGCGGCCTGTTCCAGCGCCTGAATAGCGGAGTCGACCTGCTTTTGAGCGTTCTGCAGGGTGTCGATGACCTGTTGGTCGGCTCCGGATGCGGTGCCGCCCATGGTGGCACTGACATCGGAGATGCCTTTGTCGAACTTGCTCTTGAAACCGGTGAGCCCACCGGAGATCGTCTTCGCCTGCTGGCCGATGGCGGTGACAAGGCTTTTGAGTTCAGTGACTTTGGACATGATGTTCCTTCCTTGGGCGGTCAGGTCACGGCCAGCGCGACCGCGATGATCACGATGAACGCGAGCACAGCAGCGGTGGCCAGCCAGATGGGTGTGCGTGATTGCGCGGGAGCGGGGACGGGTTTCGGGGCCGGTGGCGGCGTCGCAGGTGTTCGGGCGATCCGCTCCTCGGTGCGCCGCAATGAGGTCAGCACCGCATCTGCCTCGGTCACCCAAGCGCTGGCCGCGTCAGCAGCGGCCTTTGCCTGAGCGGCGGAGGTGCAGGAATGGTCTGGGTCATTCACGGGAATGGGTACGCCGAGTGCGGCTCGGAATCGTTCGAGGTTGGCCTCTGCGCTCACGATCGCCGAGCGGGTCTGCGTCAGCTCCGCGGTGGCCCGCTGCTCGAGCCTCCGGGCCCGCGCATCCTGGTCGGCGAAAGTGCGATCACTGTCACTCCGTTTGGCCAGCAGGCGTTCCTCCAGGCTGGTCAGGACCTGCATTGCGGTGAGATAGTTCTGCCACGGGTCAGCCATCGGTGCGGCCCTCCAGGTCGAACGGGACCAGTGTTTCGGCCTCGCCCGCACTCTGTCGGTCGAACCACAACGTTCGGGGTGATCCGCTGGGTGCCTGGGTGAGCGGGCCGCACAGCGTACTCAGATCATCCTTGCCGACGCCGCCCAGAATGAAACCGCGTACGCCCGGCATCCCGAATCCGAGCTGATTCTCCAGCCGATGCCGGCTCTGCCACCAACCGATCACGTGAATCTCCCGGGTTGCCCCGGATTGTGTCAGTGTCCGCAGTGCCTCTCCCGGTGACTCGAAGCTGCCTTCTGGCGGCAGGTCCAGGTCCATCTGGTCCAGCCCGACCGGCACCACCAGGCCGGGTGCTGCCGCACCCGCGAGTCGGATCAGCTCGGTGCCGATGTCCGCTTGGCGACAATGAGCCACGCGGGCACCGGCGGCGGCAACCTCTCGGGCAAGCTCCACAAGCCAGGGGGTGTGTTCCGTGCGGGCGGCCCCGTCGAGAATCGTCACTGCCAGACCCGGCTGGCTCAGCACGGCGCTGCGAATCGCTCCACGAAGGGAGGGCCGGAGCACTTTCTCTTCGGCTCCCACCAACAGCAGGGCTTGGTCCGGTGCTCTCCGCAGCGTGATCCGACGGACTCGTTCGGTGAGCGAGATCGGGCTGCCCAGCGCGACCACCAGCTCGCCGTCCGTGGCGATCGGGTGCTGCGCCGGCCAGGCAGAATATTCCCTCGCCCAGAAGATCAGGGGCGGAGTGGTGTCCCCGGACTGGATCCAGAGTTGCTCGCGGAGCTGCCGCAGATAATCCGGAGAACCATAGGCGGTCTGGCCGCGGATGTTGTGCTCGACCTGACCGAGGGATTCATTGAGGATCACCTCTCCTCGATGGCTGAGATCCGCTGCCGCGGTGTTTTGAGGGGAGAGCAACACCTGGGATTCCGCTGCCGTGTTCTTCAGCGAGAGGCGGTTGTGGAACTGGGAGAAAACGGCTTCCGCCTTCGTGGCCAACCCTGAAATGCCTGAGATGGTCTGGGAGGAAAGAACCACATGGATCCCGAAACCGCGGGCCGTCCGGGCAATGTGCTCCAAAAGCGCCGTGGCCCGCTGGCCAGTCTCCTCGCCGGTGAACAGGCGATGGAATTCATCGATCACCACGAGCAGCCGCGGGAGCTGACCGCCCTGACGACGGAAGTCGGAGAACCGGGCAACCCCGGCAGTGCGCAGCAGACCGGAGCGGCGCTCCATCTCGGCGCTGACCCAGTTGAGGACGGCGAGCCCGAAGTCGGGGTCATAATCCAATCCGAGCGCCCGGACATGGGGCAACCAGTTCCGCTGGTGCGCGTCCGGGCCATATTGTGCGAACTCCACTCCATCCCGGAAATCGATCAGGACCATTTCCAGGTCGATCGGGGAATAGCGTGCAGCCAGCGCGTGAATGATGCCGTGCAGCAGGGTGGATTTGCCTTGTCCGACTGCGCCGCCGATCAACGCGTTGGGCATCGGTGGGTTTTCAGTGCGGAGCCGAAAGACGAGATTGCTGCGACCAGTCCGCCCGATCACGGCCTCGATTCCCTCGACACCATCGTCGAGCCAGGGATCCTGGATCGCCTCGATCAAATCCTGCAGTGGCAAAGTTTGGGCCAGGTCAATCCGGGGCGCATTGGCGAGGACGGTTGCGCACGCCCGCAGCCGGTCCCGGTCTGGCGCCGGGTCCGGGTCAATGAACACTCCCGGCAGCACGGACGCCGACCACGGTGTGGAACGGGCATCGATCTGCACGAAATCCTGCGTATCGAGACCCAGCTCCGTTGCGGTTCGGGCGGTAAGAAGGACAACGAGTCCACGCTCCGCCCCGACGCGGGCCAATTGCAGGAGCTGTTGGTGAGCGGCCTCGGACAGCCCGGCAGGGGTGGCACCCAAGATGAGCACACGGATGGGATGGGCAAGACTTCCCCCGACCTGGTGGACCGGCGTAAGTCTGTCGATTCCCTGGGCGGTCAGCTCGTCGGCCACTGCCCCCAGCGCGCTGACCAGTGATTCGACCAGGTCCTCGAGCTGAACCGTTGTGGTGAGCGCGGCGGGCACCGACGCCCGGTCCACCTCGCGGACTGGCGCGAACAGCCCAATGTCGCACGCCAGATCCGGGTCAAAGGTGTGCACGCGAAGTTGACGCGGATGGCAGGTGAACAGCAACCGGACGATCACCGTGTGGAGCAGCCCGTTGAAACTCGTCGAATCACCATTGACGACCCAGCCCGGGGTGCCGAGCAGGGGCACCACCACCGGCAGTTCGGTGTCCTGCACGCGGCCGATCCTGACCGCCGTGCCAAACCTCGGGGGCCCGGGTGCTGTGTCGAACTCGCCGCTGGTGATCAGCGCATTGCCGCAGCCAGGCGCAAGATCATCGACCGTTCGTGTGATCACGTCCGCGGCCAACTCGAGTGCTTGGTCCGCAGACCGGCGATCTGCAGTGCGACGACGTTCGCGCTCGCTGCGGGCCTCCTGTCGGATCGCTGCCGCTCGGGTCTGGGCTTGGGCGACGGTGCTGTCCGAGTGGTCAGCAAGCCAGGTTCGGGCTGCACTGACCTGCTGCCAATGGGCGACCAGCGACTGTTGCAGGAGCGCCCGCTGGTCTCGGACCCGGCTGGCGGCGTCAGCCATCGGACGTGACCGCTGGCTCGCGCTGCAACACCACCAGAGCAGGCCGGAGCACCCGGTCCTCACGTTGGAAACCAGGGCGCAGGACTTGGGAGATCGTCAACTGGGGCCCGTCGCCAAGGACCTGAGCGACGTCGTGATAGCGCGAATCGAACTCGTCGCAGGGCACCTCGGTGATCCCGAAGCAGTCCTCGAGGGCATCACACAACTCATCGGCGAAGCTGGCCATCAGCTCTGGGCCAGCGGTTGAAGCATCTCGCATGCGCTCCAACAGAAGCCCGAAACGGGCGACGACAGGCCGCAGGTGGTCGCCGGCGGCAACCTTTTCGGCTCGCTCAACCCGGTCGAAGAGCTGCTCGATGACCGCACGCTTGTCCTTGTCATCCAGCAAACGGCGACGAAACATGTCCTGCAACGCGGTCAGTCCGTTGAGGACCCGGTCGTCTGCCTGGGGTTCTGTCGTCGATTCACCCATGTCACTGCACCTCCAGGGCCGCCATGGCGTCGCGCAGGCGATTGATCTCGGACTGGTCGAGGTTGGCCGCCCGGTCGATCTCGAACTCGCCCAGCGGCTGGTTCGTTTCACCATCGGTCACCTCAATGTGGAGGATTCCGTCGACATCGCAGGAGAAGGTGACCAGCACCGGGGAGCCCTTGGGGTGCGGAGGAATCTTGAGCAGTGAGCTGCCCAGCACATTCACATAGCGCAGATCCTCGTCGTCACCTTCGGTGACCCGCACATTGAGTTCGGTTTGGTTGTCGACGACGGTGAAATACATCTCTTGGCGCTGACAGGGCACCGTCGAGTTGACGGGGATGATCACCGAGTTGATCTCGCGGCCCGTGTCACCGTCAAGGGAGATGACGCCGAGGCCATGACTGACCACGTCGCTGATGGTCACAGGATGGGCGCTCACGAGCTCGGGCTCTGTTCGGTCGCGCTCGACGCGGCGTACATCCGCCAGAATCGCCGCCCCGCGAGCGACGGCCTCATCGGGATGAAGGCTCAGATCTGGAGTCTTTCCAACGGCCTCGGTGACCATTGCCCGCACCATCGGCATCCTGGTCGAACCACCGACCAGGAGCACTTTGTCGACCGCGCTGAGAGCGACCCCGGCGGCATCCGCCACATCTTCCAGCAGAATCTCGGTGCGCTCCAACAGGGACTCGGTGATCCGCTCGAACTCCGCCCGGGTCAGCACGAGCTTGGCGGTCGCGCCTTCGGCGGTGACGATGATCGGCGCCTGTTCGACGTTGGTGAGGCGGTGCTTGGCTTGTTCGGCGCGATCCCGCAGGCTCGCATCCTGGTCCTCTGCCAAACGGATGCCCGTGGCCTTCTCGAACTCATCTTTGATCCACGCGATGATCCGGTTGTCGAAGTCGAATCCGCCGAGGTTGCGGTCACCATCGGTGGCCAGGATGTCGAAATGTCCGTTTTGGCTGCGCAACAGAGTGACATCGAAGGTGCCGCCGCCGAGGTCATAGACCAGCACGGAACCCTCGAAACCCGTGTCAACCCCGAAGCTGACAGCGGCTGCCGTCGGCTCATTGATGATCGACAGCACGTTGAGTCCTGCGATGGCGCCCGCTTGTTTGGTGGCATTGCGCTGGGCGTCATTGAAGTACGCCGGGACTGTGATCACCACGTCGCCGCACGCCTCGCCAAGCACAAGTTCGGCGTCCCCGACCAGGCGTTTCAAGATCAGTGCCGACACTGATTCAGGGGTGAATTCCTCGTCGTTGTCGCCATAGAACTTCCAGGATGGATTTCCTATCTGGCGTTTGATGAACTCCACCACATCATCGGGAAAAAGAGCCCGCTGCGCCTTTGCTTGCTTGCCGATATAGATCTCGCCATCGGAGAACAGGATGACGGAAGGGGTCGTGTTGTCGCCTTCCCCATTGCGCACGATCTCAGACTGGCCGGCCGCATTGATCGTCGCGACGGCGCAATAGGTGGTGCCCAGGTCAATCCCAAGAGTCTTGGCCATCTCGAATCTCGCTTTCTCAGATGTAGGTCTTGGCGTTGATCTTCCATGCGGGCACCCAGCACCACTTGTAGAGGCCGAAGATCACAAGCCCGCCAATCAACAGGAAGATGAATCCGGTTCCCACCATTTCCGGGACCGACATCATGGCGAAACCTGAAAAAATAAAGAAGAGCGGGACGAGGATCATCGGGAGGATGATGTTGCAGCCGCCGCCAAAGGGGGCGCGGAAGGCCTTTTTTTTCATTCTTTCGAGATACTCGGTGATCGCATCGGCGTTCGCTCGGATTTCATCAGGCTGATGCCGCAAGCTTCTGACCCGGCTGACCAAGCTCTCCATCTGCTCGATCTCGCTGGGACTGCTCACCAAATACATGTCGTCCAGGCGCTTCGCCGGCACCCGCTCAGCCAGTTCGAGCAGGGTGGCGCCCAAGTAGTAGCACGCGTTCTCATCGTTGGGATCATGTTGATAGGCCTTCTCTGCCTCCGGCAGCGCCCGCTCGGGCAGTCCGTTCTGGAGGAACACGCCCGCAATGGCGAGCCGAAAGGCGTTCTCCGTCGGCTCCATCCGTGCAGCGTCCTGATAGCTGCCCATGGCCTGATCCCACAAGCCCATCTCCTCGGCCACCGCGCCCTTGTGGAACTGGAACCATGGGTTTCGGCTATCAAGCTCGACTGCACGATTTGCTTCATAAAGAGCGTTGTCGAGACGGTTGAGGCCGGCGTTCGCGCGGGACTGCACGAACCAGGCTTCACTCGAGTTGCCCGTCGCGGCCGTTGCTTCACGAGCGGCATAGGCGGCGGAGCGATAATCGCCTCGAGCGAGATGCGCCTTTGCCTCGGCGAGCCAATCTTGGCCGGCCGACTGGTCGGGGGTGGCCTGGACCGCTGGAGCGACTCCTTCCCGGGCCAACCGCTGGTCATAGGCCGACCGCTTGGCCGGATCCGTGAGGACGCCACGCGCTTCCTCGATCAATTTGACCTGGAGTTCGGCCTCCTGTCGCACGCTCAGATCGGAGGCCTCGGTCTTCTTTCGCCAAAGCCGCATGCCCTTCTTGACCGCATCTTTGACGGCGTCGTCGTTCGCATCTCGCGGAATGCTCAAGAGTTCGTAGTAATCGACTGCGACAGCCATTGCGCTGTTCCTTCCCCGTGCTGTTCGATCGCTGCTGGATCCTACGGGAATTGTGCCGCATTTTCGATCGCAATCTATTGTCGATTTGTCACGACATGGCCGCTCCTTGGCCTATTCGGTGTCCTCATTTTGTGCCAAAAGCATGTTTTGTAATGTGAAATTGGGACTTGCGGTTTTTGCGACATTAGGCAGGCGCGTGATGGACAGTCCTTGGTAGGCATGTCTCTTCATTGTGATTCCGCTCACAGGCACGCTGGTCCTCCTTCTCTGATTGGGCAGTCAATGGCCCGAGCGTGTCTGAAAGGCGCTGCTTGTCCCCTAAAATTGGGACTTGCGTGCAGCTAGCGGACGTTGTTTATCACCGGGTTGAGGTTGAAAAGAGTTGTCCGCTGGCTCCACTGTCGTTCGTGGCCGGCTGACTTCTCGGCCATTATTCGGCGAGCAACCGCCCAAGCACTCCACCGAGCAACAAATCATCTGCCTGGCCGAAATGGTGCAGACGCACGTTGCCCTCCTTGTCGACCAACAGCAAACTCGGCGTACCCCGCATCCGCAACCGCGTCATCGTCGCCGGCGTGCCCGCCCCACGCGGTTTGTCGATCGCGACGGGGAAGGGGATCCGATATTCGCGGAGGAAGGCCCGAAGGGCCGCAGGCGTCATGACCTCGTGGTGTTCAAAAACAGTGTGCAGGCCGATGACGACGACGTCCTCGCTGAACCCCTGGTGGATCTTCGTGGCCTGCGGCAACCCGTGCGTGACACAGCCGGGGCACAACATCTGGAATGCCTCGATCGCGAGCACCTTCCCGCGCAGGTCGGCCAGCGACGATGCTGGTGGCTCGCCGATCCACTCCGACACCTCGAGCTCACCGATCGGGCCGAGGTTGGGCAACTTCATCATGATCCGCTCCTTTCCTCGCTTATTGTTTCTTCCAGCTTGCCAAGGAGTGTCAATAGTCAGGCATCTGAGAGCTTCTGATTATGGAATCAAAATCTCTTTATCTGCTTTCTTGGCGCAGCTTTGTGCGGGCTGCAAGGGTGGAGTGACGTCTTTCGGGAGGTGCCTCGATGCCGCGTGTGTCTCGGGCCGACTACGGACCTCTGCAACGGAGCGCGGTTGTGCCCAGCCGAGCTCCGTTTGTTCCGTCGGTTTCCGGTGCCCTGCGCAGCCGCGCGTCAGCGGTGGCTCGTCGCGTGCACATTTCTGCTGTGGTGATGGCCGTTGGTTATGCCGGTGAATATTATTTCGCGCCCTTGCGGGCATCAGGCGGAGTTGCGCCCTATTCCTGGACATTTGTCCAAGGCTCCATTCCGCCCGGAATGACGTTGACGGGAGCGACGATTGCCGGCTGCACGCCCAAGGCCGGCCGTTGGGTCGCCACCCTGCGGGTCACCGACGCGGCGGGAAGCCAGGACACCGGGATTTTCACCTTCGACTTTGGCACCGACCGCGTTGGCGCGGCGGCGGAGATGATGCGGTTGATCAACGCGCATCGCGGTGCGGCCGGTGTCGCTCCGATGGCGTTGGATCCCGCACTGTGCCCGGGCATCAAGAGCTGGGTCGATCAGCTCGCCGCGTCCGGCAGCGGCCTCGTCCACCAGAGCCCCCGCCCGACCGGCGTGCTCGCGCACAACCTGTCCGCCACGTGCTCTGACCAGCCGCTCACGGCCGACCCCGTGGAGGTGGGCGACTTCCTGACATCGGCGTGGTTGAGCCAGGCGCATTCCTATGCCGACTATGTCGCACTCACGGTGACCGATCCGACAGCCGCGCAGCAGATGTATCAGGGCACCGGCGACTATGCCGCCATCGGCCCGAGCGGTCACCGCATCTGCCTCGAAAACCCAGGCTTTTCGCGCATCGGACTCGGCCTCGCCTATGCCGTCAACGGGTCTGCGTGCGGAGCCCGCTATCCCTTCGGCTATTACGGCGGCACGGCCCTGGCCTGACGTGCGGCGTACGTTGCCTCTT
>LSQX01245663.1_pt1 | contig 10459 bp, 10 predicted proteins | sample 654561 | NCBI WGS metagenome assembly LSQX01 (sample SAMN04489861, study PRJNA283612) | anaerobic digester metagenome | isolation source: 4 biogas reactors fed with cattle manure at either 37C or 55C with and... | place: Denmark: Kongens Lyngby | collected 2014
AACCACCGGCACAAAGGCGTTGAATATCCCAAAAAGGATGGCGCCGGAGAGCTTAGCAGCCACCATGGCAGATAATGAAATAGGAGCAAGCAATAAGCGCTCGAAAGAGCGTCCCCTCCGTTCAAAGGTGATGGTCACCGCGAGCATGGAGGTAGTGCCGAACAACACGCTCATCGATATCAGCCCAGGAAGCAGATTCCGGATCTCGGCAAGGTTCACGCCTCCATAGGAACGGAGCATCTGCATCAGGGTCCACGACAAAGGGAAGATAATACCCCAGCTGATGTTAGGCGGCTTGAGATAGTAGTTCCGAACATCTTTTTTTAGGATATTCCAAAATGCGATCCATGTTTTCATCTTCCCGAGCCTCCCTTTTCCTTCTCCTTGCGGAGCCTTGCAGCTTCGATACCCGTGACTCTTACAAAGACATCTTCTAAAGTCGGCCGCATCTCTTTGGCTTCAAAGATGGACACCCCTAAACCGTCAAGATACTGCAAGACGGGTGAAAGGGGAAGCCGCTCGTTGGAGGTGATTGTGATCGCGTTATTCGTCTGGAGCTCCACAGTGCAGTGGGGGAAACGCTCCTGAAGCCTTTCTACATAGGGCGCTAAATCTGTATCGGCAACTAGTCTGATGGTGTGCCCATGGGTTATGCTTTCCATCAGCTCAGGCACCGTACCGCTAGCTACAATTCGCCCCTCTACGAGAAAGGCAATCTGGTCGCATACCCGTTCGGCTTCTTCGATGTAGTGGGTGGTAATGAATATTGTCGTGCCCCTTTTCTTGAGGTCCAGCAGTAGCCACCGGATCTGCCGGGCACTTTCAACATCGATTCCGGTGGTGGGCTCATCGAGAAAGAGAATCTCCGGCCCATGGATAATGCCCGCCGCAATGGTCAGTTTGCGCCGCATCCCCTTGGAGTACGCCCTAAAGGGGCGCTTACCCGCTTTGGTAAGGTCAAACTGCTCCAGCAGTTCCCTGGCTCGCTTTTCCCTAGCTGTTCTGGTCATGCCGTAAAGGGCTCCGCAAAAGCAGAGGTTGTCAAAGCCGTCCATCTCGCCGTATAGATTGCTTTCATCGGGGACAATGCCGATGATGGCCTGGGCCTTTTTTGGGTCTTGCACAACATCAATTCCGTTGATGAATATGGAGCCAGCGGTAGGCCTGGCAAGCCCGATCATCATATTGATAGTTGTAGTTTTCCCTGCACCGTTGGGCCCCAGCAGCCCAACGACTTCGCCCCGGCGGATGGAAAATGAAATTCGGTCAACCGCTGTAAAATCTCCGTAGCGCTTAGTTAGATTCTTGACCAGTACAATTTCCCCGGTGTTCATGATTCACTACTCCCAGAATCAGTGCCGCCGCAGCGCTTTTCTTCTGGGCTGCCGCAGTCTTTCGCGTTCCCCGTGGTTTCCCGTTGCTCAGCGGCCTGGCATCCACCCTGAGCCGACGTGCAGGGTTGCCGCTCTATGGAGGCCAGCTCCTCAATTTTGGCTGCCAAGGTTCTTAGCACTTCCCGGTTTACGTCGTAGTGTATGAAGTGACCTTTCCTTTCGCCGGTGAGAAGTCCCGCTTCCCGCAGTACCTTTAGATGCTGCGATACAGCCCCTTCGGAAAGCTCGAGTTTTCTTGCCAGGGCCCTAACACAGTAGTTGTGTCTCAGGAGCAGCGTTATGATTTTCATTCTGGTGTCATCGGCTATAGCCCTGAGCACTAGACTCTTATTCATTAGGACACCTTCCTTCTGCAAATCAATTTAGCCATCACTAAAATAATTATACTGCTAAGCTTGTTTTAGTCAAGACTAAAGTGAATCGTGGCAGGTCAGTATCATGAAACCAACAGCCGAATATACAACGTTTCTATCATCCATGTTCTGTAAGAGTCCTGGTTTTCGGGTTATGCTAAACGGTGCGGTTCTGAAATGCGATTTCAATCAGTCGAGTGGCTAGATTATATATGCATGTGGTACAAGAAGAAGGGGTTACAAAAGTAGGAATGAATTGATATAATCAAGAATCGTGAAAATAATATTTGCAATGCCTGGCAAAGGAGATGAAGAGGCAGTGAGAAGAAACCTAGTAGTGATAGTGGTGTTGATGTCTCTGGTTGTTGCGGGAGGTTGTTCCTTTGGCGGGAATAAATCACGTCTATCGGGTGGTGCTGTTCTTACAGGACGCGTGGTGATGCCAGCACCGGCAACTGTTAAGTCGATCAATGCAACCGGGATGCTTGACGGCCAAGTGCCAGTAAAGGGAGCTACAGTCCGTGTGGAGGGCGGCACTATCGCCGTAACAGATTCTCAAGGTTACTTTTCCATTTCAGGTCTATCGCCATTTAGGAAATACCTAAGTAACGCAGCGCTACCCAGTAGCTATAGTGTACAAGAACTTCAGAGTTTTGCGTCGCCTGGTACTCGAGAGCCTGTGGAGGTAAGCATTGCTACTACTGCAGCCGTCAAGTCGATGCATGCGCTACCCTTTAGAAGTACCGAGGCACACGCTGAATTTGATGTCTTGCTAGCGGCTGCTAGAAATAGTAGAGGGGTGCGTGACTTAATTGATTGCATTCGGCAGGGGGACGTTGCCGACATAGGAGAAACAGCCGTTACTAATGAGATAATAGATAGATTTTTGACCTATTACTATCCTGTGGATATTCAGCACACTTATGTGTATGAAGTAACGCACTATATCGACGATTGGGAACCGGGAAGTAGAGATGAAATGCTCTGGACAGGAACCGGTGAGGAAGAACTGATCTAGGTTCACGGCGAAATGGTGAGCGCCTACAAATGGGTTCGAGAGCAAGATGACGATGTAGAGTCAACGTGGATAAGAATCAAAGACGGAGTACTGTATTGGTATCATGAAGAAAGGTCCAATGGTACCGGAAAAGCTTTTCCAGTTCTTGCATACAGCCTAAAAGACAAGGATCTTGCAACCCTGGAATTGGAGGAGGTAACGACACGGGCTGGGACGTTTCATGCTTTGAAAATCACCGCAAGAGCTCCCAGCTACAATGAGACTGGTATCTGGTGGCTGGCACCTGGAGTGGGGATGGTTCTGTACAAAGGTGAGCAAGATGATGGCTCCAAGTATGGACTAGAATTAATAGACTACTAATCGCCTAGTGGTTTGAGGTACATCAAAAAAAGCGGTGCGTTTCTTCACTGAAACGCACCGCAGCATTCATAGAAGACTTGATTGCCCTCAAAGTGATTTTACGGTGGATTTCTGAACCTCGTAGCCTACTTTAGTGATTGCGTTTTCGATTTCTTCGATGGAGACCGTATCTTCGTCGAAGTTCAGCTTCACTTTGCTGGTGTTAAAAGATACCTTCACCGAATCCTGCTCGATGCCGTTCAGTCCCTTCACTGCTGCTTCTATCTTTTGCATGCAGGATGGGCATGTCAAAGTCTCCAGCTGGATTGTTGCCGCTTTCATACTGCAATCTCCTCCCATCGGGTCCTTGATAGGTTCTCTCGGCTTTCAATTCAATTATATCCCCCAAGACGTTTCCAAAACCTTGATTTAGGTCAACTTTTCAGGTGTCCTAGAGGGCAGCAGACACTGCCGGCTATGCATAGCGGCGGGGAAGGCGGTACCGCAAGAGCCGCATGCCGTTGAGGATAACAGCCAGGATGCTGCCTTCGTGTACCAGCATACCGATGGACATGTTCATCCAGTCACTGAAGATCAGACTGGCAAGTAGTACCAGCACAACACCCACCGCGATGAAGATATTCTGCCTCATGTTTCTCGCTGTTGCTTTGGCCAGCCCCAGGGCGTGGGGCAGCCGGCTGAAGTCGGAATTCATCAGTACCACATCCGATGTTTCGATGGCTACATCTGTGCCGCCTCCCATGGCTATACCAATATGGGCGAAGGCCAGGGAAGGGCTGTCATTGACTCCGTCTCCAACGAAGGCGACGATTTTGCCGTCATCAATCAACTTCTTGATAAAGGCTGCTTTGTCTTCCGGCAGCATGTTCCCATGGGCTTCTGTTAGTCCCAGCACCCGGCTGACAGCGTCAACAGTGCCCTGGTTGTCGCCGGAAAGCATAATGAGATTCTTTACCCCCAGTTTTCTCAGCCGCTGCAGGTCCTCCTTGACGCCAGGGCGGATCTGGTCCCGGACGCCCATGAGGATTTTGAGCTCACCGTCCACTGCAGTTAGCACCAGGGAGTTTCCATCCTTTTCAAAGCGGTCTATGTCTGCTACTGCCTTTTCATCAAGCTTCACCTGTTCTCGTTCCATTAAGGCGACATTGCCGACAGCTACCCTGCGTCCATGTATTGTGGCGACGATGCCTTCGCCCTTTATAACCTCCGTGTTCTCCACCGGTGAGAAAGTTGTCTCCCCGATTCTGTCCAATACAGCCTTGGCCAGAGGATGATCTGATTCCCGTTCAATGCTGGCAAGATAGCCCAATGCTTCTTCAATGTTCTCTCCGTAGTATTGGGTTTCAGCAACCGATGGGTGCCCCATGGTTAATGTACCTGTTTTGTCAAAGGCTATGGTATCCAATCTGCTGAAATGACCGATCACTTCACTTCCCTTGAGCAGGATGCCGTGGCGGGCTCCATTCCCGATGCCTGCCACATTGGACACCGGAACGCCAATTACCAAGGCACCGGGACAACCGAGGACTAGGATAGTGATGGCCAGCTCAACGTTTCTCGAGATGAGCCACACAATGAAAGATAAGACCAGTACTGCCGGCGTGTAGTATTTGGCGAAGCGGTCTATGAAGCGTTCTGCCTCGGATTTGGAATCCTGCGCTTCTTCCACCAACTCAATGATTTTGCTGAAGGTGGTGTCTTCACCGACGCGATCAGCAACAATTTGGATGGTGCCGTTATCTAAGATAGTGCCTGCATAGACCTGGGAACCCTTTTCCTTGGCTACGGGCATAGACTCTCCAGTGATGCTTGCCTCATTGACACTACCTTCACCGGATATTACAGTGCCGTCCACAGGGACCTTGGCACCGGTCTTAACAAGGAGCACGTCACCTACGTCCACTTCATCAACATCGACTTCCTCAAACTCGCCGTTTTCCATCAGCTTTAATGCTGTCTCCGGCGCCATTTCTGTTAATTCTCTGATGGCTGAACGGGTCTTGTTCAGTGTGCGCTGCTCCAAGAATGCGCCGAACAAGAATAGGAATGTGACGATGGCCGATTCTTCAAAATTTCCAATGATAAAGGCACCCAAAACAGCAATGGTGACTAAGACATCGATGCTTACCACCTTTAGCTTGAGAGCTTGGTAGGCTTGAATGGCAATGGGTGCTGCACCTAAGATGGAGGCAATAATCAATGCCCAGTGGAAAACATCGAGATTGCCCAGTACCCATTTGCTGAGAAAGGCAAGGGCGATCAAGACTCCGCTCATTGAGGCGATCGTGTTTCTATTCTTTAGAATCAACCGCTGCAAGCTTTCTCCTCCTCTCCGGTTTTGACTGTGGCAGCTGCTCCCTTACAAGGGGCACCCCGAGGCCACTGCCTATGGCACGACAGTATCTTGATAGTTTGAGACCCTAACGGCTCGAGTCTATTCTGAACCCAGCAGCTGCTGTAGACGGAGGGCTCCTCTTCCCGTGTTCTCATCGGTTCCCACGAGTATTCGCCAACACGGGAAGAGGAATGTCTATGATGAGCTCCTGTGTAAACACCGCTAAGGGAGATACTTACCCTCGGTATGCTTTATCTAGCTCAGCCAGCATGTTATACACGGCTTCGTAAGTCTCGCACACATCAGCAGGCACTGTGTAGTTATCCGTGATTTCCCGGAGCTTCCTAAACTCTTCTTCCAACTCAGGCCGATTCGACCCAGCTTCTCTCATTTTGGCGTTTATTGCATCGAAGAGTCTCTGCACATCGTGGAATTCCGGATGGCTTCCGCCGTGGACCCGTGCTACAACCGGTACATACAACTCTAGTTTCTCCAAGTTGCGTTCCCAGACTTGGTTAAATGTCGTCATTGTCCATTCCCCTTTCTGCTCATCATTTGTCCTGAGCCAATGTTCTATGCACATTGTGTCACAGCTCCGCTAAAGAAAATATGACCTAGGTCAAGATTCCAAAAAAACAAGGGTTCCAGGTGGTGGTACTCCACTCAAGCCGTGGTAAAGACCAACATCCTAGAACCCTTCGACGGCTCGGTCGCGTATTGGTGTGCTCTTAACTTCTAGCTTTGGTTCTCTCGCCTTGGCACCGACACCGCAAGCTTACATGGAATAGGATCCATGGTTGGACTCCAAGACAGAGGACGTTTCCCTGTCTGGTTATCCAGCTTTCGCCACCGTTTTGTTCAACCTTTCGGACATAACGATCATAAGTACCGCGAAAACCAGCAAATAGAACGGGTACAGCCCGATGCTGATGCCTTCAGCGATTACTCCGAACAGGGGCGGCATTAAGGTGCTACCAGTGTAAGCGCTGGCCATTTGTATCCCAATGATTGCTTGTGAGTTTTCCGCTCCGAAGTTCTCTGGCGTTGAATGAATGATGGCGGGATAGATAGGAGCGCATCCCAGACCGACTATTATAAGCCCAGCGAAAGCGTATATATTAGTACCAAATGGAATCACAACCAATGCTATACCGATGATTATAACAGCTAATCCATAGCGAATCATCTGCTTGTCACCAAATCTATCCGAAATAAATCCGCATACGAAGCGCCCCAAGGTTATGCCTATGAAAAACAGGGAAGCAAATTGGGCCGCGATTTCTTTTGCGACTCCCCGATGCATAACAAGGTAACTACTTGCCCACAAACCGGCGGTTGTTTCGAGGGCGCAGTACCCAAAAAAAGTAATAAGTACGAGGTTGACTCCCCGTATCTTTAAAGCTTTTCTCAACCCAATAATCTCAGATTTAGTCTCCGCGCCACTTCCGAAATTGCTGTCATCCGCTTTGTTTCTTTTCCAAAGCGGCAAGCTAATAAAAAGAAACACTGTCAGCAGCATCTGAATCATTGAGACAGAGCGGTACCCATGTTTCCAACCATACCCGCCCATCAGGCTATAACTCATAATGTAAGGACTAATTGCCGCTCCAACTCCCCAGCAGCAATGCAGCCAGTTCATATGGCGGGAAGAATAGTGCAGCGCAACGTAATTGTTCAACGCTGCGTCCACTCCTCCAGCTCCTAGTCCATAAGGAATGGCCCATATGCACAGCCAAATAAAGGAGTTTGAAATAGAAAATCCAAACAGAGCGGCCGCGGTCATAAACACGCTGATCGCCGTTACAAGCCCTGCTCCGAGTCTCTTAGTGACTCTTTCGGACACAAGACTTGAAATTATAGTCCCACTTGCTATTATCATGGTTACAATTCCCGCATAGGATATGGGAGCATTGAGCTCCTTATATATAACGGGCCATGCCGAGCCAAGGAGGGAATCGGGTAAACCCAGGCTAACAAATGCGATGTAGATAATGACCAGTAGCAGTGAGTACACCAGTGCATCTCCTTTGCTTCATAGATGTACAACAGCTCGACTTCTTGTATAACGCTATATGTTCTCAACCCTTGATATCAATGTGACGCACTCGACATGGGGAGTGTGGGGGAACATGTCGACGCATCTCACTTTAACAACCCGGTAGCCGTTGGCGCTGAATACCGCAAGATCCCGGGCCAAAGATACAGGCTGGCAGGAGACGTAGACTAACCGAGGTGGTCGGACGGCAATCAGCTTGTCCAGGGCCTTGGGGTGGATGCCGCTTCGGGGGGGATCGAGGATAACGAGGTCTGGCTTTTCTTGTAAGTTATCCAGCTCTGCCAATACATCTCCGACAATAAACCGGCAGTTGTCTAGGCCGTTCAGCTGTGCATTCTTCCGGGCTGCTTCAATGGCCTCAGGTACTATCTCGATCCCTATGACTTTTTTAGCCTGTGGGCTGATGATCTGGGCGATAGTACCGGTGCCGCAGTAGAGGTCAAAGACAACTCCCAGGTCTTGACCGGCAAAATCCCGAACGACGGTAAAGAGCTTCTCAGCACCGTGGGAGTTGGTCTGGAAGAAGGAAAAAGCTGTTACGCGAAATGTTAGCCCGAGGATCTTTTCGGTTATATAATCCCTGCCCCAAAGAACGTGGAGAGCATCTACCTGGATAGCGTCCGCTTTGCCGTCATTGATGGTATGGAGGATACCCTTAATGGTGCCCATGAGGTCAAGGCTTAAGAGCTTTTGGACTAAACCCGCAAGCTCCAGTCCCCCTTGAGAGGTGGTCACTAGGTTAACCAGGATCTCTCCAGTGGTCCCTGCTTTGCGGATGACCAAGTGCCGCAGGACTCCCTGATGGCTCTTCTTATGATAAAAAGGCACATTAGATGAGCGCAAATAGTCTAAGGCTGCGTCCAGGATAGAAAGGAAATCTTCATCCACTAGCTGGCAGCCGGCAACGGGGGACACCTCATAGCGCATGCGCTTTCGGTGAAGCCCGAGGGACAGGATGCCGTCCTCGGTGTCACCGAAGGTATACTCCATCTTGTTCCGGTAGGCTGTTACGTTGGGACTGGGCTGGATGCCCAAGAACTCGAATCCTTGGATGCCGGCATCGGCCAAGAGCTCTAGGACCTGTCGGGTCTTGAGCTCCAGCTGGCTTTCATATGGTATGTGCAAGTATGTGCATCCGCCGCAGGTACCGAACTGGGCACAGGGGGCTTCTTGTTCCAGGGGGGATCTTTCCAGCACTTCCAGGATTTTGGCTTCGATTTTGCTGCCCCGCTTTTTGGTTATCTTAATCCTGACCGTCTGTCCCTCAAGAGCGTCGTGGACGATAACCCTTTCTCCATCAACATAGGCAACGCCTTTATTGGGAAAGACTGTATCTGCTATGGTTACAGTAAGGATAGAACCTTTCTTGACCATGACCTTCTCTCCTTTCCCCGGACTGCACTATTGGTATGCCGCAGAGAAGAGGGAAATATAAACAGTCTAGGGGATTCTGTTTTGCTTACTTTCCAGCAGCACTTACTTTCCTTCTAGTTCCTCTCCTCAGGTCCTTTCCCTGTTCGACAAGAATTGGGTTTTGAGTATCACCTTTGCACTTCTAATGGGACAAGGATTCAGAAACAACAGATGACTTTTACCTTTAGGTTGCAGGGAAATGGTTGTGAATGGAGAAACTCATCAATATGCAAACGATTGCGCACAATGATTGTACACGCTTTAGGAGTGTGCTGAATGCGGGTGACATTGGAGCAAATTGCTGCAGAACTTGGAGTCTCCCGTTCCACAGTATCCCGTGCTCTACGGGACAGTCCCCGAATCAGCAAGACTACCAGGGATAGGGTAAAAGCCCTGGCTGCTCAGATGGGCTACATACCCAACGATGTAGCACGGAGCCTGCGGACTAATCGGACAGGGGTCTTGGGATTTATTACTCAGGCGTTGGGGGATACCTACCCGGGCGATATTTTGCGGGGAGTACAGAACACGGCCTTGAACCGGGGGTATTGTCTGCTTTCCGGTTGCAGCGAGGTGAATCCGGGCAAGGAACGGAAGTTGGTAACCGATTTTCTTGCCAAGAATGTTGATGGCTTGATTATCGCCCCTGTAGCTAGTTCAAAGAACATTAGTTTTTTCAGGAGTCTACTCAAGCGAAACCTGCCCATCATTTTCGTGGATAGGCATCTTCCCGAGGTAGAAATCGGCTATGTTACTACAGACAATTTCTTCGGCGCCTATGAGGCCGTTTCTTATTTGATCCAGAGAGGCTATAAGCGGATCCTCTGTATAGCGGGTCTGGAGGGAGCCTGTTTTGAGGCACAAGAGCGAGTCCGGGGCTATCGTCAAGCCCTGGCTGATAACGACCTCAGCTATGAGAAAGTGTTTTTTGAAGACAATTTAGAGGCAGCCCCTAGGGCGATCCAGTACAGTTATGAGTTGATGAAGCGAGAGCTTGAGGCAGAGGAACGACCGGATGCCGTCTTCGCTATCAATGACGCCATGGCCTTAGGTGCTGTCAGGGCTTGCTTGGAAGCCGGATTCGATATTCCCAATGATATAGGCATCATTGGCTTCGATAACCTGGAAATCGGGGAGTATCTCCCGATCAGTCTCAGCAGTGTACAGCAGCCGAAATATGAAATCGGAGTGCAGGCGGTGAACTGGATATTGGACAGCCTGAATGAGAGTAAGGCTAAAGAGCCGCTGCGCATGACAATTAAACCTAAACTAGTGATACGGGAGAGCACCCGCTGAATTCCTCGAAGTTGGAAGTGTAAGGAGTTATAAGGTTAAATGAACAGGAGATGATGATTGAAAAGCATCGGCAAAGAGCCGGTAGATGGGTGCTGTCGTTAGAAGAGTTTCCAACAATAAGAGCGCAGGAGTTTCTGTTTGCCGTAACTCTCACTACCTCTGAATCAATGCGAACACTGCCTGTGGGACTGTACTCGTTCATCGGGGAGAGGTCTACTGACTGGGGGCCTTTGA
>LSQX01252855.1_pt1 | contig 10459 bp, 10 predicted proteins | sample 654561 | NCBI WGS metagenome assembly LSQX01 (sample SAMN04489861, study PRJNA283612) | anaerobic digester metagenome | isolation source: 4 biogas reactors fed with cattle manure at either 37C or 55C with and... | place: Denmark: Kongens Lyngby | collected 2014
TGTCGGGAAAAACCGTCGTGATCAAATACGGCGGCAACGCCATGGTGAGCGAAGAGCTCAAAACCAATGTGATGGAAGATGTCACTCTGCTCAAATTCATCGGCATCAACCCGATCCTCGTACACGGCGGGGGACCGGACATCAACGCGATGCTGGGGCGTCTGGGCGTCCACTCCGAGTTTCGCGACGGGCTGCGGGTCACAACCCCCGAGGTGATGGAAGTCGCGCAAATGGTTCTGGTCGGCCGTACCAACAAGGAGATCGTGGCGCGCCTCAACCAGCTGGGCGCGCAGGCGGTCGGACTGAGCGGAATCGACGGGCGTCTGATCGAATGTGTCCGCATGACACGCGGTACGGACGGGCAGCCGCTGGACATCGGCAACGTCGGCGAGATCACGCACATCAACACCTCGATGCTGGAGACTCTGGCCGCGGGAGCCTATGTTCCGGTGATCGCGCCGATCGGCATCGGCCCGGACGGCGAAAGCTACAACATCAACGCCGACACCGTCGCCAGCGAGATCGCCACGGCTATGAAGGCGGAAAAACTGATCACCCTGACCGATGTGGAAGGGGTCAAGAAAACCACTCCGGAAGGTGAATCGGTGGTGATCGCTTCGATGACCGAGTCCGAGGCGCACAAACTGATCGATTCCGGTGTCATCGCGGGCGGCATGATTCCCAAAGTGCTGGGCTGTCTCGATACAGTTAACCGCGGTGTCGGCCGTGCGCACATCATCGACGGACGTATCTCCCACTCCCTGTTGCTGGAAATCTTCACGAACAAAGGCATCGGGACGATGATCATGAAAGAGCGACGACCGTATTACCAGGGGGAAAAGATCTGACCGCTGCCCCAGGGTTGCGATTTCACAGGAGGACGATGGCATGGATCCCAAACTACAGGAAATCATCGGGCTGGATGAAGCCCATTTCATGAATACATTCGGGAAACGGACCCCGGTCAGTTTTGTATCCGGTCAGGGCAGCACCTTGACCGACACCGCGGGTAAAACCTATCTGGACCTGATCGGAGGCATCGCAGTCAACGTACTCGGTCATGCCCACCCCCGTCTCGTGCGTGCGATCAGCGAGCAGGCCGCCCGTCTGATCCATTGCTCCAACCTCTATTACATCGAAAATCAGGCCAGGCTGGCCGCGCGGCTGGCCGCGATCTCCGGCCTGGACCGCGTGTTTTTCAGCAACAGCGGTGCCGAAGCCAACGAGGCGGCGTTCAAGCTCGCGCGCGGTTATTACCACAAGAAAGGCACACCCCGCGCCAAGATCGTGTCGGCCACCCAGTCGTTCCACGGCCGGACGATGGCCACCGTCACGGCGACCGGACAAAGCCGGTTTAGTGCACCGTTCGGCCCGCTCCCGCCGGGCTTCGTGCATGTGCCATTCAACGACGTGGATGCCTTGCGCGCCGAGGTGGACACCGACACCTGTGCGGTCGTCATGGAGCTGATTCAGGGGGAGAGCGGCATCTGGCCCGCCACACCCGCCTATGCCGAAGCGGTCGCGGCACGCTGCCGTGAAACCGGAGCGCTGTTGATCATCGACGAGATCCAGACCGGAATGGGCCGGACCGGACGCATGTTTGTGTTCGAGCACTACGGCATCCACCCCGACATCGTCACCCTGGCCAAAGGCCTGGCGGGCGGAGTGCCGGCCGGCGCCTGCCTCGCGACCGAAGAGGCCGCGACCGGTTTCCAGCCGGGCGACCACGGAACCACCTTTGGCGGTGGCCCGCTCGCCTGTGCGGCCGCGCTTGCGGTCCTGGATGAGTACGAAGCGTCGGATCTGGTCGCAGGGGCCGCCGCCAAAGGCGCCTTCCTCAAAGAGCGGCTACTCGAATGCGCCGAGAGAACCAGTGCCATCGCCGAAGTGCGCGGACTGGGTCTCATGGTCGGCATCCAGCTGAAACAGCCGGTGGCTTCCGCGGTCAAGACCGCATGCCTGGAGCGGGGTTATCTGGTGTATGCGGTCGGAGATTCCATCCTGCGTCTGCTTCCTCCCCTGATCCTCACCGAGGACGAGATACTCCGATTCTGCGCGGATCTGGAAAAGATCCTGCAGGAGGTGGCTGGGGCATGAACCATTTCATCAGCCTGCACGACATCGAGCCTGCCCGCATCCTCGCGCTGCTGGACCAAGCCGATGCGCTCAAGGCCGATTTGAAGGCCGGCCGGCCCCATCCGCTTCTGCCCGGCAAGACCCTGGCGATGATTTTTTCCAAGTCTTCGACCAGGACCCGTGTCTCGTTTGAGGTGGGCATGTACCAGTTGGGCGGCCATGCGCTGTACCTCAACGCGGGGGACATCCAGCTCGGGCGAGGCGAACCGATTCCGGACACCGCCGGGGTCCTTTCCCGCATGGTGGACGGGATCATGATCCGAACCTACTCCCATCAGGATGTGATGGATCTTGCCCGGTGGGGTACCATCCCCGTGATCAACGGGCTGACGGACCTGCACCATCCCTGTCAGATCCTGAGCGATCTGATGACGGTCCGGGAACGCAAGGCCGGCCAGCTGCAGGGGTTGCGCATGGCGTATGTGGGAGATGGAAACAATGTCGCGAACTCCCTGTTGCACGGGTGCGCCAAAGTGGGGATGGACATCGCGATCGCCACGCCAGAAGGCTTCGAATGCGACGCCACCAGCATCGCGGAAGCCATGGAGGATGCCGCGCGGTCCGGGAGCCGTATCACATTGACCCACGACCCGCGCGAAGCGGTCGAACACGCCGATGCCGTCTATACGGACACCTGGATCAGCATGGGGCAGGAAGCGGAAAAGGAACGCAAGATGATTCCGTTCAAGGGGTTTATCGTAGACGCCGCGCTGATGTCCCTGGCACGACATGACGCGATATTCCTGCATTGCCTGCCGGCCTATCGCGGATACGAAGTCAGTGCCGATGTCATCGACGGTCCGAAGTCCGCGGTATATGATCAGGCCGAAAACCGCCTTCACGCGCAAAAAGCGGTCCTGGCTTCCCTGCTGGCATGACTGAAGGGGAAGATTTGATCCGGGTCGAACGGGCGACCGTGGAGGACGCGGTCGGCATCCGGCTGGTGATCCGCGCCGCCATGGCAAAGTATGTCCGGGATTCCGGGATTCCCGGACAGGTTGACGCACTCGGAGAGGACGTCCTGGATCTGATGCGGTACATCACGGAAAACGCGGTATTTGTCGCGCGGGTCGGGCGGAACATCGTCGGGACGGTTCGCCTCTCACTGGAGGCGGACGCACACGCGTATCTCTCCCGGTTTGCCGTACTCCCGGGCAACCAGTCCAAAGGGGTCGGCAGCATGTTGTTCGAGGCCGCGGAGCAGTATTTGCAGACCCAGGGAGTACGCAGTGTCCGGTTGCACACCGCATTGACCAATACACCGCTGGTCCGGTTCTATGAAAATCGCGGATTCCGTCTGGCCGCCCGCTCCGACGAGCGCGGATATCCGCGCGGTCTTTTGATCAAAGAATTCGATCCGCCTGGCGGATTGCCTCCCGAGTCAGTGACCCCCCTGCTACCCGAATGCCAATAAAAAACCGGCGGTCTCGCGAAAGACCACCGGATTTTTTTGTTCTGCTTGCGCGCCGGTTGCCCGGCCCGGATGCTATTTGTGCAATAACGGCGAAAGCCGCTTGTACAAAAGATACACCAATAGCGAGATGACCACCCCTTTAAACAAGTTGAAGGGGACAAACACATACAACAGCAGTGTGAACATCCCGTCTACGATCGTATTGCCCGCCGACGTCGTCATGGCGATGATCGCCTCCAGCGGAAACTCCATGACGTTGATATAGAAGGGCAACGTGATAAAGTAGTTGATCACCACCCCGGCGACGATCAACGCCAGTGTGCCGAATCCCATCGCCGCTACGGCACCTTTTCGGGTCTTGCGGACTTTGTAAACCCATCCCGCGGTGCCGACAAAACAAGCGCCGACCAGGAAATTGGCCAGTTCCCCGATTCCCCCCGTCATGGTGAACGGCAGGTGGATCAGGTTCTTGACAAACTCGATTGCGATCGCCGCCAGAGGCCCCATGGAAAACGCGGCCAGCAATACCGGAACTTCGCTAAAATCGAACTTGAGGAAATCCGGCATCAAGGGAAGAGGAAACTCAAGGTACATCAGCACCACAGCGACCGCCGTCAATATGCCGGCTTTCGCGAGCCACCTCACTTTTTTCCCGACCCGCCTGCGTTCGTCCATCTCGTCTCTCCTCAGTTGTTCTTCTCGGCGAACAACCGCTCAGCCGTGAGGGCGATTTCTTCCGCAGTGAGGCCATAGGCCGCCAGTACTTCCGCGGGTTTCCCGGACCTGCCGAAACGATCCTGGACACCGACCATTGCCATACGGCAGGGATGGGTCAGTGCGAGGGCTTCCGCGACCGCGCCGCCCAGTCCACCGTACACATTGTGTTCTTCGGCGGTTACGATCAGGCCGGTCTCATGAGATGCCTTGGCCAGAATGTCGCGGTCGATCGGTTTGATGGTGTGAATGTCGATCAATCGGGCGGAGATTCCCTTTTCTTTGAGGATTTCGACCGCCTTGAGAGATTCCTGAACCATCAGACCGGTGGCAACGATGGTCAGATCCGTTCCGTCCCGCAACTGGATCCCCTTGCCAAAGGTAAAGGGGCATTCCCCTTCTTCGTAGACGGTTTCTACGGCAAGGCGGCCCAGTCTGAGGTAGAACGGTCCCGGGGTATCCAGGATGTAGCGAACAGCCATTCGGGTCTCCTCGGCATCGCAGGGCGAGATGACGCGCATATTGGGGATCGCGCGCATGATCGCGATATCCTCGACGATCTGGTGGGAGGCTCCGTCCTCACCGATCGACAGACCCGCGTGGGTTGCGCAGACCTTGACGTTGAGGTTGGGGTAGCAGATCGAGTTGCGGACCTGTTCGATCGCCCGCTCCGACGCGAAGATCGCAAACGTGGAGGCGAACACGGTTTTCCCGCAAGTGGCGATTCCCGCGGCGGCCGACATCATATTGGCCTCGGCGATGCCCATGTTGATGTGGCGCTCCGGGTAGGCTTTTTTAAACAAATTGGTATACGTGGATTTGGAGAGGTCCGCGTCCATCACGACGATGTCGGGATTGGCGCCGAACTCCACGAGCGCTTTTCCATATGCTTCTCGGGTCGCAATTTTTGCCATGGTGCTTATCCCTCCCGTGCGGCGATCTCGGCATCGAGTTCGCGGATCGCGGCTTCATATTCGTCGGGCTTGGGTGCAACGCCGTGCCAGCCCGCCTGATCTTCCATAAACGACACGCCCTTGCCTTTGTGGGAGTGGGCGACCACAATGGTCGGCTTCCCTTTGGTGGCTTTGGCCTGATCGATCGCGTCCAGGATCTGATCGGTGTCGTGCGCATCGATCTCGATCACGTTCCAGTTGAACGCGCTGAATTTGTCCGCGACATTCTCCGGGTTCATGACTTCCCGGATGTCTCCGTCGATCTGCAGTCCGTTGTAATCCAAAAACGCGCACAGGTTGTCGAGCTTGAAATGTGCTCCGGCCATCATGGCCTCCCAGACCTGCCCCTCCTGGATTTCCCCGTCTCCGAGGATTGCATAGACGCGGTAGTCCTTCTTGTCGAGTTTGCCTGCGATCGCCATCCCGACGGCAGCGGAGATCCCCTGTCCGAGCGAACCGGTGGACATGTCAACCCCGGATACGTCTTTCATACTGGGATGTCCCTGCAGATAGCTCCCGATGCTGCGGAATCCCTGCAGATCGGCCTCGGGGAAAAATCCCTTCAGTGCGAGTGCAGCGTACAGCGCGGGCGAACAATGCCCTTTGGAAAGGACAAACCGGTCGCGGTCCGGATTTTTCGGATCGGCGGGATCCACTCGCATGACCTGTGTGTACAATACTGCGAGGATGTCGGCGCTGGACATCGATCCGCCGATGTGGCCGGACTGTGCCCTGAATACCTGTTCGACGATGTGTCTGCGCATCCTGGCAGCAAACAGCGCAACGTCTTTCTTAGCCTGAGCGTCCATTTCTACTCTCCTTCCGGAACTTAGCATGCCTCCGGCAGAGGCAGTTTTTTTCTGGTAGAAGTATATCATAAACCGACCTGAGACTCCCTCACGTCACAGCAAGTAATTCGTCACATTTCCGACCGTTCCGTCGCTCAGATAAGCGCGCGGCACCCGTCGTCCGATCAGACAGGTCACCTCGTAGTTGATCGTACCCATCCAGTCCGCCATCTCCTCGATCGGGATCTGTGCCTCCCCTTGATGACCGAACAAAACCACCTCGTCCCCCACTTTTACGGGGTGCTCCAGACCGCTCACGTCGACCATGCACATGTCCATGCAAATCCGCCCGACCACCGGTGCGCGGCGGCCATGCAGGAGAACCTGCGCGCGATTCGCCAGAGAACGCGAATACCCGTCCGCGTATCCGATCGGGATGGTCGCGATGTCCGCGCGGTCCGATGTGACATGCGTCCTCCCGTAACTCACCGGGCTTCCCGGCGGAAGGGATTTGCACAGCACCACGTTGGACTTGAGCGTCATAGCGGGTAAAAGCCCGCGCGACTCACCGCAATAAGGCGAGGGGATCATGCCATACAAAATCAGGCCGGCCCGAACCATGTCCATATGCATGGACGGGAACCGAAGGATGGCGGGGCTGTTGCAGGCATGTTTGATCGGGATGGGGACGCCGCCGGCATCCAGTTCCGCACAGACACCGGTGAAACGTGCATATTGGTGAAGGGTGTACTCCGGATCTTCTTCGTCCGCGGACGCGAAATGGGTGTAAGCACCTTCGATGACCAACCGCGGCAGTTGTGCGATCCAGAGGGTGTCCCGTACTGCCTCGAAGCCCGCCAGAAATCCGACCCGACCCATGCCGGTGTCGATTTTGATGTGGATTCTGGCTTCCCGCCCCAGGCGGCCGGCGGCCTCCGAGAGTGCCGTCGCGAGATCCCGGCTGTACACCGTCTGCGTGATCCCGCCCGCGATGATCTCTTCCGCCCGCCGGGGATCGGTATACCCCAACACCAGAATCGGGACATCGATTCCCTGTTTTCTCAGTTCCAGTGCCTCGTCGAGCATCGAAACCGCCAGGCGGGTCACCCCGTTTTCCAGCAGCACCGGTACGACGCGGGAAACCCCGTGCCCGTAGGCATCCGCTTTGACGACCCCCATCACTTCCGCCGTACGGCGAGTTATCGCGCGGATCCTGCGCGCATTGTGCCCGATCCGGTCCAGGTCCACCTCCGCCCAGGAGCGGTTCGGCATCATTCCATCCATGTGTTGTTCTCCCATCCCGCTTGTTTAAACGCATCGCCGAAACAAAGGGCCAGATCCCCGGGAAGCATGCTCCGTCTGCCCGATCGGCGCGCGGCGATGTCGGCTGCCATCCCGTGCAGGCATACCGCGGCGCAAGCGGCCTCCCACGGATCCATCCCCTGTGCCAACAGCCCGGCCAGAAGCCCGGCCAGTACATCTCCGGATCCGGCTTTGGACAGGCCGTCGTTTCCGGTGGTGTTGATCGCACATCGTCCGTCGGGCGACGCGACGACCGTCCCCGCACCCTTCAGAACCACGACGGAGCTCCAGCGGGACGCACAATCCCGTGCGGCCGCCACCGGATCGGAACGGTCCAGGTCCGGTGCCAGCCGGCCAAATTCGCCCGGATGGGGTGTGAGTACCGCATAGGGCATCCCGCGGGATACGCGGGACGCAAGCAACGGCACAAACCGTTCCGGGCGGAAAGCTGCGAGGGTCAGAGCCCCCGCATCCAGTACCACCGGCGACGGACAGACACACAAAGCCGCGACCAGTTCTTCTGCCGCAGGGTCGGGTGCCAGACCGGGACCGACCAGGACCGCCTGTTTGTCCGCACTCAACCGAAGGGCCGTCGCGGGATCGGGAGGAAACGGATCCACCGCCGCGACCAGCGCTTCCGGATGGCGTGCATCTATCCCCACGCGCGCGTCTTTTGGCACCAGCGCCTGTACGAGTCCGGCACCGCTGCGCAGCGCGGCACCGACCGCGAGAGTCGCCGCACCGCCCATACCGGGCGAACCGCCGGTCACCAGCACCCGTCCAAACGTCCCCTTGTGGGCGTCGGCCGGACGCGGAACAGCCAGCGGATGGATCGAAGCGGCATCCAGCAAAAGCGGCTCGTCCGGCAACCCGGAGAGAAGTTCGTCGACGAGAAGTGCCGGAATTCCGATCGGATCGGTCACGATCCTACCGGCGTACCGGCGGCCGGGATACAAAAAAAGACCGGGCTTTGGACGGACAAACGTCACGGTCGCATCCGCCTGTACCGCCCCGGGACAGGCGCGACCGGTATCCGCCTCGACACCGGAAGGCAAGTCGACCGACACCACCGTTGCACCGCGGGATCTGGCGTCCTCCACGGCAAGAAACAACGCGGATACGGCCGGGTCCAGCGGACGCAAAGCGCTATAGCCGGCACCGAACACCGCGTCAACCACCAGGCAATGATCGGGAAAAGCCGTGCCGGGATCCACGATCCGCAACAACCCCGCCTTGTCCGCCAGCGCACGCTCCCGTGCGGCCAGGGAACTGCGCGGCCGTTCGGGAGCGGCTTCCAGCACCGAGACATCGTGACCCAGCGCGGCCAATCTGTGCGCAGCGGCGTACCCGTCTCCGCCGTTGTTGCCGGAGCCACAAACAAACACCACGGGGTGTCTGTCGTCGCGGAGCCGCAGTAAAACAACACGGACAACGGCCTCTGCCGCCCGGATCATGAGATCGTGCAAGGTGATGCCCAGACGGGATGGCGCTTCACGGTCCACAGTCTGTTGTGCCTTCGCGCCGATGGTTCGCATCCCTAAGCCACCTCCCGTGTCCTGCCCGAAGGCTGCGGGTGTCTCAGTCCTTGGGGGTTCCGTCCGCGTTCAACAGCGGCAGATAGGCCAGATACTGGATGTCGTTCCGCTTGCCGGCCTCCCCCTCTGCCAGGATCGCCATGCGGCCGACGATTTCCCCGCCGGCCTTGTCGACCAACTCCTCCAGCGCGCGCAATGACTCGCCGGTGCTGATCACGTCGTCCACGATCAGGACACGGCGACCGCGGAGGTGTTCGACGTCCCCTCCGTCCAGATACAGCGTCTGGATCCGGTCGGTTGTGATCGACCGCACCTCGGCGGATACCACATCTTTCATATAGAGTTTTGCGGCCTTGCGGGCGATCACATGGCGCTCGTCGCCGCGCTGCCGGGCCATCTCGTAGACCAGGGGAATCCCTTTGCTGTCTGCGGTGATCAGGATATCGTACGGCGGCGCGATCCGCAGCAATGCCTCCGCACAGGCCTGGGTGAGTTCGATGTCTCCGAAGATGACAAACGCCCCGATGTATAAATCGTCCGTGATGCGGCAGACCGGCAGTTCGCGCTCGAGCCCGGCGACCTGAAGAAGATAGGTTGTGCCCATGGAAAATCCACGCTCTCTTTCAGACAGGATAGAGTCCGCAACCATTATACGCCCTCGGTAAACCGGCGCAACCGCAGGTCTTTGACGTCGTCTTGCGGGCAGACAATGTGCCGTCTATACTCGATGCATGAAGAACGACACGCGCAACAAGCTGGTTTCCGCCGTCCAAAAAGCATTGTTTGATTTCCGGATGGTGCGACCCGAAGACCGCCTTCTGGTCGGTATATCCGGCGGCAAGGACAGCATGGCACTGCTCCACGCGCTGCACCGGCTGTCCGCCTATCACCCGGTCCGGTTCACCTTGGCCGCCGCGACTGTGCGGATGGGATTCGAACGCGGCAACACCGATCTTGTCGCCGCGTTTTGCGCGGAAAGGGGGATTCCCTTTTCGGAGCTGGCGTCCGGGCTGGGCACCCGGCTTTTCCTGTCCGGCAGAGAAGCCGAGTCGGGCATCCAATCCGTTGACACCCCCTGCTCTTTATGNNGCGTGCGGCGGGCCGTACTGGCCCGCCACGCGGTCGAGACGGGTTGTGCAAGCATCGCGCTGGGTCACAACCGGGACGACGTCCTCGAAACCTTTTTTATGAAACTGGGCCGGGAAGGCCGGATCGGAACCTTTGCTCCTGTCACCAAGCTGGACCGAACCGGCATCACACAGATCCGACCCCTGATTTATGTCCCGGCACACAGAGTCGCCTCCTATTGCGAGGAGCAGAGTCTTCCGGTCACCGCTTCGGAGTGCCCGTTTTCGGGGCACACCGCCCGCGCCATGGCAGCCTCCCATCTGGACGCGCTGGAGCGGGATATCCCGGACCTGCGCGCCCAGCTGTTCGGCGCTATTCTCAAGGACGTGTTGCCGTCAACCCAGGTGCTTTTTGAGCAGGGCTTCGAAATCCTCAAAGGAACGGGCTCCGACCACTGATTCGACCGGTTGCCGCTTTTTGAACAGCGTCACTGTGGGAATGCTCATGATCCGGAAGTTCTGAGCGATGGCGGTTTTGTCGTCCAAGCTG
>LSQX01160743.1_pt2 | contig 10458 bp, 11 predicted proteins | sample 654561 | NCBI WGS metagenome assembly LSQX01 (sample SAMN04489861, study PRJNA283612) | anaerobic digester metagenome | isolation source: 4 biogas reactors fed with cattle manure at either 37C or 55C with and... | place: Denmark: Kongens Lyngby | collected 2014
TCCGTAAGCTTGAGAATGCAAGTACGCGATGAAGCGGTGAAGTAGATGTTTCTTCCGTAAGCTTGAGAATGCAAGTACGCGATGAAGCGGTGAAGTAGATGTTTCTTCCGTAAATTCAAGGATGCAACTGCGTAGTGAAATGTTAAAGCGTCGGATACATGTCTGTTCCGTAAGCACATGAGTACAAGAGTAAAAGAAGGTTAATAACATGTTACGCACCTGTGGCCAATCAATTAAGCTTGATTGGCCACAGATATGTTCAAATCCATGCAACTTGGATATTTGCCTTTGTCCGGTCACAGTTTGCCAGATGCACAACCGGTCAGAAGACTGGCTACAGTCAACTTTCGTTACTCTTGAAGAATCTCCGTTTTGTCTCCTTAATTTTATTCAAGAGATTTGTTATATAAAGGATGCCGACAATGATCATTACGAAAATAAAACCGTCACTGAAACCGCGAATGAAATCAGCCAGATTGTACCAAAAACCATCACCTTTGAGATCGAAAATTTCGATAGCAAATTTGATTAGAGAAAAGATAAAACAGATAATAAAACCGAGCTGTCCTTTCTTTATTAACCGCCTTTTCTCTTCCTGATTGTATTCGGCTACTTTCAAAATAGTGTTTTCCTTTTCTTTTCCTGTGCACCGCTCCTTCTCCATGGTCTGCCTCTTTTCCGCGATCCTTCCATCTTTAGCAAGTTGTTCTTCCTTAACAAACAGTCCATTCTCCATAATCTGCCCCTTTTCAACGATTTTGCCTTCTTTATCGATCTGCTCCTCTTTAGACAACCGCCCCTTTTCCGCGATCCGTTTTTCTTCAACAAACTGCGCCTTTTCTGGGGTCTGCTTGTTTTCTATAATCTGACCATCCTTAATAGGTTGTCCCTCCTTAGAAGTCTGTTCCTCGCGCACAATCTGCTTCTTCTCCATGATCTGCTCCTTTCTCACGATTTCTTCTTTTTTCTCGCCGTCGAGAATTTCTCTTATATCAACGTCGTAAAGCTCAGAAAGATCTATAAGAATTGCAATGTTCGGTAAAGTCGCCCCCGTTTCCCAACGAGAAACCGTTCTGCACGAAACATACATGCGCTCCGCTAACTGCTCCTGAGTCATATTAATTTCGTTTCTCAATTCTTTTAGGAATGCGCCAATCTTTTTTGTGTCCATGATCTAACCTCCCGATGAATTCATAATAGGAAAAAATGGATGAAAATAACACGACATAAAATGAGAAAACACAGAGTTAATCGGACTTTTAGATGGTTGTTTTGTTTTTTTGCCAAGATTTTACACACAGCGTTACCTTGCGATGACAAAAAGTCTTGACACCTCTTTTTTACAAAATTAATCTCTAAACAGGAGGACAGCGTATGGCAGTGATTATTTCAGATAATCGCGTAAAAAATTGGAGCAGAACACTGTGTGAGGCTGTGCTCCATACGGGGACGCAAGTCGTTCGATTTGCCGCCAACAGACTCGATATCAAGCCTTGTACTGCCTGTGGCAGTTGTAGCAGCAAAACTTTCGGTCGCTGTGTCATCCAAGATGACATGCAAAAAATATTGCCAAAAATTGCCGGCTGTCGAGCGCTTGTACTGATCTCTCCAGTGATCTTTGGCGGAGTCGGCCACCATATTAAGAAAGTGATGGACCGCATGTGTGCGTTGGGCGATCCCCGCTATTACATGAACAATGGGGAGCTCGTCAAAGGCATGAGCGGGCAGAGGATGAACTACTATATGGTCGGCGTCGGTGACAAACTGAGTGAAGCGGAACGGTCAGCCTTTTTCGCCCTTTATGAAGAAAATCGAATCATCATGAACGTCGAGGGGATCGCATTTATCCTTGATAGTCGTACAAATAACACTTTGATTGAAGCGATCGCAAAAAAGATTGCTCACGTTTAAATTCGTATAAGTTCGTGTCAGTTTGCGAAAAAATCGCGAACGAGAAAGCACTTTAGTATATTTGCTTAAATCGCGTCAAGCATAATTGTAATAGAAGTAGTCCTCATGCAAATTTGACAAAAGTGCGAAACATAATTGCAGAAAAACTTGAGCAAATGTAAGAACAGTAAAATCGCATAATGAATTGAGAAGATGCACGATAGGTGAATCGCATAATGAGTTGAGAAGATGCATGATAGGTGAATCGCATAATATGTTGAGAAGTTGCACGATAGGCGAGTCGCAAAATGAGTTGAGAAGTTGCATGATAGGCGAGTCGCAAAATGAGTTGAGAAGTTGCATGATAGGTGAATCGCATAATATGTTGAGAAGATATACGATAGGCGAAATCGCGAAGGAGATCGTTCGTGAACAAGCTTGATATTATGCTCCTTTGTGCCAGTCCCAGACGCAAAGGGACGAGCGCCATGTTGTTGGAGCGCATCCGCCTTGTTACAGGTGGAGAGGTCATTTTTCTTCCGCAAAAGGACAGCCTAGATGATTTGGCAACGGCTATGAAACGGGTAGAAACCATCGTAATATCCGGCCCGTGCTATATCAACACTTACCCGGCTAGACTGATTGAATTGCTAGAAACAGCATCTCGAGTAGAAGGGTTTTCTGGTCAGAAGTTGTACGGCATCATCAACGGCGGCATGCCTTATATCCATACTCACCGACACGGGCTCACTACTCTCCAGTTATTCGCTGAGCAAAATCACCTTTCATGGCATGGCGGCTTTGTGTTAGGCGGCGGCGCCATGCTGGACGGCAAACCCTTAGAGAACCATATAAACAGGAAGAAGGTCGTGTCAGCTTTCGATCAGTTTATAAGACATATCGAAGAAGGGAGCCCGTCACCTGACAGTCTCTATGAACAGGCACAAACTCCACCCGGCAAACTCATAACCTATGTATTTTCAAAGCTCCTGACATCAAAGGTCGTGAAGAATCTCAAGAAACACGGTCACGATCCCAATGCTCCCAATTGGTACCTTTGTCAGCAAGGGTAAATCGAATACAAACTTTTCGACTCAAATGACAACTCTCTTGAGGGGACAAAATTTTGATTATTTTATAAGAATTATCACCGCCTATTTCTTCATCGGACAAAAAATCGATTAAATTAGATATATTTTTCAATGTACGATTACTTTTCTGTTACTTTCGTGTCTGTTATTCAATAATAATAGAAAAACCGTGCTTATCGTGTGTTTTAGTAATTGAAAACCTAATAAAATCGATAATTTGACCACGCTTGATATTTTTACGACCAAATATTCTAAAAAACTTGAAAAAATGTCCACAGTAAATATCGTTTGGTTCTTGTGGCCAAAACCTCTACTAATTATTGATTTATTATTCAAGTAGGATATTTAGGGGGGTTAAGAGGATGCACAAACTAATATCACTCATTAGAGTACTTGCTTTATGCTTTTATGAAAGAATATTTAATAAATTATCAAATCATGTCGAAGTTCTTCAGCATTATGCCAGTGAAAATCGTTCTCTTGGCAATTAACTTAACATTCTGTAAAATGATCGGCTAAACGATCCACAAAATACTGTGAAATTTCGTTATGTTGGTAACCGGTGCGGCAAATCCACCCTACCTCCATACTCAGATCTGCATCTGACAGCTGAATTTTTTTGAACTGACTTTTTAGAGCGCTGACATTGTCTTTTGCGCAGAATCCCACCTTGATGGCTTCAGTATGATTGAGCAAATAATGCAGCGTAGAACGACTGTTAACCACAATGTTGTGAGGAATATCAAGTTTGCTGAAAACGGAATTTCCCCACATGCCAAAGTTATGCTGGAAGGAGTCATAGTTGACTACGGGATATTGAGAGAGTACTTCTACTCCAAGGGAATCCTCATCCGCAGCGGCAAGCGGATGATTGGGACCGCAGGAGATAATAAACCGGCAATCCACAAGCCTAGTGTACTCTACATCGTTGCTTTTTATATATTTTAGGAGTGCATTCCTAGTCATGCGGGAGAAATACAGTACGCCGATGTCACTGTGCTGTTGCACCACATCCTCGTAGACTTCAAAGGGATTTACCTCTCGGTAATTAAAATAGCATTCATCTTTCCAAAATCTCTCAACAGTCTCACAGTAGATCGTGGATACATATGAGAAATAGCTGTTGGAGATACAAAAAGAAACAGGTCTTCCTCTCTTTCCCACATGGAACATCTCAGGAAGACTGGAATATTGTTGATACAACGGTTTGACCACAGAGAAAAAATAGCGCCCATCTTTTGTCAACAACATACCCCTTTGTGTTCGTTCAAATAGGGAAACTCCGAGCTCGTTTTCAAGATTTTTCAGTGAAGTTGTCAAATTGGGCTGAGAGAGATAGAGTGTTTTTGCGGCCTTATTTATGGAGCCTGTTTCCACAATGGCAATAAACTGTCTGATCTGCTCAATTGTCACAAATATCCCTTTCTTGTACTGCATACAGTAGTGCAAACTGTCATTTGATCTCACTGTATCATGGAAAAAGTAATTTGCATACCCTTTTCTCACATAAGTCAAAGGGGCCAATCATCGAAAGGCCCCTCTGTTTGTTTTCACTTATTTGTCCGTAATTTCGAAACGCCTCTTCTTACGGGGTACATGGTTACCTATATCATGGAAAATTATGTTGTCTCTTTTTAGACAGATTAGAAGGGGGCACTCATCTTTGAGTGCCCTCTCGGTGAACAATTGTTTATNNGTTTATTCGTCAGTGATTTTGAAGCTCTTTTCCATATGTACATGTCCGCCTTTGTCTCTCACAAATGCTAGAATCAGCGTTATTGCGAGTGCTCCAGTGGAAGTCAGAACCATTTCCAGTGTTAGATCTGTTGTGGATAGCACGCAAATCGCGATGCTGAAGATCAAACTTATGGTCATCAATACATTGAACAGCGCCTTATTTCCAATCAACTTGTTGGTAGCACACAGCTCTGGATATTTTTTCGGAAGCATATAAACAGCGATCTTCGGAATCAGTCCTGAGAGCCAGTTCAGCAGTATTATATTGTTGACTACTATACCGATGTCAAAGTTTAGCAAAATCGGCAACAACGCTACAATATAGCTAAAAGTCAATAAAATCCAAGGGTGGCCATACCTGTTGATCTTGGAGATAGATTTCGGAAACCAGCCGTCGCGAACGCCTTGCATATAAACATAAGAGAAAGACCCAAATACGGCGTTTAGAGTGGTTGCTAAGGCAAAGACAGCACCACCCACTACGAAGAGCAGGAACAGTGGATAGGGAAGCAATTGGCTAGCAGCGGTGGATAGGGGCTGATTTGCAACAGTCTCTATAGGAAGCACGCCCGTATCGGCAATTGCTGCCAGACAGTAGAGAATGGTAATGCTGATGGCTGACAGAATCATCGCAAAAGGCATATCTTTTTTTGGTTTTTCCGCTACGGCGCTGAAGTTAATTACCATGTAGTAATTGGTGGTGGAAAAGCAAAGCATAACCACCGCGCCGATAAAACCTTTCGATCCGTTCAAGAAATAGTCAGCGGCGGCGAAGTCGAAAGGAGCTCCATTGTTTCTCACAGTACCCACAATGCCGAACATAAAAAGGCTGAGAATCAGGGTGGTGGTCAGGATAGTCTGTAGCCTTACCATGTTCTTGGGAGGGAGGAGATTGATCAAGAAAAAAATAGTCAAGACGATAATAGAAACAACTTGGTGGTTCCAGCCAAACAGTGCACGAGCATAAGATCCCACGCCTAAGGCAAACAGCGAAATGGTGAAGGAATTGGGTATGTATGCGTACATTATCATCCCACCCCATCTTTGACCTAGGAGCCCGGCGGTCATAGAATAGACTCCGCCTTCTACACGAGCTACCTTGCCGACAATGTAAAACGGAAGAATTGAGATAAAACCGACGACACAAGCAGCAAAATATGCAACCCATGTGCTTTTACCGGCTAGTCCTACTGCATAGCCTAAGGTGCTGAAAACACCTGCACCGATTACATTGCCGATGGCTAAGAAGAACAGTTCCCATCTGTTCAAGCCCTTACGCTTTACAGGCGTAGATTGGCTTTTTTCATTTAATGACATAAGACATTCTCCTTTCCCTTACGGTATTTTTTACTTTATTACCGTTGCTGATTTGTTGTTGCGCTTGTTTTGTTCGATCTGCTGTGGATTAAAGTGGATTCCCTATAGATGAGTTGCGAGAGGATTCCGCCGAAACGCAGAATCAAACCTAAAACTATACGCTCTTGGAGAAATTTTAACATAATATAAAATGAAGGAGAAATAGTTAATTAATATATCAATCTCATAAGTTCGGTTTATATATTTGTCAGAATTATAATGTTATTATTCATTTATTATATATGTTGACAAATTCTTTCATGCTATTCTACTATACTAATTAATGCGAGCAGGATGAGTTTTTGCCGAAACAGTTATGGAAATTTAGAGAGATGATTCATTGATTTTTTAGGAGGCACTTTATGTCCGGTAGAAACATCAAATATCTAGATCTTCGCCAGGTATATTCCATCCGCGGCTACCCTGCCGTTGAAGCTGTGGTCGTCACAGAGAATGGCGCTGAAGGCAGAGCCATATGTGCCACAGGTGTCTCTGTTGGTACCCACGAAATACCTTTTAAATATGACGGTGGAACGAAATTTAACGGTCGCGGTACCACAAAGACAGCGGCATATGCAAAGGAAGCGCTTACTCCGCTTTTGCTGGGACAAGATGCGGCAGTGCAACAACATATTGACAACATTATGCTGGAGTTTGGCAAGGATATCGTTGGAGGTAATGCTACTGCTGCAGTTTCCGCGGCGGTCTTAAAGGCTGGTGCCGCTTCCTTAGGGATTCCTTTGTACCAGCACATCGGAGGAGCCAGAGCCAGAACACTTCCAGTGCCTGGCACGCTTCTATGCTTCGTACAACGACTCTATAATGAGGGGCCAACCACAAACAAACCTACCTACTCTTATCTCGCCTATGATTTTGACACATTTGAGGAGGCTTCGTACGCTCTGTGGGTATGCCTGAATGGTTTTGAGAAGAAAGTCAAAGAGAAATGGGGGCTGGTGTCCGGTTTTATTCCCGGGATGTTTGCTATTCCCATGGGCTGCATTAAGAGTGACGAGGAGATTTGGGCGCTTGCTACCGAAAATATCATTCAATGTGGCTATGAGGGAAAGGTTGGTATTCAAGTGGATGTGGCCTCAGATTCCTACTATGACCACGATACGAAGATCTATGAAGGGCTCTTCGAACCAGGCAGACGCGACCGCGACGAGCAGATAGAGTTCCTCTGTAAGATGGTTCGCAAGTATCCTTTTGTCTGCCTAGAAGATCCGCTTTACGAGGATGATTTTGAGGGCACTGCCATCTTGACTCAGAAAGTAGATATTCAGATTGTAGGCGATGATTTGTTCACTACCAACAGCGCTAGAGTTAAAGAGGGTGCTGCTGTAGGTGCTGCCAACTGTGTTCTTCTGAAAGTTAATCAGATTGGCACTATCTCTGAGGCATTGGATATGGTTCAGGTAGCTTATGACAACGGCTACAATATCATGCCCTGCATGAGCCGGGGCGAAGGTGTGGAAATCTGTGATTATTCCGTAGGTATCAACGCCGGATCCATTCGTGAATCTGGATTAGGCGACTACGGCAACAGATTCTTAGAGATTGAGCGCGAACTTGGTAACAGGGCCCACTTTGCAGGCAAAAGAGGATTGATGGGAAAACGCTTTCGTTGATTTCACAAAAGTGGAAAGGACAGGTGCATTATGGAAAGAATTCTGAACAAAGAACAGCTGACTAACCACGGGAATAAAGCGCTGAGAAAAGATGTATGTGAGATTCTTGAGGCCGGAATGCAGGCCGCCAACCCCTACAATAATATGATGAAGCTGATCTCCTTGGATGGCGACAGACTCACCATAGGCAATACAGACTATGAACCTATTGGGGCTCCCCGCACCGGCAGCGATACCTTTCTTCTGGGCAAGGATATCGACAGAGTTTTTGTGGTGGGCGCCGGCAAAGGTATCCAGTACGCGGCCAAGGCTCTGGAGGATATTCTCGGAGACTGGTTGAACGGAGGGTTCGTGATCGTTAAACACGGAGACGGTGTAATTTTGGAAAAGATAAAAGTATCTTTCGGTGGTCACCCCATTCCCGACCAATTTTGTGTGGATTCTTGTAACGGATTACTGGAGTATATAAAGAGTTTATCCTTGACCAGTCGGGATCTTGTGATCACCCTCACAGGAAACGGTATGTCCTCCTTACTTAGCTGTCCTGTGGATGAGGTTTCGCTTGCCGCAGTACAAGATGTTGTACGCATCATGCAGATTGAAAAAGGATTAAATACCCTTATAGTTAGTGCCATCCGCAATCAGCTAGATAAGCTTAAGGGGGGCGTATCTCAAGATATATCCATCCTGCAAAGATGGTACACGCATTGCTCATCGACTGTAATTACCGCAATTGCAAAATGCCCGGTTATGCAGGTCTCACTCGAGGTAATTTTTGGCTTCACTTTTTGCCCGAAAACGGTACCGCCCAAGAAGCGATCCAGATCATGAAAATCTATGATGTCTGGGATGAGGTGGATGAGAGTGTTCGTACTTACCTTACCGGAGCGGCAAAGAATAATCCCACACTGACCGCAGAAGAATTCGAACAAATGGATACGCGAATTTATGGAATCATGCCCGAGAAGGGAAGTTTTGTGAACGTAGCTATGGAAAAAGCGAGGGAGCTTGGATACACACCTTATCTGGTGGACAAGAACTTTGGCTTAGAATCTTCTCAGATCGGATGGTTTATGGCCAACATGGCTATGAACAGCGACGACGATGACATGCCTTTCAAAGCTCCATGCGCGCTGTTCAGAACGGGTGAAACAGTGGTTACCGTGGGTAAAAGCGACGGCGTGGGTGGCCGCAACCAAGAGTTTGCTATAATGGCCGGCCTGAGACTTGCAGGAAGGGAAAGAATAGCTGTAGGTGCTGTGGATACAGACGGCACGGATGGCCCTGGCGGTGTTTTCGACGAGGAGGCTGCAGCTCAGGGAATCAAATGTCTAGCTGGCGGTATCTGTGATGGGTATACCTTCCAAGAGGCTCGTGAGCAAGGCATCGATCTGGATGAGGTGTTGCGCAATCATGACACTTCTGCTGCTTTGTGGAAACTAGACAGCGGAGTGGTGGCAACCCAGAATATTAGTTTACAAGATCTCTGTGTAGTACTGGTGCAGGGAAAGGAAGCCTAATATTTAAATGGCTCCGGGCGATAGAAAACCCGGAGCCATCCTTCCATTCAATAATAGAGTCGATTTTTGATTTATCGAATCATTCAAAAAATTTCCATTGTGGTCTTTAATGAATTCGATGAAATGTTTGATCTTATGTTTTCACTATCTTATTCATCAATAATAATGCAAACCGTGATCCAACTGCAGATACACGTCCGGTTTTTCCATGTAAATTATACTCAGGATCTTCATGTGATCGACGTCCTTCTATGTGGGAATACCCAAAATATCAAAACTGTTATAGCCATTGTTATGATATCGTCTTTATTGTATAGCTACATATGTAACCGATGAACAATAATCCCCTATGCTAAAATTTCTATAAAAGGAAAAAATTGTTATACGATCTTTTCTCAGACATTATAGTAGGAGGTTAATCACTATGAAAAAAATCTTGATCTACACGATGGAAGGCAAAAAAATGTGCTTTTTACATGCGCTTATGAACGCCAAGCAGCTGAAGGAAGCAGGCCACGAGGTAAGAATCGTCTTGGAAGGCATGTCATGCGTGCTTCCCAAGGAGTTGGAAGAAGAAAAGAACAGACTGTACCTCTCACTCAAAGAGGATGGAACGATTCAGGGAGTCTGTCTTGCGTGCTCAAAAACACTCGGCGTGTATGACGACAATGAAAAGGCTGGGCTTCGTTTTCTAGCAGACATGTACAATCACGCCGGAGTCTTGGAATATGTGAATGAAGGATATGATATCCTCGTTTTCTAAGCTTTGAGAAGACTAATTCACGATCTCAGGCTGTAGGGAAGATTATAATTCTCAGATCGAAGTCAGGGTTAATGCTTTTTTCTAAAATCACAATTGGACACCTATATCGAAAAAACAGGTATTCGGATTGGTGTCCAAATTTTCAAATTTATCTAGAATTCACATTATTATGCATCATATATTTTCTCCTGCCGTCATCTCTATCAATCTCCCGTTTAGATTTTGAATGGATGTTCGTAGCCCATCTCCACGTATAGAGCCTTCTAAATATCATTCTTGTGACTCCCTTACCGACAAAAAGGGAGGTAAAGGCAGCTCTTGTCGGAAAGACGTCGGAAAGAAACGTTCGTCCCTCCGTTAGACTTACCGCATGGCAACCTACTTGCGAAAATATATCTGCGGCAAGAGAGCCCTCGAATATTGGAACGTCCCTAACCTCAGAGGCGTGATCGAACCCGAAAATGCCGAGT
>LSQX01363369.1_pt1 | contig 10458 bp, 11 predicted proteins | sample 654561 | NCBI WGS metagenome assembly LSQX01 (sample SAMN04489861, study PRJNA283612) | anaerobic digester metagenome | isolation source: 4 biogas reactors fed with cattle manure at either 37C or 55C with and... | place: Denmark: Kongens Lyngby | collected 2014
GATTTCTCTGTCTATGATGGGTCATGGCAAGTCAAAACCCAATAGGAAGGTAAATCAAGAAGATCTATCCTTTGAAAATATAGCCTCAGAACTCATAGAGCTGTTGGACTTTCTAGATATCGAAACATTTCATATTGTAGGTAATTCAGCAGGGGGAATCGTCGGTTTGCAAGTATTGAGAATTTTTCCCATCCGACTCAAAACAATAACGATTTTTGGCTCCGCTCCTAAAATGAATTTACCTCCTTCTGTCGTCAAAATCATTCATTTTATTGACAGGACGATGCTCAAGATAGCACCGCTTTTTTATGTTCAAACCCTGGTGAATCATGCTTCAAAGAATGAAGAGACCAGGGAGAAAGTAAAAACGATGGTGATGGGAAACGATAAAGACACCATCATCGAATTTAGGAAAAACTTGGGAAAGTATGACTATATTAAGGATATACAAGACTGTGCGTTGCCGCTGTTGATCATCAAACCTCAGGGTGATAAGGAGATAAACAGAAGTCTTGTAAAACTCGAGAAGCAGTTTAAAGAAAATCCAAATATACATATTATTGAATTAGAAGACGCCGGACATATTGCCAATGTGGATAATCCGAAGGAATTCAATACCATCGTCAGAAGTTTTATCAACCACCATAACACAGGTTCAACCCAATGAGGAGAAGTACTCCTCTTTTTTTTCCTTTTTATATAGCAATAACCTTTTTCATTTTTTTGCAATGCTGCTGACAGTTTTTTTGATACCAAGATAGTTAGAGTCAGACAAAGCAAAATTTAATGTATCGTTAAAAAAACGTTTTGTTCTTTAAGGACACTCAATACCAGTCTAGGGGTACAAGCTGATGAGTAACAGAATCAAATTACTTAGCATGAAGAAAGATAGTAGAAAAAAATCGATCGTCTACAACATCGAAATCTTGGTTTTCAGAGGATACAATGTGAGTGTCACGGACAATGTTAGCGACAGATTTACTTTTGACAACAAGAAAGCCGTACACAGTGGAGTTACTTCTTCTCTTGATTACACACCGGACTTTTCATGGAAAGTCTTGAAATTTGCTCTTGTACGCACTCAGATGTGTGATATAATGACCGGGCAGCAAAAACACTACTCTCTGCTCCCGATGATAAGACGGGGGCCAGAAGTCCAAAGGGAGGACATATGAAAAAGTACGAAAGCATTGTCGTTTTCCGTCCGGACATGGAAGATGCTTCGCGTGAGGAGCTCCTTGAGAGATTCAAAGGAGTGATCGAGCGTTACGGCAGCATCACATCTGTGGACGACTGGGGAATCAAAAGACTGGCGTACGACATCGAAAAAGTCAGCGATGGGTACTACTACCTGCTGAACTTCGAAGCCAGCGAAGACTTGCCGAAGGAACTGGAAAGAAACTATAAGATTTCCGACCAGGTCCTACGTTACAACGTTATCCGCAAAAGCGAATAGGAGGAGTTGTGAATCACGTCATACTCATTGGGCGCTTAGCGGCGGATCCGGAGCTTAGATATGCTGCCAGTTCCGGTCGAGCCGTCACCAATTTCCGCTTAGCCGTCAATCGACCTTTCTCAAAAGAGAGAAAAGCGGACTTTTTCCGTGTCGTCGTTTGGGGAAAGCAGGCAGAAAATGTCGCCAAGTACCTTAAGACCGGCTCCCAATGTGCCGTAGAAGGCTCCATCCAGATCGATCAATATCAGGATCGCGACGGCAACACCCGGTATTCAACAGATATTGTCGCCAACTACGTGGAATTCCTCGGCGCGCCCTCGGGTCAAAGAGAAGAGAGCGAGTACTCTCCGTCTGTCCCGACAAGCGAACGAGATATGGATTTCCCGGGAGTGGACGACGAAGACATTCCATTCTAGGAGGAAGTAAACCATGGGTTTTAGACCGCGAAGAAGAAAAGTATGTTTCTTCTGCACAAATCACATCGATGAAATCGACTATAAAGACGTCCGCACACTCAACCGCTATGTCTCCGATCGAGGGAAAATTCTTCCCCGTCGAGTCAGCGGCGCCTGTGCCAAGCATCAGAGAAAGATCACCTCGGCTGTCAAACGTGCCCGTGCAGTCGCCCTGATGCCCTACGTCGCCAGATAAGCGTCGACATAAGCCCCTTCCGAAAAAGAAGGGGTTTTTCATTTGTCTCATACCGTTTTGCTCAAGCGGGAGCGCAGTAAGAAACGCCACCCTCACTCTCTGTTTTACTTTGTTCACGCCAGGCAAGTAGGGGCTTTCTATGATGAGCTCTTTTCAACGAGAATGGGGCGCTAGAGCTTCAAAGTTGTGCAATGATCAGATAGTCACTGTGGTATAATAGCTACATTACCCGCAGGAGGTAGAAGAAGATGAAACAGAAGGATACAGTACGGAACCTGACCATGCTTATGGACTTATATGAAATGACCATGTCGATGGGCTATTTTCAGTCCGAAATGACCAAGCAAATCGTCTATTTCGATATGTTCTTCCGAAGAACTCCTGACGGAGGCAGCATGGCGATCGCCGCCGGCCTTGAGCAGCTCATTGAGTATATTGAAAATATGTGTTTTGACGAGGAAGATATCGAATATCTCCGAAGCGTCGGCATCCACGATGAGTCGTTCCTCGAATATGTTCGAAACTTCCGCTTTACCGGAGATATCTGGGCCGTGGAAGAAGGCACACCCGTGTTCCCGCGGGAACCGCTGGTGACAGTGCGCGCCAATGTCATCGAAGCGCAGCTGATCGAGACGACGCTGCTGGTTCTGATCAATCATCAGAGCCTCATTGCCACAAAGAGCAATCGCCTGGTGAGAGCTTCTCAAGGCATACCGATTGTTGAGTTTGGCGCCAGAAGAGCGCAAGGGGCTGACGCTGCCTATCTCGGTGCAAGAGCCGCCTATATCGGCGGGTGCATCGGCACGAGTAACCTCATGGCGGGACGCGACTTCGGCGTGCCGGTATTTGGTACGATGGCTCACAGCTGGATCCAACTCTTTGATGATGAATATGAGGCCTTTAAGGCGTATGCGAGATCGTACCCTGCTTCGACCGCGCTTCTCGTTGACACGTATAATACGCTGATGAGTGGCGTGCCCAATGCCATCCGTGTGTTTGACGAGGTAGTGGTCCCCTCGGGCCATAGACCTCTTTCCATTCGGCTCGATTCCGGTGACTTGGCTTATCTATCGAAGGAAGCCAGAAAAATGCTCGATGATGCGGGGTATCCCGATGTAAAGATCATGGCCTCCAACGCCATCGAAGAAGAGACGATCAAGGCGCTTCGCGACCAGGATGCGTGCATCGACATCTTCGGGATTGGTGAAAAGCTCATCACTGCTAGCAGTGACGCGGTCTTTGGAGGTGTCTACAAGCTAGTTGCCATTGAGCAAGAAGACGGCACCATCGAACCCAAAATTAAAATCAGTGAAAACGTCGAGAAGATAACGACTCCGCATTTTAAGGATCTCTACCGCTTCTACGACAAAAAAAGCGGAAAGGCGTTGGCGGATCTTCTGACCATTCATGGAGAAGAGATCGATACCTCGAAGCCATATGAGCTGTTCGATCCGGTCTACACATGGAAAAAAACCGTTGTCGAGGATTTCGAAGTAAAATCGCTTCTGGTTCCCATCTTTAAAGATGGCATCTGTGTCTATCCGAAAAAAACGATCGAAGAGATACGCGCTCACCGCGAGACGGAGGAAGAGCGTCTGTGGGATGGCGTTAAGCGTATTCTTCATCCACATAAGTACTTTGTGGACTTCTCGCTTCCACTGTGGAATCTCAAGAACGATCTGCTGACCAAATACTCCGCTAGAGGAAGATAATGTCAAGAAAAACCCATATGCCGATCATGCTGATCGGTGCATTCTTTATCACTGTCAGTGTCTACATGGCTTTGGCCCTAGGGATGACCATTCTGCTGATACTGCCACCCCTATATACTAGCCTGCTCAGCTTTACTTCGCCTAGGCGAGTGGCTGTGGGCGCGTCGCTGCTATCGGGCCTTGGTCTGATGCTCTTTGTCGACCCGCTCCATGCAGTACTCTATACGTTGACGGGGGCTGTCTTTGGTATCCTTGTGTATTCGCTCAGCTATGCCCTTCAGCGAGTGGAGGTCATTGTGGTGCTGATGGGGACCTATTTGAGCTCTGTGTACGTAGCCTATATTTTCGCCGCTCGCGCACTCTTTGGAGTGGACGTGCTCGCCAGCATCAAGACGGCGATAGTACAGACATTTGGCAGCGAGCTTGCTGCCATGGGCCTCGATGTGTCAGGGCTTCTTCGCCAGATGACGACCTTGAGTTTTGGAGGTATGTTCATCATGGGCGGGGCGATGGCGCTTTGGAGTCTATATATGGGAGCCAGACTGGCCGCAACGCGCGGCATACCGGTCCTGGTCCCAAACTTTCTTGCTTTTCGCCTGAAGGAACTTACGCTCTTGCCGATGGCAGGGCTATTTGCTTTTACCTTTTTGCTTTCACAGCTCGGCGGCCAGGATTTTTGGCAGATCGCCTCGGTACTTATCCTTATTCTGATCTTTCTGTTCTTTTTACAGGGAATCAGTTTCGTCGCCTGGTGGAGAGCAAAGAGAGGAAAGGCGAACCGCTTCTTCTATGTGATTGCGTGCCTTTTGTTTCTGATCCCGATGGGACAGGTCAGCTTGGGGCTTCTCGGTTTTATTGAGAATATGACGCAGATGCGTAAGATAGGAGGATCATCTGGATAATCTGAAGGATACCCAGAGAAAAATTCTGGGAGAATTCCATATCAATGTGTATTACTACTTAGCAGCCATCGCGGTGCTGGTGACAGCGCTGTTTTTCGTGCGCCTCGAATGGGCGTACGTAGGGGCGGCCATTTTTCTGATTCTCCTAGTCTACACGATTTATAAGAACATCCGCATGCGCGCCTGGACAGAGGATTATCTGGAGAGGATGCGTGAAGATGTCTCGGCGTCGCAGGGTGGAGGGTATCTGACGATGCCGCTGCCGCTTTTGGTCGTCGATGAAAAGGGCGTGATCCTCTGGTACAATTCCAAGATGCGCGATCGCCTCAACCGCGAAGAGCAACTTGTGGGCACCAGACTGCAGTCGATCTTTCCGGGATGGAACTGGGAGGAGATAAAAAAGAGCGAAGAAACCTTCTTCACGCAGCGGATTCGCGACACCTACTACAAAGTCTTTCATACGGTAGCCGAGGCTACTTCCGGAAAGGTCTACACCTTTTATTGGATAGATGACACGGAAAATGTCCGGCTCTTGCAGGCATATCAGGATGAAAAGCCCATGCTTGCCTATATTCAGGTCGACAACTTTGATGAGGTGATCTCTGAAATTGACGACGCACGCAAGCCGTTTTTGATCAGTGAAATCAATACTTTGATCCAGAAGTGGTCGATGAGAAACTCCGGCATCCTCCACCGCATCGATGACGATGAGTTCATTTTGCTTGTGGAAAAACACCATCTGGAAAACATTGAGATGCGTCGCTTCACGATTCTCGACGATGTGCGAAAGATCAGCACAGGCACGAGATTGGCCCTCACGCTTAGCATCGGGCTCTCCATCGACGGAGATACGCTGACACAAAGAGATGAAGCCAGTAAGAGTGCCCTTGAATTGGCGCTAGGCCGCGGAGGAGATCAGGCCGTCATCAAACAAGGTGGAAACTATGAGTTCTACGGTGGGCGCAGTAAGAATGTCGAGCGAAAAAGCCGTGTGAAGAGCCGCATGGTGGCACAGGGGCTCGTTGCCCTGATCAATGAAAGCCCTCATGTATATATTATGGGTCACAGCTATCCCGACATGGACGCCTTCGGTGCGTGTATCGGACTCTACCGGGCGACATTGGAGCTGGGTATCCCCGCCTCGATTGTCCTTGGGGAAGTAGGCGACGCGATCGCCATGGTGTATCATGAGTTCGGACCCAATCCGGATTATCACTTTATCCAACCTGGGGAAGCGAAGAGCCGGATCACACCGGAAGACCTTCTCATTATCGCCGATACCCATCGCCCCAACTTCACCGAAGCGCCTGAGTTGATCCCCCTTACCCCCCGCCGGGTCGTCATCGACCATCATCGCCGGGGAACGGAGATCGTCGAGGATCTGTCGCTTCTGTATCAGGAGCCGTATGCTTCTAGCACCTGTGAGATGGTGGCGGAGATTCTGCAGTATCTGGGAACCGACGTAAATATCACAGCGGATGAAGCCAACGCTTTGATGGCGGGCATTATCCTTGACACCAAGAACTTCGTATTTAACACAGGTGTACGTACGTTTGACGCCGCCGCATATCTTCGCCGCAAAGGGGCAAATATGCAACAGGTGCGCGAGTTCTTCCAAGAAGAGCTCGACGACACGATCATCAAGAGCACCCTGATTAGCTCGGCGGTCCTTGTCGAGCCGGAGCTCGCCTTGTCCTCTACCGACTTTCCGTCGGTGAATATAAAAAAGATTGTCAGCCAGAGCGCTGACGAACTCGTCGACATCCGCGGGATTGAGACAGCCTTTGTTATGGGACCTGGCACAGACGGCACCATTATCATCTCCGCCAGGAGCAATGGAAAAGTCAATGTGCAGGTCATCCTCGAGAAGCTCGGGGGAGGCGGCCATCTTGAAACGGCGGGTGCACAGTTAACGGGAATGAGCCTGGAGGATGCAAAAGAAAAGCTCCTCCAAGTGATAGAAGAAAGGAATGGTTAAATGAAAATTATTTTGCTTGAAAATGTCCAAGGACTCGGTTCAAAAGGAGAAGTCGTCGAGGCAAAAGACGGCTACGCTCGCAATTTCTTGGTTCCCAGGGGACTTGCCGTGATCGCCACGGATAGCTCGCTGCGTGAAGCCAAGCACCGTCAGAAATCTCAGGCCATCCGAGATGAAAAAGAACTCGAAGACGCAAAAGCGCTGAAAGAAAAAATGGAAAAAGAGACTTTTGTGCTGAGCGTCAAAGCTGGTGAAGAAGGCCGCATCTTCGGTTCTGTCACGAATATGGACATCGCCGAGGCAGTAGAAGCTGCCGGCTACAAAGTGGACAGAAAAGACATTCTCCTCGATAATCCCATCAAAGATGTGGGCAGCCATTCGATTGAGATCCGTCTGCATCCCGAAGTGCATGTCTGGGTGAAGGTCGAAGTAAACGAGGAATAATATGCCCCAGGATCTTCCGCAGGATATCAGCGTCGAGCGCTCCATGCTGGGCGCGATGATTCTGAACAAAGCCGCCCTAGCAGAAGGTATCAACGGTCTGACGCAGGACGACTTTCTTTACGACACTCATAAAATCATCTTTAAAACCCTGCAGGAATTGGCGACAGATCGCGAAGATCTCGATATCATTACGCTCTCGAGCCGACTTGAAGATGCAGGAAAGCTTCAGGGCGTAGGTGGAAGAGATTATTTGAGCGCTCTTACCAGTGAGGGAATATTGGCATACAACGCAAAGGAGTATGTCGATATCCTGCGCGAAAAAAGCCTCCGACGAAAGCTGATCCAGGTCGGAAAACAGATGGCAAGAGAAGCCACAGACAATCCGGATGGACAACAGCTTCTCGAGCAGGCGGAGAAGAAGCTTTTTGAGATCTCTCAACAGGGAGAAAGCCAACAGTTAGTTCCGCTAAAGAGCATGCTACCTGAACTCTTCAGCCAGATTGAGGAGTTCGGCAAAGACCCTGACAAGCTGCGAGGACTCCCCACGGGCTTTATCGAGATCGACGCAAAGACGAACGGACTGCAGCGAAGCGACCTGATTCTCATTGCGGCGCGTCCCTCCATGGGCAAGTCGTCTTTGGGTATGAACATCGCGCAGTACGCTGCCTTTCATGAAGATAAAAACGTATGCTTTTTCAGTCTGGAGATGAGCAGGATGCAGCTGCTTCTTCGCATCATCGCCTCTGAGTATTTGATTCCCCTTAGCAATCTCTTGACGTATCGATTGACGCGCGAAGACCAACTGCGCTTTACCCATGGGATCGAGCAGCTGGACAAAGCGAAACTCTTTATCGATGACACCGCCGGGATCACGCTTATGGAGCTTCGATCAAAACTCCGGCGTCATCGACTCGAACAGGGAAGCATTGATTTGATCGTCGTCGACTATCTGCAGTTGATGGACGGAGGCGGCGGAGAAAACCGTCAGGTGGAGATCGCCCAGATCTCTCGCGGCCTAAAAGCCATTGCCCGGGAGATGAACTGTCCTCTGATTGCCATCTCTCAGCTTTCAAGAAGTCCGGAAGCCAGAAAAGACAAGCGCCCCATGCTCTCTGACCTGCGAGAATCAGGTGCCATTGAGCAAGATGCGGACCTCGTCATGTTCATCTATCGAGATGATTATTACCATGCGGATTCGCTGGAAAAGAATGTCTCCGAGATCCATATCGCCAAGCAGCGTAACGGAGAGACCGGGACCATCAAACTGACGTGGATGGGACCATATACGAAGTTTGGTTCCAAAGCTTTTCTCAGCGATGATGCGGGGGCTTAAGTTTCACTTTTTGTAAACAAGGTATCTATATAATAGCGGGTCTTCGCGAGAACGTCTTACGCACTCTTTGATAAAATGGTGCAAGACATCATTCTTTCTATGGATCCGTTGTATGCGATGAAGAAGGCACATGCAACTCATGTGCCTTTCACAGAAAGGAAACGAGCCTATGAACTTGACAGATCTGTTTAAAGAAGACAATCTTACTTTTGCCGGCGCGGGACTAGGTGATGTCGCAAAGAGCGCCATCCCCATGATTTTGATAGGACTTCTCAACAATATCAACAACAAAGACAAAGCGGCTTCTCTCGCCAAGGCTCTTGGCGATCATGAGAAAAATGATCTTGACGTGCGCACGGCGGATATGGAAGACGGCAAGAAAATTGTCGGTCATATCTTCGGACAAAACCAGGACACCATTACTCAGGCTATTGCCAAACAGAACAATATCAGCGCCTCTGCTGCATCGGACGTCCTTGGTAAGCTGGCGCCGGTCGTTCTCGGAAAGCTCGCCAAGAACACCCAAAGTGACCGCTCTCTTGAAAAGTTACGGGACGCGGCACTTCGAGAAATCCGACAAGTCGAAGAAGACAAATCTTCGCCGCAACTTGGCGACCTGCTGGGAGGTATGTTCGGTGAAGGCGGCGGAAGTCTCGGAGACATCTTCGGTGATCTCCTCGGAGGCGGTTCGTCGGCATCTCCTAAAAAACAGCAAGACAGTGGACTCGGAGATATCTTGGGCGATTTGATCGGAGGCGGTGGAAAAGATACCGGCCTTCTGGAGAGCATTCTAGGAGGCATCCTCAAAAAATAGGAGAGTTATGACTCGCGAATTTGATTCGGAAAATCTAAAACTCTGGTTTGCCTATCATTACCGCTTTCGCAAGTGGAAAGAGACGGCAAGTCGTTTGAAATATCGGGTCCGGCATCGTTCGATAGAGGATGATCCTTTTGAACTCCATGAAGAGATCCAACTGTGCATGCGAGTGGGAGAGATCCTCTGGCATCGCTACACAAAGATGGAAGAGCGGATGGTGAAAATGACGGACGCCCATATCTTCGAGCGAAAGATTCGAAGGGACAAGGAGCTTCATCGACGCTGGATGCGAGAGCTTGGCGAAATGGAAGCCCGCACCCGCGACTATCTGGACTATCTGACCTACAGGGATCCTGACCCGATCCAGTAGGTCTTTTTTTCTAAACTGCAGGCAGACAAGTGAGATGGCTGTGGAGTCGGTAATCCTAATCTCTTTTTTTCATGCATCAGACAAAAAGTGCGAGCCATGATGCAAAGATAAGCTATGTTGTATCGGATAAGGAAGAGGCAGAAATAGCGACTTCCTTGTCCGATACATTTCGCAGGGCATTCATGGGTATAATCAAGCATTGAAGAATGGAAAAAGGAAGAAAAACATGAAAGAGATTCCTGTCACAAAAGACATTGCCCAGCAGAGAGTGGACCGATACTTGAAAAAGTACTTAGATCGGGCGACGCTCAGCTTCATCTACAAAATGATACGCAAGAAGAATATTACGGTAAACGGAAAAAAAGTCTCAGAAGACTATTTTCTGGAAGAGGGAGATCTTCTACAGCTGTTTTTATCCGATGAAACCATCGAAAAGTTTCAGACGAAAAAGGAGAAGCGACGGGCGAAAACAAGGCTAAATATCGTCTACGAAGACGACAATATCCTTGTGATCAATAAACCGGCGGGTCTCCTGTCTCACAGTACAAGAAAAGGACGTTTTGAGAAAAATGTCGTGGACTCTGTGATCGAATACCTCATAGATAAAGGGGAGTATATCCCAAGGCAGCAGATCACCTTTACTCCGAGTATTATCAACAGACTCGACAGAAACACATCCGGTATCATTATAGCGGCAAAGAACTATCTGACACTTCAAACCCTCAATCAGGCGATGAGGGAGCAAAAGATAAAGAAGTATTACTACACGATCGTCCGCGGTGTCGTAAAGGGACA
>LSQX01006321.1_pt1 | contig 10457 bp, 7 predicted proteins | sample 654561 | NCBI WGS metagenome assembly LSQX01 (sample SAMN04489861, study PRJNA283612) | anaerobic digester metagenome | isolation source: 4 biogas reactors fed with cattle manure at either 37C or 55C with and... | place: Denmark: Kongens Lyngby | collected 2014
GGCCAAACTCCAGGCTGCGCTCGTTGAGCGCAGAGGCTGTTCATGGCTGTTCGGCTTTCCCTGCACTCTCCAACCGTCCGTGTTCGTCCGTGCCCGTCCGTGTGGCTGTTCACCTCGCTTCCAGGTTTCAGGTTCCAGGTTTCAGGAAAAAACCCTTGCCCACCCTTGGGGTCTTTCCCTCTGCCCCCTTCTCACCCATCGCCCCACACCGCCCCTCCTCTCCCGCTTGCGTGCCCCTCATCCTGAACCCCGAACCCTGAACCCTCCCTCCCTGACCTGCACTCTCCAACCGTCCGTGTGGCCGTTCGACTGCTCCGGTTCCGTTTCAACCCCAATGCGCCCGTTGGGCGCATCTACAACCCCTGCGCCTGTTGCGTTAATTTTCTGATTTTTGGGGGACGCTAGAAGCCGGGTTGACTATTTAGTCCGATGCGGTATTATCCGATTTCGAACAATTTAAATTTGGTGATGCCATGACCCCAAAATCCACCGCGAAGAGCGTTGAAGCGGCCGGCGCGCCGCTGCCGTCGTCGAGCCTGTTGCCGACGCTGGGCCGCATTTATCAGGAGCTGACCACGCGCACCTATCTGCGCTGGAAACTGCCCGGCAGCGCCTGTCTGGCCCTTCGCTATCTGCATGTGCGCCCCGATGGCGCCGAACCGGGCGTGATGGCCGCTACCGCCCGCGTGCCGCGCCAGACCATGACATCCATTGTGGATAATCTGGAAAAGCGCGGGCTGGCGAAGCGTCGGCCGCACGCGCACGACCGGCGGCGAATTATTGTTGTGCTAAGCGCCAAGGGCCGCCGTCTGGCGCAGGAAATTGTAGACGATTTTCTGGCGGTGGAAACCGCAGCGCTGGCGGGCCTGAAGGCGTCGCAAGTGGATCGGTTGAGGGGTCTGCTGACCGGCTTCGCCGATGGGCTGGCGGAGCTGAAGCAATCGTAAGTTTTTATAGGACAAAGGACGGCAACATGTTTTTAGAGCGGTATTTGAGAGTCGCCGGGCCGGTGCTGGCGCTTGTGCTGGCGGCGGGGTGCGCGCGGTTCGAGCCGGCGCGCGTCCGGCGCGAGCAGACGGAAGCTTTCACCAGCAACCTGACGCAAATGGCCACGGCGGAGCTGGCGCGGCCCCTTTCGCTGGATGATTGCATCCGTCTGGCCATGACCAACAATTACGCGGCGCGCAAAGCGGACCTCGACCGCGAGTTGTACCGGATTGGCAAAAATGTGGCGTTCACCGCGTTTCTGCCGAATGTGGGGGCCTCGGCCGGTTACAACTTCTATCAAAGAGAAATGCCGATGCAGCACGAGAAGGAATTCGGCAACGCCAACCTGAATGTCGGCATGCCGATTTTCATGCCGTCCACCTGGTTCCTGTATGCCGCCGCGCGCCACGGCTATGCCGCGTCCGGCGTGGCCGCCCACTATGTGCGGCAAGGCATCGTTCTGCAAACCACCGCCCGCTATTTCGATATTCTGGTGCAGCAGGACACCATCGCGGCGCTGGAAACCCAACTGGCCGCCGCGCGCGAACAGGCCGAACGCGTGAGCGGGCTGGCGAATGAAGGGCTTGTGGCGCGCTGGGAGGGCGCTCAGGCGCAATTGCAGGTGGATATGCGCGAAACGGAGTTGAATCGCGCGCGCCGGCAGTTGACCGTCCTGCGCGGCGAGTTGTTGCAGATGCTGGGCCTGTCGCCGATGGCGGAGATTGCCCTTTCCGGCGAAGTCGGCGAAACCCGCGCCCCAGAAGGCTCGCTGGAGGAGCTGGTGTTAAAAGCGCTGGAAATTCATCCGGAGCTGGCGCTGGCGGATCGTCAGGTCGTCATTCAAGAACATCGGGTGCGGCAAGCGTTCACCGCGTTTTTGCCGACGATTTCCCTGTTTTCGACCGGCACATGGACGGGCAACGATTTGGCGGCGCACTCGGCAAACTGGGTGAGCGGCTTTCAGGGCGTATGGACGCTGTTTGACGGGCTGGCGAACGTGGCGCGCTATCGCGCGGCAAAGGTGGAGCGCAGGCAAACGGAATTGCAGCGCGAAAACACGTTTTTGTCCGTGATTGTCGGCGTGGTGGCGGCCGAGGCCGCCGTGCGCGATGCCGCCGAGGGTGTGCGCATTCGCCAGCGCGCCTATGATGTGGCCGCCGCCAAGTGGGCCGACTATGACGCCAAAGCGCGCGAGGGCCTCATTCCCCTGAGCGACGCGCTCGACGCGCGCGGCGTGATGGATTTGGCGCAAGTGGCGCTGGTGAGAAGCCGCTATCAGGAGCGTACCGCCCTGGCTAATTTGGAACTGGCCATGGGCCTGACTCAAATCCCCGAAATGGCAACCGATAACGAAAGTGAAACCCAACCATGAAAACATATACGCCCTCTTTTATTCTTTTGACGATGGCCCTCGCCGTGGGATTGACGGCAACCGGCTGCGGCCGCAAAACGCCCAAGCCCGAAGCCGCGAAGGGAAAAGCCCCGGAAGAGCTGGCGCTGATTATTCGCGCCATGCCCGCAGACTGGCGGAACTTTGAGCGACGCCTGAGCGTGCAGGGCACGCTGGAATCCAAGGTGTTCGCGCATGTCGCCGCCCGTACCGACGGCAATTTGGACACGCTGTGGGTGGATCGCGGCGATGCCGTGGTGGCCGGAGAAACGCCGCTGTTTCAAATTGATCCCATCAGCCGCCAGAACGCGCTGACCATCGCCCAGCAGAACCTCGCCGTGGCGCAGGCGTCGCTCAAAGTGGCAAAGGCATCCTCCGACAAAATCAAGGCCGAGGCCCGCAAGGCGCAGCTTGATTTCGAGCGCTATGAACGCCTGCATCAGGAAGGCAATATCAGCCCCAGCGAATTTGAAAGCGCCGATGTCGCGCGCGCCCAGGCCGAGGCGGGCATCGCGGTCGCCAAGGCGCAAGTGGATTTGGCCGAGCGTCAGGTCAAGCAGGCCGAGGCGAATCTGGCGATTGCGGAAAAGAATCTGGCCGACGCCAAGGTCGTGGCCCCCATCAGCGGCCAGGTCAGCGCGCGTCTGGCCGAGCCCGGCGAGCAAATGTTCGTTGGCAAGGTGGTATTGCGCATTGACGACACCTCTCAGGTGGAAGCCGCCGCCTTTTTGCCCGCCCAGTACTACGGCGAAGTGGAGCCGGGGCAGACCAAATTCCGCCTGCAAATCGGCAATCAGGATGCCGGAATGCATACGGTCACCTACCGCAGCCCCACCATCAACCCCACCCTGCGCACGTTTGAAATCAAGGGGCTGCTGAAAGAGGCCGGCCCGGCGGCCGTGCCCGGACAAATGGCGACGCTGACGATTGTTTTTGAAACGCGCCGGGCCCTTGGCGTGCCGGCCGAGGCCGTCCTGACCCGCGCGGGAGAAACCGTGGTGTTTGTCGTGGAAGATGGCCGCGCGGTGGCGCGCAAGGTCCAGACCGGCCTCGTCAATGACGGCTGGACGGAAATCGTGGCCGGCCTCGAACCCACGGACGTGACCGTGACGGAAGGCCAGACCCAGTTGCACGAGGGCATGGCCGTGGACATTCAGGCGGCGGACTAGAAAGGAAAAACGACCATGTTTCTAGCGAATGCATCCACGCGCCGCCCCGTTGCCATGAGCTGTCTGCTCATTGCCCTGCTGGGGCTTGGGCTGAACGCTTTCCGCAAGCTCGCCGTCGAAAACATGCCCTCGGTGGATATTCCCTATATCGCCGTGGTGACCACATGGCTCGGCGCGTCGCCGGAGGATATTGAAAAAGACGTCTCCAAGCTGATTGAAGACGCCGTGTCGGGAATTGACGGCCTGAAACACATCGAATCCTCCAGCCTCGAAAATGTGTCCACCGTGGTGCTGGAGTTCAATCTGGCGGTGAATGTGGACACAGCCGCGCAGGATGTGCGCGAGCGGCTCGATGTCATTCTCCCCGACCTGCCGCCCGGCTCGCAACGCCCGTTCATTCACAAGGTCAACATCAACGCGATGCCCATCGCCAACGTGTTTCTGTCGGGCGACGCGCCCATTGACGATTTGTATGACTACGCCGACAACGTCATTGCCGACCGCTTCGCGACGGTTCCCGGCGTGGCCGAAGTGCAATTGATTGGCGGCAACGAGCGCGAAGTGTGGGTGGAACTGGACCGCGACGTTCTCGCCGCCGCCGGCCTCACCACCGCCGACGTGGTGGCCGCCCTGAAAGGCGGCATTCTCAGCCTGCCCGGCGGCCGCATCCGCGAGCAGGGCAACGAGTTCTCGGTGCGCTTCGACGCGGAATACGAAAGCATGGCCGACATCGCCAACCTCGAAGTGGCCAATCGCGACGGCGCGCGCCGCAAGCTGTCCGATTTGGGCGCCGTGCGGATGGCCACCGAAGAAGTGCGCATGCGCGCCCTGCTCGACAACCGTCCCGGCGTCCTCCTCAAGATTGTCAAAAAAGCCGAAGGCAACATTGTCTCGGTGGTGAAGGAATCCCAGCGCCGCTTCCGGGAAATTCAGAAAACCCTGCCCGGCGGCATGGAGCTAACGTGGGTTTCCGACGAATCCGCGCACATTCGCCGTTCCATCTCCGGCGCCATAGACAACGTCTGGCAGGCGGTTACGTTGTGCGCGATCGTGCTTTTCGTTTTTCTGGTGAATCTGCGCACCACATTCATCGTGGCGGTCACCATGCCCGTCAGCATCATCATCAGCCTGTTCTTCATGCAAATCAGCGGGCAAAGCCTGAACACCCCCACCCTTCTGGCCATCGGCTTGTCCACCGGCGTGCTCGTGTCCAACTCAATTGTGGTGCTGGAAAACATCGTTGGCAAATTTGAGGAAATGGATAATCGCTGGGAGGCGGCGCGGGTCGGCGCCAGCGAAATGAGCGTGGCGGTGCTGGCCTCGGCAGGCACCAACGTCATCGTCATGCTGCCGCTGGCGATGATGTCGAGCATGGCGGGGCGCATGCTGACCCCCTTCGCGATTACCACCCTCATCGTCAATGCCGTCTCCATTTTAATCAGCTTCACCCTCACGCCGATTTTGTGCGCCCTATTCCTCCAGCCGGCCAGCCAGCGCCGCGACAACATTTTCTCGCGCTTTGGCAAGCGGTGGGATTGCGCCTTCCAACGGTTCGCCGTGCGCTTCACCAATATCCTGCGTTTCATCGCCGGCAAAAAGCGCTACAACGTCCCCATCGTGCTGCTCTTCGTGCTCTTTTTCTTCTTCACCATAAAAGTCGGCGGCAGCAAACTGGGCTTCACCTTTTTTGAAACCACCGATGACGGACGCATCTTCATCCGCGTCGAAGCCCCGGCTTATTACGACCTCGATAAGACCATCGAGCGGATGGCCGGCATTCAGGCGCGCCTCACCGGTTATTCCGACTTGGAACACGTGCTTACAAGCGTCGGCATGGCAAACTCCACCAGCGGCCAGGCCCGCGAAGGCGTCTATATGGGCCAGATTGAGCTTTTCTTCAAACCCAAGACCGAACGCGACTGGACCATCCTCGACCGCTTGTCGGAAATCCGCGCCCTGCTGCGCGACGAAACCGACTGCATCATTACCGCCGCTGTCGCCGGACGCATGGGCGGACAGACGTTCCAAATTGACCAAAACCTCACTGGCGACGACCTCGATGTGCTCGATGCAACCGCGCTGGCCATTCAACAGGCCATTCAGCAGGCGCCGGGCGTGGAGTTCATTGAAACCACCGTGCGCGACAGCAAGCCGGAAATCCGCGTGCGGCCCAAGCGGCCCATCTTGGCGGACCTCGGCCTGCCGGTTTCCAGCCTGGCCACCGTCGTGCGCGCCAATATCGAAGGCATTGAGGCCGCCAGCTATAAACGCGGCGACCGCACCTATGACATTCGCGTCAAGCTGGCCGAAGAAAGCGGCAAGGACCAAATCCGCCAATTCCTTCTGCCCGGCGCGGATGGCCGCCCCATCCCGCTGGAAACCGTAGCCGATGTCGTGGACTCGCGCGTCAAAACCCAAATCTACCGCCACGACAAGCGCCGCACCGTCAAGATTCTCGGCGATATTCTTCCCGGCGCAACCATGAGCGGTGTCAGCGCGGAAATCGCGCAAATCGTCGAAAAGGAAAAACTCCTGCCCGCCGGCTACACACTGGGCAATGCCGGCTTTATTGAAATGATGGGCGAGGTCATCGCCGACTTCGGCGAAGCCATTATCCTTGCGACGTTCCTGACGCTGCTGACGCTGGCGGCCATTCTGGAATCGTGGAGCCGCCCCGGGCTGATTCTGCTGACCCTGCCCATGGGCCTGATTGGCATTATCTGGGCGCTGGTCCTGACCGGCAAGGCCATCACCATGCTTGTCTTGCTCGGCTCGCTGATGCTGATTGGCATCGTGGTCAACGCCGCCATTCTCATCGTGGATAAAATGGCGCAACACATCCGGCAGGGCGTCAGCCGCCGCGAAGCCATGCTCACCGCCATGGTCGAAGAGTTTCGCCCCGTGCTGATGGTGGTGCTGGCCTCCGGCCTGGGCATGCTGCCAATGGCCATCGGCACCGGCATCGGCTCCGAAAACCGCTCCGGCATCGGCATCGCGTCCGTCGCCGGTGTCCTGGTGGCGGGTCTTTTCACCTTGACCATTTTGCCGCTCATCTACACCTTGTTCACCGGCAAACCCAAAAAACGCCATACCCAGACATCACCCACCCCATGCGATGATTAAAACGGCACGATGAAAATTGTTCACCTGGTCAGCAACTTCCGCTGGACGGAGCGGGTCGAGCCCGCCGCCGACCTCGCCATCGCCCAGCAAAAACTGGGCCACGATGTCCGCTTCCTGTGCGGCCACAACAAAGGCGAACCGCCGGAAAATTGCGTGCAGGGACGCGCCGCCCGCAAACAGTTGGAGTTCGATGACCGCCTGATTTTCCACAAGCATTTTCGCTGGGCGGCCACGATGAAAGATTTGCCGCGCCTGAAAAAGTTTCTGGCCAGCTTCCAGCCGGATGTGATTCACGCGCACCTTTCCAACGCGCACCTGCTGGCGGCGCTGGCGTTGCGCCGCGCCGCCTCCCCGCGCCCGCTTCTCGTGCGCACCATCTACGGCCCGGAAGGCCCCGGATGGCCCCTGCGCTTCCGCTGGATTTCCTGCCCCGCCACCGATGGCCTCATCCTCGCCAGCGAAAAAACGAGCATCCCCGCTTGCGGACGCCTGGCCAACGCGCCCGAACGCATCGCCACCATTTTGCCAGGCATTGACGTGGATGAATTCGCCGACCGCCATGACCTCGGCAAACTGGAGAACATCACCGTTCCGCCGGGCGCGCTGGTCGTCGGAATGATCGCCAGCATCAACAAGCGCCGCCGTTTGGACCTCGCGCTCGAAGCGGTGGCGAAACTGGCCCCGCGCCATCCCAATTTGCATCTGCTATTCATCGGGCGCGGCACCCCGGAACTCTACATCCACGAGCCGGCCCGCCAACTGGGCATCTCCGACCGCATCCTCTACGCGGGCTATTGCCGCAACGACGATTTAGTCCGCGCCTTCCACACCATGGACGCGCTGATATACCCCATCCACGGCACCGACCCCTCCTGCCGCACGGTGCGCGAAGCCCTCGCCACCGGAACCCCCGTCATCGCCGCCAACCGGGGCATCATGGACGAGCTGATTGACGACGGCCAAACCGGGTTTCTCGCGCCATTCAGCGCCGACGGCCTGGCGGAAGCGCTGGAAAAATGGATTGCGCTGGGTCCCGGCGGGCGCGCGAACATGAGCGCCGCGGCAGCCGCGGACGCACGCAAACGGTTTTGCCGGGTGGCGCAGGCGCGCCGCGCGGTGGAATTCTACGAGCGCTTGCAGACGCTCCCCGCCAAAGCGTAAAAAAACGCGCCCCGAATCAGCGGCGCTTGGACGCCCCGCCCTTGCGCGCGAGCACCACGGGCTTTTCAAGTCCCTGAAGCAGAAACGGCCAGACCACAAAAATCCAGAATGGAATGGCAGCGGTCAACGCATAATACGCGCCGTCTCCCTCAAAATACATCCCCACCAGACGAACCAGGTGGCGGCTCATCAAAATTAAAATCACCAAGCCAACTCCAACGGCCACCAACCGATAGCCCCCCAGTCGTTCCGGCTCATAACGAATGTACGTGCGCTCCATGTACCCCGCGACGCCCAAAGCCAACAGCGCCCACATGGCGCGTGCGGTGTCGCGCGGGAAAAACCATGGCTCATCCGCCAACAACGGGCGATACCGGATGACCACCCACGCCAGCCCAAGCGCCAGCGCGACGCCAGCGGCCAGCCACCACGCCCAGGCCGCACGGTCTTCCACCCGCTCCATCGCCCAGCCCAGCCCCCACACAACCGGAATCGCCAAAATCACCGCGCCAATCACATCCAGCGGCGTATGCACGCCCAACACCAGCCGCGACGCCGCCATCAGCCCAATCCAAACCAGCGCCGCCACCCACACCCACCAACGCCGGGCCGCCGCCGCCAGCCCGCCGAACAGCAACGCCGTCGTCGCGGTGTGGCCGCTGGGGAAGGAATAGCCAAACGCGCCCCATTGAGCCTTTTTCACGGGCAAAATGGCCGCATCCAACTCCCACGGGCGCGGCATGCACACCAGATTTTTCACCAGCGTGTTGAGCAAGTCGCCCAGCACCAGCGCCGCCCCCGCCCGATAAGCCAAACGCGCGCCAAACAGCCAGAAGATAACCGCCAGCACAGACCAAATCCATACGCTCTCGCCGCCCTCGGTAATGCGCAGGAAAAACTCCTCCATCGCCGGAGTTCGGTGGGCTTGCAGCCACTTCAATACTTCAAGACCAGACGCCGTCACGCCCATCCCTCCGGCAAGAAAGCCGCCATCATTCCGCCACCACCGGCAACTGCGCCGGCGCGATGTTTCTCAGCAGAACGCTCATGATGGCCGCCGGCTCCAGCCCGATACTTCCGCTCGCGCCATTGGAAACCTGCGGCTTGCTCACGGGCGACAGCTTCTCATCCAGCATCACCGTCAATCCGGGGGCGTGATAAATCCAGCCGCTCCCCTTCGGCACCAGCGCGTGGGTGGCGCCCGCGAACCGCCCGGCAATTTGCCGGACATCGCCCGCGACCGTAATGCGGAAAGCGTTGTCCGTCTGCGCTTCAAACTCGCTCTGCGAAACATACAGGCGCGGCTTGTCCCGATAGGGCGCGCCCGCCGTCGGGCAAAACGTGGCACAGTTGCCGCACTCGTTGCAGAAGTCCGTCAGCACTGCGGTTTGGAAGCCCTGCTCCAGCGCGAAACGCTGCGGAGCGCCCGCCACGGCATCCCCATTCGCCACCTCCCACGTCGCCAAATCCACCGTCAGCGGCTCGCTGCGATACGTAAGGAACGCATGATTCGGACACACGCTCGCGCAAATGGAACAAACGCGGTCACAACGCAAACAACGCTCCGCCTCGGCCTGCGCCACGTCGCGGCTCATGGTCTGCACCACCTCTTCCATCCGCCCGCGCTGATTCAGCGGCAGCTCTGGAATTTCCACGCGCCGGATGCGCGTGGCCTGCTTCTTGAGGTACGCCGTGAAATCCAAATCGCCCGTGCAGCGCATCGGCTCCGCCGCCGGCTCCACCCCCGCCGCACGACGGAAAATTTCGGCGGCAATCCGCTTGCCGTCGCCCTCCGCCTTCACCAGCGAAATCGGCCCGTCATTGACCGCGTCGCCGCCGGCGAAAACATCCGCCACCGACGTGACGCCGTTTTCGTCAGCCTCGATATACCCCTTGCGATTGGTGCTCACACCAATCTCCTGCACGAAGTCCAAATACGGCTTCTGCCCAATCGCCGCAATCAGCGCGTCAAGCTCCACCGTAAAGTCCGCGCCCGGCACTTCCACCGGACGCCGCCGGCCGGATTCATCCGGCTCGCCCAGCTTCATGGTGGCGCACCGCAACCCCGTCACGCGGCCATTTTCAACTACAACCGCCTTCGGCGCGGCCAGCTCGCGAATCGGAATCTGCTCCTCCAGCAAGCTCATCACCTCTTCGTGATGCGCCGGCATTTCTTCGCGGGTGCGGCGATAAATCACCGTCACCTCGCCCCCCAGACGCTTCGCCACGCGCGCGCAATCCATCGCCACGTCGCCGCCGCCAATCACCCCCACCCGGCCCTTCAGCTCGCGCACCTCCCCATCCCAAACCTGACGCAGCCAGCTAATGCCGTCAATGACCCCCTCCGCCTCCTGCCCCTCGATGCCCAGCGGCGAACCCTTTTGCGCGCCAGCCGCCACAACCACATAGTCATAGCCCGCCTCCTTCAGCCCCGCGAACGTCACATCGCGCCCCGCCGTTTGGCCAAACTGAAATTGAACGCCCGCCTCCGCCAAACGCCGCACATCGCGCTCCACCACCTCCGGCAAAATGCGATACGTCGGAATCGTCATCGCCGCCATGCCCCCGCCCTGCTGGCGCGAATCAAAAACGGTCACCTCCGCGCCGCCCTCGCGCAGGAAACCAGC
>LSQX01118226.1_pt1 | contig 10457 bp, 10 predicted proteins | sample 654561 | NCBI WGS metagenome assembly LSQX01 (sample SAMN04489861, study PRJNA283612) | anaerobic digester metagenome | isolation source: 4 biogas reactors fed with cattle manure at either 37C or 55C with and... | place: Denmark: Kongens Lyngby | collected 2014
ATTGCAAAGACCTCATTTCTACATCTGCCATCGCCAAGGATTATGGAAAGTCTGCTATCTGGATGAACCGTTATCTCCACGAAAAAGGAGTGCAGTTCAAGCAGGGAGATATTTGGCTGTTGTATCAGAAATATGCACAGAAGGGTTACACAAGCACCAAGACCCACAGTTATCCGGGTTCTGATGGAGAAACCCATACAAAGGTGCATACCTATTGGACACAGAAGGGTCGACTTTTTATCTATGAGCTTATGAAATCGGATGGCATGAAGCCTCTGATTGAGCAGGAGGTGTAATGCAATGGGAATCGATAGATTTAATTCCGAGGGTTACTATGACCCAACCAGTTATGAAGCTCTTACCAATGTGGCAAAGGCGGACAGACAGTCCGCTTTCCGCCCTTTGGTGTATATCTGTTCTCCATTTTCTGGGGATGTGAAACACAACACGGAGAAGGCAAGAAAATACAGCCGTTTTGCTTATGAACAGAAGGCAATTCCTCTCACACCACATTTGTTGTATCCACAGTTTATGGAAGATGAGAATCCGGCAGAGCGTGAGGATGCGATGCACTTTAATTATGTATTGCTTGGAAAGTGCAATGAATTATGGGTGTTTGGTGATGTAATTTCCAAGGGCATGGCTCACGAAATCGGTGTTGCAAAAAAGAGAAAACAGACCATCCGTTGGTTCACTGAAAGCTGTGAGGAGGTTAGTAAAAATGCGTGATTTAAATATAGCATACGGCAACAGCCGACAGGCAAAGACCTGGGTCAATAAAACCTTCCGTTTCGATGAACTGAAAGAACGCCTTAAGGTAACGATTCGTACCCCGGAGTCGGCAGAAGAATACGCAAAGATGAATAAGGCACAGCGTGATCTGGCAAAAGACCACGGTGGCTTTGTGGGTGGTGTTCTCAAAGGTGGTCGCAGAAAAATCGACACTGTGGAATCACGCTCTATGCTTTCTCTTGACGGTGACCGCATTACAAAGGAATTTTTAGAGGGGTTTGAAGCTATCTTCCCATATACCTCTGTGCTTTACACCACGCACAGCAGCACGGAAGAAAATCCGAGGGCAAGAATTGTCTGCCCTCTGACCCGTGATGTAACGCCGGAGGAGTTTGTTGCCGTATCCCGTTATGTGGCACAGATGCTCGGCATCGATTACTTTGACGAGTGTTCCTATCTTCCCAATCAGCTGATGTATTGGCCGTCCACTCCGCAGAACGGTGCATTTGTGTATAAGGAAACGGACGGCGATTGGATTGACCCCGATGAAATCCTCTCTGCACATCCGGAATGGACTGACCCTACAAGACTGCCTACCTCCTCCAGGGAAAGTAAGGCAAACAGCGTAACACAGCAGAAAGTGCAGGACCCACTTTCCAAAGCAGGTGTGGTGGGTCTTTTCAACCGTGTGTACCATCCGATTTCCAAAGCACTGGAGATGTTTCTGTCGGATGTATATGAGCCGACCGATAACGAGAGCCGTTGGCACTTTATCCAGTCAAGTAGTATGGCAGGCGTGGAAATCAAAGAGGATAAGTTTGTCTACAGCCATCATGCTAAAGACCCCGCATACCTCAAACTTTGCAACGCTTTTGATATTGTCCGTATCCACCACTTTGGGGATAAGGATGACAAGGCGTCCTTTAACGCTATGTGCGAGTTTGCTATGCAGCAGGATGATGTAAAACTCCTTGCTGCCAATGAAAGACTGGCACAGGCAAATGTGGATTTTTCCGTTGACGGTGATGAGGACTGGAAGAAAAAACTCCGCTATCAGCCGAAGACCAGTCTGCTTGAAAACAGCGTGTATAACTTAAACCTCATCTTAAACAATGACCCTGATTTCAAAAACTTTGCATTCAATGAGATGGCAAACCGTATTCAGATAACAGGTTCTCTCCCTTGGGAACGTCCTGCGGGAAATGCATTCTGGCGTGATGCGGATACGGCGCAGCTTAAGTCCATCATTGACATCCGCTATCTTCCGTTTTCCAGTCGCAACCATGATGTTGCTTTTACCAAGGTTGCCGATGATAGGCACTTCCACCCTGTCCGTGATTATCTCGACAGTCTGCCGGAGTGGGATGGCGTAAAGCGTGTGGAAGACCTCTTTATTAAATATCTGCAGGCGGATGATACGGAATATGTACGCACGGTTACAAGAAAAACCTTTGCAGCCGCTGTTGCCCGTATTTATGTTCCCGGCATCAAGTTTGACTGCGTTCCCGTGCTTGACGGTGAGCAAGGTATTGGTAAGTCCACCATTGTGAAAGACCTTGTGGGTACGGAGTATTATTCCGAAACACTATCCCTTACGGATATGGATGACAAGTCCGGTGCGGAAAAACTACAGGGATTTTGGGCAGTGGAAATCGGCGAACTTGCGGGTATGAAAAAAGCCGACATTGAGAAAGTGAAAGCGTTCCTTTCTACCTGCGATGACAAATACCGTCCTTCCTATGGTCGAGTGGTGGAATCCCATCCAAGACAGTGCATTATCATTGCTACGGTTAACGGTGAGCGTGGATATCTGCGTGATATTACGGGGAACCGCCGTTTTTGGATTATCAAGGTGCATCAGAAAAAGCAGAAAAAGACATGGAACTTTACCGATGAATACCGTCAGCAGTTCTGGGCAGAAGCCAAAGCCATCTGGAAGTCCGGCGAGAAGCTGTTCCTTGAGGGCGATGTGCTTGCGGAGTCCGAGAAGGTGCAGCAGTCTGCGATGGAAGTGGACGAGCGTGTTGGTATGGTGGAGGAATATCTGAATGCCTTACTGCCGACCGATTGGGACAGCATGGATTTGTACCAAAGAAGGAATTTCCTGCAAGGTAGTGAGTTCGGACAGCCTGATCACAAAGGTGTGGTGGTACGCACGGAGGTCAGCAATCCGGAAATCTGGTGTGAGTGCTTTGGCAAGAATCTGCAGGAACTGAAACCTTCGGACAGCTATGCCATTGCAGCACTGATGAGTCAGATTAGCGGCTGGGAGCGAACCAATTCTATCAAGCGTCAGCCGATTTATGGCAGGCAGCGACTTTACAAATTCGGAGGTTAAGAACACAAGAATGCGACACAACACAACTATTCTCCTTATATTAGAAATGGTTGTTTTTAAGGGTAAAGTAAAAGGCACCCGTGTATAGGCGCGTAAGAAATATATAGGGAATAGTTGTGTAATTGTGTTTCTTGTGTCAGATGGGAGGCAGACATGAGAGAACAGATGATAGAGAAAAAATTCACGGACGCAGTGAAGAAAATGGGAGGTCTTGCACCGAAGTTTGTAAGTCCGGGTTTAGATGGTGTGCCAGACCGACTTGTGCTTTTTCCGATGGGGAGAATGGCCTTTGTGGAATTCAAGGCTCCCGGCAAAAAGATGCGTCCTTTACAGATAAGACGAAAAAAGCAGTTGGAGAGCCTCGGCTTTTTGGTTTACTGCGTTGACAGTGTAGAACAGATTGGAGGTGTGATTGATGCAATACAATCCGCATGAATATCAAACGTATGCAACGAACTTTATATTGGAACATCCGGTGGCAGCGGTTCTCCTTGAGATGGGTCTTGGCAAGAGTGTCATCACACTAACTGCCATTTACGAACTGATGCTGAATCGCTTTGAGGTACAGAAGGTTTTGGTGATTGCACCTCTTCGTGTGGCAAGGGATACCTGGCCTGCGGAGATTGAAAAGTGGGAGCATCTTGAAGGGTTGACCTACTCCGTGGCAATCGGAATGGAGGCAGAAAGGCTTGCAGCCTTAAGGTGTCCTGCCCACCTGTACTTAATCAACCGAGAAAATGTGGACTGGCTGATTACAAAAAGCGGTATCCCCTTTGATTTTGACATGGTGGTGATTGATGAGTTATCTTCCTTCAAATCCCATGCGGCGAAAAGGTTCAAAAGCCTTCTGAAGGTAAGACCAATGGTAAAAAGGATGGTAGGACTTACGGGTACTCCGTCCAGTAACGGCTTGATGGATTTATGGGCGGAGTTTCGTATCCTTGATATGGGTCAGAGGCTTGGCAGGTACATTACCCACTATCGAAATAATTTCTTTGTGCCAGATAAGAGAAATCAGCAGATGGTTTTCTCCTACAAGCCAAGACCCGGTGCGGAGGATGCCATTTACAGACTGATTTCGGACATTACGATTTCTATGAAATCAGCGGATTTTCTAAAAATGCCGGAATGCATCATAAACGAAGTGCCTGTTGCCCTTTCGGAAAAAGAGTGGTCAGTGTACCAAGCCTTAAAAGAGGATATGGTGGTAGACCTTAAGGATGAGGAGATTGATGCCGTAAATGCTGCAGCACTATCCGGGAAACTTCTTCAGATGGCAAACGGTGCCGTCTATAACGAGGAAAAAGAAGTCATTCACATCCATGACCGAAAACTGGATGCCCTTGAAGATTTGATTGAAGGTGCAAACGGAAAGCCTGTGCTTGTGGCATATTGGTACAACCACGATTTGCAGAGAATTAAAGAGCGTTTTTCGGTAAGGGAAATAAAAACAAGCCAGGACATCAAGGATTGGAACAATGGCAATATCCCCGTTGCCGTTATCCACCCTGCCAGTGCAGGACACGGCTTAAATATCCAGTTTGGTGGCTCCACGATTATATGGTTTGGGTTGACCTGGTCACTGGAACTTTATCAGCAGACCAACGCCCGCTTGTGGAGACAGGGTCAAAAGAGTACCGTGGTCATCCATCATATTATTGCGAAAGACACCATTGATGAGGATGTTATGGCTGCACTTCGTAAAAAGGAAAAAATCCAATCGGCACTTATTGATTCCGTAAAGGCAAGAATTGGAGGTGCTGCCCATTGAGTGACCCTTATGAAAATCTTGCAAACAGTATAGTCCTGTTAGCCGTAAAGGACTACAGGGATGCCCTTAAAAAATTAAAAAAATGGCCGAGAAACGAGGCCGCCCAGATAATGAAAGCCGAGGTGGAGAGGTTCTTCCGTTCTGCATGGTATAGAGAACTTACCCCTGTTGATGGGGAGTTTCTGATATCGAAATTACAAGCGGAGGTGGAAGAACAGTGAAAGTAAAAGAATATTTAGGCCAGGCATACAGACTGGACCAGAGAATCAACTCGGATATTGAGGAACTTGGAAAACTTAGGGAAATGTCGAGCAGTATTTCTTCTCCCACATGGGAGGAGCGTGTGCAGACATCGAGAAATACGGATGCCCCTTTTGTACGAAGCGTTTTTAAGATTATGGAGTTGGAAGATAAAATCAACGCCGAAATCGACAACCTTGTGGAACTGAAAAAGCAAATACGCACGGTTATTGATGAGGTTGCCAATACCGATGAGCGTATGGTCCTTCGTTACCGTTATATCCACAACCTTACCTGGGAGCAGATTGGGGATGAACTCCATGCTGACAGGACTACGGTGTACCGTTGGCATAACAGTGCTGTTAATCATGTAAAATTGCCGGAAAATCCGATTCAGATTTAAGGCTTGCACACTTTGCAACACTTTGCAACAAGATACCACAGTGGCATTTATGATATGATAAAATCAGCGAAAAGCAGAATAAAACGAAGCCTTGAGGGAGCAATCCTTCAGGGCTTTTGTCATTCATGGGAGGTGAAACAAGTGCCACGAAAACCAAAGCGTCCCTGTTCTTTCCCCGGCTGTCCGAACTTAACAGACGGCAGGTTCTGTGAGGAACATGAAAAGAAGGAAAACAAACGCTACGAAACCTATGACCGTGACCCTGCTGTCAGAAAACGCTACGGCAGAGCATGGAAAAGGATAAGAGATGCCTATGCCTCCGCCCACCCGCTGTGTGAGAAGTGTCAAGCTGAAGGAAAGCTGACACCGACCGAAGAGATACATCATAAGCTGCCCCTGTCAAAGGGTGGAACTCATGCGAGAGAAAATTTGATTGCTCTTTGTAAGCCGTGCCATGCCAAGATTCACGCAGAAAGTGGTGACCGTTGGCATAATCACTGACCCCGGTAGGGGCGGTCAAATCTCCTGGACCAATATGGCGTGCAACGGGCGTGGGGTTTCGTGTGAAAAAATTGCGAAATCAAAAGGGTAATAAGGCTCGCAGACAGAAAGGCGGTGAGAATCGTGCCAACAAAATCGAATAACACAGGCGGCCGTGGTGGAAAACGTCCGGGCGCAGGTCGTAAGCCGAAGTCCAATCTGGAAAAGGTACAGAACGGCAACCCCGGCGGTCGCAAACTAACGATGCTGGATATCCCCGATGTGGAAGGTATCCAGATGCCGAAACCAAATGAACTGCTCAGTGCAAAGCAGCGTGACGGTACGGAACTGAGAGCAAAGCAGATTTATGAGGATACATGGAACTGGCTCAATTCCATCGGTTGTGCGGGTTATGTTTCCCCACAGACCATTGAACGTTATGCCATGTGTGTGGCGAGATGGTTGCAGTGCGAGGAGATGACAAATGAGCTGGGTTTTTTATCAAAGCATCCGACAACCGGAAAGCCTGTCACCTCCCCGTTCATCAATATCGGCATCAACTATATGAACCAGGCCTCAAGGCAGTGGGACAACATCATGCAAATCGTAAAAGAAAACTGTTCCGTGGATTTCTCCGGTACCAATCCGAATGATGACCTGGAACGACTATTGCACCAACGAAAGGGGTTTTAACCATGATTGAAAAAGTAAATCCGAGCCATCCGGACAAGGTGGCAGACAGAATCGCAGGAGCCATTGTGGATCTGGCTTATGCAAAAGAAGAAAATCCGAAAATTGCTGTGGAGGTTTTAATCGGTCATGGTGTGTGCCATACCATTATTGAAACCACAGCAGATTTGAATAAGGCTGAAATCATCAGCGCCGTGCATCGCATCGCAGGTGTGATGGATACGGACATCGTTATCGTTCCCCAGGATAAGCACCTGTCAAACAATCAGAAGGACGGCATTCGCTGTGGGGATAACGGTATCTTCAAGGGTATGCCTCTGACACAGGAGCAGGAGGAACTTTCCCGCATTGCCCGTGACATTTACGGCAGATGCCCTTATGACGGAAAGTACATTATGGACGGTGTTCGCCTGATCATCTGCCAGAGCAATGTGGAAACGGCAGATTTGAAGAGACTCTATTCCGGTGCGGAAATCAATCCTCTCGGTGACTGGACCGGAGGCACGGATGTGGATACGGGTGCTATCAACCGTAAACTTGGCAGTGATATGGCTGACTCTGTTACAGGCGGCGGTCTTCACGGCAAAGACCTCAGTAAGGCGGATGTGTCTGTGAATGTGTATGCGTTCCTGAAAGCACAGAAAACCAAACAGCCTGTGCAGCTTTGCTGTGCCATTGGAGATGACACCATTGATGGTAAGTCTTATGCGGAAATCGTAGCCATTGCAAGAGAGTTCATTCAGAACCTCGGCGGCTTTGAGAAGTTTGCTGAATGGGGTCTGTTTTAAGGAGGCGGCTATGGGAAGAACAACAACACAGATGGAACTTGTTTCCATTACAAAATTAGTGCCGTATGTGAATAATGCCCGCACCCATTCCCCGGAGCAGATTATGAAGCTCCGTTCCTCACTGCGTGAATTCGGCTTTATCAATCCTGTCATCATTGATAAGGATTACGGCATCATTGCCGGACACGGACGTGTGATGGCAGCCAAGGAGGAAGGCATCGATGAAGTGCCTTGTGTTTTCGTGGACTGCCTTACCGAGGCACAGAAGAAAGCCTACATCCTTGCTGACAACCGTATGGCGCTTGATGCAGGCTGGGATGAGGAAATGCTGAAAATCGAAATCGAGTCCTTGCAGGGCATGGATTTTGATATCGGTCTGGCAGGCTTTGACGATGATGAAATCGCAGACCTCTTTGCCGGAGATGATAAATCCGATGTAAAAGAGGACGATTTTGATTTGAACGATGCTTTGGAAAAGGCTGCCTTTGTGGAGCGTGGCGATGTATGGACAGTGGGCAGACACAGGCTTATGTGTGGTGATGCCACCAACGCCGATGATGTTGCCACTCTTATGGATGGCAAGAGAGCAAACCTTGTTCTGACAGACCCTCCGTATAATGTGGCGTTTGAGAGTTCCGACGGCTTATCCATTAAAAACGATAAGATGGAAAATGAAAAGTTCTATGAATTTCTGCTTGCTGCATTTAAGAACATGGCCGCCCACCTGGAAAAAGGCGGTGCCGCTTATGTGTTCCACGCTGATACGGAAGGTTTGAATTTCCGTAAGGCATTTATCGATGCAGGCTTTCATCTTTCCGGCTGTTGCATTTGGGTGAAAAATTCCCTGGTGCTTGGCAGAAGTGATTACCAGTGGCAGCACGAACCTGTGCTTTACGGTTTCCTTCAGAACGGCAAGCATTACTGGAGTAAGAATGCAGGCAGAAGTCAGACCACTATATGGAACTTTGATAAGCCGAAGAAAAATAAGAATCATCCGACTTCCAAGCCACTCGACCTGTTGGCATATCCTATCGGCAACTCCAGCCGTGAGAATTCTATCGTGGTCGATACCTTCGGCGGCAGTGGTTCCACTTTGATGGCCTGTGAGAAAACAGGACGTATTTGCCATACGATGGAACTGGATGAAAAGTACGCATCGGTTATCCTTCGCAGATATGTGGAAGATACGGGTGATGCAGACGGTGTCTTTGTTATCCGTAACGGCGTGCAGATACCTTATGCCGACCTTGTGAAGGAGGTTGGTGCAGATGAATAAAAAACCTATGACCCTCGGTAGTCTGTTTGACGGCTCCGGGGGATTTCCTTTGGGAGGCTTGATTTCCGGTATTACCCCTTTGTGGGCATCGGAAGTTGAGCCTTTTCCTATTCGTGTAACAAGCAGGCGCATTCCTCAGATGAAGCACCTCGGAGATATTTCCGGTATCAATGGCGCAGAGGTTGAACCCGTGGACATCATTACTTTCGGCAGTCCCTGCCAAGATATGAGCGTGGCGGGAAAACGCAGCGGTCTTGATGGTGAGCGTTCCTGTCTGTTTTACGAAGCAATCCGAATCGTAAAAGAAATGAGGTGTAAAACCAATGGTGAGTATCCAAGATACATCGTGTGGGAAAATGTCCCCGGCGCCTTCTCCTCAAACGCAGGAGAAGATTTCAAAGCCGTCCTCGAAGCAGTCGCGTCCGTCAAAGGTGACTATGTTGTCCCTTGTCCTCCAAAAGGAAAATGGACAGGTGCAGGAGAAATCATGGGAGATGGTTTCAGCATCGCATGGAGATGCGTTGACGCGCAGTTTTGGGGAGTTCCCCAAAGAAGAAGACGAATCTATCTTGTCGCAGATTTTAATGGTGGGTGTGCCGGAAAAATACTATTTGAGTCAGAGGGCCTGTTTAGGAATCTTGAAACGAGCCGATGCCCGTGGAAAAGAACTGCCGGAACTACTGAAGAAAGCACTCCTGCGACAGGCATCGTCTTAAATGACCAAGGTGGCAACCGTATGGATGTCACCGATGATGTGACCTGCACCCTTCGTGCCGAAGCACATCATCCGCCTTGTGTTATGGAGTCTGCGGGATTTTGCACGGAACACTCTGCTGACAGCCGTGGCATCGGTTATGAGGCGGAGAAATCTCCGACACTCCGAGCGGGAGTCGTTCCTGCAACCGTATATGAAAATCACTCACAGGATACCCGTTATGTGGGACCGCTTGATGTGGCACAGACCGTGGCGGCTACTTACGGCACAGGCGGAAACAATCAGCCGTTTGTGGTAGAGCCGACCGCTTTCGGTGTCTGCTCCAAGGACAGTAATGCAATGAAATCAGCCAACCCCAACAGCGGATTTTATAAGGCAGACACTTCCCGTACCCTTGACGGCAATGGTGGAAACCCTACCTGCAATCAGGGTGGCATTGCCATTGTGGAAGGCAACGGCTCACGTCCTTCCCACCACGGTAACGGTTATGCCGAAAGTGATGTCATGTACACCTTGAACACCGTAGACCGCCACGCCGTTGTCTATGCCATTGACCGTGAAAGTTATAACTGCGGTCAGAACTTCGCAAGGAATATGGGTATCAGTGATGAGGGTGTCAATTCCACACTGAAAGCCACGGGGCCCGATGCGGTTGCCGTTCCCACCTACTCAAGCAGCAAGGCATCGTTCTTCACTTCTGCGGAAGAGGAACTCGCCAATACTTTAGTAGCTACGGATTACAAAGACCCTCCGCTTGTCAACGATACCGATGCGGATCTGGAATACATTGTGCGTAGGCTGACTCCTACGGAATGTGCAAGACTCCAAGGATTTCCGGATTGGTGGTGTGCTGACCTTGGTGAGAAACTTCCTTCTGAAGAGGAACTCACACGGTGGGCAGAAATCTTTGAAACACATCGTAAGATTGTGGGAACATCAAGCAAACCGAAAACACGGAAGCAGATATTCAAGTGGCTTCAGAACCCTCATTCCGATTCGGCGGAGTATAAGATGTGGGGCAACG
>LSQX01105984.1_pt1 | contig 10454 bp, 9 predicted proteins | sample 654561 | NCBI WGS metagenome assembly LSQX01 (sample SAMN04489861, study PRJNA283612) | anaerobic digester metagenome | isolation source: 4 biogas reactors fed with cattle manure at either 37C or 55C with and... | place: Denmark: Kongens Lyngby | collected 2014
TGTCAGGAGCCATATCGATCCAGCCTACATGCTGCCAGCCGTCGGTAGCAAGACGCATGATCTCGCCTTCAAGCCATCCTTCTTCATGAAAATGCGGACAGCCGTATATGTTCAACTGAAACGTAGCTATTTCTTCCAGATGAGGCGAGAAGTTTCGTGTGGCGTTTTCGATTCCAAAATTCTGCTTGGTACATTTGCGGATAAATGTCCTGTTGTTGATGTAGGTCGAATCATCAAGTTCAGAAACAGCTGTAAGGATAATTGTGTCTTTACTAAGGGTAGTACCTTGTTTAACGTTGACAAGCGTCATATGGCTGTAAGGAGAATCTATGTCGAGATCGTCGGAACTCCACTGCACACTGTATAGCAGGGTTCCTGCGTAGTTGGTAATTGCAAACGGTCCGATTGATTCAGTATCAAAGTGCCAGGCTGCGTTTTCAGGCTCTATGCCCATTCTGAGGTAAACAATTTTTATATCGGGTCTGCCCCCACTGCCGCTTCCTGTAGCGGCAAGCGGACTAATGCCACCTTCCGGTGTTGCAGAAGGGAAAATTTCCACGATGCTATCACAGTCTGTCACTTTATGGGCTATCGCCCCGTCATGAGAGATGAGTGCATTTCCATTTAAATCCTGTCCTTCACGCGGCACAAAGGATACGTGCATGCTGCTCTTCCAAAGTTGTCCGGCGGGAGGGTCGATGCCCTCCGGTGCGGGGAGCAGGCGCAACTGGGTGTCTTCGCCAAAGGGCAGACGCAGTTTTACGTCCGTTCCTGTGGTTGCCATGAGGACTATGCCGCTCTCGCCAAATGAGTTTGTCCATGTGAGTACCGCACTGCGCGAGGTGTAGATATGCACTACTACATCGAAGTTGGAGTCCACAGCAGGAGGCATGTTGTAAAGCTCATACCTGTCGTCGAATCCGTTTTTGTCTGCATCTATGAAGTCGTAGTGGTAGAGACACCCCTGCCACAGGTCTATGATGCCGTTGTTGTCAATGTCAGGCTCGGTGGGTGTAAAGTCCGCTGGGATGAGCGGATCCATGCCGTAGAGTACTTCTATGTAGTCGCTCAGTCCATCGCCGTCCGTGTCGGCGGTACGCGGATCCGTCTGGTAGTGGAACTCTTCCAGATCGGTAAGACCGTCGCCGTCACGGTCGAGATGGCTGTCGGCTACATACGGATTGCCATGCGTCCACTTCTCCCACAGGTCGGGTATGCCGTCGCCGTCGGTGTCGGTGTTATCACCCTGCCACCATGCCGGCATTCCTGATACGGATGATATGCCGCGACCGGATGATGAGGCATTGTTCTGATTATTTGTTTTAGTGCTGCCGTGTATGAGTGCTACGCCCAGGGCAAGCACTGTGACAATCCGTATTGGCACCGGTTCGCGACTGAGTTTTGCGGCAAGCTCTCTCGCAGGCGAAATCTTCGCAAGGAAAATAACAGCCAGAAGAAGCCAGGTGATGAATAAAAAGCCGACACTCATTTTTATCGAACGCTCATTACGGAGTTGAATATTGCCCCGGTGTTTATGCCAAGGGCATACGATATATCGGGCTGGGTTGAACCCAACGCTGTAACGGCATTATAACATAACGCAATCGGATTCAAAGAATTGTTTTAGATGCTCTTGAGGAAAAAGCAAGGAGTGTTATTACTGTTGGGAGTACTAACAGTATTATTGAGTTAACTTCACCAAGGGAAATCCTTGGCGTTCATCACTATGTCTAGCAAAAACATTATATGTTTTGCAATTAAATTTCGTATCGCAAAAACGTTAAGTTTTATCTTTAGGACCGACCCTGAATGAATTCCAGGACGCTTTCAACTTTATGTTCACTGGCAATGGTGGCTTATGATAAATTAAAAAGAAAGGACGTACTATGACAAGGCTTGAAATACACAAAGAAATAGTTGAGCTGGAATTAACGTTTCCAATTCCTCCGTATGAGGGGGATGAAGAGATCCGGGCTATCGAAACGTATGCGCGGCTTGTAGAGTTATACAAGTATATTTTTCAGGACGGGCCCATGCCGGAATCCGGATGGGCTCCTTCCGTGCCGTCTCCCACCGGGGAGGAGCGAAAGCGAATAATGTTGCACTGGACAAATGTGACGGCCGATGAAATGAGAAGTGCAAAAGATATGGTTGAGGAGTGATTATTAGTATTGAGAGGCAATGTGGGGACTGTGCCACGACGAAATAACCCCGACAGTTAAAACAAGTAGTGCTGCTACTGTATAGCAGATGACTATAGAGGAATTTCCAAGGAAGTACTACTATTGGCGTTTTCCATGGGTGTGAGTCATAAAATTTTACTTTTATGACTCACACCCCAAATTATTTTTTGTGTTTTTCTTTATTGCATATTGCTTGGAGACATGATAAAATAATTTTCTGTATATTCCTAACTCAGATATCAGCAGGATTCAATAATGAACAGAGAAGCAATTCAGGCCGGCGTAAGCCATTTTGTGGAACATCATGCGATGGTTCATTCCGGCACGTTGTTCGGCATGGGTATTGATTCATTTATGCTATTATTGATTCCGTCTGTTCTGGTAGTGCTTGCCTTGACTATCAGATTTTTGCCCGGCGGAAACCTGTTTCGCATTGCAGAGACGTATGTTGAATTTATCCGCGGGAATGTTGTTTATGCCAATTTCGGTGAAGAAAAGGGGCGCAAGTTTGTGCCTTTTTTCTGTACGCTGTTTATTTTTATTGCAGCTGCAAATCTGCTGGGACTAATACCGCTGTTTTCGGCAGTTACAGGTAATATAAGTGTAACTGCCGCCCTGGCGTCGATTTTTCTTTTCCTTACCCTGGGATATTCTTTTGTTCGCAGGGGAATGGTGAAAACTCTCGGGGCATTCATACCGCCGGGGCTTCCGCTTGCGCTGCGTCCGTTCATGTTTGTAATTGAAGTGATCAGTTTGTTTACACGTGCTTTCGCCCTGGCTGTTCGATTGTTCGGCAATATGTTGGCGGGTCATATAATAATTTACAATCTTCTCGGTTTGATACTTATATTTGGTGCCATGGCATTTCCCGCATTTTTTGCGGCAATATTCATGTATTTTTTTGAAATTTTTGTTTCTTTCCTGCAGGCGTATATCTTTACCCTGCTTTCGGCTATTTTTATGAATATGATTGTTAATCCAAGCGATTAGGTTTTACGGCTTTATATATTAAAATATGTGTAAATACGTAAACTCTATCAGCTGCAAAATCTGNNATAACACTGTTGGCAAATTTGGCGCCTGTTGGCGCGGGACTGACGATTCTTGGTGCCGGTATCGGCATTGGATTGCTGTGGGCTGTCGGTCTGCAGGGAATGTCGAGACAGCCCGAGATGCAGGGCAAATTGCAGGTAACGATGCTGATTGGTGCCGCACTGATTGAAGGCACTGCTCTTTTTGCTCTCGTTATCTGTCTGTTAGCTTAATTTGGGGTCAGTAACTTTCGTGTATCCGCTTTGACGCTGTTTTGTTAACTGACACATAGCGGGCACGCAGGGGAGAAGAATATGGGATCTGAAACAATTCAAAAGGGCAGTGTGATGCCCTTGCCGGTAGCTGCACATGATGACGCCGAGCAGGAATCTACTGCTATAATGGAGCAACCGCAGAAAAGTTCTGAGGCGGCTGACTCCATACAGACTCAGCTTGTCAATATATCCGGCAGCATGATGATTCAAACATGGCTGGCGTTTATTATAGCTGCCCTTGTACTCGGCAAGTTGCTGTGGAAACCTATTTTGACCGCTATAGAAAAGCGGGAAAATGATATAAGGGATTCGATAGAACAGGCGGACAGGGCACGAGCTGAGGCGGCTGAATTCGACAAGTCTAAACACCGCATGGCGGCGAAGACCGACAAGGAGGTTGAGGAAAAGCTTGCAAGGGCGGAGCAGGAAGTTGTCCGCTTAAAAGAAGTTGCGGAAAGGGACGCCCGTCAGGCAGCTGCAATCCGTTTGCGCAAGGCTGAAGAGCAGATTGCCATTGAAGCGGCTGAAGCCAAGAAAGCTCTGAAAGCGGCTACAGTAGAGGAAATAGGTACCATTTTAGAGAAGCTCCTTTCGCAGGAACTTACAGGAACTCAAATGGAAAAATACCAGGAGGCAATGCTTCGAGAGGTTGAACCATGATTCCTACTGTATATACACGAACGTTCGCACGCAAGATTATTGAGGAACTGGCATGTGGCGATGAAGCAACCCGTATGACAGCAGAGGCAAGGGAGTTGATTTCACGCTGGGATGATTCAGCTGATTTTCGTGAGTACTGCATAACTTCATTTGCCGGCACAAAAAAAGGACATGCGGCAGAGGCAGAAGAAGTCTGGTTCGGCAAACTCGGCAGCGGTTCGATAGAAATTATGAAGCAGGCTGCACTGTGGGGATGCCTGCCTGCGATTCGATCGCTTGCTACAGATATTTTGGAGCTTTGTGAAACGGAAAAGAATCGCCATATAGCCAAAATCGAATTTGCTGTTTTCCCGAAAGAGAGCGATCTTAAACTGCTTAAGGACAAGCTTGAGAAAAAGTACAGGAAACCGATCGAAACGGCAGTATTTGTAAATCCCGACTTGCTTGCAGGTTTTCGTGTAACTATCGGGCATAGAATATTTGATGCATCTTTAAAAGGCAGGCTTTCCAAACTGAAGCTGCCGAAAGATTTGGAAGATTCGGGCGAGCTGGATGGTGTACAACTTAAGCCGGAGGATATAGAGTCTTTAATCAACCACTGGACTAACGAAGAGTTTTTTGAACCGGATGACTATGAGTTTGGTGTTGTGCTCCGTGTAGGAGATGGTATTGCCCACCTCGATAAGCTTGCCAATGTGATGTACAATGAACTTCTTGAAAAAGAGGACGGCACAGTTGGCATCGCCCTGAATCTGGAAGAAACTTCAGTTGGCATGGCAATTCTCGGGAGCGATACGCGCGTCCGGGAGGGCGATATATTCCGCAGGACCGGACGACTTGTCTCAGCTCCTGTCGGTGAAGCCCTGACGGGGCGTGTCGTTGACGCCCTGGGGCGTCCTCTCGATGGATTGGGGCAGATAAAGGCTGAAGAGTACATGCCTGTAGATATTGCGTCTCCTTCGATTGTGGATAGAAAAGCGGTAACTATGCCTCTTGCTACGGGGATTACGGCAATCGATGCGCTCACCCCTATCGGCAGGGGACAGAGAGAACTGATTATCGGGGATAGAAAGACGGGTAAAACAACTATAGCAATAGACGCCATCCTGAATCAGGCTGGCAAGGGTGTAAGATGCTTTTACGTGCCCATAGGTCAGAAAATGTCATCTGTAGCTTCATTGCATCATATTCTGAGAGAGCGCGGTGCAATGGAATACACGACTATTGTCGCTGCCAGTGCGGCAGAGCCTGCCCCTCTTCAATACCTTGCCCCGTATTCAGCTTGCACGATGGCTGAGTACTGGAGAGATCGCGGAGGCCATGCGCTTGTGATTTATGACGATTTATCGAAGCATGCTCATGCGTATCGCCAGTTATCCCTTTTGTTGCGACGCCCACCCGGCCGGGAAGCCTTTCCCGGAGATATATTTTATCTGCACAGCCGGCTTCTCGAAAGGGCTGCCCAGCTGTCTGATGACAGGGGGGGCGGCTCGCTTACAGCATTGCCGATAGTTGAAACTCAGGCAAATGATATTTCAGCGTATATCCCGACAAACGTAATTTCCATTACTGACGGTCAGATTTTCCTTGATACCGGTCTTTTCCATGAGGGGCAACGCCCGGCAATGAATCCCGGAATTTCGGTATCACGTGTTGGCGGCGATGCTCAGGTGCCAGCGATGAAGACTACTGCCGGTCCGTTGCGTACACAGCTTGCCCAATACCGGGAGGTGGCAGCATTTTCAAGATTTTCTTCTGATTTGGACCCTGCTACCCAGGAACAACTCGTATTGGGACGTTCGCTTATGCATGTTCTGAGGCAATCGCCCAACAATCCCATTTCTGTTGAAAAACAAGTTGCAGTGCTTTATGCAGCTACCAATAAATTTTTCATTGGCATAGAGGAGGAAAGGCTGGATCTTGCAATCCAGGCAGTTTTCGCAGCTATTGATGATACTGAAGACGGCAAGGCGTATACAGAGCGTTTTGAAGCTTCTTCCAGAATGGATGAGGAACTGAAATCGATGTTGAAAAAGATTCTCGAGGAAAGTCTGGAGCTCTACAGTTAGCACATACCGGATGGATTATAATGGCAGATCTTAGCGAATATACAGCAAAACTGGAGTCAACGAGAAGCATGGGGCGAGTAATGACGACCATGAAGATGGTTTCCACTTCTCATTTCCATCGGGCGCAGAAAGAGCTGCATCGTCCGGAACAGTTTATGACAGAGCTGCACAAATTGCTTGTACGACTCGTTCAGGATCCGAAGCTGGCAAAACACCCTCTTTTAATGACCCCGGAAGATCAAGAGCCCAAAATTCTACTTTTTGTGGTTACTTCTGATCGCGGTTTATGCGGCTCGTTTAACAGCAGTGTAATAAGACAAGCGAGGGAATGGACGAATATGCAGCGCTCTACCCGGCAAGCGTCTGTTTATGCCCATTACATCGGCATGAAGGGGTACAAGTCTCTGCAAAATGAAATCAGGTCGGCGTCGAGCCCTGTTTCAGTGGAGGCTCATCCCACACTCCGTCATTCCAGTGTACCCGGAGCATTTGCTTTCAGGACGTTTATGGACGGACGGTATAATGAAGTATGGGTAGTCGGGAACAAGTATCTGGGTGCAACAGCTTTCAGGACAAAAGTTTCACGAATTTTTCCATTATCACTGCCTGAAGGTACCGGGAAAATTGATTTGAACCAGAAGGTGATTATTGAGCCGGATGCAACAACAATTCTCGTATCTGCTGCACGCATGCTCGTATCTGCTGCAATTTATTCCGTTCAGTTGAACTGTGCCGTAAGCGAACATTCGTCCCGCATGCTGGCTATGGACAGTGCTGAAAAAAATCTGGAACAGATGCAGAAAGAAACCATTTTGCTGCGTAACAGGGCAAGGCAGGCTGCAATAACAAATGAGTTGAATGAAATAGTTGCAGGCTCAGAAGCTCTTGATATATGACTTTAAATGTGGAGGCTTTTTACAATTGAATGATAAAGTGAAAAAAGATTCTGTACAGGGCAGAAAAACCGGGAAGATTGTTCAGGTTTTAGGTGCGGTTGTAGATGTGGAATTTCCGGACGGGCATCGCCCGTCTCTATTAAGTGCTTTAAAAGTTACCAATCCGCTTCTGGATGATAAACCTTTCAATTTGACGCTGGAAGTGGCTCTGCATTTAGGCGACCATCGTGTACGTACAATTTCGATGCAATCGACGAACGGTCTGACACGCGGTACACCGGTTGAAGATACCGGCATGCCGATTTCCGTTCCTGTAGGCAAAGGTACTCTTGGGCGAGTTGTAAATCTGCTGGGAGAACCGATAGACGGCGGGGGACCGCTGACTTATGATTCTATAGAATCTATTCATCGTGCACCTCCACCGTTTACGGATCAGCGACCAGAGGCTGAAATGCTCATAACCGGGATAAAAGTTATAGATCTCCTTACTCCTTACCTTAAAGGAGGCAAGGTTGGTTTGTTTGGTGGCGCCGGTGTAGGGAAAACTGTACTGATACAGGAACTGATCCACAATGTTGCACGTGAGCATGGCGGTTACTCTGTTTTTGCGGGTGTAGGAGAGCGCACGCGTGAAGGGACTGCTTTATATGAGGAAATGGAAGAATCAGGAGTGCTCGACAAAACGGCAATGATTTTCGGTCAAATGAATGAGCCGTCGGGAGCCCGTTCTAGAACAGCTTTATCCGCCTTGACGATGGCAGAATATTTCCGAGACAAGCTGAACCAGGATGTCCTTCTTTTTATTGACAACATTTTCCGCTTTACCCAGGCAGGGGCAGAAATCTCTGCACTGCTGGGTCGCATCCCTTCGGCAGCAGGGTATCAGCCGACGCTCGGTACAGAGATGGGGGAACTGCAGGAGAGAATAACCTCCACCAGGCATGGTTCATTAACTTCTGTACAAGCTGTGTACGTACCGGCTGATGACTATACCGATCCGGCTCCGGCAACGATGTTTGCGCACCTTGATGCAACGACAGAACTTTCACGCGATATAGTAGAGCAGGGGATATATCCTGCTGTTGATCCTCTTACTTCCAGTTCTTCAATACTCGATCCATCAATTGTAGGCAGTGAACATGTGCGTATTGCACGATCTGTTCAGGAGATTTTGCAACGATACAAGGAGCTGAGGGATATTATAGCGATTCTAGGGATGGATGAACTCTCGGACGAAGACAAGATTCTTGTCGGTCGTGCCAGAAAGATTCAGCGTTTTCTATCCCAACCGTTTCACATTGCTGAAGCGTTTACGAATATAAAAGGTAAGTATGTCGAGTTTTCTGATACACTTTTTTCTTTTTATGCGATACTTTCAGGAGAAGGTGATGATTTGCCGGAACAGGCGTTTTATATGGTAGGTACCTTTGAAGACGCTCTAGCAAAAGCGAAGACGCTCGGATATAAGGCACCCGGAGTTTAAAAATGGCAAAGAAGTTTAGTTTTTCCATAATCACGCCTGAAGGCATTGCATATGAAACAGAGGCAGAAGTTATAGAAATCGTTTCATCTGCGGGAAGTCTTGGCATTATGGCAGGCCATGAACCCATTATAACAGACAGCCCGCCGGGCAAAGTGCGAATTCTGAAAGACAATGTCTGGACTTCGCATAATTGCGACGACGGAGTGTTTATAATGGACGGAGAAAAGGCCCGGCTTCTGACCACATTTGCCGGAGCTCAGCAAGCCGAGCAGTGATCAGTTGGGCAGTGGAGCCATTCAGGTTCGGAATCGGGATCGCTATCGGGATCGTTTTGACTTCGGCCTCGAGACTCAGGACTCGGGATTTGTCCGACGTGTCTGACCAGTCTGACGTGTCTGAGGGGCGCCGCAACTGGACAGGGTGGATGAACTGGACAGGGTGGATCAAATCCCGAGCTGGTGCCCAGAGCTCTCGGGCTCTGCAACCACACACAGACAGGAATGCCTGTGCTACAGTCTATGGCAACAAAAAATACCCGCTGCCCTCATTGCCCGTGGGCAATGATTAGGCTGCCAGTCTTACTGCGGCAATGAGGGTAAACACCATAACAAAAATGGCTACTGTTTCTACAATGCCTATGGCTGACATGTTGTTGGCAAGTCCTGAACCTGTTTCAGCATGTGAATCGGCTGCCCCTGCCGCAACAATACCTTGAAAATATGCGGAAAGCCCCATCGCCAATCCGGAGAAAACCCCTATAAGAAGCATTGCGATTCCTCCACCGGGTAGAAAGCTCTCTTTAGTTGCTGTTCCTATCATGACGAACATCACAATCATGCCGTACAGTGTCTGGGTTATAGGAGCCCCTACGTACGATAGCAGAATGAAAGGTGCAGGTTTGCCCTGGGCATAGCATTTTTTCCATGCTCCCACGGCGGATGCCCCTGCGCGCCCTGTGCCAAGACTTGAACCGATAGCACTCAGACCGAGAGCTATAACTGCACCTGCGATTCCCATTGCCACATTGATTTCTTCCATTTTGAACCTTCCTTTACATAAAAAGCATCTCTGGATGCTGATATTTTAATTTAAATCTTTATTGTTTATTGTTTTTCCCGCAAGTTCCGCCACAGCCGGTTCTACAGCCGTAAACGGTTTAAAATCATAACCGCTCCATGATACACCTTTGGAGCTCGAAAATTCGAGAGTATTCAGGCGCACTCCATGGACGAGAATGCTGAGGGCAGCCATAGCCAGGTTGAGTCCGTGTCCGAAACCCATAATCAGGATCATGACAGGGATCTTGAGCAACATCGGCAAATCCATTCCCAAAGCCATGGAGTTGAAGTTTTCTGCCAGCTTTACTGAAGCTAATCCTACTGCATACAATCGAACATAGGAAATTACATCTCCAAGACTGCTCATTAAGTCGAGCGGCAACATCGCCAGGCTGATTCCTTCTGTTTTCAATTCTGACTTATCGAGCATAAATAATGCGATAAGTATGATTGAAATGACGAGCAGATACGGACCCCATGCGGGATATGTAAACTTTGCTACATCCATAACGATTCCGCAAACAATCAGATACATGCTCCAGACAACACCAACCCAGCCCAGTTCAGCAAGCAACTTTTTTGAAGGCCACAGCACCAGTGCATTCCAGATTCTTGCTGTGCTCAGATGAACAGCTCCGAGGGCAAAGCAGAGTTGCATCATATAGTCCTGATCTGACAGGAATTTCATGGAATGCTTTAGAATTTCCGGAATATATTTCTCGCTTATTCCTAAAAATGTTGTGCCAAAACACGTACCCCCAAGTACACCATAGAGAATAGTACTTCCCGAGAATACAT
>LSQX01172986.1_pt2 | contig 10454 bp, 12 predicted proteins | sample 654561 | NCBI WGS metagenome assembly LSQX01 (sample SAMN04489861, study PRJNA283612) | anaerobic digester metagenome | isolation source: 4 biogas reactors fed with cattle manure at either 37C or 55C with and... | place: Denmark: Kongens Lyngby | collected 2014
CAGGAATCGAACCTGCGACACACGGATTAGGAATCCGTTGCTCTGTCCCCTGAGCTACAGGCGCATTGCTTTCCTATTATAACCGATAGGCGCTGCCAAATCAAGGGCTGAAAGCAGTGTCAATTTCCGGAGATTGTAGGACTGCAACAGATCCTGGGATACCAGGATTCTAAAGAGGAAGGCTGAGGTCAATCAGGTTATTATTGTGACAAAATACAGAAATATGTTGCATGACTAAATAGTATAGAATATTGCGCCTATTTTGTGAGAATCACATAACATAAGGTATGTAGCGACAACCACCTAGATAAAGGCATACTTCTGTAATTCTTTAGGTATTTCTTAGTTTTTTTGATTGACAAATCAAGGAAGAAAGAGTATGATTGAAGTGAGCAAGAGGTTTTTTTTTTTGCCCAGGCTTGTTAAAATTTTCACAAGTTCTGGCAAGTGAGACAATTCAGACAATTACTAAGGGGCTGTAACATGAAAATTAGAGAGATAGCGGAAATTCTGGGGGCAACAATTGAAGTGCAGGGAGACAGTCTTGATCTGGAAGTGGATGCCGCATTCGGATCAGATTTAATGAGCGATGTGATGGCCTATGCGAAGGACAATGTTCTGCTCTTGACCGGCCTGGTCAGCCCCCAGGTTATCCGGACGGCAGAGATGATGGATATTAAAACCGTAGTTTTGGTGAGGGGGAAAAAACCGGATCACTGCATGATACAACTGGCCGAGGAAAAAGGTATTACTTTACTTTCTACCAAAGATACAATGTTTGTTTCCTGCGGCAAGTTATACAGTACGGGACTTACCGGGAAGGGTGTGCGTGAGTGAGCGGCATTATCCGCCTTCATTTTGAACTGCCGGGCAACGACCTGATGTCCGCCGGTGAAGCTTCCAGCAGTGTGAAAAAAAAACTGAACCAATTGGGCATCAATCCTGCCGCAGTTAAGAAAGCAGCCATAGCAATGTATGAGGCGGAGATTAATGCCATCATTCATGCCGGAGGAGGAACACTCGCTGTAACCATAACCAAAGACAGGATAAACATTGTAATCAGCGACCATGGTCCGGGGATAGCCGACCTGGACCTGGCCATGCAGGAAGGATATTCAACTGCTCCGGATTACATCAGGGAGATGGGCTTTGGTGCCGGTATGGGACTGCCAAATATTAAGAGAAACGCTGACAGACTGGAGATTAAGTCGGCGGTAGGGCAGGGAACTACAGTAGAAATAACTGTCTTTTTCTGAGCCACACTGCCGGTAAACCATAAGGAAAGCGGTGTGTGGGATGAAAACTTATTTTCATTCAGTAACGCTGGATGAGGAAAAATGCCGCGGCTGTACCAACTGTATAAAAAAATGTCCGACGGAAGCAATCCGTGTCCGTAAAGGTAAGGCCCGGATTATTAATGAACGCTGCATTGACTGCGGTGAATGCCTGCGCGTTTGCCCTTACCACGCCAAAAAAGCAATTACCGACAGCTTTGACATGCTGCAGAGTTTTAAGTACAGGATTGCCCTGCCGGCGCCGTCTTTCTACGGGCAGTTTAAAAGCGGCTTTTCACGCGGTGATATTTTAAAAGCTTTGCTGAAAATAGGTTTCGATGAAGTATACGAAGTAGCCAGGGGGGCGGAAATTGTTACGGCGGCTACAAAGAAACTTTTTGAGACTGAAAAACTGAAGAAACCGGTAATCTCCTCCGCCTGCCCGGCGGTGGTGCGACTGATCCAGGTGCGTTTTCCCAGCCTGATAGATAATTTGTTAAAACTGGAGGCGCCCATGGAAGTGGCGGCGGCCATTTCCCGGCAAAAAGCGGCACATACGTACAACTTGCCTGACAATGAAATTGGTGTGTTTTTTATCTCGCCCTGTGCCGCAAAAGTGACCAGCGTCAAAGCTCCGCTTGCAAAAGAAAAATCTCATGTTGACGGTGTGCTTTCCATGCAGGATGTTTTTTTGAAAGTAATTGCAGTGCTGGAAAAAGATCCGAAAGCTTGTGCGCTGGAGCAGGCGGGGTTTGAGGGGATCCGTTGGGCAAGTTCAGGCGGAGAAAGTCTTGCCTTGGGCAATGACCGCTACCTGGCGGTAGACGGCATTCATAATGTGCTGACTATTTTGGAGTCAATAGAGAATGACCGCCTGGAAGAAGTTGATTTTGTAGAAGTCCTGGCCTGTTACGGCGGCTGCCTGGGAGGGCCGCTGACTGTGGAGAATGCCTTTGTCGCCAAAACGCGGCTGAAAAAACATATTGACCGGGCACGCAAATGCGATCTTTCTACTGCCGTGCCCAGCCATGAAGAGTTGCTATGGACGTTGGATATTGAACACCGTCCTGTAATGAAACTGGATGACGATTTGGACAAAGCCCTGAAAAAACTTGAAGAGTTGGAAACAATCAACGACAAGTTGCCGGGGCTGGATTGCGGTGCCTGCGGCGCACCCAACTGCAGGGCGTTGGCCGAGGATATCGTCCGTGGCATGGCTCACGGAACGGACTGCGTTTTTGTGTTGCGGGAGAAAATCCGGTCATTGGCCGCAGAGATGATGGCGCTGGAGGCCAAAATGCCGCCCGTTTTGGATAGAGAAAAAACAAGCAATACAAGTAAAGTCGGGACAGGGGGGGATAAAAGTGACGGTGGCGGAACTGGCTGAAAAACTGGGTGCACGTATCCTGACGCCGCAAACAAATTTGCAAAAAGTGGTAACAGGAGTATATTGCGGTGATCTGTTAAGCTGGGTGATGTCGCACGCTGCAAAAGGAGATGCCTGGATTACCGTCCATACCCATGTCAATATAGTGGCAGTGGCGGTCTTGGCAGAGCTGGCCTGTATTATTATTCCTGAAAGTATTGAGGTGGATGACGGTACAGTAGTGAGGGCTGCAGAGCAGGGTGTAACGCTGCTTGGTTCAGATTTAAAGGCAGCCGAACTGTGCTGGCGAATTTATGAAATACTACGTTGATCTCCACCTCCATACCGCCCTTTCCCCCTGCACCGATGATGATATGACACCGAACAATATTGTTAATATGTCTGTTCTGAAGGGACTGGACATTATTGCCGTAACCGACCATAACACTGCCGGCAACTGCGAGGCGGTCATGAAATGCGGCCAAAGAAGCGGGCTGCTTGTTGTGCCGGGAATGGAGCTGGAAACACAGGAAGAAGTGCATGTATTGTGTCTTTTGCCGGATATAAAACAAGCCAGGCTGCTTGCCGCTTATGTAAATAATGCCCATCCCGGGGGGGAAAACCGGGAGGAGCTATTAGGCAGACAGCTGCTTTTTGATGATCAGGACAGAATCACAGGGCATGAGCGGCGGCTGCTGCTCACAGCAGTAAGGCTTAGTTTACAGGAAACAGTCCGGCTGGTAAGAGCTTTGGGAGGTGCCGTTATCCCGGCCCACGTAGACAGGACGGCAAACAGTATATTGACCAATCTTGGTTTCATCCCGCCCGATCTGGAAATTTACTGGCTGGAACTGTCAGCATCCTGCCAAGTAGATAAATTCAGGGCCGAGCACCCTGAACTGAATGCTTACAGTTTGCTGCAATCGTCCGATGCGCACCGTTTGCCCGACATTCTGGAACGCACAAGTTGTATTGAGCTTGTGGAAAAGAGCATTCCTTGCCTGCTTGCAGCTTTAAGGGGCGGCTGACAAGGGGAGGGAGTCTTTTCATAACCAAACTGCTGCAACAATTAATGTGAAAGTGTTAACTAATCTTAGCCGAGGAGGGGTTTTTATGAGCAAATGCAGTTGTGGTCAAGAAGTTAAAGATACAAGGGAGGAGAAGCTGGAGGAAATCATTGCCAAGTATCGCGGCACAAAGGGTGCGCTGATTCCTGTCTTGCACGAGGCTCAGGAACTATATGGATACCTGCCTTTTGATGTGCAAAGAAAGATTTCGGAAGAACTGAACATTCCTTTGGCTGAAATCTATGGAGTTATTACTTTTTACACCCAGTTCTCTCTTGTCCCCAAGGGTGAGTATCGAATACAGGTGTGTCTGGGAACGGCGTGCTACGTAAAAGGTGCCGGCCATATCCTTGATAAGTTTAAGGAAATACTCGGCATTGATGTGGGCGGTTGCACGGAAGACGGCAAGTTTTCCCTCGATGCCTGCCGCTGCGTCGGTGCCTGCGGACTGGCCCCGGTTGTCATGATTAATGATACCGTCTATGGACGGTTAAAGCCAACCGAGGTTGAAGGAATTATTGAAAAGTACAGGAACGAGTAGTAAGCACCACTAGGTGAGCATGATGCGGGATCTGTCTTTGCATTTACTGGACATTATACAAAATTCTCTGGCGGCGCATGCTACGCATATTTCCATACAGATTTGTGCGGATAAAGCCCGTGACTTGCTCCTGCTTGAAGTGACGGACAACGGAAAGGGAATGTCGGAATCTCTGTGCGCACAGGCAGCGGACCCCTTTGTAACCACCAGAAAAACCAGGAAGGTGGGTTTGGGGCTGCCCCTGCTGGCGGCGGCTGCCGGGCGCTCCGCGGGAAATATGTCCATTGAGTCCATTGCAGGACGCGGGACAAGAGTTAAGGCATCTTTTCGGCTTTCCCATCTTGACAGGCCGCCACTGGGCAATATTGCCGACTCTATCGTGCCCGTTGTGGCATCCTACCCCTCACTGGAGTTGGATATTCTTTTTGCCAACCGGGCGGCAGTCAGGCGGCTGCAGCTGTCGGAGATCCGCGAACAGTTGGGCAGCATCCCGTTAAATAACGGAGAAGTGTTAAACTGGCTTGGCAATTACTTGCAGCAGTGTCAGAAAGAAATTTTTGGAGGTGTGCTGGATGAAATCTATTGCTGAACTGGAAGAAATAAGGAAAAAGACACTGGAACAAATCAGTATGCGTAAAGATAAAAACGGAATGCGTGTTGTTGTCGGCATGGCTACCTGCGGAATTGCTGCAGGTGCGCGGCCGGTAATGACAGCTTTTTTGGAAGAGTTGAAAAAACGCAACTTGCATGACGTGCAAGTGACAATGACCGGCTGTATCGGTGTATGCAGACTGGAGCCGATTGTGGATGTCATTGACACGGAGGGAAACAAAGTCACTTATGTCAAAATGACTCCGGAAAAAGCAAGGCGTGTTGTAGCAGAACACATCGTCAACGGCAGGATCTGCCACGATTTGACTGTCGGTGCTGCGGAAAAAGAGAAATAAAAGAAACCAGCATAAAAACAAAGCAGTTTTATGAAACCGGAGGTGTTTACAATGCAAATATACAGGGCACATGTCCTTGTCTGCACTGGCACGGGATGTACTGCTTCGGATTCGGAGCGGGTTATCAGAGAACTGGAAAAACAACTGCAGGAAAAGCAGTTGACAAATGAAGTTAAAGTGGTAAAAACCGGCTGCTTCGGCCTTTGCCACCAAGGACCCATTATGGTGGTCTATCCGGAGGGAGCCATGTATGCTACGGTCAAGCCGGAAGATTTGCCGGAGATTGTTGAAGAACATCTGTTGAAAGGTAGAATTGTCAAGAGACTTTTAGCAGGTGATAAAACGGCGGAAGATGTGGCCAAGTCGGTGGAGAATGTAGGATTTTTCAAGCGGCAAAAACGGATCGCCCTGCGCAACTGCGGCATTATTAACCCGGAGAATATAGACGAGTATATTGCTTTTGACGGGTATAAGGCACTGGCAAAAGTACTGACGGAAATGAAGCCGGCCGATGTTATCAATGAGATTAAAAAATCAGGGCTGCGCGGCAGAGGCGGCGGCGGCTTTCCAACAGGTATGAAATGGGAATTTGCCGCCCGCGCGAGAGGAGAGAAGAAATATGTCTGCTGCAACGCGGACGAAGGCGACCCGGGCGCTTTCATGGACAGAAGTATTTTGGAAGGGGATCCCCATTCCGTAATTGAAGCCATGGCAATTGCCGGTTATGCCGTCGGCGCCGATCAAGGGTATATCTATGTCAGAGCGGAATACCCCATCGCCGTTAAACGCCTGCGCATGGCTATTGACCAGGCAAAAGAATACGGCCTTTTAGGTAAAAACATTCTGGGAACAGGATTTAACTTTGACCTGGAACTCAGATTGGGTGCCGGCGCTTTTGTTTGCGGTGAGGAAACAGCCCTGCTTGCTTCCATTGAAGGTCGCCGGGGCGAACCAAGACCCAGGCCGCCTTTCCCGGCAGTAAAGGGACTGTTGGGACAGCCCACCCTGCTGAACAACGTCGAAACATATGCCAATATCCCGGTAATTATTCTCAAAGGTGCAGAGTGGTTCAGCAGTATCGGTACGGAAAAAAGCAAAGGTACAAAAGTTTTTGCCGTGGGCGGCAAGATCCACAATACAGGTCTGGTTGAAATTCCCATGGGCACAACCTTAAGAGAAGTTGTGTACGAAATCGGGGGAGGCATTCCCGGCGGTAAAAAATTTAAAGCGGCGCAAACAGGCGGCCCTTCCGGCGGCTGCATCCCTGCTGCCCATATTGACACGCCTATTGATTATGACACTTTGACGGAGCTTGGCTCCATGATGGGCTCGGGCGGTCTCATTGTCATGGATGAAGATACATGCATGGTTGATATTGCCCGTTTCTTCCTGGAGTTTACCGTTGATGAATCCTGCGGCAAATGCCCACCCTGTCGTATCGGGACCAAGAGGATGTTGGAAATTCTTAACCGCATAACAGAGGGCAAAGGCGAAGAAGGAGACATTGAAAAACTCGAAAAACTGGCCAAGAATATTAAGGCTGCCGCTCTGTGCGGTCTTGGACAGACTGCTCCCAATCCCGTTTTAAGTACACTGCGTTATTTCCGGGATGAATATGAAGCGCATGTCAGGGATAAGCGTTGTCCCGCCGGCGTGTGCAAGGCTATGATTAGCTACGTTATCCAAGCGGATGCCTGCAAGAGCTGCGGTGTCTGCGCGCGGAACTGCCCGGTGGGCGCAATTGAAGGCGAAAGGAAAAAAGGCCCGTTTGTCATTAACCAGGATAAATGCATCAAGTGCGGCGCCTGCGTAGAAAAATGTCCATTCAATGCAATCTATAAAAACGTATAGGGAGGGGCGAATCCGACATGGAAATGGTTACTCTTACCATAGACAATAAAAAGGTTCAGGTGCCAAAGGATTATACCGTATTGCAGGCGGCGAAAGCAGCCAACATTGAAATCCCGACACTGTGCTTCTTAAAGGATATAAATGAAATTGGCGCCTGCCGTATATGTGTGGTGGAAATAAAAGGAGCCAAAAGCCTGCAGGCTGCCTGTGTGTACCCGGTGGCCGACGGTATGGAAGTCTATACCAACACACCCAAGGTCAGGGAAGCGAGAAAAGTTACTCTGGAACTAATATTATCCAATCATGACAAAAACTGCCTGACCTGTGTCCGCAACGGGAACTGTGAGCTGCAAAAACTGGCTGAACAGCTAAACATCAGTGAATTGGAATTTGAGGGTGAAAGCCACAAACTGCCGTTGGATGATTTCTCTCCCTCCGTTGTCCGTGACCCCAACAAATGCATCCTCTGCCGGCGCTGTGTCAGCATGTGCAAAGAGATACAAACTGTGGCCGTCATTGACACGGTGGAAAGAGGCATCGATACCATCGTATCACCGATAAACGGCAAATCCCTGAATGAAGTGCCTTGTGTCAATTGCGGGCAATGTATAACTGTTTGTCCTGTTGGTGCACTCCGGGAAAAAGACGACACGGAAAAAGTTTGGGACGCCTTGGCAAACAAAGATCTGCATGTGGTAGCCATTACGGCACCGGCAGTCAGGGCGGCTTTGGGAGAAGAATTCGGCTTTAAAATTGGCACCCCTGTCACCGCCAATATGATTAGCGCTCTGAAACGCCTTGGTTTCAGCAAAGTTTTTGATGTTGACACGGCGGCGGACCTTACCATTATGGAGGAAGGCACGGAGCTGCTGAACAGGATCAAAAACGGCGGCAAACTGCCGCTCATCACTTCCTGCAGTCCCGGCTGGATTAAATTCTGTGAGCATAATTATCCGGAATTTCTGGATAACCTCTCAACCTGCAAATCTCCGCAGCAAATGTTTGGAGCAGTGTTGAAAACTTATTACGCGGAGAAAGCGGGCATTGATCCGGCAAAAATCTTTATTGTTTCCATCATGCCTTGCACGGCGAAAAAATTTGAAATAAAACGGCCGGAGATGAATTCCAGCGGCTATCCCGATATTGATGTGGTCCTCACGACACGGGAGCTGGCCAGGATGATCAAAGAGGCCGGGTTTGATTTTGCCGAAGTTACTGAGGAGCACTTTGACGATCCCATGGGTGATGCTTCCGGTGCCGGTGTGATTTTTGGCGCCACCGGCGGTGTAATGGAAGCTGCTCTGCGGACGGTGGCGGAAGTTTTGGAGGGCGCTTCCCTGGATAAGCTTGACTACACTGAAGTCAGGGGAACGGAAGGGATCAAGGAAGCGACAGTCCAGCTCAATAATATTACCATTAAGGCGGCAGTAGCCCACGGCTTGGGCAATGCCAGAAAGCTTTTGGACCGTGTCAAAGCGGGTGAAGCGGATTATCATTTCATTGAAATCATGGCTTGTCCCGGTGGCTGTGTGACCGGCGGCGGTCAGCCGATCCAGCCTTCCCGGATACGCAGCTGGATCAACCTGATGGCAGAGCGGGCAAAAGCACTATATACAGAAGACAAAAACCTGCCCATCAGAAAGTCCCATGAAAACCCGACCGTGAAGAAACTGTATGAAGATTTCTTTGGCAGCCCGGGCAGCCACAAAGCCCACGAACTGCTGCACACCCATTATACGGCCAGGGAAAATTACCCGGTGTAAAAAGACAGTTGCCGCACGTGGACCAAAAGTAAACTGCCACTGTCAAGCAGACGGTTGAAAAATGAAATACTGGATAACTGGACTCCCAATAATGGGGTCCAGTTTTTTTTATGCCGGGCTGTGTTTCTTCCCTCGGCCCGCTATCTGCAGCAGCCTGACCTCGACATACTTTGTGTTATTCAGCCTTGTTATTGAAAGCCGCCGTCACTATGTAACAGTGGTTGGCCTACTCCGCAGCATAAATATTGCAAATGGAAGAGGCGGCAAGTATTTTACAGCCTTCAGGCGTCTCGATGGTCAGTGTCCCGTTATGGGGATTCACCTCCCTGACAATGCCTGTCTGTAGACCGGTGGACTTTTTGTTGCAAACACGCGTTACAATGTCCAGGGCGATGCCGTGCCTGAGGGAGAGCTCGATTAAACGCTGGAATTCCTGCCTGTTTGGCACGCCTTTGACGGGATCCTGCCGCTTGTCGTGCTTGCTGCAGACGGCGCGAAAAGCGGGCGTAACCATGTGCGTTGCGGGAAAGCGGTTATTTTTCATTTAAGGTGCCTCCAAAGGCGAACATTCGTTTGCCTATAGTGTAGCATGAATTTGCCGGCAGGTAAAGAACTGCTGCAGGGGCGGAAAACTTAACCTACCTGTGTTTATTTTCCCAGCAGGGCTAAAGTTGCAGTTATGTGAAGATGTATTAAGAATATGTTAAGGTTGTTTAACATATAGCGTGCTCTGCCGTCATTAGGAGGTTTGCCGCAACCACTCCTCACCGCTATAATAGTTGACATAAACAAACGGGGAAAAGAAAGTGAGGTAGAGAACTTGAGGAAGTGCTTACAGGGGATAATAATCACTGTTTTGCTTTTGCTGCTGTCCGGACAGGCTGCGGCAGCCACCCATCTTGTGCAGCCGGGAGAGACACTCTGGCTTATTTCCCGGAGATACGGCACGACAGTAGCCGAACTGGCCGCCCTGAATAAGATCGCCAATGTTAATTACATTGAGGCCGGGCAGACACTTGTCATTCCCGAAAGGAAAACTGCACAGGTGATACATACTGTCCGCCCGGGAGATACGCTTTACAAAATAGCACTGCAGTACGGGACCACGGTAGCCAAAATTGCCGCCGCCAACAACATCAGTAATGTGAATCTGATTTATGCGGGAACAAAACTGGTCATTCCCGGTGCGTCGGCAGCCGGAGGCGGGCCTGTCTCACGCGGCGGACGGACAATATCGGCTGCAGAAATGGATTTGTTGGCACGCCTAGTCACAGCGGAGGCGGGCGGGGAGCCTTACCTGGGGCAGGTGGCGGTTGCTGCAACCGTCCTTAACAGGGTGGACAGCCCCCGTTATCCCAATTCTATTACTGCTGTAATCTATCAGGTAATAGACGGTCATTATCAGTACAGCCCGGTACTGGACGGGCGCATAAATCTGCCGGCAACGGAAACGGCACGCAAAGCTGTGGCAGAGGCTCTAAGCGGGGCGGACCCGTCCCTGGGAGCCACCGGTTTTTACAATCCCCGAAAAACTACCAACCAGTGGGTGCGTTCGCAACCTGTAACTGTGGTTATTGGCAACCATGTCTTTTTCCGCTACTAAGCCGGGACTACTGTCCCGGTCAGACTGTAGACAAAGTCTTAT